>OHKE01000810.1_pt1 | contig 9399 bp, 6 predicted proteins | sample 1568731 | NCBI WGS metagenome assembly OHKE01 (sample SAMEA3879588, study PRJEB24766) | human gut metagenome | biome: human-associated habitat; feature: feces | place: USA | collected 1985/1987 | reverse complement strand
ACGGTCGAGAACCACATCTACCTCGCGCTGAAGGCCCTGCGGTCGAAATTGTCGAAATCGGAACTGCTGATGCTCCTGTTTTTCATTTTCCTCTGTAATAATTCGCAGTCCTTTGGGTAGATTCACCCTGAGGATTGTATAGTAAGTAGCAAAACCAAAATGGAAGATACGCTTATAATGGATGCAGTCATCAATAAATACTTTGCGGGGGAGACCAGCGATCGGGAGGAGCAGTTCCTCATGGCGTGGCTGGAGGAGTCGGAGGAGCACCGGAAATACTTCTTCGAACTCAAAAGTATCTGGAACGCCCGCAACGTCTTCGCCGAAAGCGCCGACCTCGGCCGGTTCGCGGCCTTCATGCGCAGTACCGACGCCCGGATCGCGAAAATCGCCGGCGAGGAGCGCGCCCGTCGCCGCCGCGGTCTGCTGCGCTGGTCGATGAGCGCCGCAGCGGCCGTGCTGTTGGTGGTGTGTGCGGGATTCGCATGGCATTTCCTCGCAGGTCCCGACATTTACCGGGTCTATGAGAACAATACCGAAACCGTGACGACCGTCACCCTCGACGACGGCACGCAGGTATGGCTCAACTCCGAGTCGAGCCTCGTCTTCCCGGTCCGCTTCGGCGACGGGCCTCGCGAGGTGACCGTGACGGGCGAAGCCTACTTCGACGTGGCGCACGACGCCTCGCGGCGGTTCGTGGTCCACGCCGACACGGTCTCCGTAAGCGTCTACGGCACGGCGTTCAACCTCTCGGCCTACGCCGACGAGGGCACGATCGAGACCACGCTCGTGAGGGGCAGCGTCGAGGTGCGGAGCGGACACCGCCGCGCGATGCTCCAGCCGGGCCAGCAGGCCCGCGTGGGGCGCGAAGGGGCTATTTTCGACGTGCGGCAGGTCGCCGCCGAAGATTACGCCGCCTGGACCCGGGGACTGTTCACCTTCAACGACGAACCGATCGCCTCGATCTGCCGCAAACTCTCGCGCTGGTACGGCGTCGAAATCGTCCCGCGGGGCGTCGACGCCGACAAGGTGCGCTACACGGGCGTCGTGAAACGCTACGAGACCTTTGCCGAAATGGCCCGCCTGCTGGCGCGCACCGACCAGATACGCGCCGATGTCGAGGAGGGAAAAATCGTGCTCTGCATCGACCGTGACGACGATTGATGCCGGTTAGTTGGAAAACCGCCCGACGGGGCGGCATTCGTGTCACTTAAAACATAGCTATTATGAGGAAACTTTACCTATCAGTATCACACCGGAGGCCATGGCTCGCCGTGTGCGTGTGGCTGCTGGCGATTTCCGCTTGGGGCGTGCCCCGGCAGGCGACGGCGAGCGAAGCCCACCAGCAACGCAGGGAACGCATCTCCGTATCGTTCCGCAACGCGTCGCTGTCCGAAGTCCTCCAACGGATCAAACAGCAGACGGGATATTACATCCTTTATAATAGCGACGCCGTGCGGGGAATCGGCGGCATCTCCTTCAGCAAGGCCGACGCCCCGGTGCGCGAAGTGCTCGACGAAGCGCTGCGCGGCACGCGGCTCGAATGCTCGATCGACGACGACACCATCGTGATCCGCCCCCGAAGCCAGGGGGAGGGCCATAAGGCCGCCCCGCAGAAAGCTCCGGACAAGATCGTCAGCGGACGCGTGACGGATACGGCCGGTGCGCCGCTCGTGGGCGTGAACATCCTGGTCCAGGGGACCGGCTCGGGAGTCGTGTCGGGTTCCGACGGCGGATTCTCGATCCGCATGCCCGAGGGCCGCGACAACCTGATCTTCTCCTACATCGGCTACGTCTCGCAAACGCTTCCCTCGGCACAGACCAGACTGGTCAGACTGGTGCAGGACGAGCAGGAGATCGAGAACGTCGTGGTGACCGGTATCTTCACCCGCAAGAAGGAGAGCTACACGGGTTCGGCCACGACCATCACGTCGAGCCAGCTGGCCCGCGTGAGCAACCGCAACGTCTTCGAGAGCCTGAAAAACATCGAACCGTCGCTCTACATCATGGACAACACGCTGATGGGTTCCGACCCCAACACGCTGCCGGACATGCAGCTGCGCGGCATCACCACCTTTCCCTCGGAATCCACGGGCGTGAATATCAAGGGCAACTACCAGAACCGCCCCAACCAGCCGCTGTTCATCCTCGACGGATTCGAAACCACGGCCGAGAAGGTGATGGACATGGACATGACCCGCATCGAAAGCATCACCATACTCAAGGACGCCGCGGCCAAGGCCCTCTACGGCTCGAAGGCCGCCAACGGCGTCATCGTCATCGAGACCAAACGCCTGGCCGGCAATCAGGAGCTGGTGACCTACACCGGAAGCATCGAGGTGTCGATGCCCGACCTGACGAGCTACAACCTCTGCAACGCCTGGGAGAAACTCGAAGCCGAACGCATCGAGGGTGTCTACACCTCGGCGAACCCCCAGACGCAGGTGGACCTCACCAAACGCTACAACGCACTCAAAGCGCAGGTGCTCGGCGGGCTGGACACCTACTGGCTCGCAAAACCCCTGCGCACGGGAGTCGGCCACAAACACACCCTCTCGGTCGAACTGGGCGACAGCCGCAAGCTGCGGGCGATGATCGACTTCTCGTACAACAACGTGGCGGGCGTGATGAAGGGTTCGGAGCGCACGGTGCTCTCGGGCGACGTGAACGTTTCGTACCGCAAGAAGAACTTCCTGTTCCGCAACATCTTGAGCGTCAGCAACACCAAGAGCGAAAACTCGCCGTGGGGCGATTTCGGGGACTACGCCCGGATGAATCCCTACTGGAGCGCCGTCGATCCCCAGACGGGCCAGATCACCCGCTGGGCCTACGACGAGGTGGCCAACCCGATGTACGACGCCACGCTCGGAACTCTCGACCGCGAGACCTACACCAGCGTGACGGACAACTTCTACGCCGAATGGCAGGCCACCGAGGCGCTGAAACTCACCGCCCGCCTCGGCATCGCCGTAAAGCGCAGCGACGCCGACGAATTCTATCCGGCCAAACACTCGAAATTCGCCACCTCGGCCTACAAAAGCACGAGCATGCTGCTGCGCAAAGGCTCCTACCAGCTCGACAACGGCAAGAGCAGCGACATTTCGGGCGAAGTCTACGCCAACTACGCCAAAAACTGGGGCAAGCACTACCTCTACGTCAACGCCGGGGGCCGGATCGCCGAAAACACGTACAGCGCCTACCAGCACTACGCCGAGGGATTCCCCAACAGCCAGACGGCCGACATCACCTTCGCCCGGCAGTACGCCCAGGACAAAAAGCCCGTCGGAATCTCGTCGATCACGCGCGAAATCAGCTTCCTGGGAACCGCGTCGTACAGCTACGACGACCGTTACAACGTCGACCTCACGTTCCGCGAAAGCGCCTCGTCGCTCTACGGCGCGGACAACCGCTGGTCGTCGGCATGGAGCGCCGGCGTGGCGTGGAACCTCCACAACGAACCCTTCCTGCGCGGCCAGGACCTTCTCAAGGAGTTCAAGATCCGCGCCTCGGCCGGACTGACGGGCAACCAGAACTACGACACCAACGAAGTGCTGGCCACCTATCTCTACTATACCGGGGCCACCTACCACGGACAGACGGGCGCCTACCTCTCGAAGATGCCCAACCCCGCCCTCAAGTGGGAACAGCGCATGGACTACAACGTGGGCGCCGACATCATGATCCACCGCGCCACGATCGCCTTCGACTACTACAACTCGGTGACCGAGAACATGCTCACCGACGTGGCGATCCCCACCTCCACGGGTTTCGACACCGTGAAGGACAACCTGGGCAAGGTCCGCAACCGCGGCATCGAGGCCAAGCTGAGCTACACGCTCTGGCAGGGCAAGCAGGGCTTTTTCAGCCTCTTCGGCTCGATCGCCTACAACAAGAACACCATCATCAGCCTTTCCGAAAGCCTCAAGACCTATAACGAAAAGATGATGGCCCAGGCGCAGGACAAGGGCAACTCGACGCCCGTGCTGATCTACCAGGACGGAATGCCGATGAACGCCATCTGGGCCGTGCCGTCGCTAGGCATCGACCCCACCACGGGCCAGGAAATCTACGTCAGGAAGGACGGCTCGCTGACCTACGAATACGACGCGCAGGATCAGGTCGTGGCCGGCATCAGCGACCCCAAGTACCGCGGCAACTTCGGCTTCGCGGCCGAGTACAAGGGCTTCGGGTTAAGCGCCACCTGCACCTTCCTCGGCGGCGGACAGAGGTACAACACCACGCTGGTCAACAAGGTCGAGAACGTCGACATCCACTACAACGTCGACCGCCGCGTGCTCTACGGCCGCTGGCAGACCCCGGGCCAGAACGCCATGTTCAAGAAACTCGGCTCCTACACCGACGAAAACGGCAAGCAGCACGACGAAAAGACCCGAGCCACGACGCGCTTCGTGCAGGACAACAACGAGCTGACGTTCTCGTCGCTGAGCCTCTATTACGAGTTCAACCCGCGGCTGATCAGCAAAATCCGCCTCAAGCGGCTCAAACTGGCCTTTTACATGAACAACATCGCCACGCTCTCGTCGATCCGCATCGAACGCGGCACGACCTATCCCTTCGCACGAAGCATGTCGTTCCAGCTGACCGGAACCTTCTAACGCAAACCACCGAAGCCATGAAAAACAGCATCAAATACCTCCTTCTGTCCGCCGCAGCCCTCGCAGCCGTTTCGTGCGAGAACTGGCTCGACGTGACACCCCCGTCGGAAATCCGCGCCGAGGACCACTACTCCTCGGCCGAAGGTTTCCAGCAGACGCTCATCGGCTGCTACCTCGCCATGGGCGAAGCCGACCTCTACGGCGAGAACCTGACGTGGCACATGATCGAAATGCTGGGACGCCAGTACGACGCCCGCAAGAACGCCGCCGCGGACGACTACGACCTCGACCGGTACAACTACAAAACCACGAAATCCACGGCCGTGATCGAAAAGGTCTGGGAGAAATCCTACTCGGTGATCACCAATGCCAACGACGCCCTCGACTACATCGACCGCAGGAAGGACGAACTCGACACAATCAACTACCGCATCATCAAGGGCGAGCTGCTCGCCGTGAGGGCCTACGTCCATTTCGACCTGATGCGCCTGTTCGGGTGCAGCGACCTGGCCGGACGCACCGACCTGGAGAGCCGTCACACGATCCCCTACCTGACGAGCGTCGACAAGGACGCGGCGCCGCAGCTGACCTACGCCGAGACGCTCCGCCGCATGATCGCCGACCTCACGGAGGCCGCCCGCCTGCTGGAGATCGACCCCGTCCGGGCCAGGTATCCCGAGAGCATCTATACCGAAGCCAACGTCGACAAATTCTACGATTACCGCCAGATGCACCTGAACTACTTCGCCGTCAAGGCCCTGCTGGCGCGCGTCTGCATGTGGGAAGGCAGCGACGAGAACAGGCACACCGCACTGCAGGCCGCCCTCGAAGTGATCGGCGACCCGGCATCGGTCGGAATCGCCGGCGGGCTGACGCTGCGCACGTTCACCGACGCGGCCAAGGCCCCCACGACCGAGATGTGTTTCCCGAGCGAGCATATCTTCGCGCTCGGCGTCACGGACATGGCCAGGAAAATCGCAGGCAACCTCAACCGCGAATACAATTCGAACGACCGCCAGTACTACACGCTGTGCATCAAGAACTCGATTGCCGACGATCTTTTCGAAATCAAGGGCGCCGGCATCTCCGACTGCCGCTACAAACAGCTCTACCACAACACCGACTACTGGCCCGAGGGGACCAAGACCCCTTCGAAGCTCTATCAGCAGACCTCGACGGGCGCCGATTACCTCTACAAGGACCTGATGCCGCTGATCCGCCTGCCGGAGATGTACTACATCGCCGCCGAGTGCCGCATCTCCGGTCCGGACAAGGACCTCGGCGAAGCCCGCAGCCTGTTGCAGGAGGTGCGCAAGGCCCGCGCGGTCTACGACGAACTGGATGCGAACCTCGACGAGGCGGGCCTGATGGCCCAGCTCGAAAAGGAGTACCGCAAGGAGTTCATCTGCGAAGGCGTGGTCTTCTATTTCTACAAACGGCTGGGCTACGAGAAGCTGCCCCGCCAGAGCGACGTGATGAGCGGCAGCAAGGTCATCGACGACGCCGTCTACATGCTGCCCTACCCCGATTTCGAAATACAGTCGGGACGCGTACAGTAAGTCGAACGATTAATTGTTGAGAAGAATGAAAAAACTGATCTGCATACTGCTGGCCGCGGCGACGACGGCCGGCTGCGAAAAGGACGACCCGACACGCTACGACATGTCGCAGGGAAGGGTCTGCTTCCCGGGAGCCGCACCCAACGAAACGGCCGAATATCCCGGATACTCGAATTCCGACAGCACGTTCTACGCCTCGATGACCTTCAAGCAGCAGCCCGAAGGGGCCGCCGAGGCAGTGATCGAGGTCCCGGTGAAACTCATCGGCGGGGCCTCCGGCTCCGACCGGCAAATCGGCGTCCTCGTCCTCGAAGAGGGAACCACGGCACAGCCCGGGCAATACGAAATCCTCGGCGCGGAGGTTCCGGCCGGGAAAACCTACGGCGCCATCCGCATCGAGGTCGCCAAATCGGCCGACCTGGACACACAGCAGCGCGAACTGACACTCTGCCTGACCGATTCGCCCGACCTCCGGGTGGGACCGGACCGCTACCTGAAAGCCAACGTCTCGTGGCACAACATGCTGCCGCGGCCCACGACGAACAAGCAGTGGTCCACCTACAACGCCTTCATCGAATCGGAGATCGCATCGGGCAACTCGTCGCCGGACGCCTACAGCCAGGCGGGCCACCAACTGCTGCTGGACATCTTCGGCTGGGAGGTGTTCCCCGACTGGGGACCCGATTACAGCTACTACATCGACGCCTGGCGCGCCAGGGCGCAGGCCTGGTACGACGAATGGAAGGCCGCCAACCCCGGCCGAAAGCGCATCCACGAATCAGGCTCCATGAAGGGCCGGGAGGTAACGATCCGCACCAAGTAAACAACCAACGACCATGAGAAAACACACCCTATATCTGTTGCTGGCAGGCTGGGGCCTGCTCGCCGCGTCGTGCTACGACGACAAAAGCACGTTGCAGACCACCCATATCCCGCCCGTGGAGATCGAAGTGCCGGAAGCCATCGCCTCGCAGCTGACGGTGGTGCACAACGCGCGGCTCGACATCACGGGCATCCGCATCACCAAAGACGGCAGGGAGAATCCCGAGGAACTCGCCTACGAATGGACCGTGAGCCAGACCGACAACGACTCGGAGGCGATTTCGCTCGCCACGACGCGCGAGTTCCACGAAGTGATCGACCTGCCGATCTCCTCGAAGGGCTACCTGTTCCTGCTGACGGTCACCGACACCGCCCACGACCTGAAGTACCAGTACAAGTGGACGCTCATCGTGACGGCCCAATACAACGAAGGGCTTGTGGTGGCCTACACCAAGGACGGAACCACCTCGGACCTGGGACTGATCATGCACCCGCAGCTGACCGAGACCTACTCGGGTGCGGAGCAGGGAACCGTCGAAAAGGAGCTGGTCAGCCGGCGCAACGGCAGTCCGTTCCCCTCGGCGGTCACCCACATGCTCTACACCTACGACAAAACCGACAAGAAAAACATCCTCTGGGTGTCGACCGACGACGACCTGATGCGCGTGGAGACCGATTATTACGAAATCCTGGGCCATAAGGAGGATGCGTTCGTCTACCTGCCCGGAAAGCTCGACATCCGGAGCCTGCTCAACACCTACCAGTGCACGATGATCCTCAACGACGGCGACATTTACGAAACGCTGCTCAGCCGCGGCCGGATCTCGACGCCCGTCAGCGGAACCGAAACCATGACCGTCGACAACGGCGTCGTTTCGGCCCACTCCGCTCCGGGCAGCACCCGCAAACCCAGCACGATCTTCTACGACCGGGAACAGGGCAAGTTCTGCTACGGCTACAACCAGACGTTCTACGCCTGCGGCAGCGTGGCCTCGTCGCCCTTCGACCCGGGGAACGCCCCCGGCCTGCGGTGCATCGCGGGCGGCATCAGCATCGACAACGCCACCCACACCCTGCTGATGCGGAAAGCCGACGGCAGCCACGCGCTCTACACCTTCGGCAACTACTCCGCTTCGGCCGGCGCACGCACCGCCAAGCTGATCTACGAAATCCCGGCGGAGGCCAACGCCCTCATCGCCGAAGCCGTGAGCTTCGTCTTCTCGCGCCTCGACCCGATCCTCTACATCGCCACCCGCAGCGCCGTCTACAAGGTGATCTTCACGACGGGCAGCGTCAATTTCGACCCGGCGCCCGTCTTCACGGCCCCTGCGGGCGAGCACATCACCCAGGCCCGCCTCTACCTGCAGGGCTACTACGCCATGGAGAACTACGACGGTTCGTCGACCCTTCCGAGCAACGCCTCGCTGGCATGGAACGCCCGCGCGGTGACGGTGGTCACCTCGAAGGACGACATGAACGACAAGATACACGTCGTGCCGCAGGTCAACTTCGGCAGCGGACAGCTCGACCAGCCGAACGCGCTGGTGTTCGACGGATTCGGCAAGATCCTCGACTTCACCGTCGCCGGGCTTTACAAGTAGCCCGCACCGGCGTCGAAACACGCCCCATGCCGCAGATGTTTTCAGAGCGTCTGCGGCATTTTTTTACTTTTTTGATTATATTTGCCTCGGTTTCACGCCCGAAAAGCGACTGAAACCGCTCGAAACAAAAAAGCATCAGGACGGACCCGACAAATGCACAGCGAATCCAAACGGTATGATTTCGAACGGCTCTACATCGACTGCCAACCCCGGCTGACGGCCTATGCGCTGCGTTTCGTCAACAACCCCATCGAGGCGCAGGACCTGGTTCACGACTGCTTCATGGCGCTGTGGGACCGGCAAGCCCCCCTCGACCCCGAAGAGGCCCGCATGCTGCTGTTCGCCATGACCCGCAACCGATGCCTCAATTACCTGAAGCACAAAAGCATCGTCGACAAATACACGATCAGCTGCCTGGCCCGGGCAAAAATCGGGGAGGAGCGTCTTTACAACTACGATTTCTCCTTCGCCGAAAACGGGCATCCCTACCTGTATCAGGAGTTGGAACAGCAGATACAGCGCATCATGGATTCGCTGCCCGAACGCTGCCGCGAAGTGTTTCTCCTCTCCCGGTTCCAGGGGTTGAAGAACCGGGAAATAGCCGAACGGCTCCACATCTCCCTGCATACGGTCGAGCGGCACATCCAGCGCGCCCTGCGCATCTTCGCCGAAGCCCTCGAACGCGAACAATCCATTTACCTGCAAATACTGATCCTCGCCTGGCTGATGAACCAGCCATCCTGAAGCCTTCCAGAGGCGAATTTCAAAAAATATGCGAATTTTTCCGGAACCGGGGGGGGG
>OHKE01000803.1_pt1 | contig 9493 bp, 8 predicted proteins | sample 1568731 | NCBI WGS metagenome assembly OHKE01 (sample SAMEA3879588, study PRJEB24766) | human gut metagenome | biome: human-associated habitat; feature: feces | place: USA | collected 1985/1987 | reverse complement strand
TTGTGACTTTCATTAACGGTATGTATGTTATCATGCCGGGGCATGCTGGTTACAAGATTACCTTGGGAGCCATGGCAAGCAAAAGTTTTTCTGCCGGTTTTGGCTGGATGATTCCGTTTATCTCTTCAATGAGTGAAGTGGACATCACCCGCCAGCGCCATCAGGATACAAACAACATGAAGAACAAAGAAAGACGCGATATCGCGTTGACTTATGTTCTGACGTGGAATTTGAATCCTGCTCATGTGCATACTCTCCACGCAACAATCGGAGAGAATGACTACATTAGTAAGGCATTATGCCCGCAGCTTGATGCCGCTTTTACCGAAGTGGTGGCTGAAAAGACCTACGAGGACATCAACGGCAAACTTGCCGAGTTGTCATCAGAAGTCAAGGCCAATTTCGAACCGCGCTATGACCATTCTTTGTTTGAAAATGTTGAACTGAACATTATCAATGTTCAATTTGACAAAGATTACGAAGATGCCGTCAGCGAAATGGCTAAGGTCGAAATGCAGAGAAAAATTGTTGAGGAAAAGGCCGAACAGCTGAAAATCTCAACAAAAGCTCAGGCAGAAGCCCGCGAAATGCAGGCAGACGGTGAAGCCGCTTACGTTCGTAAGATGGCAGAAGCTGAGGCTGAAGCTATGAAACTGAAGGGGGCTTCCGAGAACGAAGTACGGGAAAAGCTGGGAGAAATCCTCAAAGCCCATCCTGAACTTATCAAGGAAGTTTTGGCGAAGAATTTCCCGAAGGTCTACGGTGGCGGAAACGTTACCCCGATGATGGATCTTGGAGATTTGCTTGGCAAATAACCCTTATCCCTGTTAGAAAGGTTCCCTGTGCGTCTGCACAGAGAACCTTTTTTTGTAATCGTGCGACTACCCCGGTTTTGCGGCTGCCCCGCCAAATACAGAAGGCGGCGGCAAGCAAACGGGACGCGATTATTTTTCGCCGTCGCGCAGAACGTCTATTGCCCGCTGCAGCTGGATTTCTTCAACTGCGTATAACGGCATGCCGTTCAGTACCAAGGTCGGAACGCTCTTCATGCCGATTTTGTCGGCAGTCGCTTTTATGCTCTGCAGGATATTTTTAGTTTCGTCAGAAGCATAGTCTTTTTTAAACTTTACCATATCCAGCTTTAAGTTGCGCGCAAGCTTGTCAATTACCGGTTCATTGACAACCCGTTCCGCCATCAGACCGGAATACATTTCCAAAAACTTGCCCTGATTATGCGCGGCAACGGCGGCTTTGGCTGCCAGTTCCGAATTCGGCGACAGGAAAGACACCGGTTTGAAAACGACTTTTACGTCCGGATTTTTCTTAATGATATTTTCAATGCGCGGCGCCATCTGGCGGCAGTAGCCGCAGGAGAAGTCAAAGAACTCGACCAGCGTAAACTTCCCTTTCGGGTTGCCGGCATACAGTTCGGCACGGTTGATGTCTTCGGCGTATTTCTGATAGGTTTCCGCCTGTGCCAGAAGCTTTTTCTGTTCTTCCTGCTGCTGATAGATTTGCAGCGCTCCGACGATAATCGGAGGATTGTCCATCAAAACGTCTGCAACCTTCTGTTCCAGCGGAGTCAGCTCCTTTTCGCTTTCGGCCTTTTTCGTATCGGCATCGGCACGGAATTTGACCAAAGCATCATACGCTATCTGCGGATTTTTCTTCAAAACGCTGACAACAGCTTTGGCAATTTCTTCTTCCGACGCGTCGTCAAAACTTCCCGCTGCGACGGCATTGGCGGAAAATGCAAGCATTACCGACAGAGCCGTTGCTGACAATAATTTAATTTTTCTCATGTTTTTCCCTCTCTAAAATTAACTAACCTTACGGTTTGTTGGGTTAAATCTTTTGCCGGATAACGGCTTTTTAATGACTTTTTCCGGTTTTCCCGCCGCGGAGCGGCTATGACCGGCGCATGCCGCTACCTGCAGGTGTCATGGTTAAATTCACAAATGCCGAGTTCATTCTTGCCTTTGTCCAGATAACGGATGCGGACGTTAATCCCGTCATTAATAAACATCGGCTTGAGTCTGGGACACATCTCCTGATAGGCTTTGCCGCAGGCTTCGGTTTTTATGCTGTTTTGCAAAGCCGTTTTTTCTTTGGCTGACATTGCCGCCATATCGATATCGGCTTCATAGATATAGGCAATGGCTTTGTCCTTGTATTCAATGTCCGTCCAAGTCGTCGCCTCGTCGATTTTCTTCGGCAGGGTTTTCTTTATCGTATCCAGCATAAAGCCAATCTGCTTTTCACGCTCGGCGGCAGCATTTTTCTCCTGTTCTGCGGCTGCTGCGGCATCGGCCTTTGCCTTGGCTTCTGCTTCGGCTGCGGCCTTTTTGGCAGCTTTTTCTTCCGGCGTTTCGTTTATTTCCGCCAGCAGACTTTTCAGGCTTTCATCTTCGGAAACGGACAAGTCCAATTCAGCGGGAAGCTCCGGTTCCCCAGAAACAGACAAATCCGTCTCAGCAGAGTGCGCCGCCCCTTCGGAAACGGCTGAGGCCTCGTTCTTTGTTGAAGCAGCCGACGCCGGGGCTGGAGTATCCGATGCGGGCGTAACAGTATCCGATGCGGGTGCAGCGGCATCTTCTTTGGTTAAAGAGGAGCCGGACGACGGTAAGTCCGTATCCGAGGCCGTTTTATCCGGAGATAAAACGTCAGCCGCAGGCATTACATCTTCCCGGGTCAGCTTTTTCGGTTCTTCATCCAAGCCGGAAAGGCTGTCATCAAAAGTAAAATCATCATCAAAATCCAGCTCATAATTTGCCATTTCCTGCAAGGCGCTGTTTACATCGCTCAATGACTTCAACTCGTCACGGGGCTCTTTGCCCTTATCATCGGCGGCCGTATCTGCCGGAGCGGCCGAGGCCCGGGCCGGAAGTTTTTTATCCGCGACCGCGGCATCAAATCCTTCCGCCTCAATGATATTGGCACGGAAATTTTCAAACTGGTGGCTCAAATATTCTTCCAACGACAGCTTACCGTCCTTGTTGTCATCCATCTTATGAAAATCGGCTACAAAAATGGCTTTGGTCGCCTGCAGCTGTTCGGCCGCGGTCAACGCCTGCGCCTGCCCCGCAGACGCGGCAGCCAGCGAAACGGAAAATAAAAGCAGATATTTTTTCATCGGCAAAAACCTTATAAAATTAGTCTTCCATAAGGAAATATTTGCACGGATAATCTTAAATTTTCTTTAACGGGCGGAAATTATTTGCGCCGTCGAAGAATGTTACGGAGGGAGTCAATTTTTGATATGCGGCGGCATATTGCTTAAGCCCCGCGGCCCGTTCCAAAATCAGCTGTTCGGGCACAAAACGGTTTATCTTTTTGGCGCGTTCGGCGGCACGGTTTATCGCAAGCTTTGTATCGCAGACGATAAAGTCGACGGCGGTGCGGTAGCCTTTGCGGCGGATATTCTTAAACAGCTCAAGATGGGCGGCATTGGTACCGCTGTGCTCAAACATGATATTCAGGTGCAGGTTGACGGCACGGCGCAGCAGTTCGTAGCCGATAATCCGCGCGGTCATTTCATGGTTTTTAAACGCAACGACATTGCCGTACAATGCCAAATCCCGCTGATATGCCGGCAGAGAAACCATAATCTTGTCAAAACTAAGAAACAGGAAATTCTGCGGCAAATGCGCGGCACAAAACGTGCTTTTGCCGGAACCGGGGATTCCGGATATCTGCCGCAATTCCGGCTGAGCCGAGGGGACTAGCCCCTGCAGGCTCTGCTTTATCAAAGCCTCTGTTTCGGGCGTTTTTACCGCTTTGTAATCGGCATTTATAAGCTGATTAAGCGAGGGCATCAACACTTTCAACATCAGTCCATCTCCGACTATCCAATCTTTAAACCGCCAAAGGTTCGGTTTCCGCCAGTTCATCCAGCAGCGCAAACGTTTCGGACGCTATCATCAGCTCTTCGTTGGCGGGAATGACATATACTTTGACTTTGCTCTGCGGAGCGGAAATTTCCGCCGGCGCAGGGCGGGCTCTGTTCTTTTCCCCGTCAAGTTCTATGCCAAGATACGCCAGACGGGCGCAGAGCTTTTCACGGACAAGCGAAGCGTTTTCACCGATGCCGGCGGTGAATATCAGGGCGTCCACGCCGCCCAGAACCGCCACGTAAGACCCGATGGTTTTGAGCAGGGAATAAACAAACGCATCTATCGCAAAAGCGCAGTTTTCATCGCCTTTGGCGGCATTTTCAATAATATCGCGCATATCAGAATGCCCGCAGGAAAGCCCGTATAAACCGCTCTGTTTGTTAAACATCGCGTTTACCTCGTCGGCGGTTTTGCCCTGCGTTTTCATAATGTGCAACGGAATATACGGATCCATATCGCCGGCGCGGGTCGCCATCATAATCCCGGCAGACGGCGTATATCCCATCGTGGTGTCAACGCTTTTGCCGTCTTTAATCGCGGTTACAGACGCGCCGCCGCCGAGGTGGCAGCAGATAAAGCGCCCCGCACGCCCAAACAATTCCGCCGCTTTTTGCGCGGCGTAATTGTGCGACGTGCCGTGAAAACCGTAACGGCGGATACGTTCCTTTTCATAATATTCGCGAGGAATGGCATAAGTAAACGCTGGCTTTTCCACGCTTTGATGGAAAGCGCTGTCAAACGTTGCCACCTGCAAAACGCCGGGCAGAAGTTCGGTCATCGCCTCAACGCCGTGCACAAACGCAGGCCCGTGCAAAGGCAGCAGCGGCAGCGTGTCATAGATTTTTGCCATAACGTCATCATCGATAATCACCGAACGGTCGAAATATTCGCCGCCATGTCCCATACGATGCCCCACGGCCGACAATTCGGCGGCATTTTTCAGAAAACGGTGGGAGAGATAGTCCAATATGGCTTTTATAGCGTCTTTATGATCCGTTACCGGACATTCGCAGGAGAACTCATATCCGTTATCGGCGCGGACGACAATTTTGGAACCGGGCAGCCCGATACGGTCGACCATACCTTTTGCCAGAACCCGATGAAAACCTTGCTCCATCTCAAACAGCTGGAATTTTACGGTGGTGGAACCGGAGTTCAGAACCAGAATTTTTTCCATATATTTTACTTTCTGCCGTTAATATTGCCGCAGTTTATAGCACAAAATTATGTTTTTGGCAACAAAAAAATTCCGGCAGCGGGGAAGAAATCCGAAAACAACACTTGCAATGCGCAAAAAAAGCGGGTATTGTCGGGGCGGTCGGGGTATACGGGCGTATGGCTGCAGGACGCTCCAACCGGCACCAAAATACAATTTATCTTTATCAAAGCGGAGCAGCAGATGAAAGAAGCAAGCAGAGTTCAGGCCGTTATTGAAGCATTGGAAGAAATTTTGCAAGACAAGCGGCCGGCTGACAATATTCTGGACAAATATTTCAAGGACCGGCGCTACATCGGTTCCAAAGACCGGCGCTTTATCGCCGATACGGTATGGAAGATTATCCGCAGCCGCATGAAATATTCCGAAGCGTTGGGCAGCGCCTTTTCGGCGCGGACGGCAGCGGCGCTCTGTTTTGCCCAAGAAGACCTTGACCTCCTTTTCAACGGAGAGGAATACGCCCCGGCACCGCTCAGCAAAGAGGAAAAAGCGGCTTTGAAGGCGGCGGAACAGTTTGAAGACTTTTCGGAAGCCGCGCTGTATGAATGCCCGCAGTGGCTGTTTGAAAAAATCGGCAACACACGCCTGCTTGACGCGTTGAACACGACGGCGCCGGCAGATGTCCGCGCCAACCTAACCGACCGCGACCACGCCCGCGAGCGCCTCAAAAAAGAAGGGTTGTTTTTTTCACCGACACCGTTTTCCCCCATCGGCCTGCGCTCGGAAGACAGGGTTAATCTCAACAACTGCATGACCTATCAGGACGGCGAAATTGAAGTAATGGATGAAGCATCGCAGCTTATCTCCCTGTTGTGCCGCATCAAGGCGCATCATAAAATAATTGACTATTGCGCCGGAGCAGGCGGAAAAGCGCTGGCGTTCGGCTCGCTCCTGCACAACGACGGGCTGATTTGGGCACACGACATAAACGAAGAACGGCTCGGGCGCATTAAAAAACGGGCGGAAAGGCTGGACATTCTTAACATAAAGACCATAAAGAATGTCCAAGACAAAGACTACACCCGTTTTATCATCGACGCCCCCTGCTCCGGCAGCGGCACCTGGCGGCGGACGCCGGACGCCAAATTCCGCATTACGCCGCAACGGCTGCGGGAAATACTCGGCATTCAGGCTGAAATTCTTGAATTCGGCGCGGAGCATACCGCTGCAGGCGGACGCCTGATTTACATTACCTGCTCGGTTCTTCCGGAAGAAAACGAAAGACAAATCGAATCTTTTCTGGCGAAACATCCCGAATTCAGCCCGATTGACCACAAAGAACTTTGGCGGGAAACGCTGGACATTCCGCTGTATCCTTTTGATGATACGAGATGGCTGAAATTTTCGCCGCTTAACACCAAAACCGACGGCTTTTTCTTCTGTGCCATGAAAAAGGCTGCCGCCGAAAGTTAAACCAAAGCGAACGATGCAGCGCGACACTCACAGAGGTGCAGGGCGAAACTTACAGAGATACAGCGCGACACTTACAGCGATGTGGTTAAGTTCGTTTTCCGGCTTGATTTTCTGCGGCAACTTTTTTATCCTGTTTTTAACAAATATACCGGACTGGGCAAAACGATAAAAAAGGAAACAGCGAGCAACGATGATTTTATACCTGATGAGACACGGGCAGACGGACTGGAACGCAGAAGAAAAAGTACAGGGCTGGAATGACACGCCGCTTAACGAAACCGGCGCAGAGCAGGCTCGGGCTGCAGCGGGGAAGCTCAGCGGGGAAAAGATTGAAACGATTTATGCAAGCGATTTGAAACGCGCCAGAAAAAGTGCCGACATTATCAGCGGCATACTTGATTTGCCGGTGCACTATACCAAAAGGCTGCGCGAGATGAATTTCGGCAAGGCTGAAGGGCTGAAAAAAAACGATTTGGAAGCGGTCTTTCCCTATATCTATCAGGCTTTCAACGACATCAAAAACCCCGAACGCTACGATATCGGCTACCCCGGCGGGGAAACGACCGGCGCAGTGCAGCAGCGTTTTATGAAATTTATCAACAAACTGTTTGAAGAAGGGCGGGAGCGCGTGCTGCTGGTTACGCACGGAATGCTCATCCGCATTTTTGCCGAAATATGCCTGAAAAAGACCATCCGACTCGAAAACGGTTCCGTCTTGCGGGTGGCTTTTGACGAAAAAACAAAAAAATTCAAATCAGCCAAGGTTCTGTTTTAGCCCGCCCGGGACGAAGCGCAGGAGCCCCAGAACGATGCGCAGGCAAAATCTTTATTGCAACTATAGTGAAACGGAGAATTTAACAGTATGATAAAACATAAACATGATGCCTCTTTAGAGGGCAGCAACACATCTGCATCTCCGTTAAAGCAGAACAGCGGCCATAAGGTTTCCGAAAATTTGAGCAAAAGTGTTTCCGGCGATTGCGACGGATTTTGAAGAACATCGCTAAGAAAGCTGGAAATATTTTTTGACTGGAAAAGTTGCAGCACCAGACACGAATTTTGATGTGCTGTGTCTGTAATTATTTTCTCTACGCCTTATTATCTTTGATGTCTTTGGGTTTATCTTATCCTAATTGGCATTTATTTCTAGCACTCCCCTGCATATTATTCTATACTGCTTTGGTGGCGAGACGGTTGAATGACATCAGAGGGCTATCAATGGCCAAATATATATGGGGCATCTTTTGGATTTGGGTTATCATCAGCTATCCTTTCCGTACGGCAGCCGGCATATATGCTGATGTCATCTGCGGCACTCTTTTACTGCATAGCTGCTTTTGTCAAGGGGAAAACGACGCATCCGATAAGCAAATCCGACTACACAAAAAACTTCTTCGCCATCTCTGTCTTCTTCTTTCTTTCCTTTATTTTGATGATAATGGGTTTGCTTTCCCCTAACTCCCCACTTTTCCTCAAGCTGTTTTTCCCATACTTGCGCTTTTGCAAAACGGCTACTCCATGTCTAGGCGACGGCAAGTACATTTATTGCGACAGTATACTCGGTAATTGCGAGGAGTTTTTCTAAATTTTCCAAACTTCGGTCAATCAAGAAAACTGTGATTTAAAAAGCAACCGGGGTTGCCATTAAAATAAATATGATTATTATGTATTTGATTTTTAATTTTTTTGAGAGGGAAAAATGGTTAGTAAAAAGGCTTCGGCCGATGATGTAAAAAAGACAGCGGTTCAAACCGCAGCAGACGAAAACGCGCCCCAAAGCGCCGCAACCAAAAGAACTGCTTCAAAGCAGGCTGTTTCCAAGACTGCCAAGGAAAATGCATCTAAGACGGCAAAAAGCTCCGCGGCTAAAACAGCAAAAGTTTCCGCGGCAAAAGCTCCTGCAAAAAGCGGCGCGGACAAGGCATCCGCCGCAAAAAACACCGTGAAAGCCGCTGCTAAAACTTCGGCATCAAAAAAGACGGCTAAGGCTGCCGACAGCAAAGAAACCAATATCCCCGAGGCGGAAAATCATGACATTATCAGCGAAGTCATGACGATTAAATCGCGCAATGAAGAGAAAAAGGCCGCCAAACCCGCGGCTGCGCAAACCGCGAAAAAAGCGGTAGCAAAATCAATGCCGGCGGAAGGGGTTGAAGAAAAAGGCCGCAAAGCGGTTCCCGAAAACAGCAAACGGGCGGCAGTCAAAGAAAACGCCAAAATTGCCGAAGCAAAAAAATTTCTTGAAATGAAAGAAAGCGCCGATGCGGCCGGCAATGCTGCGGAAAACGGCGAAAGCGAACTCTGCGGCGGCGCATTCTGCGCCTGGGCCCGCGCTTACAAAAACCTGTTTAACTTCAAGGGCAGAACATCCAGATTTGAATTTTGGAGTTCTATGCTGATTAATATGTTTGTTATTCTTCTGCTGGTTTCCGGAGTTGCTTTTGCTATGCCGCATGCCCATAAGATAACGACTGTTCTGGCAATTTTATTTTATATTGCAGAGGTATTCTTTTATTTATCGCTGTTTGTCAGAAGGCTGCACGACGCCGGCTATGGCGCATGGAAAGGATTTTTCCGTCCGTTTGTCCTTTACTGGCTGTTGACAGGTATTTTGTCGGCTGCAGGGACTGCATATGCTTTGCAGGGCGGTAAGATTTACAGCGGCTTTTCAACCGGAGAAAGCTTTATTATACTGGGGTGCGGCGCGGCAACGCTGCTGGTTATGATGTTTTACGGCTATTACAGCCTGAAAATCTTCATTGCGGCCGGTTTCTTCGAGGAAGAACGCGGAGCCAACCAGTATGGCACAGCCTCCTTTTATGATGCCGGGCACAAGGCAAAAAGCCTCAGGTATGCTGCCATTTATCTGTTGCTCCTGCTTGTCGGCTATTTGACGTACTTTATGTCAACCTACATGGATGCTGTTGAGAGAGGCGGGTATAACGGTTATTATTAGCCGCTATTTCATCCC
>OHKE01000799.1_pt1 | contig 9527 bp, 4 predicted proteins | sample 1568731 | NCBI WGS metagenome assembly OHKE01 (sample SAMEA3879588, study PRJEB24766) | human gut metagenome | biome: human-associated habitat; feature: feces | place: USA | collected 1985/1987 | reverse complement strand
TAATGAGCGAACTAATTGCTAAAGTGCTATGAAAAAAGTGTCCACATGCAAATATCGGTTCGTTTTTTTGAAACGATTAATTTTATCAATTTATAATTGAGTATGAATATGAAGACACAGAACTATCGATACCTGCTATGCATGGCCGTTGCCCTGCTTGCCGCCTGCTCCGATGCCGGAAAGGGAAAAGAGTCCGAGGAAGGGGTGGCAACCGTCCTGCCAAGTGAAAGCAATGAAGTGACCGTGAAAGTCCTGAAGCGGGCGACCTTTGAGCATGAACTGGTGAGCAACGGAAAAGTAACCGCCGGTGCCATGGCGGATTTGCGTTTTGAGACCACCGGTGTAGTGGCACACATCTACGTGAAGAACGGTGACCCGGTGCGCAAAGGGCAGAAACTTGCCGAACTGGATAAGTTCCGCCTGAAGAACAAGACCGCGCAGGCCAAGGATGCCTTGGAAAAAGCGGAACTTGAGTTGCAGGATGTATTGATAGGGCAAGGCTATCCGGTGGGGGATGCCTCCAAAGTACCTGCTGACATCATGAAGCTGGCCCGCGTGAGGAGCGGTTACGACCAGAGCCTCGCCCAGTATGAGCTTGCCGCGTATGAAGAGGAACACGCCACGCTGGTTGCGCCTTTTGACGGGGTAGTGGCGAACCTGTTCTCCAAACCGTTCAACGAGGCAAGTACCTCGGAAGCCTTCTGCTCCATTATCGGCACTCAAGGTATGGAGGTGGACTTCACGGTGCTGGAAAGCGAACTGCCGTTGATAAAGAGTGGCGACAAGGTGATTGTTACCCCTTATTCGGATGCCGGCTTTAGGCAGGAGGGGCGCATCACCCAAATCAATCCTCTGGTGGATGACAAGGGGATGGTTAAGGTGAAGGCTGCCGTCAATGGCAAGGGACGGCTGTTCAGTGGGATGAACGTGAGGGTGAACGTGCACCGCTCTCTGGGCGGACAGCTTGTAATCCCGAAGAGTGCCGTGGTGTTGCGTTCGGGCAAGCAGGTGGTGTTTACCCTGAAAGACGGAAAGGCGCAGTGGAACTATGTGCAGACCGGTCTGGAGAATGCGGAAAGCTATAGTATGGCCGACGATGCCCTGAAAGAAGGCGATACGGTCATTGTGACGGGAAATGTGAATCTGGCACATGAAGCATCGGTGAAGGTGGTTGATAGATAATGAGTGATAAGTGGTAATTCAAAATTCATAGTTCAATTGATAAAGTTTTTGATACAGCGGCCTATTGCCGTACTGATGGCATTTACAGCATGCTTCATTGTCGGGCTGGTGACTTACTTCACCTTGCCGGTATCCTTGCTGCCCGATATTGCCATCCCGGAAATTACAGTGCAGGTGTCGGCGCAGAATACCTCGGCGCGTGAATTAGAGAATACGGTGGTGAAACCTCTGCGGCAGCAGCTCATCCAGGTGGCGAAACTGAAGGACATGGACAGCGAGACGCGCGATGGTGCAGGCATCATCCGCCTGGGCTTCGACTTCGGTACGAATACCGACCTTGCCTTCATAGAAGTGAACGAGAAGATTGACGCCGCCATGAACTATCTGCCCAAGGATGCCGAACGCCCGAAGGTGATAAAGGCAAGTGCGACGGACATTCCTGTCTTCTACCTCAACCTGACCCTAAAAAACGACAGTGCATACGGCAAGACGGACGAACGTGCGTTTCTTGATTTGTGCGAGTTTGCCGAAAATGTCATAAAGCGTCGCATCGAGCAGTTGGCAGAAGTGGCAATGGTGGATGTCACGGGTTTGGTCGAACGCCAGTTACAGATTGTGCCCGACCCGGATAAGCTTGCTGTGTTGGGGCTCTCCATTGAAGACATAGAAAACGTGCTGGCGCAAAACAACGTGGAGCCGGGCAGCATGACTGTGCGCGACGGCTACTACGAATACAACATTAAGTTCTCCACCCTGCTGCGGACAGAGGAGGACGTGAAGGGCATCCTGCTGCGAAAGGAAGGACGTATCATCCGCTTGGGAGACTTCTGCCGGGTAGAGATTGTTCCTGCCAAGGAGAAAGGTGTCTCCATGAGCAATGGCAAGCGTGCCGTTACCCTTGCCGTCATCAAGCAGGCGGACGAGAATATGGAAGACATGAAGCTTGCCATCAACAGCACGATGGACTACTTCAAGAAAGTATATCCCGACATTGATTTTAGCATCAGCCGTAACCAGACGGAGTTGCTGGACTATACCATCTCCAATCTTCAGCAAAATTTGTCGTTGGGTTTCCTGTTCATCTGCATTGTGGCGGTACTCTTCTTGGGTGACATCAAATCACCGTTCATCATCGGGTTGAGTATGGTGGTATCTATTGTCATCTGCTTCCTGTTCTTCTACTTGTTCAAGATGTCACTTAATATCATTTCTCTGTCCGGATTGATTCTAGCGTTGGGTATGATGATTGACAGCAGCATCATTGTGACGGAGAACATTTCGCAGTATCGCGAACGGGGCTATTCGTTGCGGCGGGCTTGCGTGACGGGTACGGGTGAGGTGGTGACGCCGATGCTGAGCTCATCCCTGACCACGGTTGCCGTGTTTGTGCCGCTGATATTTATGAGCGGCATTGCGGGAGCGCTTTTCTATGACCAGGCATTCTCTGTTACGGTGGGGCTGCTGGTTTCCTACTTCACGGGTATCATGCTGCTGCCGGTCCTCTATATGCTGGTCTACCGGACGGGGTTGCGCGGCAGGTCGTGGTTCTCCCGCATCCGCATCAACAATCCGTTGAAGGAACATACGCTGGACCGTTTTTATGATGCGGGCATCGACTGGGTATTTTCCCATAAGACGGTAAGTATCATATTCTGTGTGGTTTCTATTCCTCTTTGTGTCTTTCTGTTCTATTCCGTCGGCAAGGAGCGTATGCCGCAGATAGACCAGAATGAACTGATAGTCCACGTGGAATGGAACGAAAACATACATGTGGACGAGAACCGGCATCGTGTGAATGTGCTGTTCGGACAGTTGTTGGACAAGACTGTGGAACAGACGGCTGCCATAGGCCAGCAGGACTATCTGCTGAACCGTGAGCAGGCTCTCTCTTCTTCGGAGGCAGAATTGTATTTCAAGACTTCCTCGCCTGACGGGATTGCTCCCTTGCAGAAGCAGGCGGGCGAGTGGTTGATGCGGGAATATCCGTTGGCGACAGTCTCCTTTTCTCCACCCGAAACCGTGTTCGAGAAGCTTTTCGTGACCGGGGAGGCCGATGTGGTGGCGGAACTTTATGCCCGCAATAAGGAGAAGGCGCCGGCGGCGGAAGAATTGCGCGGACTGGAACAACAGTTTGCGGAGCTTACGGGGACAGCGCCCGTAGGTATCGCTTTCGAGAACCAGCTTGACATAAGCATCCTGCAGGAAAAGCTGTTGCTCTATGACGTTTCGTATGACGAGCTTTACCGTACGCTGCGGACAGCGTTCAAGGAGAACAGCGTAGCTATGCTCCATTCCTACCAGCAATACCTGCCTATCAGCATTGTGGGCGAGGAGCGGACAGTGAACGAGGTGCTGCAGCAGACATTGATACAGACCCGTCCGGACAGTAAGGGCGAAGTGGAGCATATTCCGCTTCGGGAGCTGGTAAAGGTGCGTCCGGCCGAGGATTTGAAAACGATTACGGCAGGACGCAACGGTGAATATATACCGTTCCGTTTCTATGAAGTGGACGATGCTCCGGAGTTGATGGAAAAGGTGAAGCGGGAGGCAGATGCCACGGGTGACTGGGATACGGCCTTCTCCGGCAGTTTCTTCTCCAACCGCCAGATGCTGGACGAGTTGGTGGTGATTCTTTTCATCTCTATCCTGCTGATGTATTTCATTCTTGCCGCCCAGTTCGAAAGCTTCGTGCAGCCGCTCATCGTGCTGCTGGAAATTCCGATAGATGTGGCGTTTGCCCTGCTTCTGTTGTGGATATGCGGGCATACCCTGAACCTGATGTCTGCCATCGGACTGATTGTGACGTGCGGTATCATCATCAACGACTCCATCCTGAAGCTGGATGCCATTAATGAATTACGGAGGGCTGGTATGCCGTTGCTCGAGGCCATCCACGAGGCGGGGCGCAGAAGGCTCCGGCCCATCATCATGACATCGCTCACCACCATTTTCGCTATGGTTCCGCTGCTGTTCTCGTTCGACATGGGCTCGGAGTTGCAGAAGCCGCTTTCCATAGCGATGATTGGGGCGATGTTCGTGGGGACACTGGTCAGTCTGTTCATCATCCCGTTGATATATTGGTTTATTTATAGAAAAGAAAGAGCATGAAGAAATTAAGTCTTATACTTTTGTTCAGTCTGGGAGCCCTTTCCGCTTTTGCCCAACAGCGGATAACGCTCGACTTGCAGCAGACCATTGCCCTGGCGAATGACAGTTCGCTGGAAGCCTTCCGCACCAAGAACATGTATCTGGCCGGTTATTGGGAATACCGCACCTATAAGGCAAACCGCCTTCCCAGCCTGACGCTGAACATGACTCCGGCACAGTACAACCGTGATATCACCAAGCGTTACGACTCCGAACAGGACCTTGACATCTATCGCAGCCAGCAATCCTTCTATGCATACGGCAATCTTGCCGTCAGACAGAATTTCGACTTGACGGGCGGTACGTTCTATCTGGATACGGAGCTGGGCTATATGCGGAGCTTCGGTGGAAACAAGTATACCCAGTTCACCAGTGTTCCGGTTCGTTTGGGCTACTCGCAGAGTCTGGTCGGTTACAATCCTTTCCGTTGGGAACGCAGGATTGAGCCGCTGAAGTACGAAAAGGTGAAGAAGGAGTATATTTACAATGCAGAGCGAGTATCCGAGCAGGCCACTACCTATTTCTTTGCGCTTGCCATGGCACAGGCGGAATATGACTTGGCCAAGGACAATGCCGTCTCCACCGATACCCTCTACCGCATCGGCATGCAGCGCTTGAAAATAGCCGCCATCAGCCGTGCCGACCTGCTGACGCTGAAACTCGACGTGGTGAACGCCCGCAATACTTTGCAGAATGCCGCCAGTGCCTTGAAGCGCGCCATGTTTTCGTTGGCATCTTTCCTGAATATGGAGAAGAACACGGATATCAGGGTGTCGCTTCCGGGACGTCCGAGGGCGCTGACCATACCGGTTGATGAGGCTTTGCTGGCCGCTCAAGCCAACAATCCGGAATTTCTGGGGCTTCGTCAGGAAGTGCTGGAAGCCGAGCAGACAGTAGACAAGACGAAGAAGGAATCGCGCTTCAACGCCAGCATCAACGCCAGCGTCGGCTTCAACCAGGTGGCAGAGAAATTCGGTGAAGCATACAGGCATCCCATGCAGCAGGAGATGGTGTCGGTCAGTGTCTCCATTCCACTGGTGGACTGGGGCGTGAGGAAAGGCAAATACAACATGGCGAGGAACAATCTGAACGTGGTGAAGACTTCTGCCAGGCAAAGTGAAATCAGCATTGAGGAGGAGGTTATCATGACCGTCAGCGACTTCAACGTCCAGCAAGCCCTCGTCGCCAGTGCCGAAGAGGCCCTCGACCTTGCCATCCTGGCGTATAACGAAACCCGCCAGCGCTTCATTATCGGCAAGGCAGACATCAACAGCCTGACCCTCTCGCTGAACCGCCAGCAGGAAGCGCAACGCAATTACATCTCCGCCTTGCAGGACTACTGGCTGAATTATTACAAGATACGGAAACTGACGTTGCACGACTTTGCCAGCGGATTTTCGCTGTCGGAAAAATTTGATTATAATAACTGATGAAACGAGTTTCTTCCTTCACCGTCATAGTGGCGTTTGTCTGCCTTGCTTTGGTAGGGGTGGCGTTGATACCGCTGCTCCCCGTCAAGCTGAATCCGTCACGCAGCCTGCCCGGCTTCACGGTGGGTTTCAGCATGCCTGGCACTTCGTCGCGGGTGGTGGAGATGGAAGTGACCAGCAAGCTGGAATCCATGCTGGCGCGTATCCGCGGAGTGAAGCGGCTGAACTCCACCTCGGGCAACGGCTACGGCAACATTACTGTGGAGCTGGACAAGCATGCCGATGTCGAGGCAGTCCGCTTCGAAGCTTCCACCATCATCCGGCAGACGTGGCCCCAATTGCCCGAAGGTGTCAGCTATCCCACCATTCACATGAAAGTGCCCGACGAGAACGCCTCACGCCCTTTCATGTCCTTCACACTGAATGCCCCTTCCACTCCGATATTGATTCAGCAGTATGCCGAGGAGCATATCAAGCCGCGGCTGGCAAATATTCCGGGTATCTATAAGGTGGAACTCAGCGGTGCCACGCCCATGGAGTGGAGACTGGAATATGACAGTGAACAGTTGCGCTTGCTGGGTGTGACCCTATCGGACATCAGCGAGGCAGTACAGCGGCATTACCGGAAGGAATTTCTGGGTACGCACAATGTGGATACAGGTAACGGTAGCCGGGAATGGATACGCCTGGCACTGGTGCCGGAGAGCAACTCCCTTGGTTTTAATCCTGCTGCCATCACCGTGACGGCTACCGACGGGAAACTGCTCCGCTTGGACGAACTGGTGTCGGCTGTCCGTATGGAGGAGGAGCCGCAAAGCTATTACCGCATCAATGGGCTGAATTCCGTCTATCTATCCATTACTGCGGAAGAAACTGCCAACCAGTTGCAACTGAACCGTGCCGTGATGGACGAGATGGAAGCTGTTCGGCAGGTACTTCCTGTCGGATATGAAGTGCATACCAGCTATGATGCGACCGAGTACATACGGGAAGAACTGGACAAGATTTACTTCCGTACCGGTTTGACGGTACTCATCCTGCTTGTATTCGTATGGCTCATTACTCGTAAGTTGAAATATCTTTTTCTGATAGTTACCAGCCTGGCTGTAAATATAGCGGTGGCACTTATCTTCTACTACCTCTTCGGACTTGAGATGCAGCTTTATTCGCTGGCGGGTATCACTGTCTCGCTGAATCTGGTGATAGACAGCACCATTGTCATGACCGACCACATTCTGCATCGGCGTAATCTCAAGGCCTTCCTGTCGGTGTTGGCGGCAACCCTCACTACGATGGGTGCGCTTGTCATCATTTTCTTCCTTGACGAGAAGATACGGCTCAACCTGCAGGACTTTGCAGCGGTAGTGATCATCAATCTGGCTGTTTCCTTGATGGTGGCGTTGTTCTTTGTTCCGTCGATGATTGAGAAGATAGGACTGGTGAGGCGGATTACGGGGAAGAAAAGGCGTCTTGTCTTGCCGGGGCTGACGCAAACATTCAAAACAAGGTCGGGACGGATTTTCAGACGTTTCCCCGTTTATTTCTCCTGCTGCTACTCTGCTCTCATCCGTTTTCTGTGCCGTTGGCGCTGGGCTGTATGCCTGCTGTTACTGTTGGGTTTCGGTCTGCCCGTTTTTCTGTTGCCCGGCAAACTGGAAGGAGGGGGAAAATGGAAAGCTGCTTACAATAAGGTATTCGGTTCGGATACCTATAAGGAGTCGGTGAAACCCGTTGTGGACAAGGCGCTGGGCGGCAGCTTGCGGCTTTTCATACAGAAGGTGTACGAAGGCAGTTACTTCACCCGTAATGAGGAGGTGGTGCTCTATGCCAACGCCAACCTTCCCAATGGCAGCACCCTCGAGCAGATGAACACTTTGATGAAACGTATGGAGACCTACCTCAGCCGGTTCAAGGAAATCAGGCAGTTTCATACTTCCATTTACAGCCCCCGGCGTGCCAGTATGCAGATTTATTTCAAGAAGGAAGCCCGGAACAGCGGTTTTCCCTATACACTGAAAGCCAATATGATAAGCAAGGCACTGGAACTGGGAGGCGGCAGCTGGGGCATCTACGGATTGCAGGACCAGGGGTTCAGTAATGACGTCCGCGAGAGTGCCGGCTCCTACCGCATCAGGATGTACGGCTACAACTACGACGAACTCTATGAGTGGGCGGAGAAGCTGAAGGCCAAGCTGCTGACGCACCGGCGTATCAAGGAAGTGCTCATCAATTCGGAGTTCTCCTGGTGGAAGGATGACTATCAGGAATTCTACTTCAACCTGAACAAGGAGCGCATGGCGCAAGAGGGCATCGACGCGCAAGTGCTTTTCTCTGCGGTGCGCCCCATCTTCGGCAAGAATCTGGAGATTGGCTCGGTAGCGGCCGAGCAGGGAACGGAGAAAATCAAGCTCTCTTCCCGCCAGTCTGCCGAATATGACATCTGGGCGATGCAGTTCTTTCCCTATGGAGTAGGAAACGGCAAGCATTACAAGCTTTCCGAACTGACTACTGTGGAAAAGGGACAGATGCCGCAGGAGATTGCCAAAGAAAACCAGCAGTACCGCCTCTGCCTGCAATACGAATATATCGGCTCCAATGAGATGGGCAACAAGATACAGAAACGTGACCTGGAGGAGTTCAACAAACTGTTGCCGATGGGTTATACAGCCGAGTCGGACAGCAACAGTTGGTCATGGGGCGAGAAGGATAACCGCCAATACCTGCTTCTGCTGGTGGTGATAGCCATCATCTTCTTTACGACCAGCGTTCTGTTCAACTCCCTGAAGCAGCCGCTTGCCATCATCTTTGTGATTCCGGTTTCTTATATCGGGGTATTTCTTACTTTCTATTGGTTCCGGCTGAACTTCGACCAGGGCGGTTTTGCCTCGTTCGTCCTGCTGTGCGGCATCACGGTGAATGCCAGCATCTATATCCTGAACGAGTACAACAGCATCCGACGTCGTTTCCCCCGTCTTTCCGCTCTTCGTGCCTACGTCAAGGCGTGGAATGCGAAGGTCGTTCCTATTTTCCTCACGGTAGTTTCTACCATTCTGGGATTTATCCCTTTCATGATAGGTGAGGACAAGGAGGCTTTCTGGTTTCCATTGGCGGCGGGTACCATTGGCGGATTGGTGATGTCCATCATCGGTATCTTCTTTTTCCTGCCGGTTTTTGTGCTGAAACAGCGTGATTTTCTTAGGAAATGATTACTTTTGCTCGATTTTGTTACCTGAATGGATACTTGAATTTTAAATATGGAAAGTGCGGAGTACTCTTTGGATGAGTTATTATGTCAGTCTCTTCTGTTGTTTCGTCAGTATCGGTTTTATGATGCTCCGGAATGTGGAGAAAAAGCATTCCGGATGTTGGAGGAAGCCCATGTATGGATGGGTCGTACGCAAGAGTGTGTGGATATGGCGAAATGGGGGTGCGTGATAGAGTGTCTTGCGCAGAAATACTACATAGAAGATGATACGGATGCGATTCTGGAAGAAATTGATGCTGCCTTGGTTGCGCATTGGAAGAGGATAGAGAAAATCCATGCAGAAGTCACCGCCGTTTATTTGTGGCTGGGGTACTATTTCCTGCTACGTTTCAGAAACCGGGAATCCCGTTCCCATTCCCGTTGTAAACAGATAATGTCCAGCTTGTTGTGTGCTTTGGTCGAAATCTTCCGTAAGGTGGAGAAGGGGGGAGCCCCGACAGAAGTCTTGTCACATCTTTCGGTAGATGTTTGGGGAGAGACCGTCTGCTGGATGGAGCAGGTAC
>OHKE01000792.1_pt1 | contig 9560 bp, 14 predicted proteins | sample 1568731 | NCBI WGS metagenome assembly OHKE01 (sample SAMEA3879588, study PRJEB24766) | human gut metagenome | biome: human-associated habitat; feature: feces | place: USA | collected 1985/1987 | reverse complement strand
GTGGTTCTGCTGATACCGGCAAGAACAGACACGGCCTATTTCCATGACTACATATACGGGAAAGCGGAAATCCGCTTTTTGCGTGGGCGGCTGCACTTTGAGGACGAGGACGGAAACAGGTTTCCGCCTGCACCGTTCCCGTCGATGGTAGTCGTTTACAACGGAGATCATCAATGCTTGAACTAAACCAGTGCTACAACATGGATTGCATGGAGGGCATGGCACAATTCCCGGATGGGTTCTTTGATCTTGCAGTGGTTGACCCGCCGTATTTCAGCGGGCCGGAACGCCGGGGCTATTACGGCAGCAAGGTCAGCAAAATCGGCGTGTACCGCGACTACCCGGTATCACCCGCGTGGGAAATACCGGGGCGGGCGTACTTTGACGAGCTGCGCAGAGTTTCCAAGCACTACATTGTGTGGGGCTGCAACTACTTCAACTATGAGTTCGCACCCGGCAGAATCGTGTGGGATAAATGCAAGAAAGGAACCAGCTTTTCAGACTGTGAGCTGGCCGCAACTGACATATTCAACACCGTGCGCCTGTTCAGGTTCATGTGGAACGGTATGCTGCAAGGCAAGAGCATTGCCGAGGGGCATATCATGCAGGGCAACAAAAAGCTGAACGAGGCGAGAATCCACCCGACGCAAAAGCCGGTGGCGCTGTATGACTGGATTTTTCAGAACTACGCCGCGCCGGGGTGCCGGGTGCTGGACACCCACTTGGGGAGCGGGAGCAGCAGAATTGCCGCTTACGAGGCGGGGGTGGATTTTATCGGGTTTGAGATCGACCCGACCTATTACGCAGCAGAGGAACAGCGCTTTTTGGACTACACCAGCCAAACAAGCCTGTTCCATCTAACATAAAACGCAGGAGGTCAAGACAATGGAAAGTACCAGTATTTCGGATGTGCGCAGGATGTGCCAGTGCGGCGCGTTCCGGGCGTATGTGCAGGGCGGCAAGGTATTCTTGGAGGATACAGCCACCGGGCAGGTGGTGCCGCTGAACGGCGAGAGCGGCCCGGCCAACACGGAGCGACGGGCAGTACCGCACCGGGAGGACAGGCGCGGCAGCCGCGTGGAGCGGATGTTCGGTGCCCGCGACACTTGGAAAAGCGCCGACCCGGACGCAGACCAAGGGCCGTACAGGGGCTTTTTGATTGTGCAGTGCGAGGAGTGCGGCGCGATCAAGGCGTTTTGCGCCAAGCATGAAACATACGGGTACAAGTGCGGCGAGTGCGGACACGAAACGCCGCTGGAAAAGCTGCGCCCGCTGTTTATGCACTGCAAGTGCGGCAAGAGTTTCAGCTACAAAACCAATCTGACCGCTGAACGGGTGACGCACACCTGCCTTGCCTGCAAAGCGCCGGTGGATTTGGAGCTGAACAGCAGAAAAACCGCCTATGTTACCGTGGGCGAAAGGAGATAAAGAAAATGGCAAAGATTCTGTGCAACTACTTTGGCCTTAGTATGGCCGCCGAGGGCAAGAGCGATTTTGTGGGCAGGCAGGCCGCCGCCTTTTTGGGCTATGTGCAGCAGGACGCGGAGCGCTGCGCCGCAAATTGCGGCAGTGCCGAGGATTTGAGCGCCGCGCCGGAGGAGATCAAGCGGGAAATCCTGCGCAACGACGAGGAACTGCGCCGCAGGGAGCAGACCGCGCCGGGCGTGGAGCATGATGTGGTGGCGATCTACGACAACGCGGGTATTCCCTCTATCATGCACAGGTTCCGCCGCGTGACTAACAAGGAGCTTTTCGGCGGCAGCGACGCGGTACACCCGGCGTTTATCATCGGCGGCGAGGTGTACGACGAAATTTATATTTCCGTCTACGAAAACACCATGATTAACGGCAAGCCGTACAGCCTGCCCTTGCAGGAGCCGGTCACGAATATCACGATGGAGGATTTCGCGCAGGCGTGTTTCTCCAAGGGCGAGGGTTGGCACTGCCTGACGGCGGCGGAGTGGGGCTTGCTGGCTGACACCAGCCTGAAACTGGGCACCCTGCCACACGGAAACACGAATTGTTCCCACTGGCACGGTGACGACAAGGAACAGGGCATTATCATTGAGGACAGCTACAAGACGCTGACCGGCAGCGGCCCGGCTACTTGGACGCACGACCACACGGCCAGCGGTGTACATGATCTTTGCGGCAACATTTGGGAGTTTGCCCGTGGCGTGAGAATCCGCGACGGGGCGCTGTGGGCGGCGGAGAACAACGACGCGGCCCTGCCCGAAACGGATTTGACAGAGTGCGGCGACGGATGGAAACCGATCACAGATGCGGAGGGCCACCCGCTGTATGTTGCGGTTGAAGATAACAAGATCACCTTTAACACCTATCCGAGCATTCACCGTGACTACTGCGGCTGCGTGTGGGGGAATGTGCGGATGAACTGCGACAGTGAGCAGCTGCGGGCGCTGGCCCTGTTTGCCGGGGAGGAAAAGGCCGGGTGCTATGTGGACAGCACCGAGGGCGAATACATACTGGTTCGCGGTGGCAACTGGAGCAATGGCGGCGGCGCCGGGGTGTTCGGTTCCTACCTGCGCAACCCGCGCTCCAATGCCATCGGCCGCGTCGGGGGCCGTTCCGCTTATTTCAAGAAGCACTGAAACGCCGGACACTGAAACACTGACCGCCAAGCGATAGCGCGGCGGAGAAATGAGGGCACTATGGAAGTTTTGAAAGCTATTCTCGCTGCACTGGTTGGCCTGCTGGTGATTTTTGCCTGCATTGCGTGGGCAATCGCCGCCGTGCTGGGGCCGCTGGCAATTATCAAGCTGTGTGCGCTGTGCCTGCTGGGCTGAAAGGAGCCGGGCTATGAAGTTGAGCAAGTTTGTGAAACGAGCCAAGAGCGAAAGCTACTGCATGGTGATTCATGCGGACGACAGCGGCATTTGGCTGGGCACCCGTTCGGCGCTGTACAACGCCACGGAGTTGCCCGAAATGGAGGGCAAGGAACAGGTAGGCGCGGTGCTGGACATTGACAGCAAGGCGTGGGAAAAGATGTTCTTTGACGAAAAGTACGCCGAAACCGGCGGCGCGGCCTTTGGCATGAACCTGACGGACGCTGACCCACTGGAACAGGAGGCGCGGCGGGTGCCGCTGGAAATGTTCTACAAGGGCATGGGGCTGGTTGGCCTTATGTATGGCAACGCCGGGGAACTGATTTTCTACGATTCCGCGCTGATCGCCCCCATTGCCGATGTGGTCAAGAACAGCGACTACATACAGACCGTTGTGCGCAAGACCGCTGGCGGTGCGCCGTATGTGGTTATCAAAGACGGGTTTGAAGTGCTGGCCGGGTTTGTGCCCTTGAAGATCATAACCAAGCAGTTCTTGGAGGATTTGAGCGAGTTTGAAAGCGCCTGCGTGAGCCAGTATATGCGGGAGCAGAAACAGGCTTTGGACGCAGCAGACCCGGACAAGCAGGACGAGGGCGCGGAGCAGATCGGGATGGAGGACGCAGAAAGTGAAAGCGAGTAATGCACCCGGAACCCTAAAGCCTATCCTGTTCAACACGGAAATGGTGCGGGCAATCTTGGCGGGCAAAAAGACCTGCACCCGGAGAATTGCCAAGAGCGAGAAACCGCCCTTTGCGGTGGGCGACATCCTGTATGTGCGGGAAACATGGTGTATTAACACCTTTGGAACGCACTACCGGGCAGACTGGCCGAACGGCGCTTGCCCGGAAATGGACGGCGACGACCGATGGCACCCGTCAATTCACATGGGAAAGGACATTGCGAGAATTTTTCTGCGAGTAAAAAGCGTCGAGCGCGGGCCGCTTAGAGGCATGGAGGTTGCGGACTTCCAAAAAGAGGGTGTAAAGCCACAAAACAGACCGGGCGGCTGTAAGTGTGCATGGGCACAAGAGGGCTGCATGATCTCGTTGTTAGTCATGGTGAAAACCTCCAAAATATTTTTTATTAGATCGGCCCGGCGGGCTTGCAGCGGGCCGGATGTTTTGATAAAATGGGGGTAGCCGCTGACAGGAGCGGCCACCCTTGCAGGGTGTTAGGCTTGGCGGCTTTGACGGGTGCCAAGCCTATTTTTTATTTCCCTGCGGTGTTGGTGGGCGGTGTCGTGCCTGCAATGTATTTCAAGCAGTCAAGCACCTGCGCCGGTGTCATGCCTTGCGCCCGGAGCCAATCGGCCAGCCGGTCAAGCTCTTTTGCTGTCGTGTCGTTCATGGTGTCCTTTCTCCTCCTGTCCGGGTATTCAGCTTGCAACCCTGTTGCGTGTCGCTTGCTGTGCCTGAATGGTAGCACGCAACAGGGTCACTTGTCAAGCCCTGTTGCGTGCTTTCTGCGTTTTGCACAAAATCCTGTTGCGTGCTTTGTGCAAGTTGCACTGTTGCGTGTTTTTGATTTATAATATATAATAAAACTATCCCCAAAATAGGAGGCTAACAGATGGCAGTATCAGAGAATAAGCGAAAAAATAACGATAATTACAACAAGAAATGCGATTATATCAGCATTAGGCCACTGAAAGAACGCGGCGAACAGATCAGGCAGGCGGCCAAGCTGGCCGGGCAAAGTCTGCAAGGGTACATCTTGCAGGCCTGCGCCGAACGCATGGAGCGCGACGGCCTGCCCATCGACCAGCCCGCCACCGATGAAGAAAAATAAAACAGATCAGCACAAAAGCCCCTGCAAGCTCACCGCCTGCAAGGGCTTTTCTTTTTCCCACTATTCACACCACCCCACCAGCCAGCAGGCCGCCCACCACCAGCAGCACCGGGCAGCAGCTCACCAGCCAGCACAACACCACCGCCACACCAGCACCAGCCCCAACACCGACAGCCAGCACACCGCACACACCAAAACACACAACACCCGGCGGAACACCAGCGGGCAGCACCGCCGCCCTGCAGGCCGCCGCGCCGACGATCACCAGCGGAACGCCCACCCGCGCCGCCTGCGCAGTTACTAAACGCCCGCGCACTATACCGCCCGCGCGGTAATTACTAAACGCGCCTGTACGCACCCGCGCCCGCCCGTGCGCGGTAGGTACTGCGCGCGCGTACATTTAGCTTTGCGGGTTCGAGAGCGCAAAAGTTGGGTAGGTATGAGGGCGTTTTTTCACTTCCCCTTGGGCCGGGCGGAAAAAGTAAAGGGGGGGTCAAAAAAATAAAATTGGGCAGAAATGAGGGCCGGGGCGCGGGCTTGGTGGCAGGCACGGGAGAGCCGGAGGCGGCGCAGGAGAGGGAAAGCCGGGGCGGTGCAGGAACGGGAAAGCCGGGGGCGGTGCTGCCCGGTGGCGGCGCGGTGGGGGGCAAAAAAATAAAGGCAAGCACAGGTTTGTGCAAGCCTTTTTCAATCCTGCATATCGCCGGTGAGCCATTCAATGGTCACGCCGAGAACGCGGGCAAATATGACAAGTTCATAATCGGTTACAAAGCGCAGACCGGTTTCTATGCGGCTGACGGCCTCGCGCCCGATGGACAGACCGGCAAGCTGTAACTTGGCGGCCAGTGCGTCTTGCGACAACCTTTGCGCGGTGCGGGCTTGGTGGATTCTATCGCCGGAGATATTGGCCTTGCCCTCGTATGTGTAAATCTTCAAACCTTTTCACCTCGCTTTACTTGACAATAGCATTTTTTACGCTTAATCTTGTAATAAAGATTTACAAAACATAAAAAAGCATAGAAAAAAGTAAAAATGATTTACAGATGAAGCGGAGGCCGGGCAATATGAGAAAGCAGCAGGAACGGAGAAGCGGGCGGCAATGGCTGGTTGCGGTGCTGGCGGTGGCGCTGGGGCTGACGGTGGCCGGGTGCAGTGCGAGTGTAGCCAGCAACCACGAACACGAATGGGAGGCGGCGACCTGTGAAACGCCGCGCGTGTGCAAGACCTGCGGTGAAACGGACGGCGAACCGCTGGGCCATACTTGGCAGGAGGCCACCTGCCTTGCCCCAAAGACCTGCACGGTTTGCGGTAAAACGGAGGGCAAGAAATCAGAAGATCATGTGTGGAGTGAGGCTACCTGCACGGAGCGGGAAAAGTGTGTGCTTTGTGGCAGAGTGAATTTCCACACGGAACCTCTGGGGCATGACTGGATTGCACCGACATTGGAGGCACCCTATACCTGCGCCCGGTGCGGAGAACAGCAGGGAGAGCCGCTGAAACTAAGCGCGTTTAACCGTGGGCACAACGGCAAGTGGGAGGCGCACCCGACAAAGGAACAGTATGTTGGCATGAGCGGCTATGTTGCAGTTACACACTCCTATGCGTACTCGACGAAAGACAGCCCTTATGAAAACAACTGGCTTGCAGCACCGTGGTATGCAACTACCTACGAAAAAGACAAGCAGTTTTTTAACCCGGTTGGAACGGTGGAACATAAAACGCCGGTCACTGTGATCGGGCAGGAGTTGACGGACTGGCAAAGCGGGGTTTGTTGCTATCATGGATTTCTTTTGGTGGAGCGGGTGGACAATGGAGAACAATTTTATATTTCCGTGACGGACTTTGTAACGGAACCGTATTGGGAGGTTACAAACGTAAACGATGTAGGGGCTGGAAACCCGTGCCTTGCCGTGTACCACCAGCGCAGCGACTACTACCCGGTAGACCGCGACGGGAAAAAATACAATGCGGCGGACGGTGAAGTGGTAATGATATTCGGCGCTACAAACTGGGGTGGCATAGACAGAGAAACAAACCAAGTAGATGTTCTTGGGGCAAATGGCCGGGGGTTCTTCAACGCGGAGGATTTGACGGTGATCTACTAAGCACCGGGCACAGAAAAATATTTTTTGAAAGTTAGCAACTTTGACAGGTTTTGTGTGGTATATTAGTAGCATGAAAATATAAAGGCTCGTGGCGGGAACGCTGCGGGCTTTTTGTTTTGGGCCTGCCCGGTGAGGGCGGGCTTTACTTTTTGGAGGTGTAGAATGCCGAAGCGGAGCGAGAAGCGCGACACCGCCAAGGCTGAATACATCGCCAAGAAGAAAAAGGGCGAGGAAGTAAGCCTGCGGGCGCTGGCCGGGGAGCTGGGTGTGAGTTACCAAACCCTGCGCAACTGGAAAGCGGCGGACAAGTGGGAAGAAGCGTTACCCAAAAAAAAGCGCGGCGGGCAGCCGGGCAACCAAAACAGCAAGGGCAAGCGCAATGCGGCGGGCAGCCACGACGGTGCGCCGCCCGGCAATAAGAACGCAGAGAAAGACGGAGCGTACAGCGCCGTCTTTTTTGATATGCTTTCTGCCGAAGAATTGAAGATCACCGAGAGTGTGCCGCTGGGCGGGCGTGAGGCGCTGGAACATGAAATGAAGATTTTGAAGTTCCGCGAACACAAGATACTGGCAAAGATCGCCGAGTATGAGAGCCAGCCGGAGGACGCGCTGTTTGTGAGCAGCCTTTTGGATATGCGCACCCCCGGCGGGCGGGGCAAGGACAAAAAAGACGGTGCCAACCAAACCATGGGTATGCTCTACCAATGACACCGGCAAAATGACTGTTGCCAACGACAGCCATTGGCGCTTTACCGACAAGGTTGTGAGCAATCTTGTGGAACTGGTGAAGTACCTGATGGAGGAATACGGTATTGACGCCGCCCATGTTATCCGCCACTATGATGTGAACGGCAAGCCGTGCCCCGGTATCATCGGCTGGAACGAGGACACCGGCAGCGCCGCCAAGTGGGCCGCGTTCAAAGCCCGTCTTGGTGCAGCTACCCCCGGCGGGCAGACCGGCGGCAGCACGAACACCGGCACCGCCACGGGCAACACTGCGCTGACATACAAGGTGGGCGACATTGTGCAGTTTGCGGGTGGCAAGCACTACGCCAACGCGCAGGCCGCCAGCGGCACCACCGTGAAGCCCGGCCAGGCCAAGGTGACGGCGGTTGCCACGGCAGGAAAGCACCCCTACCACCTTGTACATACCGATAGCACCAGCACCGTGTATGGCTGGGTGGACGCGGCGGCCATTACCGGCAAAGCAAGCGCTACCCCGGCGGCCAAGACCTACACCGTGAAAGCGGGCGACAGCCTGTGGCGCATTGCTGCGCAGCAGCTTGGCAATGGTGCCCGCTACAAGGAGATCAAGACCCTGAACGGGTTGAAAAATAACACCATCCACGCCGGGCAGGTTTTGAAGCTGCCCAACTGACCGACTATATATAGGAGGAAAAGATCATGAATGAAGTTGTGACCATCGTTGTGAACAATCTGCTGGAAATCGTGTTTGCGGTGCTGGGTGCGTCCTTTACCGCGCTGGTTATCCCGTGGCTGAAAGACACCGGCCTGCCTTGGCTGAAAGAAAAGCGCCTGTACTCCATCGTGAAGAAGTTCGTGGAGGCCGCCGAGAAGCAGGCAGAGGCGGGTACCATTGACAAGGCGACCAAAAAACGCTTTGTCGTGGAGTTGTTGGAGGCAAACGGCATTACTGTTACCCCGGAGATCAACGCCTTTATTGAGGCGGCGGTGAAAGAACTTGATCTTGCCGAGAAAAACGCCATTGGGGAGATCGGAAAAATTTTTTCTGACGCCGAGCAGACCCCGAAGAACTAAATACTAAGATATGGCCCCGACTGCTGTTCGTTTTGAACGGTGGCCGGGGCCTTTTCTGTTATGCGGAGAGGTTGACAAAAGCGCCGCAGACCGCTATTTTTGAATGGTATTGTGTGCTAAAGCTGCACAGAACGGCAGAAGCCGACACTGGCAGCGCAGATGTTGGAGAGGAGGAAACACAGTGCGAACCTATAAGCACCTGACCATGACAGACCGCTTGCGCATAGAAAAGTGGCTGAAAATGGGGATGAAGCCGCGAGAGGTGGCGGACAAGCTGCGCGTTCATGTTTCGACTATTTACCGGGAGTTGAAGCGCGGCGCGTATGACAGGTTGGACGGCGGAACATGGGAGGTCAAAACCGCATACAGCCCGGACATTGCCGAGGAGAAATACCAAGCCCACCTGCGGGAAAAGGGGCCGGACTTGAAAATAGGCAATGACCATGAGCTGGCGAACTATATTGAAACCACGATTTTAGACAAAGATTGTAGCCCGGCGGCGGTGCTGGGGTTTGCCATGATTGAGGGGAAAAAGTTTAAAACCAGTCTATCGGTGCCGACGATCTACAAGTACATTGCCAAGGGCCTGTTTTTGAACCTGACGCAAGAGGAGCTGCCACGGCACGGAAAGAAGAAACACAAATATAAGAAAGTGAAGAAGAACAAAAGCGCCAGCCGCGCCCCGGCGGGTGAAAGCATTGAACAGCGCCCGGAGGAGATTGACGGGCGGGAGGAGTTCGGCCATTGGGAGGGCGACACTGTGTACAGCGGCAAGGGGAAGCGCAAGACCACCCGCGCCCTACTGACCCTGACCGAGCGCAAGACCCGGAAAGAAATCATTATAGCGATACCAAACCGCAAGGCTGAAACGGTGGTCAAGGCGCTGGACGCGCTGGAACGGAAACTTGGTGCCCGGCGGTTTAGGGCGATCTTCAAAAGCATTACCTTTGACAACGGCACCGAGTTTGCGGCGGCGGAGGAGCTGGAACGCTCTTGTGTCAACAAGCGCCTGCCCCGGACTAAAGTGTATTTCTGCCACCCG
>OHKE01000791.1_pt1 | contig 9562 bp, 8 predicted proteins | sample 1568731 | NCBI WGS metagenome assembly OHKE01 (sample SAMEA3879588, study PRJEB24766) | human gut metagenome | biome: human-associated habitat; feature: feces | place: USA | collected 1985/1987 | reverse complement strand
AAAATATTTTACTTTACATACAAGTGTAAATTTTTTATTCCAATTACGCAATAGAAATGGAAGGATTTCTACTGTCCCGGGAGGAACCATGCGAAGGACGAAAATTATCTGCACTATCGGTCCGCTGCTGTTTTGAAAAGGAAAAAATTTTCGAGAGGACAGCCTTTGTGTCATCGCGGCAGGAGTCAGGCAGGGGGAAATAAACCGGCGGAAATCCTCTGCCACGAATATCATGCGCATTATGCAGGTGTAAAAAGAAAGGCTTGCGGCGGGAAACCGGCCGCGGGCTTTTCCTGCGGAAGGGAGAAATTATGGAAATACTGCGGGCGGCCAATGCGGAAATTGCCATGCGGAGAATTCTGCAGGCCGCTGTTTCGGAAAAGGCGAGCGATGTCCATCTGGAACCGTGCCGTGAATTTGTCCTTGTCCGGTTCCGCATTGACGGAACTCTTACAGAAAGGTACCGGCTGCCCCTGGATATGGCGGCGGGACTGTCGGTGCGGGCCAAAGTCCTGGGCGGTATGGACGTGGGGGAAAACCGTATTCCCCAGGACGGAAGTTTTTCGGAAATCAGGGATGAAAAAAATACAGATTTCCGTCTTTCCGTGATGCCTTAAGTTTACGGGGAAACGATCGTCATACGGATTTTATCGGGGCAGATGGATTTCATTGAAAAGAATGAACTCGGGATGCTTCCCTTGCAGAAGAAAATATTCCGCACAAAAATAGGAAAGAAAAGCGGCATGATTCTCACTACCGGTCCTACGGGAAGCGGGAAAACATCGACGCTCTACGCAGCGCTGAAACTGGTGTGCCGTCCTGAAATCAGCGTGATTTCCGTGGAAGATCCCGTGGAGTACCGCATACCGGGAATCACCCAGGTGGAAGTGAATGAAAAAGCGGGCCTTACTTTTGAAAGAGGACTCCGTTCTCTTGTGCGGCAGGATCCCGATGTGGTGATGATCGGGGAAATACGCGATCGGGAAACGGCGGAAATTGCCGTACATGCCGCTCTTACCGGACATCTTGTCCTGTCTACGCTTCATACGAACGATGCCGTATCGGCGCCTGCCCGCCTGACAGATATGGGCATTCCGCCGTACCTGCTCTCCGCGTCGCTGTCCCTTATCATTTCTCAAAGGCTTGTGAAAAAACTCTGTCCCGCCTGCCGGAAGGAAATGGTCATTACAGGAGAAATGGCGGAAGAAAAGTTGTTTCCTGAAGCGTTTATCGGGAGACGGGCATACATGGCAAAGGGCTGTGATCATTGCAGGGGGAAAGGCGCAGACGGGCGGACCGGTGTTTTTGAAATGCTGGAAATAGGAAAAGAGGAACGGCGGCTGCTTCATGAAAACGCGGCAGCCGAAGAGTTTTCAGAATGTATGAGAAAACAGGGACAGTATTCCCTGAAGGAATCTCTTTTGCGGTTAATGGAAAGCGGCGCCGTCCCGCCTGAGGAAGCGGCGCTCTTATGGGAGTGACTATGAAACATATTGAACAGTGGCTGGCCCTTTACCCGGAGGCTACAGATATCCATCTTACGGAAGGCGGAAGGGTTATTGTCCGTGAATATGGCGGACTTAAAGAATTGGAAGAAAGAGCGGAGAAAAGTTTTTTTGACATGCTTTTCCATTCCTGCCTTTCACCGGATAAACGAAAAGTGTATGAAGAAAAAGGTGCATGCGATACTTCTTTTTCCATAGGAGAAAATCGGTTCCGCATCCATCTGTACCAGGCGGGCGGAAAAGACTGCGCGGCGCTCCGTGTGCTGCCCGTGCTTGACCGTGTGGAAAAAGATCCTGATGAAAAATGGCTTGAGAAGATTGCAAAATTATCCTCCGGTCTTGTCCTTTTTTCAGGCCCTACAGGAAGCGGGAAAAGCACCACCATGGCAAGAGCACTGGAAGGAATCGGCAAGGAAAAAGCGCGTCACATCGTGACCTTGGAAGATCCTGTGGAGTATGTCCTTTCCGTGGGGAAATCCCTTGTCCGCCAGCGGGAAATCGGTCGTGACGCGGTAAGTTTTGCCGAGGGTGTCCGCGAATCTCTCCGCGAGGATCCTGATGTCATTGCCGTAGGGGAAATGAGGGACAGGGAAACCATAGCGGCGGCGCTTACCGCGGCAGAAACAGGGCATCTCGTTTTGGGGACGCTCCACAACGGGCGCGCTCTGGAAGCTGTCGGCCGCATGGTGCATGTATTTCCGGCGGAAGAACAAAACGAAGTGCGCCTGATTATTTCTTCCGTCCTCCGCTGCGTGTCGGCGCAAAGACTTTGGCGGATGGGAACTAAAACTGTACTGCTCCGTGAAATTCTGACAAATACCCCTGCTGTGGCGAACCTCATCCGCGAAGGAAAAGAAGCACAGGTCCTGTCCTATATGGAAACGGGTGTGAATGACATGCGCACTCTGCGCCAGGCGGTATACAAGGTAAAGGGCGTGACAGAAAAAGAACGAGAAGAACTTTTGCATTTGGCGGGAGAGTAAAATGGAGTTCCTTTATAAAGCGTACGCTGACAGCGGAGAAGTAGAGGAAGGAAGAGTGGCGGCTGCCGGCAAAAGAGAAGCAGCGGATGAACTCAGAAGCCGCGGGCTGCACCCGATGACCATCAGAAAAACGGTAGAAAAGAAAAAAGTGTCCCTTTTCAAAAGACGCCGTCTCGCCGATTTGGCGGAAGAATGGGAATCACTTCTTTCCGCGGGGATTCCCGTAACCGAAACTTTGGACATCCTTGGCGGCGGCCGGAGCGGGAAAGAAAAGATTCTTATGGGCGAGATCAAGGCGACCATCGAAGCAGGGCACTCCATTGCGGAAAGTTTTGCGGGATCCCGTGCGTTTCCGCCTTTTTTTACGGCCCTTCTGCAGGTAGGCGAGCTGTCGGGAACGATTCCGGAACAGCTCCGCCTGGCCGCCGCGTGCTATCGCAAGGAAGAAGAATTTATTGACGGTATGAAATCGGCTCTTTCCTATCCTGTTTTTGTTCTCTTTTTTTCCTTTCTTGTATTTGCATTGATCCTTACTGTCATCCTGCCGTCCTTTGCCGCGCTTTTTGACGCCCTCGACATACCGCTTCCGGCGGTGACGAGGGCGGCGCTTGCTCTGGGCCTGTTCTTACAGGAAAAAGGGTTTTATTTTCTTGTTGAACTTCTCTTGGGTGCAGTCGGCGGTGTCGTCTGGTTACGAAGTGAACGGGGAAAAAGAAGTACAGACGCGTTTCTTTTCCGCTTCCCTTTTATCCGGAGGCTGTACCTCATCCGTGTGACGCTTGCCCTGTCGGCACTTTTGAAAAGCGGGAAAACCTTGTCTGACGCCCTTGCTGATATAGCGGACATAACGGATAACGGCGTCGTAAAAGAAGAATTGCTGAAAATAAAAAAGGATATAGAGCGGGGCGGCGATTTTGCCCAAAGCATGGAAAGATCCTTTGGCGATACCGCCCTTGCCCGCATGATCCACGTAGGAATGGAAAGCGGGCGGCTTCCTCTCTTTCTGGAGCGGAGCGCCCGCCTTATGACAGAGGAAACGAAAAGGAAACTGACAGGATTCAGAAAGATTCTGGAACCTTCTCTTTTGCTTTTTGTAGGTCTTGTAACAGCGGCAATCATATTTTCCGTCCTGCTTCCCGTTTTCAGTGCCGTGGGGACGCACATGGGCGTTTAGTATCGAAGGGAGGAAATTAAATTTCGGATACCGGATATGGGATAAGATAAAAAGCGCTTTTCGGAATTTAGGTGCAGGGACAAAAATTTTCCTGTGGTCTGTGTTTATGACTTTTAATCATACTTTTGTTTTGCTATACTAAAAAGTAAAGTATGATGAGAAGGAGGCGGGACGAGTGGGTCTTTCTGTACGTGAGATACTCATACTGGATTATTTTGACGGCAAACCGGTGCATGCAAAGATGCCGTCTTATCTGTATGCCACTTACGGCAGCGACGCCGATCTCTGTCTGGATCGCCTCTATGCTGACGGCTGGATCCGCGAAAGCACTCCCCGGGAAACGGTGAATATGCTTCCCGATAAGGCGCTTTCCGATTTCCTTAAACGATACGGCCTCTCCGGTGAAGGATCGCATACAGAACTTGTCCGGCGTGTAATCCATGAAGTTCCTGAAAAAAATTATAACCACGCTGTACCGAAAGTATACGTGCTGGAACCTAAGGGGCGTACCGAGGTGGGACGCCATATGGCGTATGTCCTGAATGTTCGTGAAAACTACGGACTTACGGAAGGAGAAATCGGCGAGTCCCGTTCTGCTCTGGCTCTGAAAGGGAATCCCTGTTCCGCCAGGGATATACTGGCGCGTGCTTTTCAGCAGAAGGTTTCTATCTATACCATGGCAGGGGAATGGTCGAAGCTGCGCAACTTGTACTATGTCATGGCAAACTTCCATCTTCGTGCGGAAGCGGGGGATAAGGCGCTCTCCTGCCTGTTCCTTGTCTTCTTCCTGGATATGTCGGGGATGGGGAATAGAAATACCGTTATTCCTTATGAAAACTTATTTCCTACCCAAAAGGGAATGATCCTTCTTTTAGATGAGGTGCGCCACAGGGAGAACATGACGGCGGAGGAAGTGAAGGCGGCATTTCTTTCTTCTGTTGCGCGCATGGCGCCGAGACTACCGTTCTCTTATTTCTCCCCGCAGGTCATGGCGGCGCAATTGCTGGAACGTCTCCGCGGCGTTCCCTTTAATGGGGCGAAGTATATCGCGGAACGGAACGTGCCCGACCCTTCTGCCGGCGCATACCATTATGTCCCTTGGGGACGTGAGGAAGCCGGCAGCTTGAAAGAGGTGCCGAAATTTACTGTGCCGAAAATCATGGCGCCGCCCAGCCTGCGTATGCCGCCTGCTTTTACGCGGCCCGTCCCTTTTGAATCGACAGAAGCGCGGAAGCGGCGGGAAGAAATGGAAAAACGGATGGTCCGCACTGTAGAGAGTCCAACACCGGAGGAGAAAAAGGAAAAAGGTCTGCTTGTGAAATTGAGAAAATGGATATAGGAGAAACTATGGAAAAACGGATCCGTGTCGGCTGTTACGGCGCGAAAAGCTCCTATACCTATGAGGCCATGGAACGGCACTTCGGCGAGCGGGAGCGGGAAGAAATATATTTCCCCCTCTTTGAAGATGTGACGAAAGCCGCTGCGGGAGGAATGATTGATTACGGCGTTGTACCCATTGAAAACTCTTCCACCGGGGGTATTACGGAAGTCTATGACCTTATCAGGGGATGCGGCTGCGCCATCGTCGGTGAAGAACTGGTAAAAATCGAGCACCACCTGCTGGGACTGCCGGGAGCGGAAATGGAAGATATCGATACGGTCTACTCCCATCCCCAGGGATTTGCCCAGTGCCGTCTTTTCTTCAATGACCATCGGGATTGGAAATTGAAACCTTATTTTTCCACATCCCAAAGCGCGGAACGTGTTTCAAAGGATGGAAAGAAAAATCAGGCGGCCGTAGCAAGCCGGACGGCGGCGAAGCTGTATGGGCTTTCCGTACTGAAAGAAAATATCTTTTTTAATGAAAACCCGTTTCTTCATCATCGCACCGAAAATGGAAATATCCGATAAAGCGGATAAAATCACCCTCGCCATTTCCGTCAGCCATGAACCGGGTGCGCTCTACCATGTACTGGGATACTTCTTCTACGGCGGTATGAATATGACCCATCTGGAATCCCGTCCGCTTGAAGGGAAACCGTTTGAGTATTTATTCCACATCGATGTCATGGGTTCGCTGGCAGATCCCTCAAACGCACGGACACTGGAGGGGCTGGCTTCTATGTGCAGTTATTTTAAAATTCTTGGAAACTACGAATCGTGCGGCAGATGACAGAAGTGAGATAACGGAAGACGGATCGAAGGGAACCGCCGCATGATGCGGATTCTCCTGATATACAAAGAGACTCTTTTACCGGGCATTTGGTTTGTCCGGCAGAAGAGTCTCTTTATTTTGAATCTTATTTTATCAGAAGGCAGTTTTGATGGCGCCGTTGTATTTCTTCTCGATGAAATCTTTGGATTCCTGGCTGGTAAGGGCTTCGATTAGTTTTTTGATTTCAGGGCGGTTTTCATCTCCTTCACGGACAGCAACAATGTTTGCGTATGGGGAATCGCTGCTTTCGGTGAAGATGGCATCTTTCGGATTCAGTTTTGCTTCCAGGGCAAAATTGATATTGATAACGGAAATATCAGCGTCTTCCAGCGAGCGGGGGAGCTGTGGCGCCTCCAGTTCAGAGAATTGAAGATTCTTTTTGTTTTCTGTGATGTCCTGCGGTGTAGCGGTGATGGGTGCACCGTCACGGAGCTTGATGAGCCCCGCAGACTGGAGCACGAGGAGCGCGCGGCCGCCGTTTGTGGGATCGTTCGGGATGGCTACACGGGCGCCGTCAGGAAGATCTTTCAAGTCTTTAATCTTTTTAGAGAAGACAGACATCGGTTCCAGATGGATCGCTCCTGCGGAAACGAGTTTCAGATTTCTTGACCGGGCGAATTCATCCAGGTACGGTTTGTGCTGGAAGTAGTTCGCGTCAAGGTTTTTGTCGTTCAGCGCCAGGTTCGGCTGTACATAATCGGTAAATTCGATGATTTCCACATTGATGCCTTCTTTGGCAAGCTTATCTTTTACGGCGCCGAGAATTTCAGCGTGGGGGACGGGAGACACGCCCACTTTGAGAGTGACCGCCTTGCTGTCTTTCGGAGCGGGAGCCGCCGCTTTTTTCTCATCGCCGCAGCCTGTGATAAAACCTGTGAGTGCCAATGCGGCGACGGATGCGATGATTGTCTTTTTGAATTTCATGAAAAATTCTTTGTTCCAGAGAAATCTGGAGCAGGAAAGGGAAGAAGAGATGCCGGAAGAGGGAGGCGTGCTTGCCGTGTGGGGCAGCCCTTCCTCCGGTAAGACGGTGGTGTCTGTGAAACTGGCAGAGCATCTGGCAAAGAAAAAGAGAAATGTCATCTTAATCCTTGCGGATATGATCACTCCGCCGCTGCCTTACTTATGCGCACCGTCAGACATTGAACAGGAAAGATCGTTGGGGAGCATTCTTGCCGCATCCCATGTGACGGAAAACCTCATCAAGAAGAACTGCATGTTCTACCGGAAGAATGATTACCTTTCCATGGTCGGGATGCTAAAGGGGGAGAATGTGTTCACCTATCCGCCCTATGAAAAAGAGCAGGCGGCAGAACTGATCCAGCTTGCAGCACAGATCGCACCGTATGTCATCGTGGACTGCACCAGCAATATCGCATCGGATATCCTGTCGGCAGTCGCATTGATGGAGGCAGATACGGTGTTAAGGCTGGCAGGGTGTGACTTAAAATCCATCAGTTACCTATCCTCCCAGCTTCCACTGCTCTCAGACCACAAATGGGATGCCGACAAGCAGCTAAAGGCCGTGTCCAATATCAGACAGCAGGAGGCGAGCAGCCACATGGAACAGATCCTTGGCAGTGTGTCGTTCCAGATTCCGCACAGCAGTGAGGTGGAAGCACAGTTTTTAGAAGGGGAACTGCTTGGGGAACTCGGCCTGAAGGAGAGCCGGGCATTCCGCAGGGAGATAGAGAAAATCAGCAGGGAGGTATTTTCAGATGTCTTAAAAGAGGTGCAGGAGTATATCTCCAGCAAATATTCCACGCTTATGGTGGAAGGCGGGAGCGAGGAAGTAAAACAGCAGGTCAAGCGGTACATTACAAAGTATATCTGCGACTACCGCATCACGGTAAAGGGAAAAACACAGGAACAGTTGATCGATGACCTTTACACGGAAATGGCAGAGTTTTCCTTTCTCACCAAGTACATTTTTGGAACCGGGATAGAGGAAATCGATATCAATTCCTGGCGGGATATCGAGATACAGTACAATGACGGCAGGTGCGAAAAGCTGGAGGAACACTTTGAATCCCCGGAACATGCGGTCAATGTCATAAGGCGCATGCTCCATGTGTCGGGCATGGTGTTGGACAATGCCTCCCCTGCGGTGTTAGGGCATCTGAGCAAGAACATCCGAATCGCCGTGTTAAAGACACCGCTCGTGGATGAAGATGTGGGGATTGCAGCATCCATCCGTATTGTCAATCCGCAGAGCCTGAAAAAGGAAAACTTTGTGGATGGCGGCACCGCAACGGGGGAAATGCTGGACTTTCTGGCAGAGTGTCTGCGTTATGGCATCAGCATCTGTGTCGCAGGAGCCACCAGTTCCGGTAAGACCACACTTGCAGGCTGGCTGCTTACCACCATACCGGATGGAAAGCGTATCTTTACCATCGAAAACGGCAGCCGTGAGCTGGCACTCGTAAGGGAAAAGGATGGAAAAGTGACCAACAGTGTCATCCATACGCTGACCAGATACAGCGAAAATGAAAAGCAGAACATTGATCAGGACATGCTCCTTGATATGGCACTGCGTTTTAACCCGGAGATCATCTGTGTCGGGGAGATGCGTAGTTCGGAGGCGTACACGGCACAGGAATCGGCAAGAACCGGACACACGGTGCTTACCACGATCCACAGCAACAGTTGTGAATCCACTTACAGCCGAATGAGGACACTGTGCAAGAGAAAAGAATCAAGTAGTGCCTGATGAGGTATTAAGCAAGGAGTTCCTTAGCCAGTTCAAGACAGAAGCCGATGTGAGCAAGTTTCTGAAGCAGTTGCATGCCCAAGTATTGGAAAAGATGCTTGAAGGTGAAATGGATGCCCATTTGGGATATGAAAAGAATTCTGTGATAGGAAATAACACTGGCAACTCCCGAAATGGCAGTTATCCGAAGAAAATCCAAACCGAACATGGAGAGTCTGTCATTTCTATTCCACGTGACCGTAACGGCCAGTTTGAGCCGATAGCAGTGCCTAAACATGAAAGCCGTGGACTTTCTATAGAAAAGCTCGTTATCTCCCTATATGCCAAAGGAATGAGCGTTTCTGACATAGAGGAAGAGATGCGTGAGATTTATGAAATAGAGCTCTCTACATCTGCCATTTCCATCATTACCAACAAGGTCAATCAGGCTGCCCAGGAGTGGCAGAACCGTCCCCTTGATCCTGTTTACCTGATAGTCTGGATGGATGGTATTGTCTTCAAGGTACGGGATAACGGTAAGATCATAAACAAGACCGTTTACCTTTGCGTCGGACTGAAACAGAACGGTCTGAAGGAAGTCCTTGGCATGTGGGTTGGCAAATCGGAAAGCTCTTCTTTCTGGATGGGTGTCCTGACTGATTTAAAAGCCCGTGGGGTGCAGGATATCCTGATTACCTGTACTGACAATCTGAATGGATTTACGGATACTATCCGCAGTATATTCCCTCAGTCATCCACTCAAATCTGTGTGGTACATCAGATCAGAAACTCCTGTAAATATGTGGTTTATAAAGATAAGAAAGAGTTTACGGCAGATATGAAGAATATCTATAATGCACCCAACAAAGAGGTTGCAGCCACAGAACTTGACAATCTGGAAAAGAAATGGGGAGGAAAGTATCCTTATGCTATACTTTCATGGAGAAACAACTGGGATGACCTGACTGTTTTCTTCCAGTTCCCGCTGGAAATCAG
>OHKE01000765.1_pt1 | contig 9742 bp, 6 predicted proteins | sample 1568731 | NCBI WGS metagenome assembly OHKE01 (sample SAMEA3879588, study PRJEB24766) | human gut metagenome | biome: human-associated habitat; feature: feces | place: USA | collected 1985/1987 | reverse complement strand
AGAAGGCAAGTTGAAGAAGTCTACTTTGACTGATTCTGTTATCTATAAAGGTGACGATAACAAGTATTATGAGCAGGTAGGTAAAAAGTGCTTGGATATAACAGAACAGATACCTTTTGAAACTCCCAAGAATTGGGTATGGACAAGACTTTCTCATATTGCAAACATTTACACTGGCAACAGTATTAGTGAAACTGAAAAGAAATCAAAATTTACAGATGTTATAGGACGAACTGAATTTCTGGTTGAATGATGATTATTTTGACCAGAAGACCAAGGATGAACTTCTGGCAATCCGCAACAACGAGGCAGAAGTGGAAGATCGTTTTTACAAGGAACTGGAATTCGGTACCGGCGGTTTACGTGGCGTGATCGGTGCAGGAACCAACCGCATGAACGTATATACCGTTCGTAAGGCAACTCAGGGTCTTGCTAATTATATCATTAAGCGCGGCACCCAGAGCAAGGGTGTGGCTATCGCATTTGACTCCCGCCGCATGTCTCCCGAGTTTTCCGATGAGGCAGCAAGATGTCTGGCAGCCAATGGCATCAAGGCATACATTTTTGAATCTTTAAGACCTACCCCGGAACTGTCCTTTGCCCTTCGTACGCTGGGATGTACCGCAGGTATCGTAGTGACTGCAAGCCACAACCCTCCTGAGTACAACGGCTACAAAGTATACTGGGAGGACGGCGCACAGGTAACCGCTCCTATCGATAAGGACATCATCACCGAAGTACAGGCCATCAAGGATTATCATACCGTGAAGACCATGAGCAGAGAAGATGCGGAAAAAGCAGGCCTCTATCAGGTGATCGGTAAAGAGATCGATGACAAGTACATGGCTGAGCTGAAGAAGCAGATCATTCATCCCGATGTTATTCAGGAAATGGCTGATGACATCAAGATCGTATATACTCCGTTATGCGGTACCGGTAACAAGCCGGTAAGACGTATCCTGTCCGAGCTGGGATTTAAGCACGTCTATGTAGTTCCCGAACAGGAGAATCCGGATCCAAACTTCACCACACTGGATTACCCGAACCCTGAGGATCCCAAGGCATTTACATACGCACTGCGTCTGGCCAAGGAGAAGGATGCGGACATCGTTCTGGCAACCGATCCCGATGCAGACCGTCTGGGTGTGTATGCCAAGGATACCAAGACCGGCGAGTATGTGGCATTTACCGGTAACATGTCCGGTATGCTGATCGCAGAATATATCCTGAGAGAGAAGACTGCTACCGGCACTATGCCCGAGAATCCCGCACTGGTAACCACCATCGTTACCACCAATATGACCAAGCCCATCACCGAAGCTTATGGTGTAAAGCTGATCGAAGTACTGACCGGCTTCAAGTTCATCGGTGAGCAGATCAAGTTCTTCGAGCAGACCGGCAGCAACAATTATGTATTCGGTCTGGAAGAGAGCTACGGCTGTCTGGCAGGTACTCATGCAAGAGATAAGGATGCAGTTGTAGCAGTTATGTGTCTGTGTGAAGTGGCGGCTTACTGCAAGAAGCACAACATGACTCTGTGGGATATGATGGTATCCATGTATGAGAAATACGGTTACTTCAAGGAGACCCAGTACACCATTACCATGAAGGGTATCGACGGTGCAAGACAGATCGCCGAGATCATGGATAAGCTTCGTAAGAATCCGCCCAAGGCATTCGGTGACCTGAAAGTGGAGAAATTCCGTGACTATCTGAACGATGTAGTCATCGACATGGAGAGCGGCGAGAAGAGCACTACCGGACTTCCCAAGTCTAATGTCCTGTATTTTGAGCTTCCCGACAATGCATGGTGCTGCGCCCGTCCTTCCGGAACCGAGCCCAAGATCAAGTTCTACATGGGTGTTAAAGGTAACAGCATAGAGGATGCACAGGCCAAGGTAGAGAAGCTGACCGAGGATGTAAAGGCTGTACTGTAACCACCATGAGCAAATAGCATGCAAGTATGTTATTCAGGAAAGCTCTGGAAGAGCGATTTTGCGAATGGGGTTCTGAATAGTTAATGTTATTTTTAAGAGCGAATCGCCCGGGAAGGGCGATTTGCTCTTTTATAAAAGTGGAGGTATCCGTGGCAAAGCTGAACATAGCAAACCTTAAGAAAACTCTATATTATTTGCAACGCAACGGCCTGAGGGAAACCTGGATCTCTGTAAGGGAACGCCTGACAGAGACAGACCGCTATTTTTATGTGCCCTGTCCGGAAGAGGAACTGGAAAGGCAAAGTTGCAGAAAATGGGATAATCCGGTTACACTCAGCATTGTAGTGCCGTTGTACCGTACCCCGGAAATCTATCTGAACAGAATGATAACAAGCGTTATGCAACAGAGCTATCCTCACTGGGAACTGATTCTGGCGGATGCCACAGAGGATCACAGTGTGGAGGAGACGTTGACAAATCAGGGATTCCTGACAGAACGGCTCCTGGAAAATGCGGAAACTATTGCAGCGGATGCAAGGATCCACTATATACACCTTACGGAAAATGCCGGAATTGCGGCGAATACCAATCAGGCATTACCCTATGCAAGGGGAGAATATATCGGCCTGCTGGATCATGATGATGTATTGACACCGGATGCTCTGTATGAGATGGCAGATGCTATTACCAAAGCAAATGACAGAGGTGTCAGAGTTGCATTCGCTTATTCGGATGAAGACAAATGCAACGGGGATGAGACAAAATATTACGATCCCAACCATAAAGAAGACTTTAATTACGATTTAATCCTGAGTAATAACTATATCTGCCATTTTCTGGTGATGGATGCAGATCTGATGAAGAAACTGGCCTTCCGGCCAGAATGCGACGGTGCCCAGGACTATGATCTGGTGCTGCGGGCAGTGTCAGAGGTGCTGGCTGCGGATGGCCGCTCCGGGGAGGAGAGAATTCTTCATATTCCCAGAGTGCTGTATCACTGGAGATGCCATGAAGCATCTACAGCAGCCAATCCCCACAGCAAGAAATATGCTTACGAAGCGGGGCTGCGTGCACTGCAGGATCATGCGGCAGAACGTGGGATCCCGGCAAAGGCAGAGGAGACCAGACATGTAGGATTTTATCGGTTACAATATACAGAGGTATTACAGGAGAGACCGGATGTGGCTGCCGTAGGTGGCAGAGTGCTGTCCGGGAAAAACCGCGGCAGGATCGCCGGCGGCAGAATGACTGCGGACGGAAAGGTGTTCTACGAGGGACTGCCGAAGGACTTTGGCGGTTATCTTCACCGGGCGGAGCTGTCCCAGGATGCAGAAGCGTTAGACCTTCGCTGCATCAGGATCCGGTCAGCTGACAGGGAATTGTTTGAAAAAATCGTGGGAGTGCCTTATACGGAAGTAGTAAGAGGTCCGGAACAACAGCCGGTATTTGACAGCTCCACACTGCCTGCCGGGGCAGATATCCGGCTTTTAAGTCTGCAATTATCGGAAGCATTACGAAAACGGGGAAGACTGCTGTATCTGCCGGAGTATCCGGAGAAATGGGAGAGACTATGAAGGAAGTAACCGTCGTTATACCCAATTACAACGGAATGAAATATTTACCGGAATGCATGGCTTCCCTGTGTCAGGGACAGGAAAATGCACCGGAATATGAAGTGCTGATCATAGACAATGGTTCTGCTGACGGGAGCGTGGAATATCTGGACAGCGAATGGTGTCGCAAAAAAGAGGCACCGGCAGAAGAGGGGGGAAAACCGCAGGTGCGTCTGATTGCCCTGCCGGAGAACACCGGCTTCTGTCATGCGGTGAATCTGGGAATCCGGGAGGCACGAAGCTCCTATGTGATCCTGTTGAACAACGATACCAGAGTAGAAGCTGGATTTGTGAAAGGACTGTATGATGCCATTCGGAAGGATGAAAAGATCTTTTCCGTCAGCGCCAAAATGCTTATGTGGGATAAACCAGAGCTGCTGGATGATGCGGGAGACCGCTACTGCGTTCTGGGATGGGCATATTCCCGGGGAAAAGGCCGGCCTGCTGTGGATTATGACAAGAATGTCAGCATATTCTCAGCCTGTGGCGGAGCGGCAATTTACAGACGTCAGGTATTTGAGGAGATCGGTTATTTTGACGAAGCGCATTTTGCTTATCTGGAAGATCTGGATATCGGTTACCGTGCCCGGATCTACGGCTATGAGAACCGGTACGAGCCGACGGCATCCGTTCTGCATTACGGCAGTGCTTCTACGGGATCCCGCTACAATTCCCGGAAAACGGAACTTTCTTCTTCCAATAATATCTATGTCATCGGCAAAAATATGCCGCTACTACAGTGGATACTGAATCTGCCGTTCTTTTTGCTTGGATTTGGCATAAAATTTCTGTTTTTTTGCAAGAAGAGAATGGGAAAACTATATTTAAAGGGACTGGCAGAAGGGTGGAAACGTACTGTGGGTCCTGTGGGAAAGCAGGCAAAAGTGCGCTTTCAATGGAGTCATCTATGGAATTATGTGAAGATTCAATGGCAATTATACCTGAATGTTTTTCGAATTCTTATGAAATCTTAAGATAAAAGACAACCAGAAAGTCTTTAACAGGCTTCTTGTGATAATAGATGCGCTGATCACGGCAGCATCTTTTGTCCTTGCCTATTATATCAAATTTTATATCTTAAATGACGGTCCGGGGATCGGTGTCCTGCCGGTGCAGGATTATTATATGCTGCTTCCCTTTATTGTACCCGGTTATATGTTCCTGTATTACCGGTGCAGTGTGTATTCCCCGAAGCGTACGGTTCGCCGCAGACATGAGATATACAGTATCCTGCAGGCGAATACCATTGGCCTGGCGGCTTTGATCATTATTTTGTATATGATCATCCGTGAGATCAATTTTTCACGATCCGTCATGGCAATTTTTTATGTCCTGAATGTTTTTCTGACTTCCGTATTCCGTATCATCATGCGCAAGGCATTGCGTTCCATACGGAAAAAGGGGTACAACCTGAAGCACATTTTGCTGGTAGGTTATTCCCGGGCGGCGGAGGAATATATCGACAGAATCCTCAGCAATCCCCAATGGGGATATGTAGTGTGTGGTATTCTGGATGAGCACATCCCGGGCGGCACGACCTATAAGGGAGTGAAAGTACTGGGAACGCTTGGTAATCTGGAATACATCCTTCCGGAGAACAAGCTGGATGAAATCGCAATCACACTTTCCCTGAAGGATTATGATTATCTGGAAGGTGTGGTGGATATCTGTGAGAAATCCGGGGTGCACACCAAATTCATTCCGGATTACAGCAGTCTGATCCCCAGCAGACCCTATACGGAGGATCTGATGGGATTACCGGTGATCAATATCCGGTATGTACCGCTGACGAACACAGGCAATATGGTGATCAAGCGGGCAATGGATATCGTTGGTTCCATTTTCGGTATCATTATTACCTCACCGATCATGCTCATATCAGCAATTCTGGTAAAGCTGTCCAGCCCGGGACCGGTGATCTTTAAGCAGGAACGGGTAGGACTTCATAATAAGCCGTTTTATATGTACAAATTCCGCAGCATGGCAATGCAGACGGCGGCGGAAGAGAAAAAGGGATGGACGGTACGCAATGACCCCAGAGTCACCGGTATCGGTAAGGTTCTCAGACGTACCAGTATCGATGAACTTCCCCAGCTGTTCAATATCTTAAAGGGAGATATGAGTCTGGTCGGTCCCAGACCGGAAAGACCGCAGTTTGTGGAAAAGTTCAAGGAAGAGATTCCTCGTTACATGGTAAAACATCAGGTACGGCCGGGACTGACCGGATGGGCACAGGTGAATGGCTTGCGCGGTGATTCCTCCATCAAGAAGAGAATCGAATATGATATTTACTATATTGAGAACTGGACCATTGGATTTGATATCAAGATCATTCTTATGACGTTCTTTACAGGATTTATCAATAAAAATGCTTATTAGTACAAGGAGAAGACAAGATGGCAACAAATTCTAACAACAATGGCGGCAATAGTCAGAGACCTGCCGGAAGCGGAAGAAAACCTTCCGGAAGCGCACAGAGACCTACAGGACAGAGACCTGCCGGCAGTGGACAGAGAACCGGAGCTGCGAACGGACAGAAGAGAATGTCTGCCAAACAGCGTGCAGCCAGGAAGAGAAGAAAGGTTATCATCTTTGGCGTAGAGATCGTAGTGATCCTGTTCATGGTAGCAGTATTGTATCTGGTAATGACTCATACCAGCAATGAGGGCCCCAAGGTAACCGTTCTGGAGACAGAAGAACTTCAGATTCCCGAAGAGGTGCAGCAGGATGAAACTATGAAGGGCTATATGAACATTGCCCTGTTCGGTGTGGATGCCACCAAGGAAAGCCAGCTGTACAAGGGCAGCCGAAGCGATAGTATCATGATCGCCAGCATCAACATGGATACCGGTGATATCAAACTGGTCAGCGTATATCGTGATACGTACCTGAATATCGGTACGGATTCCTACCAGAAATGTAATTCCGCTTATTCCTATGGCGGAGCAGAGCAGGCGGTTAAGATGCTGAACATGAATCTGGATATGGATATTACGAACTTTGTGACCGTAGGCTATAAAGGACTGAGCGAAGTGATCGACGGTCTGGGCGGTGTCTATATTGATGTGGACTCTGAGGAGATCAAGCATATCAACAACTATCAGATCGGTATTGCAGAAGTTTTGAAATGCGATTATACACCGGTAACTGAGACCGGTATGCAGCTGTTGAATGGTCTGCAGGCTACTGCTTACTGCCGTATCCGTTATACCGCTGGTAACGACTTTAAGCGTGCTGCCCGTCAGCGTGAAGTCATTCAGGCAATCGAAGATCAGGCAAAGAAAGCAGATTATGCAACATTGTCCAAGGTATTCAACAGTGTCATCGACGATATTTACACCAGTCTGGATTCCAAGGACATCCTGGATCTGCTGAGCAATATTTCAAATTATCGCATAGTGGACGAAGGAGGTTTCCCCGAAGAGACCATGCGTGACACCGGCAATATCGGTGCAAAGGGAAGCTGTGTTATTCCGGTAAATCTCGAAAGCAATGTAGTATGGCTGCATCAGTTCCTGTTTGATGATGCCAGCTATTCCGTAACCAGCAACGTGAAGGAATACAGCAATAAGATTGAATCTGACACATCACCTTATCTGAATAAGTAAGAAACAGTGTATAGAGTAAAGCAACAGGAATACAAGGGAGTCTTCCGGAATCTGCCGGGGCTCCCTTGTGCATTACCCAGAAGGTTATAAGCCTTTTGGACAGTAGGAAAAGGCTTGTGCCGCAATAAGAGTTAAAGTATAATGAACCAGAGATTGGAAAAGTGAGGAGCGCTCTGACATGGAGATAGATGTGATCATTCCCCTGTATAAGCCGGGAAAAGAATTATTTACATTATTGGATAAACTGGGCAGTCAGAGCGTACCGGTACATCAGGTGATTCTTCTGAATACGGAAGAAAAATATTTTGATCAGCTGATCTACGGAATCAGATTTCTGGAAACCTATCAGAATATCAAGGTATACCATGTATCCAAAAGAGAGTTCGATCATGGCGGTACGAGACGGATGGGAGTAAAAAAGTCTTCTGCGGATGTCTTCGTGATGATGACACAGGATGCCATGCCGAAAGATGACAGGCTGATCGAAAAACTGGTGGAACCCCTGCAGGGGGAAGTGGCGGTGGCCTATGCGAGACAGCTGCCCAGAGAGGATTCGACACCGGTGGAGAGCTATACCAGAGAATTTAACTATCCGGCAAAGTCCCGGATCAAATCGGCAGCAGACCTGGACAGCCTGGGGATCAAGACCTTTTTCTGCTCCAATGTCTGTGCGGCCTATCGCCGGGAGATCTATGAGGAACTGGGCGGGTTCGTCAGACATACGATATTTAATGAAGATATGATCTATGCGGCAAAGGCGGTGGAAGCAGGATACTCTGTGGCTTATGCGGCGGATGCGCAGGTGGTGCATTCTCATAATTATACCAACGGGCAGCAGTTCCACAGAAACTTTGACCTGGGAGTATCGCAGGCAGAGCATCCCGAGATTTTTGCAGCATATCCTTCGGAGTCCGAGGGAAAACGAATGGTGAAAGATGTGACGGTATATTTGCGCAGCAACCATATGTCTGCCGGATTGCCCCATTTTTATATGCAATGCGCCTGTAAATATGCAGGTTATTTACTGGGAAAGAACTATCGCAGGCTCCCGAAAAAATGGGTACTTGCTTTTACTTCCAACAAGGAATACTGGAAACAGAACAGAAAGGATGTATGACTATGTGTGGTATTGTAGGTTATATTGGAACAGAACAGGCAGCGCCGATCATTCTGGACGGTCTGTCCAAGCTGGAATACCGTGGATATGATTCCGCAGGTATGGCGATTTTTGACGGTGAGAAGATCAACACCAGAAAAGCAGTGGGAAGACTTAAGGTTCTGGAGAACCTGACCCACGGCGGAGAGAATATGAAAGGAACCTCCGGTATCGGACATACCCGTTGGGCAACTCACGGAGCTCCCAGCGATATCAATTCCCATCCGCATATGAACAATGCGGGAACCATTGCCGTGGTACACAACGGCATTATCGAGAACTATATTCCCCTGAAGAAAAAGATGCAGGATAAGGGGTATCAGTTCGTATCCGAGACTGATACCGAGGTATTGGCACATCTGTTAGACTATTATTACAAGGGAAATCCTCTGGAAGCCATCACGAAGGTGCTTCATCGTGTGGAAGGCTCTTATGCGCTGGGAATCATGTTTGCAGATCAGCCGGATAAGATTTTTGCAGCCCGCAAGGACAGCCCGCTGATCGTGGGAAAGAGCGACAACGGCAGCTTTATCGCTTCCGATGTTCCTGCGATATTGAAATATACCAGAACCGTATATTATGTAGACAATCAGGAAGTTGTGGAATTACAGCAGGGTAGTCTGCGTTTCTTCTCCGTGGATGAGGAAGAGATCGAGAAGCAGCCGGTGACCATTGACTGGGATGCCAATGCGGCAGAAAAGGCTGGATATGAGCACTTCATGCTGAAAGAGATCTATGAGCAGCCGAAGACCATCAACGATACCATCTCTCCGAGAATCAAGGATAATGATATTGTGATCGAAGAGCTGAACATGAGTGATGAAGAGATCAAAGAGATCACGAAGATCCATATTGTGGCCTGCGGCTCCGCATATCATACCGGAGTTACCGCAAAATATGTGATCGAGGGTCTGGCAAGAATCCCGGTAGAAGTGGATGTGGCCAGTGAATTCCGTTATCGTGATCCGATTCTTCAGAAGGGTAATATGGTCATTGTCATCAGCCAGTCCGGTGAGACGGCAGATACTCTGGCAGCACTGAGAGAGTCCAGGGAAAGGGGCTTCAAGGTACTGGGCATTGTCAATGTGGTGGGAAGCTCCATTGCCAGAGAGGCAGACAGTGTTATGTATACCTGGGCAGGTCCCGAGATCGCAGTGGCTACCACCAAGGCTTACAGTGCACAGCTAACTGCACTTTACATGCTGGCTATGAAATTCGCCAGGGTACGTGGTACTATTGATCAGGAGAAGTTCGCCGGTATGCTGACAGATTTAAGATGCCTGCCGGATCAGATCGAACTGCTTCTGGGACAGAAGGAGAAGATTCAGCATTTTGCCAATCGTTACGTGGGAGCAAGAGATATTTTCTTCATCGGACGCGGTATTGACTATGCAATCTCGCTGGAAGGATCCCTGAAACTGAAAGAGA
>OHKE01000742.1_pt1 | contig 9900 bp, 7 predicted proteins | sample 1568731 | NCBI WGS metagenome assembly OHKE01 (sample SAMEA3879588, study PRJEB24766) | human gut metagenome | biome: human-associated habitat; feature: feces | place: USA | collected 1985/1987 | reverse complement strand
CGCAGATGCCGTGCCGCAGCCGCCGGAGCGGTGCTTAAGCCGTCAGGCGGGAATTATGCGGTGTTGCCTTAGACTGCCGCCAGCAGCAGTATCGGCGGGGCAGCCATTACCAATCCCAAAAGGCTGCGATACCACCCACGGGCAGCCAGCGGCTGCGGCTTTACGCAGAGCGCCGCCAGCACAAACACCAGAGGCAGTACGCCCGGCATGCTGATGCTGAAAAATGCCTGTACTGCATACCCAAGGATTGCTGCGGCAAGCCCCGGCGCTGTCCGCAGTCCGCGGCGGACATGTAATCCCAGAAAGGCCAGCCAGGAAGTCAGCCCAACTACCCCTCCACAGATCAGGTGCTGCAGATACTCGTTATGGGCCGAGTCAAAAACATCACCGTTGAGCAGCATCATATATTTGACAGAGTAGTCATCTATGTTCAGCCGTGCATTGGCAGCATCGCCGCCCAATCCAAAGAGCATCTGTAACGGTGTCAAATCATCCTTCCATACCGTCCAAAGCCGCTTCCATGCAAAGCCCCGGTTGGAGCCCCACTGGTCATCAAAGAACAACAGCCTTGTCAACGGCTGCGGCAGCACCACGGTAAAATTGGCAAGCAGCACCAGAACAGCGGCCAGCACCACGGCTGCGACAGCCAGCACACGCACAGCACGCCAGCTGTTTACCTTAGGCCGTCGGCGCAGCAGACCGCCAGCGACAAAGCACACCGCAGCCAGTATAAGCGCCACCATCGGCTGTGTAACAAATTTCGATACGGTACGCCACTCTGCGCGGGCAGGCAGCAAGCGAGCCAGCAAACCCATTGTTCCTGTGCAAAGTGCCCAGACGGCCGCAGCATAGGCCAGCCGGGAAAGCCGCCCGGCTGTAATGCGCCGCGCCATGCAAAGCACCGCCACCGCACTTACGGCCCCCAGCCAGGCCGCATCACTGCCTGCAACCACAAGGCCTGCCCCCAGGCAAACCGATGCCGCGCCCCATAGCCGTGCCGAATCGCTGTCTGGTGTCACCAAAAGCTCCCACACGGCAATAGGCAGGCAAAGGTCAAGAAACGCCCCATAAAAATTGATGTTGCCCACTGTACCGAGGAACAGCTCCCCGCTTTCGGGCAAAAAGCTGTAATAGGCATCCAACGGGTCAACCATAAAGAAGTTCATCCCGCACAGCAGCGTAACAGCACATCCTGCTCCTGCCAACAACCGTCCGAACCATGCAGCCGGAATCCCGCCGCCTGTCAACTGTACTGCAAAGTACAGCACCGTACAGGCCAACAGCATGATAAGGCCGTTGTAGCGCCCCTGCAATCCCCACAAAGCCACGGCAGGATTCTCCGCAAAAAGCCATGCTACTGTGTAGCTTAAGCAGAGCAGCAACAGCGGCAGACCGGCAATTTGCGCCTGCTTTGCCGGATGCTCATTCCTGCGCAGGCTTTTTTGCAGGCAGCAAAGCAGCAAAGCACATCCAATCCCTGCCAGCCATAGCAGTAGATGAAATTTAGCACCCACCAGCCCAACATAACCATTCGGCATGTAAAGCGGCGGCAGCAGCAGCGCTGCCAGTGTCAGTACATTTCCGGCGGTAGCCATTGTGGGGCATTGCAGCGGTTGTTTTGGCAAACGCATGGCCTCTACGATCCTTTCCACTAATCATGCCTGCTCGATACGCGCCCCGTCAATAAAGACTGCCTTCACCTCGGTCAGCACCTCAAAGGGGCTGCCTGCGGTGATGACAAGGTCGGCATCCTTGCCCACCTCCAGTGAGCCGACGCGGTCGGCCACGCCGATATGCTCCGCCGGGTTGAGGGTGATGGCCTTCAGCGCATCGAACGGGTCCATGCCGGCCTTGACCGCCATGCCTGCGCAGAGCGGCAGATACTGCTGCGGGATGACTGAGCTGTCGGTGATAATGGAGACATGGCAGCCCGCTGCAGTCAGCACCGCAGGGGTGGACCAGGATTTATTCTGCAGCTCAAACTTGCTGGCAAACGTCAGGCTGGGGCCGACCGCCATCGGCACATCCTTCTCCCCTGCCAGTTCGTCCACAATCAGGTGGCCCTCAGTCACATGTTCCAGCGTCAGGCGCAGGTTGAACTCCCGCGCAATGCGCAGCGCCGTGAAGATGTCGTTGGCCTGATGGGCGTGGGCCTTCAGGGGGATCTCACGCGCCAGCACCGGCAGCAGGGCCTCGAGCTTCTGGTTGTAGGCGGGCATTTTGGTTATATCGCCGTTGGCCGCCTGCTTGCGGGCGCCGTAGTCCCGCGCCTGCATCAGCGCGCCGCGCAGGAACGCCGCCGTGGACATGCGGGTGGAATCGCACTTGTCGCGGTAGCAGCGCTTGGGGTTCTCGCCGAAGGCACATTTCATGGCAACCGGGTCGCGCACGACCATTTTGTCCACGCGATCGCCCACGGTTTTCATGGCCAGAAAGGTGCCGCCAAGCACATTGGCGCTGCCCGGGCCGGTGCAGACGCAGGTCACGCCGGCCCGGCGCGCGTCCGCCAGCGAAGGGTCACGCGGGTTGATGCCATCGATCGCGCGCAGCTGCGGCGTCCAGATGTCGTTCATCTCGTTGTAGTCGCAGCCCTCGTACCCGATCCCATAGCCATCAAGGCCGATATGGGTATGCGCGTCCACAAAGCCGGGGAATACATCAAGGCCGTCTGCGTCGAAAATCACAGCGTCCGCCGGGGCAGTCAAATCGGTTCCGATGGCGGCAATTTTGCCGTCGGCCAGCAGAATATCCGCGACATAGGCCTCGCGGTGGACAGCATCATGGATACGGCCGTTTTTGATTATAGTTGCTGCCATAGCCCTTTACCTCCGTTACATCGTAGGGGCGCATTCTATATGCGCCCGCAGAGTCCGCAGCTGCGGAAGCGTCCACGGGCAGATATGGAATCCGCCCCTACATTTTATTTATTGCATTATACCGTAAAATCCAAACAAGTCCTTACCGCGGTGTACGGTCTTACCTTGCCGTTGGCTACAGCGACATGCGCCGGGTGGGTGGAGTAGCCCTTCAGTGCCTCGGCATCGGTGAAGGTCGTGTCCAGCATCAGGTCCGCATTCGCGGAACTGGGCAGCGCCTCGGTGTAGACATGGACTTCCAGCAGGCCGGGGATCTGGCCGGCCAGCCCCTCAAGCCCTGTCTTGATGCCGGCCTTGACGGCGGCCTTCTCGGTCTCGGGCATTTCCTTCAGCTTCCAAAGAATGACATGCCGTACCATTATTTATTCTCCTCCCAGATGGGGTGCTTGAGCTGCCACTCGCCGCAGTCATTCTTCTCGAACAAGTCGCGGTTGTAGAACTTGTCCATGATGGCCCAGAACTCGCTCTCGGTATAGCCGCAGAAGTCGCAGAAATCACGCACGCAGAGCGGATCCAGCTTGCCATCGCGTTCCTTGATGATGGGGATGGCCTCCTCGCGGGTCATCATGCCGTAACGGATATAGCGAGCGGTGTAGTCGGTTGCAGCAGCGTGACCGAACTTCGGGTACTTCAGCCAGCTGTGTACCAGATAGGCGCGGGAATCGATCTGGTCGAAGTTCTCGGCGTGGTGGGTGCGGTCCCACTCGTGGGTCAGGTCGTGGAAACCGTGGGCCTTGGCGATCTGGTAGTTCTTGTAGCTGTTCCACGGCACAAAGTAGCTCATGTAGAACGGGTCAAGCTTGGCGCGCTCCTCGGCGCTGGGTGCCAGCGTCAGGGACAGGTCTTTCTCGGTCACGCCGTCACCCAGCAGCTCCTCCATCGGCATACCCACAGCAACGCCGTTCTCGATCTGATCCATGGCGGAGTAGGTCTCCTTATCGGCGTTGCCGCCGTACTCAAAGCTGACATTCTCGCCGTAGCAGAGCATGGGGGTGTTGAATTTGGCCGCCATGTGCAGCGGGAAGGTGTAGATCAGGCGGTCAACATACCAGGTCGGCTTGCCGTATTTCTCAAAGAATTTGCGCATCAGGACCTTCTGGACCTTGATGTTGGGCTTGCAGGAGATGATCGTGCAGCCGAATTCCTCGCTGATGTTCTTGAGGTTGTGGATACCCGCCTGCGTCATGGGGAAGTTGTCCTCGACGCTGAAGAGGATGGGGTTCATGTGCATGACCTCTTTCAGCATCCAGACCTGAAAATGGCTGTCCTTGCCGCCGGAGACGGCAACCGCGCAGTCATAGCCGCCGGGGCCGTTCATGCCGCGGTACTTGTTGCAGTAGGCCTCGAACTCCTTAAAGCGGGCGTCCCAGTCCACATTTTTGCGGGATTCATAGTGGCGGCAGGCGCTGCAGACGCCCTCGGCATCAAAGGTAATACCGGGGCGGGTGTCGGGCATCGTACATTTTTTGCAATAACGCATAAGAATACTCCTTATTTATATAAAGTATCGGATTCGATTACAGAGGGCGGCGTCCTCGACGCACCGCGGGCGGATGCAACATAATCTTATTGCTTTGCCTCCGCCGCTTGGGCTGCCTCGTGCGCGGCGGCCGCATCGGCGAAGTCATAGATCACATAGCGTCCATCGTTGTAGACCTCGGTGCAGCTGCCGTATTTGACCAGTTGCGCGTCATCGGCGGCGTAGTCGGTCTCGGTATCAATGAGCAGGAACGGATGCACCGGGTCGGTGGTCAGATGCTCCTTGGGCTGCAGCCAGTCGGGCACGACCAGGCTGTTCAGATTGGCGATCGTCCAGACATCCAGCTTGCCGCTTGTCAGCTCGATCATCGCATTGCCGTTCCAGAATGTGGAGTACCCCTCGGTGTAGCCATTTTTCACCAGCCAGTCGGCGGCGTTTTTCAAGCCCTTATGCGCAAGGTAGGGGTGCTCCTGCTCCTGCCGCACCGTATTGACGGCGCAAACCGTAAAGCAGGCCGCCAGCGCAGCGGCCAAAAGCCCCCGCGCCCCGGGCAGGTGCAGATCCTCGGTCTTGATCTCCACCGCCATGACCGCAATGGCCACCGGCATGTTCATAAGCCAGAAGTAGAGATAATACTCGTGGAAGTAGGCATAGCACATGCCGCAGACCGCCAGCATACAAACCAGCAGCAGCACCAGCAGCTTGTCGTTGAGCTGCAGCTTATCCAGCCGCAGCAGCAGCCGCACGATGCAGAAGAACATCCAGCAGCCCAGCAGCAGGCCGATGCCCGCCGCAATACCGCCGAAGTGGAACACACCGGAGCCGTTCTGGTAGCCGAACTCATGGAAGAAGTCCATCAGGATCCGGTCCAGCGTAAACCAGTTTTCGTCCCGGTCCCATGTGATGAAATTGTAGGATTTGAAGTCGTACAGGCGGGACAGCACCGCATTGCTGACGAAGTAGCCCGCCGCACTGGCCACCGCCGTCACGACAGAGGCTGCCAGCAGACGAACCTCCTTGCGGCAGCTCTGCAGAGTCCCCTTCCAGTCCGGCTTATCGCTGCCGTGCAGCGCCATGACCAGCAGCACCGCCGCTGCCAGACAAAGCGGCGCATGGAATACCATAAGCTGCTTGACGCCGTTCATGCCGGCCACCGCCGTAATAAGGCAGGCCAGCAGCCATTGCAAGGCGCAGTGCTTTTTGTCGGCAGTCAGGCTGCGCAGCACAAGCGCCAGCACCAGCATATAGAAGAAGGTATATACCAGATAGTACCCGCCATAGATAGCATAAACCAGATAATGCTGCCCGAAGGGCCAGAGCAGCGTGCCGACCATCCAGAGGCCGGGCCGCCCAAGGCCTGCGCATTTGACAAAGAACAGCATGGCTGCCGCGTAAAGCGCCAGCGCAATGGCCATGCCGAATGTGCGGGCCAGATGCCAATCATCGGGGAAAAGCAGCAGACCCAATCGGTAGAACCACTGCAGGTTGACGACCTTCAGCTCGGTCGAGTAGAACCAGTTGTGGCTGATGACCGAGCCTTCGCGGTTCAGCAGGTCCGCAAGGATCATCTCGGATGCCAGATCGGAATCCACGATCCACCGGCCCGGCACAAGCTGATACCAAAGATCCGTCAGGTATGCTGCGGCCATCCACAGCCACGGCAGGCTCTGCCACAGCTTATGCAGCACCCCGCCCTTTGTTTGTTGTTTCATGCGGTTTCTCCTAAATCGGATATGTTTAGTTAAGATAACTATATCGCATTTGCGGGAAAATAGCAAGGGTGCGCGGTGCATTTGTAGGGGCCGCGTGTGTAGGGCGAATGGTTTCTTATGGGAAAGCTGCGGGCCGGGCATGCCCGGCCCCTACAAACACAAAAAGGCGGCAGGCCAAACGGCCCGCCGCGGGGATGCGTTGTTAAATTATTCCACAATAATGCTCTTGCCGGTCATTTCCGCGGGGACGGGCAGGCCGATATAGGGCAGCATGGTGGGGGCGATGTCCGCGAGGCAGCCGCCCTCGCGCAGCTTCACATCGCCTGCGCCGATGACAGCGAAGGGCACGACATTGGTGGTATGCGCGGTGAAGGGAGAACCATCGGGGTTCTTCATCTTCTCGGCGTTGCCGTGGTCGGCGGTCAGGAATACGACACCGCCGGCGTTCAGCACAGCATCGGTGACCTCGCCCACGCACTTGTCAACGGCCTCAACAGCCTTGACAGCAGCATCAAAGACGCCGGTGTGGCCGACCATGTCGCAGTTGGCGAAGTTCAGGATGATGACATCGTACTTGCCGCTCTCGATGCGGGCCTTGCACTCGTCAGCAACCTCGTAGGCGCTCATCTCGGGCTTGAGGTCGTAGGTGGCAACCTTCGGGCTGGGAATAACCTTGCGGTCCTCGCCCTCGCAGGGCTGCTCGATGCCGCCGTTGAAGAAGAAGGTCACATGGGCATACTTCTCGGTCTCGGCGATGCGCAGCTGGGTCTTGCCCTGCTTGGACAGGTACTCGCCAAAGGTGTTCTCCAGGCTCTCCGGACCAAAGGCCACATGCACGCAAGGCATCTCCGCATCATACTGGGTCATGCACACAAAATAGGGGTTCAAGGCGCCACCCTTGCGGTCAAAGCCGGTGAATGCCGGATCCACAAAGGCGCGGGTAATCTCCCGGGCACGGTCCGGCCGGAAGTTAAAGAAGATCACACTTTCGCCGCTGTGCACACGGCCCTCGTTGCCAACAACGGTGGGCAGCACAAACTCATCGGTCAGGTGCTTTCCGTCCTCGTCTACCGTCTCATAAGACGCACGCACGGCCGCCACCGCATCCGTAGCCTGCACGCCCTCGCCGTACACCATAGCGGCATAGGCTTTCTCCACACGGTCCCAAATATTATCACGGTCCATGGCGTAGAAACGACCCATCACAGAGGCGATCTTACCAACGCCCAGTTCGTTCATCTTGGCCTGGAGCTGTTCCAAATATTCCGCTGCAGAAGCGGGGGGCACATCACGGCCGTCCAGAAAAGCGTGCACATACACCTTGGAAACGCCCTGTTCCTTGGCCATCTCCAGCAGATTGTACAGGTGGGTCATATGGCTGTGTACGCCACCGGGAGACACAAGACCCATCAGGTGCAGGGCCTTGTCCTTGGCATTCTCCATAGCGCCAACCAGCACTTCATTCTTATAGGCCTCGCCGTCGGCAAACGCCTTGGAAATGCGGGTCAAATCCTGGTACACCACGCGGCCGGCGCCCATATTGGTGTGGCCCACCTCACTGTTGCCCATCTGGCCGTCCGGCAGGCCCACATCCATACCGGAGGCGCCGATATAGGTATAAGGGCACTCGGCCATCAGCTTATCCAAATTGGGCTTCTTGGCCATGGCAATGGCATTGCCGTGCTGGGACGGGTTCTTGCCGAAGCCGTCCATAATGCAAAGCACATAAGGTTTCTTAGACATAGTAATAACTTCCTTTCACGGATAAAGTGACAAAGCAAGAGGGAGCAGCGACTGTCGCCGCAACTCCCCCCAGCCATTGATTTTTTATTTAGAAGCAGCCTTCACGATCACGGAGAAGTCCTTGGCCTTCAAAGAAGCGCCGCCGATCAGTCCGCCGTCTACATGCTCCTTAGCCAGCAGCTCCTCTGCGTTGCCGGCATTCATGGAACCGCCGTACTGCACCACAAAAGCATCTGCAGCAGCCTGGCCGTACAGCTGAGCGATAACGGAACGGATGTAACCGTTAACCTCATCAGCCTGATCCGCCGTAGCGGTCTTGCCGGTGCCGATGGCCCATACCGGCTCATAAGCGATGATCACATTCTTCAGCTCTTCCTCGCTGACGCCCTGCAAAGCGATCTTGGTCTGCATGCCGACCACCTCAAAGGTGACGCCCTGCTCGCGCTCCTCCAGCACCTCACCAACGCAAAGGATCACTTTCAGCCCATTGTCCAGGGCAGCGCGCACACGCTTGTTCACGGTCTCGTTGGTCTCGCCAAAATACTGGCGGCGCTCACTGTGGCCGATGATCACATAGGGCACGCCCATGGCCTTCAGCATGGGAGCGGACACCTCAGCAGTGAAAGCACCTTTCTCTGCCCAGTGGCAGTTCTCAGCGCCCACCTGAATGTTGGAGCCTTTGGTGGCGTCCAGTGCAGCCTGCAGATCCACAAAGGGTGCACAGATGATTACATCGCAATCCGCGTCTGCCACCAGGGGTTTCATCTCCTCCAGCAGAGCAGTGGTCTCTGCGGGGGTGTTGTTCATTTTCCAGTTGCCGGCAATGACGGCCTTACGAAGTGCTTTGTTCATAATTCACTTACCTCTTTTATAGAAAAAATAGATTTAGCAATTAGTCCTTATCCTGCAATGCAGCGATACCGGGCAGTTCCTTGCCCTCCAGGAATTCCAAAGAAGCGCCGCCGCCGGTAGAAATGTGGCTCATCTGATCGGCAAAGCCCAGCTTGGTCACAGCAGCCACAGAATCGCCGCCGCCGATAATGGAGATGGCGCCGCTGTCTGCAATAGCCTTAGCCACAGCGATGGTGCCGCTGGCGAAATTGTCCCACTCGGACACGCCCATGGGGCCGTTCCAAATCACAGTGCCTGCACCGTCAATGGCGTCCGCAAACAGCTTCTCGGTCTTGGGACCGATGTCCAGGCCCATCCAGCCGTCCGGAATATCGTCGGACTTGCAAACCAAAACCTCGGTATCCTCTTTATACTCTTTGCCGCAGCGATTGTCTATGGGGATCAGGAACTTTACGCCCTTATCCTTGGCAGTCTGCATCATCTCGCCGGCCTTGTCCACCCAGTCAGCCTCCAGCAGAGAGGTGCCGATGTTGTGGCCCAGGTACTTCATAAAGGTATAAGCCATACCGCCGCCGATGATGATGGTATCGCACTTGTCGATCAAATTAGAAATCACACCAATCTTGTCAGACACCTTAGCGCCGCCCAGAATAGCAACCAGCGGGCGCTTGGGATCTGCCAGTGCGCCACCCATAAACCGGATCTCCTTTTGGATCAAATAGCCGCAGGCAGCCGGCAGGTAAGAAGCCACACCGGTGGTGGAGCAATGGGCACGGTGTGCGGTGCCGAATGCGTCGTTCACAAACAGGTCTGCCAAAGAAGCCAGCTCCTTGGAGAAGTTCTCCTCGTTCTTGGTCTCCTCTGCACGGTAACGCACATTCTCCAGCAGCATCACCTGGCCGTCCTGCAAGTCGGCAGCCATCTTCTTAGCATTGTCACCGACTACATTCTCGTCCTCAGCCAGCGGCACATCCACGCCCAGGTACTCGCTCAGTCGCTTGGCCACGGGAGCCAGGCTGAACTCAGGCTTATACTCGCCCTTGGGTCTGCCCAGGTGGGAGCACAAAATCACCTTGGCGCCCTGCTCCATCAGGTACTTAATGGTGGGCAGTGCAGCCACAATACGCTTGTCATTGGTGATCTCGCCGTCTTTCAGCGGAACATTAAAGTCGCAGCGTACCAGTACGCGCTTGCCTTTAACATCCAAATCTTCAACGGATTTTTTGTTCAGTGCGTT
>OHKE01000735.1_pt1 | contig 10003 bp, 10 predicted proteins | sample 1568731 | NCBI WGS metagenome assembly OHKE01 (sample SAMEA3879588, study PRJEB24766) | human gut metagenome | biome: human-associated habitat; feature: feces | place: USA | collected 1985/1987 | reverse complement strand
GTTATTTCCATTGATCTCATTATTTTCCTCCCGTTTATTCAAAGCTTCCTGTATCATAATCTTTCCCCGGGATAATCGCTGCCGGGCCGTTCCTTCGGTGATGTTTAATACTTTTGCGATTTCATCGTTGTCCATATTGCCGGAGTATTTGAGGAGAAATACATCCCGGTATTTTACGGGCAGGCACCTAAGGATGTCCAGTATTCCGTCATCCACATCCGTCGCCGCATAAGTCACCGGGACATTACATTCTTCCAGCTCATCCACATAGATTTCCCGTTGAAATTGATGGTTTCGCTTCCGGTAAATATCTATAGTCGCATTTTTCGTTATGGTAAGCAGGTAGCGTTTCGTCGCCGTGGCGTCGATTTCCCCTATTTTTTCCATGTTTTTCGCAATTTTTATAAACGCCTCATGTACGGCATCTTCCGCAAGAAAAGTATCCTTCAGCACATTCAGAGCTACTTTCATCATAAGGTGCCGATAGGTTTCATAGAGAATCGCAAACTTTGGTTTGTCTTCTTCGGCGTCGATCATCATCAGATATATCATTTGTTGTTCCCAGGCCTTTCTATGAGTCATAACGAAGGTTCCTGTTCCTATTGTTACAAAAACGTAAAAATATTTCAATCGCAGGTTTATATGTTTGTCCCAATAGTAACTTTTGGGTAACCGGGGCACTTTATTGTGCCTGCTTTACGGATCCCGGCGATGGGGGATATAATGATTTCATTACAGGAGAGCGTAAAAAGAGCAGAAACGAGCATAGGAGAAGCAAAATGGGAGAACAGGAAAAACGAAGACAATACCTCATCCAGGCACTTTTGCGGGAGCGGCCGGAATATGAAGCGATGGAAATTCCGATGCAGGAGGATGAACAGAGACAGCTTCTGCGGGGACTGATGAACATCCGGGCGCCCAGGCGATGCAGTGAGGAATTTCTGAGGATACAGGATGCCTATTTACAGGAAGCTGTGAAGGAAAAAGGGATAGTGGAATGACCGGATGTTATGTGCCGAATCATAAGTGCATCGACAACTGCATCCACAGCTTTGCGGGGGTGCAGCTGCGACTGGACTGCGCCCGGATGATGGAAGAACAGGGGCATGAGGAACCCACCGGACAGGCGAAGATCACGAAAGCCTACAATCTGCCCTGCCGTTATGTCCTGCATACCGTAGGTCCTATTGTGCAGGGAAAGCTGACGGAGAAACATTGCGCATTGCTTCGGTCCTGTTACTTGTCCTGTCTGGAACTGGCATCGGCATATGGGCTGGAAAGTGTGGCGTTCTGCTGTATATCCACTGGGGTATTCTGCTTTCCGAAGGACAAGGCGGCGCAGATTGCCGTACAGACGGTACAGGAGTATTTGGAGGAGACTCCTGACAGCAGTGTCAAAAATGTGATCTTTAATGTGTTTAAGAATGAGGATTTGCAGATCTATGAGAGAATTCTTCGGTCGTAGATTTTCGATTACTCTAAATGCAGAGAAAAACTTGCACCCGGCAGATTGCTGTGATACATTGGCTGTAAAAGAAATACAAGAGAGGAAAAGAAAATGGCAGGATATCTGATTAAGGATACCACAAAGGAAGAGCGGGAGCAGATCGTGGCGGAGTCACTGGGATATATGGAAGCAAACTGCGATGGCTGCAGTTCGGGGTTGGCGGAAATGTATCAGGCATACATCGACGGAGAGAAGGAGCTTCGGGACATCAACATGGAATTTCATGCAGGTTATGTATCCGGAGAGGAAGTGCCCGGCCGCAGGTCTTGTCCCATGTAATAATAGTGTGCGGGAAAGATGGATTTCCGGCATAAATAAAATGTTATCTGCAAAAACTCTTAGTAACAGAATGCGAAAGGCAGGAAAGAGAAATGCAGATGAGAGACGATCTTGGAATTACAACAAAACTGGAAAATGGCAAGGCTTATCTGGAATTTGCCCTGCCGGAAAAGATAGGGCGTTTGCTGTCCGCTTTACAGATTGAGATCTGGGAAGGTGCGGAGGGCGAACGCCTTGTTTTTCATGGGAAATACTCATCAGAAGAAGCGGATTCCATGACGGCGTTGCTGTTGCGGCCGCATCTCTGGGACGGCATGCGGGATCCCTATGTCTATCTGGTGAAGGCGCAGGGAAGGTTCGGAACCGTGGAGTATGGAGAAAATATGGGGGGTACAAAGAACGAGGAAGAATCAGATCATGCTGAGGATATAACCGAGGCAGTGGAAGTGTACTGGCAGCAGGAACTGGCAATTTATGACGTGCATGTCATCGATAAAAAGGGAATCTTTCTCAATGAAAAAGAGTTTCTGCCACATGAAGTAGTCTACCGGCTTCCCCCGCAGATCAGTGATGCCGGGACGAGGGTGGAGCAGGTACGAAGAGATCTGGAACGGCTGGTCCGGATGGGGGTAAATGTGATCCGGCTGGAAGGAACCGGGACCGGGGCAGAGGGGGTGAACTGCTCCGAAGTGAGAGCGTTTTACAGCCTGTGCAGAAAGCGTGGATTCCTCACAGGTGACCTGTGGATAAGACCGGAAAAACTCCCGGTATATCGTGGATTATCCGGAGAAACGGCAGAAGATGCACTTCTTTCGGCGAATGGCAGAACGCTGACGGAGCGGTATTACTATTATCAGGCGAAGTGGAGCAGCGAACCGGTGCTCTATCCGGTACTTTCCACCCTGCATCGTCAGGAGAACGGATTACTTTCTCTGACAATTTACAGCAATCAGAAAAAAGTGGTGCTCTATGTGGACGGATTACTTTTTTTATTCCAGACGGCCGCATCCGGTGATCCGGAATTCATTTTTGAAGATATTCCTGTGGCGAAGCTGCCGTTGCATCTGGCGGCGGAGGCAGGAAATTTAAGCATTTCGCTGACCGTGACGAAGCTTTAAGGGTTGGGGCTTCACAGATTTTTCACAAATGTTTCACCTTTTCATGACATTTGAGACATATACTGATACAAGGGTGTAAAGGTTAACCGCTGTTCATGCTTGCATGATAAAGCGGTTGAATTTTACACCCGCAAAACATGAGGAAGTAGCGATTTGCGTAGCAAATCAGCGGATTCCGAATGTTTTTAGAATTGTGGGAGCAGCTTGCTGCGAAGCAATTCGGGGTATCAGTTACGGGTACCCGTAGATATCAGGTGGGGGTATCACACCATATCCGGGAGGCAAATATGATAGAAGTAAGCAATCTTACAAAAAAATATGGTGACCATATTGCCGTAGATCATCTCTCTTTCCGTGTGGAAAAGGGACAGATTTACGGCTTTCTTGGTCCAAACGGCGCAGGTAAATCCACGACTATGAACATCATCACGGGTTATCTGGCAGCCACGGAGGGTACTGTGACGATCGATGGCAAAGATGTCCAAAAAGATCCGGAGGAGGCAAAGCGTGCCATCGGTTATCTGCCGGAGCTTCCGCCGCTGTATGTTGACATGACTGTCAGAGAATACCTGGAATTCGTGGCAGAACTGAAAAAAGTGCCGAAAAAAGAGCGGAAGCAGCAGATTGATGAGGTCATGGAAATGACACAGATCACCGATATGCAGCAGCGTCTGATCAGGAATCTGTCAAAAGGTTACAGGCAGAGAGTCGGACTGGCGCAGGCAATCCTTGGCTATCCGGAAGTCATCATTCTGGATGAGCCCACGGTAGGTCTGGATCCGAAACAGATCATCGAGATCCGTGATCTGATCCGCAAGCTGGGGGAGAATCATACCGTGATCCTCAGCTCCCATATTCTGTCGGAGGTCAGCGCGGTCTGCGACCATATTATGATCATAGCCCACGGTAAGCTGGTAGCCAGTGATTCTCCGGAGAATCTGCAGAAGCTTATGAGTGGTTCCATGGAACTGGATCTGGAAGTAAAGGGAAGCATCGCTGCGGTGAAGAGTGCATTGCAGGAGATCTCACAGATCGACCGGATCGAAGAGAACACGGAGGCATCCAAAAATATTGCAAAGCTGAAAGTGATCTCCAAAGAGAATGCAGATATCAGAGAGCAGGTATTCTATGCACTGGCAGATGCAAAGCTGCCTATTTTAGAGATGACCCATGCGGAAAAGTCTCTGGAAGACATCTTCCTGGAACTGACCGAGGATGTAGCACCCACACAGCCGGAGAAGCACAAACTATTCTCAAAAAGAAAAAGGCTGGAAATGTCAGATGCTGCCGCACAGCAGACAGAAGCTTCGGAAGAGGAAGCACAGCCCGAAGAAGAGAAAAAAGAAACTGTAACTACAAAGGAGGCGGAATCATATGCTAGCCATTTATAAGAGAGAATTGAAATCCTATTTCCGTTCCTTTATCGGATTTTTATTTATTGCAGTCACCCTGTTTTTCCTGGGACTGTATTTCAGCGTTTATAACCTGATGAACGGATATCCTTATTTTGCGTATGTGGTATCCAGCGTTACCTTTTTATTCATGCTGACCGTGCCGATCCTGACCATGCGTATCCTGGCGGAGGAAAAGCGGAGCAAGACGGATCAGCTGATCCTGACGGCACCGGTGTCCGTAGGCGGCATCGTTATGGGAAAATTTCTGGCGCTGTTAACTATATTTGCCATTCCCGTAGCAATCATCTGCTTTTACCCGCTGATCATGGCGCAGTACGGCAGTGTTCCCATGGGAGAGGCCTATCTGTCGATCCTGGCATATTTCCTCTTCGGGATGACCGCCATTGCCATCGGTCTGTTCCTGTCTTCCGTGACAGAGAGCCAGGTCATCGCAGCAGTACTTACTTTTTTAGTATTGTTCCTGGGATATATGATGGATTCTATCTGTTCCATTATTTCCAGCACCGGCAATCTGTTGACAAAGCTGCTGCGTTGCTTTGACCTTTACACACCATTTTCCAACCTGTTAAACGGCACACTGGATGTATCTTCTATCGTATATTATGTATCCGTTACGGCTTTGGTTCTGTTCCTGACGGTACAGTCCATTCAGAAACGCCGTTACAGCATGTCCGTGAAGAACTTAAGCTTCAGTGCTTACAGTACCGGTATGATCGCTGTAGCTGTAGCGCTGGTAGTAGTCGTTAATATTATCATGGGCGAGATGCCTTCCAGCTGGACAGCAATCGACATGACCAGCCAGAAGCTGTATTCCCTGACAGATCAGACCGTCGACTATGTGAAAAATATGCAGGATGATGTGACAATCTATGTGTTGGTAAATCAGGACAATCAGGATACCACACTGGGGCAGACTTTGCAGAGATACGATGATCTGTCGGATCATATCACCGTGGAATATGTGGATCCCACCGTTAACCCGATGTTCTATACCCAGTACACCACCGGCAACATCAGCACGAACAGCCTGATCGTGGTCAGTGACAAGCGCAGCAAGGTCATTGATTACAACGATGTCTATGAGTCTTCCTATGATTTTGACTATTCGACCTACAGTTATAACACCACGACCACCGGTTATGATGGCGAAGGACAGATCACCAGTGCACTGGATTATGTGTTAAATGATGATATGCCCAAGGTATATATGACAACAGGACATAATGAACTGAGTTTAAGCAACACTTTTACATCCGCACTGAACAAAGAAAATGTGGATTATGAGACCGTAAATCTGATGGATCTGGATGCTATCCCTGACGATGCGGCCTGTCTGTTCATTAACGGTGCCACCAGCGATTTTTCATCCGATGATAAGGATAAGGTGATCGACTATCTGAACAACGGTGGAAAAGTCATGCTGGTAACGATGAGGAGACACCCAATATAGATGCTATCTTAAGCTACATGAATCTGAGCATTGCCAAAGGACTGGTAGTGGAGAATGATTCCAACGGCTACTACAGAAGCCCGTATTATATTCTGCCGACACAGAGCTCTGACAGCTATACCTCCGGTACCTACGGAAAATATCTGTTCCTGCCGTATTCTCAGGGCATCATCGTCCCGGAGGAAGTAAGTACCGACGAGACAGCCACCGGCGATATTACCTATGATGTATTCCTGAGCACCTCCGACAGTGCATTTGCAAAACAGGATGTGAGCAATGCGCAGGACTTCTCGCAGGGTGAAAATGATGTAAATGGTCCCTTCGCACTGGGGGTGGAAGCAGTAAAGACACTGGATGATGGAGATGCGACACTGGTCGTGTACGGTTGTGAGCAGCTGTTCACCGACGATGCCAACTCTGTTGTCAGCGGTGCGAACCTGACCCTGTTCACCAATACATTCAGTGGAATGGCAGATCATGAGACCTCGGTATCCATTCCGGTAAAAAGCTATGAGGTCTCTAATCTGGTAGTGGATTCCGCACAGATTCTGTTGTTGGGGCTGCTGGTTACCGTGATTCTTCCCGTCGGCTGTATGATCGCCGGATTCGTGACCTGGTTCCGCAGACGGAAGAAATAATTGTGAAAGGCGTGAGTTTATAGATATGAAAAAGAAACAAAGACAGATGATTGGAATGCTGCTGGCACTGGTGGTGCTGGCGGCAGCATTCCTGGGCATCCGCCAGTATAATAAAAATGCATCGTCTGAGAATTCCACCACCGAGGATACACAGGAGACGGTGCTGGATGTGAACTCCGATGATATTACCAGCTTCCGCTATGTATATGAGGGAGAGACCTATGCCTTTGAAAAAGAGGATGAAACATGGTACTATGCGGACGATCATTCCCTGAATCTGAACCAGGACCGGATCAAGGCGATGATCCTGAAGGTGGCACCGTTAAAGGCAGATCAGGTGATTGAAAATGTGACGGATATGTCGCAGTACGGACTGGCAGATCCGGAGCGTACCATTCAGTACGAGACTGCAGATCGCAGCGTGATCATTAATGTCGGTAATCTGAATTCCATGACCAGCCAGTATTACGTTGCATTTCCCTCTGAAATGAAAGTGTATGTCGTGACCACCAACGTGGTGACAGGCTTCAATTATACACTGGATGATCTGGTGGAGGAGACTACGGAGGAGACAGAAAGCACCGAAACTACAGATACTACGATAACGGAAAGCGAGACAACGGAAACTGCGACGGAGACCGAGAATGTCGAGGCTGAAACCGCAGAAAGTGAAACAGTGGCAACAGAAACTACGGAAACCGTGGAAGCCAAATAAGTATCACAAATAATAAAGACTGCCCCTGCAAAAGAGGCAGTCTTCACTATTGTTAGGGATTCTCACCACGAATGACAATGATGTCATTTATTTTCAACATCGTATCTTTTTGAGGCAGAATGGACAGATCCCCCCGCAGAATGAGGAAGATCGTGACCTGTTCTGCCTCTTCCATTTCTTCCACGGATTTGTCCGCAAAGCGTTTATCTACGAAGATCTCGGCGATCTCATGAATATCTGCCGCTTTAATATTAGAGAGACTACTTTTGCGCTGGTACTGTTCCACGAAACCGGCACTGATGATACCGGTGGGGATAGCCACGGCGCCCACACCGAGATAAGCAATACAGATTGCCATGATCCGGCCAAGCGTGGTGATGGGATAGATGTCTCCGTAGCCTACGGTGAGCAGCGTTGACATGCTCCACCAGATGCCGCTGAAAGCGTTGCGGAATACTTCCGGCTGGGAATCATGCTCCACACTGTACATGCACAGACTGCTGGCGAGCATCAGGATCAGTACGATGAACACGGAGGAAATGATCTGATTGCGTTTTTCATATAATACCGTAGTGATAACATTGAAAGAATCATATCGGGCATTCAGGCGGAACAGATGGAAGATTCTCGCCACCCGCAGCATCCGGAAGATGACCATACCGGACAGGAAGAAAAAGGGTAAAATTGTCAGCAGGTCGATAATGCCGTCGAAGGAGATCAGAAACCGCAACCGGGAGCGGAACTCGCTTTTATCAGGATATAGATAGTCCGCAGTCCAGATCCGCAGAATATATTCCACACAGAAGATCAGAATAGTGATAACCTCGATCACGTGAAATGCTGGAAATAAAAAAGCAAGCTCATCAAAGGTTTGCAGAAAAGTCACCAGAATATTTGCACAGATAACGATAGCAATAAAAATATCAAAGAGCCGGCTCAGACGGTTACTTTTGTCACCGATCTGGATGATGTTAAATACTTTTTTCTTCATGTTGAATCCTCAATGTTTTCTGGGGCAGCGCCAGTGAATGTTTGTGATTCCATCATACGGAGGTGGAAGAGGAAAGTCAAGAAATGCGGTGACAGAATCCGTCAACTTTCTTAAAAACAGTCATATATTATAGTAAATCCAAATACAATGAAAGGATACAAAAATATATGGCTAGATTTACAAATCAGGCACAGCTTCGCTATGGAAATGAGATTACAAACTCCAATATAGCAGTGGGTGAGATCACGGAGGTATTGTCTGCAACCAAGACAGCAGTGCGGGATACTTACGGGCAGAATGAAAATGTGACGTATGTGATCAGCATTGTGAACTCAGGCACTACAGCATTTAATGGAATTACAGTAACGGATAATCTGGGAGAGTATTTGTTTAATACCAGAGAACTGACACCTCTGACGTATATTCCGGGGACCGTAAAATACTATGCAAACGGAATTTTACAGGCAACACCGGCTGTAACGGCAGGCCCTCCTCTGACAATCACGGGAATTACCGTGCCTGCGGGAGGTAATGTGACACTTACCTATGAGGCTGAGGTGAACTCTTATGCACCGCTGGCAGCAGAGGCTTCCATTACGAATACGGCGACGATTGCCGGGGCAGGGGTCACTCCTGTTACTGTGAACGAGACAGTAAATGCGGTAAGCGGACCGCTTCTTACGATCACAAAGTCCGTCAGTCCCGTACCCGTGACAGAGAATGGAACATTGACGTATACGTTCCTGATACAGAATCTGGGGAATACGGCAGCGGATGCAGCTACCGGTGTCGTGATCACAGATACCTTTAATCCCGTATTGGAGAATCTGACTGTGAATTTTAATGGAACTGCATGGGCAGAGGGAACAAACTATACGTATGATACGACTACCGGATTATTTACCGGAACTGCAGGAGGTATTACTGTACCCGCAGCGACTTACACCCAGGATCCCGTTACAGGAGCGTGGGGGATCAACCCCGGCGTCAGCACGCTGGTGATCTCCGGAACCGTATAAGGGCTGTCGCGCTCCTAAGGCTGGCGCCATGCAACCCATTCGCAGTCACTGCGTGATTTGCTCATGGACGGCTGTCGCCGTATAAAGCTAAAATAAAAAGTCACTGGAAGTACATAAATGTCCTCCCAGTGACTTTTTATTTTATCCTTGCATGGCTTGTAGCTTAGCCAAAGTATCTCTTTAACAGACCCTCAAATGCCTTGCCATGTCTTGCCTCATCACGAGCCATCTCGTGTACGGTATCATGGATTGCATCCAGGTTCAGAGCCTTGGCTCTCTTAGCCAGATCGAACTTACCTGCGGTAGCGCCGTTCTCGGCATCTACTCTCATCTCCAGATTCTTCTTGGTGGAATCGGTTACGACTTCACCTAACAGCTCAGCGAATTTTGCAGCGTGCTCAGCTTCTTCGTAAGCAGCCTTTTCCCAGTACAGACCAATCTCGGGATAACCTTCTCTGTGAGCTACTCTTGCCATTGCCAGATACATACCAACCTCAGAGCATTCACCCTGGAAGTTCGCACGCAGATCAGCAATGATATCCTCGGGAGCACCCTTTGCTACACCTACTACATGCTCAGCAGCCCAGGTCTTGCCTTCCTCCTGCTTGGTGAATTTGGAAGCGGGAGCGTGACAGATGGGGCACTCTGCGGGAGCCGCATCACCTTCATAAACATAACCACATACAGTACAAACCCATTTCTTCATAACTCGTTTCTCCTTTACATGTGAAATATAGTTTTATTTGTGTTGGCGGACTGCCGGCACTGACCTGCCTGCAGTCTGACCAGTGATGCTTTTTGTAACATAGCGGCCGTGGATCTTTCGGCTAATGCTGATTTTTCCTGCAGCAGTCCGCGCAGCGGCCGAAAA
>OHKE01000720.1_pt1 | contig 10164 bp, 10 predicted proteins | sample 1568731 | NCBI WGS metagenome assembly OHKE01 (sample SAMEA3879588, study PRJEB24766) | human gut metagenome | biome: human-associated habitat; feature: feces | place: USA | collected 1985/1987 | reverse complement strand
ACCCGAAATACAAGTACCTGTCCGACGCAGACCCGAAGAACGCCTTTGACATGGAAAAGCACCTTAAACGCCGCCCCGCCATTGTCAAGCCCGACGAGGTTTTTGACTATTACGAGATTGACGCAGCAGACTTACAGGAGGACGCAGACCATGAGGAAACGTAGCGCAGAGGAAAAACAAAAGCAGCTTGAACGGTTTTTAATGAATGTTGCGGAAGCCGCCGACGCTGCATTATGGGAGTATTGGCGGGAAAAGGAAGCGGAACACCGCCGTTTTGCAACGGAGTATGTCACGCGCCGGGGGCTTATCCCGCAACAGTGACAGCATGGCAGACCGCCGGGGGACAGGGGAAGCTACACTTCCCCTACGCTGCCTTGCGGCAGCTACCCCTTTGTGAACTTGCGGGAAGCGAACACCTTGCTACGCAAGCTATTCACTTCCCGCAAGTCTGAAAAAAACGTCCGGCAGCACAGCGGAACACAGAAAGGAGCGATTGAAGCAATCACATCTATCCATACCGGCTACATGATACGCGCCCCCACTTTCCGGCGCAGTACACAGCGGCAGGAGCCGCACCCCTTACAACTGAATACCGCCGCGCCGCAGAACTTACGCAGCGCGGGGACAGCCGCCTTTACCAGAGGGCGGTTTTTTTGTGCGGCGGCGACCATACGCTGACCGCCTTTTGTCCGCTTGCCGGACAGCCGCAGACGCGGCAGAAAGGATATATTTATGGCATTTTTCAATAGCGCAGTAGACGTTTTGCAGACCCTTGTTGTAGCACTTGGAGCCGGGCTTGGTATCTGGGGCGTAATCAATCTGATGGAGGGCTACGGCAATGACAATCCGGGCGCAAAGAGCCAGGGCATGAAGCAGCTTATGGCGGGCGGCGGCGTTGCCCTTATCGGCATGACCCTTGTACCGCTGCTTTCCGGCTTGTTCGGTTAAGAAGCGCGGGTAAAGGCTTATGCAGAGCATACTTGACGCGATTAACGAATGGATAAAGGAAATCCTCATAGGAGCCATAAACGGTAATCTGTCAACTATGTTCGGGGACGTAAACGAAAAAGTCGGCACTATCGCCGCAGAGGTAGGGCAGACCCCGCAAGGGTGGAACGCAAATATATTCTCCATGATACAGACCCTTAGTGAGAATGTAATCGTACCCATTGCGGGGCTTGTCATTACCTACGTCCTATGCTATGAGCTTATCAGCATGGTAACGGAAAAGAACAATATGCACGACGTTGACACTTCCATGTTCTTCAAGTGGGTGTTCAAGGCGTTTGTGGCAGTCTACCTTGTGACGCACACCTTTGACATCACTATGGCGGTGTTCGATATGGCGCAGCACGTTGTTTCCGGCGCGGCGGGGGTAATCGGCGGCAGCACAGAGATTGATGTTGCCGCCGCCCTTGCTTCCATGCAGGACGGGCTTGACGCTATGGAAATCCCCGAACTGCTCTTACTTGTCATGGAAACAAGCCTTGTGAGCTTGTGCATGAAAATCATGTCCGTACTGATAACCGTTATCCTCTACGGGCGCATGATAGAGATTTACCTTTACTGTTCGGTATCGCCTATCCCGTTTGCAACAATGACGAACCGGGAATGGGGGCAGATAGGAAACAACTACCTAAAATCCCTGTTCGCTATCGGTTTTCAAGGCTTCCTCATTATGATATGCGTCGGCATTTACGCGGTTCTGGTAAACAACATGATAATAGCGGACAATCTGCACAGCGCGATATTCTCCCTTGCAGCCTATACCGTTATCCTCTGTTTCTCCCTGTTCAAATCCGGCGCACTGGCGAAGTCGATATTCTCCGCGCATTAGCGGCGTGTCAAGGGCAGGGTGGAGATTTTCAGAGCGAAGCGGCGAAAATACGACCCGACCTTGACGCGGATAACCCCCATATAATACGGGCGGGCAAAGGGCATAGATTGACCTTTGCCTTGATTACCCTTATGGAAAATTACAGCAACACCAAACCCAGAGAAAGGAGGTTTTCACTTGGCGTATGTACCCGTACCCAAAGACTTATCCAAAGTCAAGACAAAAGTAGCGTTCAACCTTACCAAACGGCAGATTGTATGTTTTGCGGCGGCTCTCCTGTTCGGCTTGCCGCTTTTCTTTCTGCTCAAAGACAGCACAGGCACAAGCCTTGCGTCTATGGCTATGATTGCCGTCATGCTGCCCTGTTTCCTCTTTGCCATGTATGAGAAGCATGGACAGCCCCTTGAAGTGGTGGTGAAGAACATCATTCAGACGAAATTCATAGCCCCCAAAGAACGACCATACAGGACAGACAACTTTTATTCCGTCTTAGAACGGCAGAGAAAACTTGAAAAGGAGGTATCAGCGATTGCAAAAGGAAACACGAAGAAACAGCGCGGCGGGAAGCGCAAAGCCTAACCCGCCCCGCAAGCTCACCCGCGCCGAGAAAAAGCAGATTGCGGAAATCATCAGACAGGCAAAGGGCGACGGGAAAGCGCACACCGCGCAGCAGACAATCCCCTATATCCAGATGTACCCGGACGGTATCTGCAAGGTTACGGGACGGAAATACTCAAAGACCGTCGCCTTTGAAGATATTAACTATCAGCTTGCACAGGCAGACGACAAGACCGCCATTTTTGAGAACTGGTGCGACTTCCTCAACTACTTTGACGCTTCCGTTTCGGTGCAGCTCTCTTTCATCAATCAGGGGACGCAGCGCGGCGAAGCGGAAAAGGCGGTCAATATCCCGGCACAGGAGGACGCTTTCAATTCTATCCGCACAGAATACCGGGATATGCTGAAAAACCAGCTTGCAAAGGGCAACAACGGGCTTGTCAAAGCAAAATATATCACCTTTGCCATTGAAGCCGACAGTCTGGGCGCGGCGAAATCCCGCCTTGCCCGTATCGAAACGGACGTACTCAACAACTTTAAGCTCTTGGGCGTGTCTGCCCGCCCCATGACAGGCTATGAACGCCTTAAAATGCTGCATGGCATTTTCCACCCGGAGGGCGGGCAGTTTGCCTTTGATTTTTCATGGCTTGCCCCGTCCGGGCTTTCCACAAAGGACTTTATCGCCCCGTCCTCTTTCCGTTTTGGCGAGGGGCGGTATTTCCGCATGGGGCGCAAAATCGGCGCGGTTTCATTCCTTGAAATCCTTGCGCCGGAATTAAACGACCGTATCTTATCTGACATTCTGGACTTGGAAACGGGCGTTATCGTCAATCTGCATATCCACAGTATCGACCAGACCGAAGCCATAAAGACAATCAAGCGGAAAATCACCGACCTTGACAAAATGAAAATCGAAGAACAGAAAAAAGCGGTACGCAGCGGCTACGACATGGATATAATCCCGTCCGACCTTGCCACTTTCGGCAGCGAAGCGAAGAACCTCTTACAGGACTTGCAGAGCCGGAATGAAAGAATGTTCCTCTTGACGTTCCTTGTGGTGAACATGGCAGACACAAAAAGGAAACTGGAAAATGACGTATTCGCGGCGGCGGGCATTGCACAGAAGAACAACTGCGCCTTAACCCGCCTTGACTACCAACAGGAAGCGGGGCTTATGTCCTCTGTACCGCTTGGGGAGAACCTTATCCCCATTCAAAGAGGGCTTACCACGTCAAGCACCGCTATCTTTATCCCCTTTATCACACAGGAGCTTTTCCAGACGGGCGCGGCTTTGTACTACGGCTTAAACGCCCTTAGTAACAACATGATACTCTGCGACCGCAAGCAGCTAAAGAACCCCAACGGCTTAATCTTGGGTACGCCGGGAAGCGGGAAATCCTTTGCCGCCAAACGGGAAATGACAAACGCTTTCCTCATTACCGACGACGACATAATTATCTGCGACCCGGAAGCAGAGTATTTTTCCCTTGTGCAGCGGCTTGACGGGCAAGTGATACGGTTATCGCCTACGGGCAAGGGCATTGACGGGAAGCCCCAGTATGTGAACCCTATGGATATTAACCTCAATTACAGCGAGGACGACAGCCCCCTTGCGCTGAAATCCGACTTTATCCTCTCCCTCTGCGAGCTTGTCATAGGCGGCAAGGAGGGCTTGCAGCCCGTCGATAAGACCGTCATTGACCGCGCTGTTAGGAACGTGTACCGCCCTTTCCTTGCAGACCCCGACCCGGAGAAAATGCCTATCTTGGGCGACCTCTACAACGAGCTTTTGAAGCAGCCGGAGCCGGAAGCGGCGCGTATTGCGGCGGCGTTGGAGCTGTATGTTTCCGGGAGCCTTAACGTATTCAACCACCGTACCAACGTGGAGCTGAACAACCGCCTTGTCTGCTTTGACATCAAGCAGCTTGGGAAGCAGCTCAAAAAGTTAGGTATGCTCATTGTGCAGGACCAGGTATGGAACCGCGTCACCGTCAACCGGGCAGAAAGGAAATCCACCCGGTATTTTATGGACGAATTTCATCTTCTCTTGAAAGAGGAACAGACCGCCGCCTATTCCGTTGAAATCTGGAAGCGTTTCAGAAAATGGGGCGGCATACCCACAGCCATTACGCAGAACGTCAAAGATTTGCTTGCTTCCCGCGAAGTGGAGAATATCTTTGAAAACTCTGATTTTGTCCTCATGCTCAATCAGGCGGCGGGCGACCGGGCTATCCTTGCAAAGCAGCTCAACATCTCCCCGCAGCAGATGAAATATGTCACCCACACCGAAGCGGGCGAGGGGCTTATCTTCTACGGGAACGTGGTGCTGCCCTTTGTAGACCGCTTCCCGAAAGACACCGAGCTTTACCGGGTAATGACGACGAAGCCGGAGGAAGTGGGCGAAGCATGAACGGGCTGAAAACTGACACCATCATCAACCGGGACGCGCTCTATGCCTTGCGGGAGCTTCCAGAGGAAAGCGTACACTGTTGCGTCACAAGCCCGCCCTACTATGCGCTTAGGGATTATGGGCTTGATATGCAGATTGGGCGGGAGGACACGCCGGAGCAGTACATTGACAGGCTGACCGAGGTTTTCCGCGAGCTGCGCCGGGTACTGCGTTCTGACGGTACGCTCTGGCTGAATATCGCGGACACCTACTGCGGCACAGGGAACAAGGGCTACCATGCAGACCCGAAGAACCCGAAAGGCAGAAACGGACAGCAGATTGCAAGAAACAACCGCGTTTCCGGCTGCAAACAAAAGGACTTAATCGGTATCCCTTGGCTTTTAGCCTTTGCCCTACGCGCTGACGGGTGGTATTTACGGAGCGACATTATCTGGCAGAAAGAAAACCCCATGCCGGAGAGCGTGAAAGACCGCCCTACCCGCTGCTATGAACATATCTTTCTGCTTACGAAGTCAAAGAAATATTTCTATGACGCAGCCGCCATAGCCGAGCCGTTAGCCCCCACAACGGCGGCGCGGTACCGCACCGGGCGCAGCGCGGGACAGAAATATGCGGACGAAGTACCCGGACAGGGGAACGTACAGGGGCTTAACCGGGCGCGAAGCGGCAGCTACTACGACGAAGCCCTCATGCCGACCATGCGGAACAGGCGGGACGTGTGGCTTATCAATACCGTACCCTACAAGGGCGGGCATTTCGCCGCGTTCCCGCCAAAACTTGCCGAAACCTGTATCAAGGCGGGCTGTCCGAAAGGCGGCGTTGTGCTTGACCCCTTTTTCGGCAGCGGCACGACGGGGGCAGCCGCAAGGCAGCTTGACAGGCATTATATAGGCATTGAGATAAACGCCGAGTATTGCGCCCTTGCAAGGGCGCGGATTGGAGGGACAGAAAAATAAAACAGTATCGAGCGCGTGAGAAAGTCACGCAGAAAATGACCCGCGAGGGGGCTGTCGAGGTAAACGCCGCCACCGGGAAAAAGAAACGTATCAGCAAGCGGATAAGGGACGCGGACTTTGCAAAGACCGAAGCACCGCAGCCGCCGGAACAGGCAGCGCAGACCATACCGGGCGGCGCAGCTCCCGCGCCCACAGCCGCCGCGCCGCCGCTTCCCCATGCGCCGGGGGCAGAACGGGAACAGGACACCGCCGCAGCCGAGCGCGTCTTGGAGCGTATCGACGGGGCGCGTACCAGAAAGGCGAGCAAAAAGGCGGCGAGGAAAGCACAGGCAGAAGCCACAGCAAAAGAAAAATCTTCCCGCTTGCAGTTTACCGACGAGGAACGGGCAACGCCGGAGCTTGAAAGGTATATCCGAAAATCGGACAAAGCAGCCGACCGTCTGGACGCGGCAAAGGCGGCTATCCCCAAAGAAAAGAAACTTGTACGGGAGCGCACCTTTGATGAAGCCACCGGGAAAGGCAAGACCCGCCTACATTTTGAGGAACAGGAAAAGCCCATAGGAAAGAATAAGCCCCACAATAACCCGCTATCCCGCCCCGCACAGGAAGCGGGTATTTTCGTCCACAACAAGATACATTCCGTTGAAAAGGACAATTCCGGCGTTGAGGGGGCGCACAAATCCGAAGAACTGGCAGAGCGCGGCGCAAAGTACGGGGCGCGGAAAGTCAAGGAGGGCTACCACAGCCACAAGCTCAAACCCTACCGGGCGGCGGCAAAGGCAGAGAAAGCGGCGTTCAAGGCGAATGTGGATTTCCAGTACCATAAATCCCTACATGACAATCCGCAGATTGCGGGCAATCCCCTTTCCCGCTTCATGCAGAAGCAGCAAATCAAGCGGCAGTATGCAAAGTCGGCAAGGAAAGGCGGCGCAAAAACGGCGCAGAAAGCCGCAGAGAACACCCGCAAGGCGGCAAAAAAGACCGCCGAGGAAACAAAAAAGGCAATCGCTTTTGTAGGGCGGCACCCGGCGGGCGTATGTATCGCCGTTGCCGCGCTGCTCTTATTCATCATGGTATCGGCGGGGCTTTCCTCTTGCGGCTCCATGTTCTCCGGCTTGATGAACGGCATACTTGGGACTTCCTACACGTCGGAGGACAGCGACCTTGTGGCGACGGAGAACAATTACGCCGCAAAGGAAAACGAGCTTCAGCAGCAGATTGACAATATCGAAAGCACCCACCCCGGCTATGACGAATACCGCTATGACCTTGACAGTATCGGGCATAACCCCCATGAGTTAGCGTCCTACCTCACCGCCCTTTTACAGACCTACACCCCGCAGAGCGCACAGGCAGAGCTAAACCGCGTCTTTGCCATGCAGTACACTTTGACGCTGACGGAAGAAACGGAAATCCGCTACCGCACAGAAACAAGCACAGACCCGGAAACAGGGGAAACGACCACCGAGGAAGTACCCTACGAGTACCATATCCTCAACGTGAAGCTGACGAACAAGCCCATTTCCGAGATTGCGGAGGAACTTCTAACGCCACAGCAGCTTGAAATGTACCGCGTCTATCTGGAAACAAGCGGAAACAAACCGCTGATTTTCGGCGGCGGCTCCCCCGATATGGGCGCGTCCGAGGATTTAAGCGGCGTACAGCTTGTAAACGGCACACGCCCCGGCAACACCGCCGTTGTAGACCTTGCGAAGCGGCAAGTCGGCAACGTGGGCGGGCGACCCTTTTGGAGCTGGTACGGATTTAACAGCCGCGTGGAATGGTGCGCCTGTTTCGTTTCATGGTGCTACAATCAAGCCGGAAAGAGCGAGCCGCGCTTTGCCGGGTGCCAGTCACAGGGCGTACCCTGGTTCCAGTCACGCGGGCAATGGGGCGCGAGGGGCTATGAGAATATCGCCCCCGGCGACGCTATCTTTTTCGACTGGGACGGGGACGGGAGCGCAGACCATGTGGGGCTTGTTATCGGGACGGACGGGGAGCGCGTCTATACCGTCGAGGGCAATTCCGGCGACGCCTGCAAGATAAAGAGCTACCCCGTCAATTACTCCTGTATCAAAGGCTATGGGCTGATGAACTGGAATTAACATATTTTTGAGCAAAGAAAGGAGAAATTTATTTATGGCTATGAACAAAATTGAACGTATCGACAGGGAGATTGCAAAGACCCGCGAGAAAATCACCGAGTACCAGAACAAATTAAGGGGGCTTGAAGCGCAGAAAACCGAAGCGGAAAACCTGCAAATCGTACAGCTTGTGCGCTCCATGCGCCTTTCCCCGCATGAGCTTTCCGCTATGCTTTCCGGGGGCGGTATTCCGGGCATGGAAGCCGCGCCGGGCTACCCCGCAGAACCCGCAGACCACGACACCGAAGAAATGGAGGACACCGAGAATGAATAAGAAAATCCTTAGAACCTTGACCGCACTTTGCGCCGCCCTTGTACTTACGGGCGGCTTTTCCGTCACCGCTTTTGCACAGACCCCGGAGGGAGAGGACGACACCAACGACAGCGGCGTTGTCTACGAGGAACCCCAAAAGGAAGAACCCCTTACCCCGGACGGGAACGCGACCCTTGTAGACGATTTCGGCGGCAACAAGCAGCTTATCACCGTAACGACCAAAAACGGCAATTACTTTTATATCCTCATTGACCGGGACGACGAGGGCGAGGACACCGTACATTTCCTTAATCAAGTGGACGAAGCCGACCTTATGGCACTCATGGAGGACGGAAGCACCGAAGCAGCCCCGCCCGCCGTTTGCAGTTGCACCGATAAATGCGAAGCCGGAAAGGTAAATGTGAGCTGCCCCGTCTGCAAGGACAACATGACCGCTTGCAGCGGCAAGGAAGCGGAGCCGGAAACCGAGAAACCAACAGAGCAGCCCAAAGAGAAAGGCAATACAGGCGGGCTTGTGCTTTTCCTTGTCGTGGCACTTCTTGGCGGCGGGGGCGCGTTCTATTATTTTAAGTTTATGAAGCCGAAGCAAAACGTCAAGGGCGGCACCGACCTTGAAGATTTCGATTTTGACGACTACGACGAGGACGAGCCGGACGAGGGGGACGGGCTTTCTGATGAAGAACAGGAGGACGAGGAAGCATGACCCTGTTTACCGACAATCCCTTTGAAAAGATGATGATACAAAGACCGGGCGGGCGGCGTGACAATGCGCCGCCCGTTCCCCATTCCCCGGCTTGCGCTTCCTGTCCGTACAAAGGGCAGCTCCCTTGTGTGGGCTACTGTCTGAAACAGGTACAGGAGAAAAAGGCAAGCGAGCCGGAACGCTGAAAGGAGGATTTTTTCATGGCACTTAGACTTGTGATTGCAGAAAAGCCGAGCGTGGCGCAGACTATCGCCGCCGCGCTTGGCGTTAAGGAAAAGAAAGACGGATATATCGAGGGCGGCGGCTACCTCATTTCATGGTGCGTCGGGCATTTGGTACAGCTTGCGGAAGCTGCCGCCTACGGGGAGCAATATAAAAAATGGAGTTTTGACAGCTTACCCATTCTGCCGGAGGAATGGCAGTACGCCGTTGACCCGGACAAGGGGAAGCAATTCAAAACCATTAAAGAGCTTATGCACCGCGCCGACGTTTCCGAAGTGGTAAATGCGTGTGACGCGGGGCGCGAGGGAGAATTGATTTTCCGCTTTGTCTACGAAGCGGCGGGCTGCAAGAAGCCCATGCGCCGCTTGTGGATTTCCTCAATGGAGGACGGGGCGATTAAGGCGGGCTTTGCTTCCCTCAAAGACGGGCGGGACTACGACGCGCTCTTTGCGTCTGCCCTCTGCCGCGCAAAGGCTGACTGGCTTATCGGCATTAACGCCACCCGGCTTTTCTCCTGCCTGTATGGAAAGACCTTGAACGTGGGGCGCGTCCAGACCCCGACCTTAAAAATGCTCACCGACCGGGACGCGGCTATCTCCCATTTCCAGAAAGAAAAATATTATCATGTTCGCCTTGATTTATCCGGCGCGGAAGCGGCAAGCGAAAGGATTTCAGACAAGGCAGAAGCCGACGCGCTGAAAGGGGCTTGCGAAGCGGGAAAGGCGGTATGCGTTTCCCTTACCAGAGAGAAGAAAACCGCAGCCCCGCCGAAGCTCTTTGACCTTACCTCTTTGCAGCGGGAAGCGAACCGCATTTTCGGCTACACCGCGAAGCAGACCCTTGACCTTGCACAATCCCTTTATGAAAAGCGGCTCCTTACTTATCCGAGGACGGACAGCAGCTTTCTTACTGACGACATGGGCGGCACCGCAGCGGGCATTATCGCGCTGCTTTGCGAAAAGCTCCCCTTTATGGCGGGCGCGGACTTCACGCCGGAGGTTGTAAAGGTATTAGACAGTAAAAAAGTATCAGACCACCACGCAATCATTCCCACTATGGA
>OHKE01000719.1_pt1 | contig 10169 bp, 8 predicted proteins | sample 1568731 | NCBI WGS metagenome assembly OHKE01 (sample SAMEA3879588, study PRJEB24766) | human gut metagenome | biome: human-associated habitat; feature: feces | place: USA | collected 1985/1987 | reverse complement strand
GGTTCTTTTTTTTCAATTCGCAATTTTTACGGATTGCAGGAATGGTGACTAAAAGGGATAACCAGATTTAAAAATACTCCAATGGGCGTGTCCGGTATTAGGGGTAACTGTTAAGTTGCATTCCCAGCAGTTTCTGGGCGCTATTGGTGACGGATTGGTAAGTGTCCGAGGGGGATTCCCCGCAGTGCTTCTTGTATACGCGGAAAAAGGTCGAATAATTCTGAAACCCGCACTGCTCACAGGCTTTCTGCGGTTTCACGCCGTTCAAAATCAGCGTGCGCCCCAGCAAAATGCGTTTGTTGCGCACATAGCTCATGACCGGAATGTTGGCGTATTCCAAGAACATTTTGCGAATCGTGGACTCGGAAATATACATCCCGCCTGCAATGTCGGCGATGGTGTTGATTTCGGTCAGGTGATTGTCGATGTACTCCATCACGGCGGATAGCTTTTCATTGCGGCATTCCTCCTGACAGCTTTTGGTGTCATCAAAACAAAGCAGCAATAGAATCCGCGCCAGCGTGCATTTGCGCATTTCCTGCAATAGAATTTCGTTGCGATATTTTTCTTCCTGAAGGTTGAATTCGTCAAACAACTCCTCCAGCTCGCTGCCCGCAACGTCCAGCGCGGTCGGACAGTGGCGCAAAGGCTCGAGAAGCAGGGGAGAGATATCCCGCGGCGAAAAGTTGATGACGATGCGCTCGTAATCTTCGCTGGGGTCAACAAAGCCCTGGTGATGTGTGCCGGGGGGAATGATCAGCAGCGTCTTGGGCTTGAGTTGGTATTGCCGCGCGCCGATCTCAAAGCGAGCACGCCCGCGCAGGAAATACAGGAGCTCATAGTTTACATGAAAGTGATCGCAAAACATACTGCTTTTCTCTACTGGGTAATTGTTCAGCATCCGCTTAAAGGTATAGCCGTCGAATTCGTGGATAAACAATACAGAAATTTTCTACACCCCCTGTCCGAATCTATGCACAGTGTACCATAGAAATATCAAAACTGCAATGGATATATGAAAAAATTGCAATTCCGTTTTTAGTAAAAACAGCGTATAGTCTAAGTACAGACAAGGCAACGGAACACAGGGGGATCGCTCGTGATGGTTCCCCTACAGCAAATATAGCCCGCAACAAGGAGGAAAACAACATGAAAAACCAACGCATTCTCAGCGCAGCTCTTGCCGTTCTGATGGCAGGATCACTCGCAGCCTGCGGCGGGGGTGCCGCCGGCAGCATCCCTGCAAGCGACACGACCGACACTTCTTCGGCTGCAAGCGCATCGCAGGCCGCACCCGTCGACGAGTACAAGCAGTACAAGGGCGGCGATGTGGTACTTGCTACCGATGCCGTCTTTAACAATTTCTTTACCCCCTATCAGGCCGGCAACGCCATTGCATGGGGCAGCTTCTGCATGGAGCCTCTGGGCAAAAAGATTCAGGGCACTGCCGATGACTACGACCTTGTTCTGGCAGAATCCTTTGACGTAGACGAAGAAAACTTCCTGGTCACCATTCAGGTCAAGCAGGGCATCAAATTCCACGACGGCACACCTCTGACGGCAGAAGACGTCGCCTGGACCATCCAATCCTGGATCGACTACGGTCGCGGCGCACAGATTGGCAACCCCACCGAGGTTCGCCAGACCGGCGACTACACCGTTGAGGTGCAGTACCCCGAATTCAACGTAAACTACAAGACCTGGCTGCTGCCGATGCAGATTTTCTGCAAACACACCTTTGACACCATCGGTCTTGATGCGATGATGACTTCCTTCAACGGCACGGGTCCCTACGTCATGGATACCTACGTTGAGGACTACTCTCTCAGCTTTACCCGCAACGAGGACTACTGGCAGGAACATGATTGGGGTCCCGATACGGTCACCTTCCTGTACACCAGCGACGCCACCTCTATGGCAGCCTCTGTGCTGAACGGCGATGTGGATTACATGGTAATGGACGCTCCCGAAACGATGGAACTGTTTGAGGCCAACGGCTGGGAGCTGGTGCCCCAGTTTGCCAACGCCGGCAATGTCTCCTTTGTGATTCCCATCACCAACGTGCCCGATGATCCCTGGTCCAACGTCAAGGTGCGCGAGGCTGTGTTCAGCCACGGCATTGACCTGGTAGGCGCTGCCGCCGCCATTGTTGGCGAGGCCGGCTATCACACCGACGCTATCGGCTACAAGGAAGCCACCTACTACGACGAGGGTCTGGAATTTACCTCTCTGGACTACGAGCTTGCCAAGAAGATGTTGGCGGAAGCCGGCTACCCCAACGGCTTTAAGACCCGCATCGTTGCCGACGCCACCACTCAGACGCAGGCAACCGTCATTCAGGCAGAATTGAAAAAGCTGGGCATTGAGGCCGAAGTCGAAATGCCCGACATGAATGAAATGCAAAAATTCTGGACCGGCGAAAACACTGCCGGCGGCCTGATGGTCGGCGCCATGTACTTTGCTGACCCCATCCTGGACCGTCTGGATAAGTTCTACGGCCCCTACGGCTACATGGCCGGCTGCACCGATTGGACCGATGAGGAGTACGCCCTGTACGACAACATCCGTTCCGCTAAGAGCATTGAAGAGCAGGATGAGCTGATTTACAAATTCTGCGTACAGTTTGTGCAGAAGGACTTCCACTTCCTGCCCATCGCCAACGCCGTGGGCCGCGCCGCCGTCAGCGACCGCCTAATTCTGGGCGATATGGCAAGCCTGGGCATTTCCTACTGGAACCCCAACATGGTCGGCTGCAAGAACTGATGCCCCTGAAACCTTTATAAGCACTGCATCGGGAACGGCTGCCGGTTATTTCCGGCAGCCGTTCCGGTTAGGTGCCCTCGGCGGGCGTATCCGCCGCAACCGCAACACATCGAGCGACGCTCGCCCTTTTCAAAGGAGGCAACATCCAAAATGGCGAAATACCTTCTGAACCGCATCATGCAAACGATTGTCCTGCTGCTGATCGTTTCGCTGCTTTCCTTCTTTCTGGTCTCGCTGATGCCCAGTGATCCCGTCTACGCGCAGTTTGGCACCGACATCACGCAGGAAGAATATCAGGTCGCCTTTGTCCGTATGGGGTTGGATAAGCCCATCATCGTGCGTTATCTGACCTGGCTGGGCAATGTGCTCAAGGGAGATTTCGGAACCTCCTACTGTTACCATAAGGGCGTGTGGGAGGTCATCTCCGGCAAGCTGGGCACCACGCTGTATATGGCGGTTCTCTCGCTGCTGCTGTCAATGCCCATCGGCATCCTGCTGGGTACTGTCACGGCGGTCAAGCGCGGGCAATGGGCGGATACCATTATCACACTTTTTTCCAACCTGCTGATTGCCATACCGCAGTTCGTTACCGCCATCCTGTTCCTGTATTATATCTCGATGAAATGGAAACTGCTGCCCCCGCAGGGCTTTACTTGGCCATGGGTGGATTTCCATAAGCATATCCAGCAGCTGATCATGCCGCTTACCTGCCTGACCCTGTGCGGTATCGCAGGCTTTTGTAGGCAGACGCGCTCCAGCGTGCTGGAAGTTCTGGGTCAGGACTATGTGCGCACGGCGCGTGCCAAAGGCTTAAAAGAAACACGCATCCTATGGAAGCATGTTATGAACAACGGGCTTATCCCCATTCTGACGATGATCGGCGGGCGTCTTGCAAGCCTGATCGGCGGCTCCATCTTTGTGGAGAACGTCTTTAACATTCCCGGTATGGGCAACCTGATGGTCAAGGCCGTCAACACGATGGATATCCCGGTCATTCAAGCGTTGGTCCTGATCACGGCGGCGGTTATCTCGGTGGCGTATATCATCACCGACCTGCTGTATGTCGCAGTGGACCCCCGCATCAGCCTGTCGTAAGCAAGAGGGAGGAGCAAGAAGATGAAAACCGGTTCTCTTTCGCAGGAGAGAAAAAAGAATCTCCGTCTGTTTCTGCGCAGAATGACCGCCCGAAAAATCGTCTTATTCGGTTTGATCGGCACGCTGTTTTTTGTTATTCTGGCGCTGTTTGCCCCCTTGATCGCTACCGTTGACCCCAACGAGATGGCCATGCTGGATAAGCTCGCAGACCCCAGTTCCGCGCACTGGTTCGGTACCGATATGTACGGGCGCGACATCTTTTCCCGCGTGGTGTACGGCGCACAGGTTTCGCTGATCATCGGCGTGACCTCGGTATTGCTGGCATCGATCGTGGGCTGCTTCCTGGGTATGCTGGCCGCATACAACGGCGGCATTATCGACACGCTGCTGATGCGCTTTTGCGATGCCTTCTGCGCTATCCCGCAGATTGCTATCACTACGGCGCTGGTTTCACTCTATGGGCGCAGCGTTGCTTCCATGGCCTGCATAATGGGTATTTCCACCATGCCGGGCTTTATCCGCATGATGCGCGCCTCCTCGCTGTCCACCATCAGCAGCGAGTATATCCTTTCCGCCAAATTGCTGGGCGAGCACCCTCTAAAAATCCTCATCAAGCATGTTCTGCCCAACAGTATTTCTCCCATCATCATTATGGCGACCCAGACCATCGGCATCACCATCATGATGGAAAGCGGCTTGAGCTTTCTTGGCATCGGCATCACGGTACCCACGGCATCGTGGGGCACCATGGTCAACGAGGCCCGTCCGTTCCTGCTGACCCATCCGCTGTATGCAGGGGCTCCCTGCATCTGTATAGCGCTGCTGATCATCAGCCTGAACCTGTTGGGTGACGGTATTCGCGATGCGCTGGATCCGACGCTGAGGGGGGCTAAGTAATGAATAACAAACAAACCAATCCCGCACTGCATCCCTACACGCTGCCGGAGGGCGTTGTGCTGGAAGCTAAGGACATTGTAACAACCTTTTACTCTGATGGGCAGCGCGCTGAGGCCGTGACCGGTTCGGGGCTTACCCTGAAACAGGGCGAGATCATCGGTCTTGTGGGCGAATCCGGCAGCGGCAAGTCAGTGACTTCCATGAGTATCCTACAACTCATCATGCCTCCGGGCAAGATTGAATCCGGCGAGGTCTACCTCAAGGGCACTACGGGCAATATTCTGGAATACGGCTTCAAAAGCAGCGAGATGCGCAGCATCCGCGGCGGCAAAATCGGTATGATCTTCCAGGAGCCTATGACCTCGTTGAACCCGGTGCTGACCATCGGCTACCAGATTCAGGAAACCATCATGCTCCACCTGAAACTGGATAAGGACGCCGCCAAGCAGCGCACCCTGGAGATTATGCGCAAGGTCGGCATTTCTGATCCTGAAAGCCGCTATAACCAGTATCCGCAGCATTTTTCGGGCGGTATGCGTCAGCGCATCATGATTGCCATGGCCATTGCCGCCGAGCCGGAAGTACTGATTGCCGACGAAGCTACCACCGCGCTGGATGTCACCACGCAGGCACAGATTTTGGATCTGCTGCAGGAGCTTGCCCGCGACAAGGGTTTCTCCATCATCATCGTTACCCACAATCTGGGGTTGGTGGCCCGCTATGCCGACCGCATCTATGTTATGTACGGCGGCAATATCGTGGAATCCGGCGACAAGTTCACCCTGTTTGAAAACCCCATCCATCCCTATACCCGCGGTCTGCTGGACGCTATCCCGCGTTTGGACGACAGCAAGGACCGCCGTCTGACCCCCATTGAGGGCAATCCCCCCAGCCCGGTCAATCGCAAACCTTACTGCCAGTTCTATGACCGCTGCCGTTACCGCGAGGATCGCTGCACCCGTTGTGCCGCGCCGCTTACCGAGTACGAGCCGGGGCATAAGGTGCGCTGCCTGCTGAGCAGCGCCGAGCTGGACGAAAAGCAGAAGCACCTTGTGCGAAGCGGTAAGGCGGTTGCCAAAAAGACCGTCAGCACCGAGCCGATTCTGCAGGTCGAGGGTTTGAAGATGTACTTCCCCGTGTACAAGGGGCTGATGAAGCGCAAGGTGGCCGATGTAAAGGCACTGGATGATGTTTCCTTCCCGGTATACCGCGGCGAAACGCTGGGCATCGTGGGTGAATCCGGTTGCGGAAAATCAACACTGGCACGCTGCATTATGCGAGCCTATAAGCCTACGGGCGGGCAGATCCTGTATGATGGCAAGGATCTTTGCCGCGCCAACGCTGCCGAGCTGCGCCGCGTACACGCCAAAATTGCCATGATATTCCAGGACCCCTTTGCTTCGCTGGATCCGCGCCAAAACGCCGGTTCTATTGTGGGCGAACCGCTGCAAGTCGGCAAGCTGTGCAACTCCCGCGAGGAGTACAACGCCCGCGTGGACGAACTGCTGACCATGGTAGGTCTGGACCCCTCGTTCAAACACCGTGTCCCGCGTGAATTCTCCGGCGGTCAGCGCCAGCGTCTTGGCATTGCCCGTGCCATTGCCTCACGCCCGGACGTCATCCTCTGCGACGAGCCTGTCTCGGCACTGGACGTTTCGATTCAGGCGCAGGTCATCAACCTGTTGGAGGACTTGCAGGCGGAGCTGGGCATTACCTACCTGTTCATTGCCCATGACTTGTCGGTGGTCAAGCATATCAGCGACCGTATCATCGTCATGTACCTCGGCAAAATTATGGAGATCGCCCCCTGCGAGGAGCTGTACAGCCACCCGCTGCACCCCTATACCCGTGCGCTGCTCTCTGCCGTTCCCATCGCTGACCCCAAGGTGGACAAGGATCGTGAGCGCATAGAGATGCTGGGCGAGGTGCCCAGCGTTATGAACCGTCCCGCGGGCTGCCCCTTCAGCAACCGCTGTCGCTATGCCACCGAACGCTGCCGTACCGAAACGCCCCCTATGCGCAGCGTTGGCGCAGACCACAGCATTGCCTGCTTCCAGGACTTGTAATTCCATAGAAAGGATAGGCGCTATGATGCAGTTTTGCCAAAAAATCGACATCCACACCCACATGCTGGATAACGAAAGTCTGATTTCCCAACGGCTGACCGCCAACAAATACATGGGCTTTTCCCGCTGCGTGCTGCTGCCCGTGCCGGAAAACATGAGCATGGGCGGTCCAACCTTTTTTGCGGAGGACGCCTACGCGTTGAGCAGGCGCTACCCCGAACACTTTACCTGGATGTGTAACCTTTGCCCCGACGGAACTGATTTGACCCACGAAAAAGTCAAGCGTTATAAGCAGATGGGCGCTGTCGGTCTGGGCGAGTTCGGCACCCGCATCCGTTTTGATGACCCCAAGATGGATCACCTGTTTGCCGTGTTGGAGCAGGTGCAGATGCCTTTTTTGTTCCACATGGCACCCGCCGATGCCGACCCTTATTACGGCATTGTAGACGACCCCCGGCTGCCCGGCTTGGAACGGGCACTGAAAAAATTCCCCAAGCTGATTTTTATCGGACACTCCCAGCCGTTCTGGTTCGAGATGGCGAAAACCGACGTTACCGACCCCGAAACGCGCAATTCCTGTCCCTTTGGCCCCTTTGTCGAGGGGCGCGTTCCGGAGCTTATGCGGCAGTATCCAAACCTGTACTGCGATTTGTCCGCCAACAGCGGGCAGACCGCCCTGCTGCGTGACCCCGCCTACGGGCTGGCTTTTGTTAAGGAATTTCAGGACCGCCTGATGTTCGGCACCGACTGGATGTTCCGCGAGGATGCGCCCTGTCACTTTGCTCTGTCGGCGTGGCTGGATTTTTGTGCTGCCAAGGAGCTGCTGCCCTTTGATGCCTACCAAAAGGTCTGCTTCGGCAACGCGGAACGGCTGTTCTTTCAACCCCGATAACCAATACACCCACAAAGAAAAGAGTGTGTTATAATGCGAAAAATTCTACCGTTCAATCAAGGCTGGCAGTTCCGCAAGGACGGCGAAACGTCGTGGCAGACTGTCGACTTGCCCCATACCTGGAACGCCCTGGACGGGCAGGACGGCGGCGATAACTACTATCAGGGTATCGGTTGGTACCAAAAAACCTTTACTGCGCCCGACGCTGCCCAGGTATTTATCCGTTTCGGCGCTGCCAGCAAAATGGCATCGGTGTTCTGTAACGGGCAGTTCGTGGGCGAACATCGCGGTGGTTTCTCCGCCTTCACCATGGATTTGACCCCTTACCTGCACAGCGGCGAAAACGAGCTGACTGTGAAGGTAGACAACCACGCCGATTTGCCTGTCTACCCGGCGCAGGCAGACTTTACCTTTTTCGGCGGTCTGTATCGGCAGGTGGAACTGCTTATCTTTGCGGACAAAGCGCATTTCAATGTTACCGAATACGGTGCCGATAGTCTGCTGCTGACCCCCGACGTTGAGACCAGCACCGTGCAGGCATCGGTTCTGTGTGACGGCGGCGACCGTCTGACATTGACCGTGAAGGACCCAAACGGTACCGTAGTGGCGCAGGAAGAAACCCCTGTCACCGGGCAAAAAACGACGCTTTGTCTTACCGTGTCCGACGTGCAGCTGTGGGACGGCACGCAAAACCCCTGCCTGTACACGGCTACCGCCACTTTGTACAAGGATGGCATCCCCATTGACGTGCTGACTGATTCCTTCGGCTTCCGCCGCTATGCCGTCACTGCCGACAAGGGATTCTTCCTCAACGGGAGGTCGTACCCGCTGCACGGCGTCTGCCGTCACCAGGACCGTGAGAATATGGGCTGGGGCATCACCCAAAAGGAACATCTGGAAGATATGGCAATGATTCGTGAAATCGGTGCCAACACGATCCGTCTGGCGCACTACCAGCACGACCCGTTCTTCTACGCGCTTTGCGACCGCGAGGGAATGGTTATATGGGCGGAGATTCCCTTTATTAGCCTGTACATTCCCGACCCTGCCGCCGACGAAAACCTGCTCAGCCAGATGCGGGAGCTGATTCTGCAAAACTACAACCACCCGTCCATCTGCTTCTGGGGCGTTGCCAATGAAATCGGCATCGGCGGCGAGAGCGAGGCTATGTTCCACATTGTCCATCTCCTTCACGAGCTGTGCAAGCAGCTTGATCCCAGCCGCCTGACCGGCATTGCCAACGTCGGTATGACCCCCACATCCAGTCGGCTGTTCCGCCTGACCGATGTGACCGCCTACAACGAGTACAAGGGCTGGTATGAGGGCACGGTCGAGGATCATGGCGCGTTCTGTGACGAACGCCACGGACAGATTCCCGATATCCCGATGGCCATCAGCGAATACGGCGCAGAAGCTGTGCTGCGCTGGCACAGCCCCGCCCCCAAAGTTAAGGACTACACCGAAGAATATCAGGCTATCGTCCACGAAAAAGCCTACCGCGCCCTGCAGGAGCGCCCCTATATCTGGGCAACGTGGCTGTGGAATATGTTTGACTTTGCCGTGGACGTCCGCAACGAGGGTGGCGTTCAGGGACGCAACAACAAGGGTCTTGTGACCTTTGACCGCAAACAGAAAAAGCAGGCGTTCTATTTCTACAAAGCCTGCTGGAGCAAGGAACCGTTCGTCTATATCTGCGGCGAGCGCTACCTCAAGCACACCGCCGCCCCCATGACCGTTAAGGTGTACAGCAACGCCGCGCAGGTCACCCTGCTGTTGAACGGACGCAAGCTGGGCACCGTGCAGGGCGGGCCGGTGTTCCTGTTCCCCAACGTTGTGCTGGATCGCCCCGTCAACGAGCTGATGGCTGTGACCGACACCGACTGCCGCCACAGCCTGATATGGGAGTGTGTTGCTGCCGAGCCGGAGGAATATACCCTGAAAGAAACCAAGTGCTACTCTGAAAATGTGGCGCAATGGTTCAGCCACCTGATTCCGCCCACCGATGTGCAGATTCGCGAGGGGTATCTCTCGATAGATGACCCGTTGGAGGAAGTCTACCGCTATCCCGAAGGCTACCAAATTATTCAGGAACTTGCGGTGAAGCCGCTGCAGCTTGACCACGCTGATCTTGCTGATCGCATGATACAAGGTGGAGCACTAAGTTTCAGCAGCATCTGGAACCACATCAACAAATACCTGCCGGATGAAGCCTATACACTCATCAACGCAAGGCTTTCGCGTATAAAAAAGACTCAATAAAAAAGCAGAACGGCACCCCATTTGTCAGACAAGTATATGAGTATGCTTGCGCTGGGAAGTGGGGTGTGTTTTCTATATGGCTCAGCGTCTACGCTAATGGTTTTTCTGGTTTTGGTGTTGTACAATAAAAGGTCTGCAACAACCGAAGACTTGAGTCCGGTAGTTTCGCTCTCAATAAATGTCATAAGGCACCTCCT
>OHKE01000710.1_pt1 | contig 10230 bp, 7 predicted proteins | sample 1568731 | NCBI WGS metagenome assembly OHKE01 (sample SAMEA3879588, study PRJEB24766) | human gut metagenome | biome: human-associated habitat; feature: feces | place: USA | collected 1985/1987 | reverse complement strand
TTTTTGATGTATTGTAATTGTTTATGACGCCTTCTGTGCTTTTAGGATGGCGACGGCTTCGCGGGCGGCGGCACCGGCGTCTTCGGCGTAGTAATCTGCGCCGATCTCGTCGCAGAAGCTCTGGCTGATGGGCGCGCCGCCGACCATGACCTTGATCTGGTCCTGCAGGCCGCGCTCGTGGACGAGCTTGACGACCTCGCGCATTTCCTCCATCGTGGTGGTCAGCAGCGACGAGCAGGCAATCACGCCGCAGTGATTCTCCACGGCGGTGCTGACGAACTGCTCCGCCGACGTGTCTACGCCGAGGTCAAAGACCTCGATGCCGCTGCCCTCCATCATGATGCGGACGAGATTCTTGCCGATGTCGTGCATGTCGCCCTTCACGGTGCCGAGGCACACGCGGCCGACGGGCTCGGTGCCCTCGCCGACCATCAGGGGCTTCAGAAGTTCCGTGGCGGCGGACATGCAGCGCGCGGCCATGAGCATTTCGGGAACGAACGCGCGGTTGGCGGAGAACGCCTCGCCGAGGCGGTTCATGCCGATGATCATGCCCTTGGAGAGAATGTCGCCCGGCTCGTGGCCTTCGTCGAGTGCCTGCTGGCAGAGGGTGAGCAGCTTTTTCTGCTGGCCGCGCTCGAGCGCGCGGGCGATGTTCCCGAACACATCGGCGGACTCCTGCGCGGAGGCTGCGGCCTGCACCACCTCGGCCTTTGCGGCACCGATCTCACGCTTCGGCACGGCGGGGAGCGGCGTGACGGGAATGTGCAGCCCCGCGTTGTACTCGTTCACGGCCTGATCGAGGTACTGATCCACGTGCGGGAAGACCGTACCGGCAAGGCCGTAGGTGATCGAGGGAATGAAGTGCCCGCCGGGGCAATAGCGCGCGAGCGCGTCCCTTGCGTAGGCGAGAATTTCATCGGGCTGCGCGTCCGCACGGTCGATGGCCGCGCCAAAGCCACCCATAAGCGTGAGCTTGCCGCTTAAGTGGCGCTGGAGGGCGGGAATGTCGTTTTCCGGCAGTGTACCCTGCCAGACCTGAATGCCGATCTCGGCCATGTCGTCCACGATGGGGACGAGGTACGAGTCGGCGTGGTGGATGGCGATGACGCCGCGCGAGCGGATGTAGCCATAAAAGCGGCGGTAGGGCTCCTTGAAAAACTCGCGCCACATGTCGGGCTTCATAAAGAGGGCATTTTTCGTGCCCCAGTCATCGTGGGAGAAGATGACATCGGGCTGCAAGCCGTCGATCAGACGGCGGACATAGTCGAGACGGTACTGCGTGATCGTCTCGATGAGCTCGTGCATCTCGTCGGGATGCTCGTAGAGCGCGGTCAGCGTATCTTCAAAGCCCATGAGGAAGTGGCACTGCTCAAAAATGCCTGTGCCCATGAAGCCGGCGAGGAGCTTGCCCTCGGCGTCCGCGGCGGCGCGCGAGCGCGTGCGGCACTCCTCCCAGCCCTCGGAGCAGACACTCAGATCGGGCACGTGGATGGTCCCTTTCCAGCGGGTGACATCCGTGCAGACTGACAGCTCCGGCGTGTGGACGGGGATAGGGCCGGGCGCGTCCTCGGGAAAACTGATGGTCGTGCCCCAGCGGTCCTTGCTCACGGAGCCGCGCTTGCGGTTGCCGCGAAGATAGGTGTTGATGGGGTCCGTGAGGCACATGTGCAGCGCTTCATACTGGCAGAGCTGACGCTCGGGCTGGCCGTCGGGCTTGATGAGTTCAAGAAAAATTTCTTTCGGGGTAGACACGGGGAAGATCTCCTTTGTCAATACAGCACGCAGGCTGTGTAGGTCAAAGTGCGGGGACCATAGTTGTAGGCGAGGTTTGAGCGGACGCAGACGTCACTGACGAACAGTCCGTAGGCCTCCATCGAAGAAAGCCTCTGCTTGGGATGTCGACAGGGACGGTCCGGATAGGTGCAGGTATGGCAGAGCGTGCATGTGCCCGCCGTCAGCGGCAGGCAGTGGGGATATAAGAGCCGCGCCTGACGGGCGAAGGTCGAAAAGCGCTTTTTATGCGCCTCCAAGAGCGATGTCATACCAGTGTAATCAAATTCATCCTCGAGCTGCGCGGTGCTCTGCACCAAAATCCCCTGTGAATAGCGCTTGATTTGCGCCCTTGCCTGCTCGAGTGTGCTGCAGGCGGGCGGGCAGCTCCAGCTTTTGCCGTAGCGGCCGCAGCGGTCAGCTTTGCACATGTCGCGAACAGCTTCGAGCGGATCAAGTGCATCCATATTCACCGGTGCGCACTGGGAGAAGCCGACCTCGTGGGTGAGGGTGAGAAAGTCTGCCATAAGCAATGCCTCTTGACAATGAAATTTATTTCTGCATAAAATACTATTTATACATTATTTATCTATTATATGGGTGGGGGAAGCTCGTGTCAAGCATTCAAGTTCAGCAGGGGGCGAAAATCACGCCGGTCCCGTTCGAAGCAGGGGAGACGCTGCTCTCCGCGCTGCGGCGGGCGGGATATTCCATCCCCGCAGCCTGCGGCGGCAAGGGCCGCTGCGGCAAATGCCGCGTGAAGGTGAACGGTGTGCCGCGCCTTGCCTGCAAGACGCGGGCGCAGGACGGCGATTGGATCGACCTGCCCGAGACGATGCGCGGCGTCATCCTGACGGACACGCTCACACTGCCGAAGGCGCAGGCGGGCCGCTCGGGCCTTGGCGCGGCAGTCGACCTCGGTACGACGACGGTGGCGCTGCGGCTCTTCGATCGCGCAGACGGAAAGCTGCTCGCGCAGGCTCAGGACTGGAACGCGCAGGCGCCCTACGGCGCGGACGTTATCAGCCGCATCCAGCACACGATGGAAGCGTCCGACGGGCTCGGCGAGCTGTCGCGCTGTATCCGCGCGCAGACCGAGACGCTTTTAGGACAGACACTTTCCGCCGCCGGACGGAAGTTGGATGAGGTCAAGGAACTCGTCATTGCGGGCAATACCGTGATGCAGCACATTTTCGACGGGCGCGAGGTCGCGTCCATCGCCCGCGCGCCGTTTCAGCCGGAGACGCTGTTTGAAGACGGCGCGGGCGAGCCGCTTTCGGGCATTCCCGTGCAATTTGCCCCGTGCGTCGCGGGCTATGTCGGCGGCGATATCACGGCGGGACTGTTGGCAGACGGCCTTTTTGTGCAGCCGGAATTGCGGCTGTTTCTCGATATCGGCACGAACGGCGAGATGGCGCTGGGAAATGAGAGTGGCGCGCTCTGCTGCGCGGTCGCCTCTGGCCCAGCGTTTGAGGGCGCGGGCATCAGCTGCGGCATGCCGGGCATCACGGGCGCGGTGAGCCATGTGAGCTATGACAGGGGCTTCCTCTGCGACATTGTCGGCGGGGGAGAGGCAAAGGGCATCTGCGGCTCGGGACTGGTCGACCTCGTCGCCGTGCTTTTGGAGCGAGGCGTGATCGACGAAAGCGGGCGGCTGCTGCCGCCGCAGGACGCGCCGGAGGACATGCGCCGCTATCTGACCGGGGATGGCCAGGGCAACGGCGTCTTCCACCTGACGAAGGCCGTTAGCCTGACGGCGCGCGACGTGCGCAACCTGCAGCTTGCCAAGGCGGCGGTGGCAGGCGGTATTCGGGTGCTGCTCGAGCAGCGCGGCGTGACGGCGGACGACATTGCGAGTGTGGAGCTCGCGGGCGGGTTCGGCAACTATCTCTCGCCCGAGAATGTAGTGCGCATCGGCATGCTGCCGCGCGCGTGCCTTAGTAAAATCAGACCCCTTGGCAACGCGGCGCTCGCGGGCGCTTCGATGCTGGCGCTTGACGGGGAAAACTGGCGAAAGCTCGCGGAGATTCCCGAAAAGTGCCGCTATCTCGAGCTTTCCGGGCGCGACGACTTTTCCCGCGCGTTCACCGACAGTTTGACATTTTGAAAATCGCTCCGAACAGGAATTTTTAATGGAGGAAAACCCTATGGAAATGCAGTTTCCCGTGATTTTGGACGGCGCGACCGGCACCGAGCTCCAAAAGCGCGGCTTCACCGGCGACATGAGCGCCGAGCAATGGGTGCTCGAGCATCCCGAGAGCATCCTTGAAATTCAGCGCAAGTATGTGGCGAGCGGCTCGAATGTGCTCTACGCGCCGACGTTCGGCGGCAACCGCCAGAAGCTCGAAGAGCGCGGCATCTTCAACCGCACGGAGGAGATGAACAAAGCGCTCGCGCAGCTCTCGAAGCAGGCGGCGGACGGAAAAGCATGGGTCGCGGGCGATATCGCGCCCACGGGCCGCTTTTTAGCCCCCCTCGGCGATGCGTCGTTTGAAGAGCTCGTCGACATTTACACCGAGCAGGCGGCGGGCCTTGAGCAGGCGGGCGTTGACCTCTACGTCATCGAGACGATGATGACGCTGACCGACGCGCGTGCGGCGGTCCTGGCGATCCGCAGCATGAGCAAAAAGCCCATCCTTGTGTCCTTTACCTGCGATGAGAGCGGCAAGATCCTCTCCGGTACGGACGTGGTCGCGGCGCTTTCCGTGATGGAGGGCATGGGCGTGAGCGCATTCGGCCTGAACTGCTCGGCAGGCCCCGAGCAGATGTTGCCGCAGCTCCAACGCCTGCATAAATACGCGCGCGTGCCGCTGATCGCCAAGCCCAACGCCGGCATGCCGGAGATCGTGAACGGCGAGGCCGTGTACAACTGCCCGCCGGAGGAATTTGCCGCGCTGGTGCCCGAGATGGTCAAGGCAGGTGTGGCCCTCTTCGGCGGCTGCTGCGGCACGACGGAGGAGCACATCGCCGCGCTGAAAGCAGCGCTCAAGGACGCGGAATACGTTCGCCCCGCACCGGAATGCCTCGACCTTCTTCCCGCGGCAACGGAGAAGGAAGCCTTCTTCCTGCCCGCCGATGCGACGCACGGCGCGGTGCTGACCGCGGACGGCGATTTGGAGGACAAGCTCTCCGACGCGATGGATGACGAATGGCCGATGGTCGCGCTGAAGCTCGCGTCCTGGGCGGACGTCGACGCGCTGGCGGACTACCAGTACATGCTTAGAAAGCCGCTGTGCCTTATCTGCGACGACGCGGAGCTTTTGGAAGCGGGCCTGCGCGCCTATCAGGGGAGAGCCTTGTACGAGGGAAATCTCACCGAAGATGCCCTTGCGCCGCTGGTCGAAAAATACGGTCTGCTGGTGTAAAAAGAGAAAAAGAAGAACGGGACGGAAATGAACATTTCCGTCCCGTTCTCTATATAGTAAAGCGCGTCACGCCGCGGCGCCGCCAGTGCTGACGATGCGGAAATACGCATTCGACGTCAGGCGGTACATCGCGCAGTAGAGCAGTGCGAAAAGAAGCAGCGCCGCGCCGGTCACGCCGAGAAACAGCGTGAGGTTCTGGATGCCGAACAGCTGCATGATCTGCCAGACCATCGGCTGGGCGAAGGCGAGGTGCAGCGCCGCCGCGGCAAGCGGCAGCAGGAAAATGAGCAGCATTTGCGCGTTCACGCTCTCACGGATGTCGCGCTTGGTCATGCCCACGCGCTGCATGATGGCAAAGCGCGAGGCATCCTCATACCCCTCCACGACCTGTTTGTAGTAGAGCATCAGAAGCGTTGCGAACAGAAACAGCACACTTAAAAGAATGCCGAGGAAGAAAAGACTGCCGTAGAGGGAGAAAAATTCCGCACGGACGTCCGCCATTTCCGTGGGATGCCAGTGATTCTGGACGGCAAGCGTGTTGATCGCGTCCTCCGCGCCAAAATAGAGGCTCGCCGTCGAGGCAAGCATCACCAGCACCATCGTCGAGAGAATGCAAATGGAAGCGAGGCCCGCGCCGTTTCGCTTCATGCGGTAGGTGAGCGACGAGAGGGAAACAAAGTTGCGCTTTTTGTAGTAGAATTTTTCATCCTTCTGGAGTGTTTTGCAGAGCGTCACGCTGCCGGAGATGAAGAGAAGATACGTCGATAGAATGACCATGATGACCGCGAGGAAGAAGAGCAGCATCGCCTGTATGGGGTCGTTGATGGTCGCGGCGATGTAGTACGCGCCGAGCAGCAGCGCAAGGCCGGGGATGACGAGCAGCCATTGCGACTTCGGCGGCTTTTCGCCGACGTTTTCGCTCTTCAAAAGCGCCGCGCCCTGTGCGTGGCGCAGCGACAGCACACCGCGCACATAGAGCAGCGCGAAGATGGCGATGAACGTGATGGCGCACTGCTTGATGGCGGCAAGGCTCACGGTGAAAGCCGCGGCGGGGAGAGATAAAAGCCGCAGCAGTGCGGACTGCGAGACATAGGAGAGCAGCAGGCCGAGGCCAAGCCCCGCGATCAGCGTGAACGCCGCGGCCAGAAGTGTCTCCCAGAAGAGAATGGCGCTGAGTGCGCCGCGGTCCATGCCGAGCACGCTGTAAAGGCCGAATTCCTTCTTGCGGCGGCGCAGGAGAAAGCTGTTCGTGTAGAAGAGAAACAGCGCGATGAACACCGATACGACGAACGAGCCGAGGCTCATCGTCATCGCGACCGCAGAGGTGCCGGAGCCGTTCACCTTGCCATTGACCGTATAGAGCGCGGGGGTGACGGCGAGGTACGCAATGACATACAGCATCGCTGCCATGAACGCGCAGGAGAGAAGATAGGGCACATAGAGCCTTGCGTTCTTTTTGATACCCATCCACGCAAGGCGGGGGTAAAAGGTGGGATTCATGCGCATTCGCCTCCCGTCTGCTGCTGCGTGAGCGCATCGGTGATACGCTGGTAGAACTGGGAATCCGTGTCCTTGCCGCGCTTTAACTCGAGCGAGACCTCGCCGTCGCGCAGGAACAGCACGCGCGAGGCGCAGCTCGCCGCGCGCACAGAGTGCGTGACCATCACGATGGTCTGGCCAGAGGCGTTGATCTCGCCGAAGAGCTTCAAGAGCTCGTCGGTCGAGCGGGAGTCGAGCGCGCCGGTCGGCTCGTCGGCCAGCAAGATCTGTGGGCGGGCGGGCGACGGCGGCGCGCTGCTTCTGTCCGCCGGAGACCTCGTAGGGGTACTTTTTGAGCAGCGTCTCGATGCCGAGGTCGTAGGCGAGCGGTGAGAGCCGGTCGCGCATCTCCGTGCGCGACTTGCCCGCGAGCACGAGCGGCAGGCAGATGTTGTCCTCGAGCGAGAACGTGTCGAGCAGGCTGAAGTCCTGAAACACAAAGCCCAGATTGTCGCGGCGGAAGGCTGCGGCGGTTTCTTCGGGAATCTCGGAGAGGTTCTTGCCGCCGAGCAGCACTGTGCCGCCGGTGGGCTTGTCGAGCGCAGCGAGGATGTTCAGTAGCGTCGTTTTGCCGCTGCCGCTCTCGCCCATGATGGCGACATACTCGCCGGATTCGACGGTGAAGTTGACATTTTTGAGCGCCTGGACCTTGCTGCCGCCAAAGCGCGTGGTGTAGGTCTTTTGAAGACCGGAAACAGTCAGGATTTGCATGAGATGACTCCTTTCAAACGAGTGAGTTAGAAGCTAACGGTTGACATAACTTTTTGATTTCGGAAAATTTTGCCGAAAAAAGGGTGCAGAAAAGCAGCCGGAAAAGCGGAGACCTTTCGCGGCTGCTTTTTCAGAAAATGCGTTACTCGAGATTCAGTTTTTTCGTCGTGAAGTACCATGTCACGGCGTAGCCCGCTGCGGCGAAGAGCAGTTCGCCGAACATCCCCCAGAGGAGCAGCAGCTCGACGCTCGCGGGCGCGCTGTGAATGTCCAGATTCATCCAGCGCGTGGGGTCGGCGTTGAAAAACGCGCCGATCATGGCGATGGCAGTGAACTGCGCGACCTCGAAGAACACGAGCACAAGGATGGTCGTCCAGAGCGTCTTGTGCTTATTGAAGCTGTAACCGATGGAGAAGGCGGCGTATACCACGAGCTCGGCGGCAGAAACGGCAAAGACGAAATTGCAGAAAAGCTCAAAGACGATCAGCAGCGAGTGACTGCGCAGCGAGGCCTCCATTTCGAAGAACGCTGTGAAAACATCATTGAAAAAATCGGGGACATACTGGAAAGTGCTCCAGCCGGAGACAGCAATCAGCAGCGAGAGAAGTCCCACGATGAACGCCGCAGCATACCACACGGCGGAAACGATGAGCTTGGAGATGAGCAGCTGATGGAGGCTCACCGGCAGCGTCAGCGTGAGATAGCCCTCGTCCTTGAGCACATGGTCGCGCCAGCGGACGGCGGAGAGCACCAGCGGCGCAAACGCCAGCGCACCAAGGCCCATCACAAAGCCGATGACCAGCAGTACGCCGATGAGCTGTAAGAGCCAAGGAATGTGCCTGCCGTTCAGGAGCAGTTGAGAAAAACGCATCAGCGCCGTCAGAGCCAGCATTCCAAGAAAGACCGGCCACATGATGCGGCTCGTTGCGCGGAATTCATGTTTGATCAGTTTGCTCAGCATCTGAATACCTCCCGGAAGAGCTCGTCAACGCTCTTGCCCTTTTCATCTCGAATGGTCTCCACGCTCTCGTGGAGCATGACCTGCCCCTCGCGCAGGAACACGACCTCGTCAAGGATCTGCTCGACGTCGGCAATCAGGTGTGTGGAGATGATGACCGCTGCGTCCTCGCTGTAGTTGCCGATGATCGTGCGCAGGATGTAGTCGCGCGTCGCGGGGTCCACACCGCCGATGGGCTCGTCAAGGAGATAGAGCTTGGCGTCGCGGCTCATCGTCAGGATGAGCTGCGTCTTCTCGCGCATGCCTTTGGAGAGCGTCTTAATCTTCTGTGTGCGGTCAAGGCCGAGGTTCATCAGCATCGCTTCGGCCACGCCGCGGCGGAAGTCCGAATAAAAGTCACCGTAGTAGTCAAGCGCCTGCGCGATCGTCATCCAGCCGGGCAGCGTGTTTCGGTCGGGCAGGTACGAGACGATGGCCTTCGTTGCGCGGCAGGGGGCCTTGCCTGCGATCAGAATTTCGCCCGACGTCGGCGTCAGAAGGCCGTTGGCGAGCTTGATGAGCGTCGTCTTGCCGCTGCCGTTGGGGCCGAGCAGGCCCACGATGCGCCCGGGTTCGATCGTGAGATCGATGCTGTCGAGCACCGTTTTGGCGCCGTAATTTTTCGTGAGCGCCTTGCATTCAAAAATACTCATTCTTCCTCCTCCTTAGCTCCCTGAATGAGAGCTATGACTTCGTCTCTCGTGCAGCCGAGCGTTTTCATCGAGTGGAGAAATTCTCCCACGCGCTCGTCCGCAATGCGGAGCTTGGCATTTGTGATCATGTTTTCATTTTCCGTGACGAACCGTCCCGCCGTGCGCTGGGAAAACACCAGACCGTCGCGTTCGAGCTCGGATAGCGCGCGCTGGACCGTGTTGGGGTTGACGCCCGCCTCCACCGCAAGCTCTCGCACGGAGGGGAGCTTTTCTCCCGGCGCGTAGATGCCGGAGACGATGGCCTCCGTCAATCGCTGTGTCAGCTGGGAGTAGATCGGCTGGTCATTGCGGAAGTTCCAGTCCATAGTGATCCTCCTTGTGTATCACTGTATTAAGTGATTAAGACAATAACACAACATGTGCTGGATGTCAAGCCTGTTTTGTGAAGAAAACGGAAAAACGCCCGCAGCGGCTGCTGCGGGCGTAACATATGTAGCAAAGGGCGGGCTCAGCGCTCGATCTCTTCTTCACAGGCGTTTGTCTGGATGACCGGTACGGCACGGCGCTGTGCGAGCAGGATGGAGGCCAGACTGCCGCAGAGGATGCACGCGATGCCGGCGAGCATATTGCCGGGGATGGCCTCGTGCAGGATGAGAAACGCAAGCAGCGGCGCGAGCGCGGGCTTAAAGAAGAACACGAGCGATGTCGTCTGCGCGCTCGTGACCTCCATCGACAGGAAGTAGCACGTAAAGCCGATGCCGGTCACGCCGATGTAGATATAGAGGACGATCGGCAGATTTGCCGCCGTGTAGCCCGTGAGAAAGGGAATGTTCGCAAAGGTGTCCAGACCGGCGGCGGTCAGCGCGGCGGAGACGGAGGGGATGTGCGTCAGCGCGGCCAGCGCCATCATTTCGGCCGCGCCGAGCAGAAAGCTGAAGCACGACACGACGAGACCGCCGAAGCGCGCGCACTGCCGTTTGCCGCACACGCCATAGAGCGCGAACAGCAGCGTGCCCAGCAGGATGTACGTCACACCGAGCGCGTCTAGCTTCAGATGCCACGGCTGGATGATCAGCACGATGCCGATCACGTCGAGCGCAAGACCCAGGATCTGATTTTTGGAGATTTTCTCCCGCAGCAGCAAAAACGCAAACAGCGTCACGAACACGGGGTTGCTCGAAAACAGCACGCCGAC
>OHKE01000708.1_pt1 | contig 10249 bp, 10 predicted proteins | sample 1568731 | NCBI WGS metagenome assembly OHKE01 (sample SAMEA3879588, study PRJEB24766) | human gut metagenome | biome: human-associated habitat; feature: feces | place: USA | collected 1985/1987 | reverse complement strand
CGCCACTCGTCCTCTGTGGCGGCGTTCTCGCTTACCACACGCAGCTTGCGGTCCAGAATGCCAATGCGCCGGGGCACCGGGATCATCTCGCCGGTGGCGGCATCGTACCGGGACGCCAGAAAGGGTGCTTCACCGCAGGTCACCTCCAAGCGGCGGCTCTGCACATACTGCACCCATGCCGGAGTCCTGCCCTTGCAAACCGGGAACTGCACCGGCGTTTCCACCGTCTGCCAGCCTTGGGGCAGCTCCACCGTGAACTGCCCGGCGCTCTCTCCTGCCCCCAACCCATGGAACCAGTCGGCATCCAATGCGTTGTTCATCTTGTTGCAGACCCATGCGGGGCTGAACACCTCGCCTTTTTTGCGGGTGCGCTGCTGCTGGGTGTCGGTCTGCTTCATCATCCGGGGCAGCACCACCTCGTAGTGGGTCAGCCCGAGCTGCTGGGTGGTGATCTGGGATTTATCCGTGACAGGTTCGTACATCACCGTTTGCAGTTCCTCCGGCGGGTCGGTGGCCCAGATGATGTTTTTACCGGTGGAGCGGTCTTTTAGAAGTGTATCCAGCACCGCCTGCACTTCCGGTGCGTGAAAGTCGATCAGTTGTTCCAACGGGGATTCCCTCGCTTTGCCTTAGCGTTGCGGCAGAAGTAGTATTTTTATACTAGTTCTGCCTTATACTAGCATTATAACTACTTGTTTGTACCATGTCCAGCATTTTAAGTGCGTCTTTCGTCAAAAACTAGTAGAATTCCCTATACTAGTAACAGGAAAGGTGGTATTGATAATGCTTGGAGAGCGACTGGCAGAGATTCGAAAGAACTACCATGACACACAAAAAAGCCTTGCGGATAAGCTAGGGCTTACCGTTTGGGCTGTCAGCGCTTGGGAGCAGGGACGCAATTCGCCACCCAGCGATGTGTTGCTTGCCATCTGCAAGCTCTACGGCACCTCCGCCGACTACCTGCTGGGCCTGACCGACATCGACCCCTCGGACGAAGCCCGCAAACAGCGCCAGCGCCTGACCGAAGAAGAACAGAACGAGATGCACCGCTACGAAGAATATCTGTTGTGGAAACGCAAAAAATAAGCCGCCCAGCGAGACCGTAAGGTCGCTGGGCGGCTGTTTTTGCCCTCTTGACAAATACGTAAAATACGTATATGATACAATAAATGAGGTCACATTATGAACGCTATTTTCTATCCTGCAATTTTTCACCCGGAAGAAACCGGGTACTCTGTTGAGATCCCCGATATTGAGGGCTGCTTCACCCAAGGCGATACCATGGACGAAGCTGTCCGCATGGCACAGGATGCCATCGGCCTTATGCTGGAAGATTGCAAAGTCTGCCCGGAGCCTTCTGTCCCTTCTGCACTCCATGTTGACCCGGAAGATTTTGTGGTGATGGTGCCCTTCGATATGGAAGAGTACGAAAAGCGGTACAGACCCGTAAAGAAAACCCTTTCCATTCCCGGTTGGCTCAACGATGCCGCCGAATCGGCACACATCAACTTTTCCGGCGTCCTTCAGGATGCGCTGAAAGAGAAACTCCATCTGGCGTAAGTATAAGTACAACAACAGCCGCCCAGCAGTTGACCGTAAGGTCGCTGGGCGGCTGTTTGTTTATAATTGCATATCAGTAAAATGGTTTTGCTTTCATTTCCGAATAAAAGATTGGCTTATTCAACCCATACTTTTCTGTAGTATCACGCACTACATCTTCAAACCATTTAGGTGCATACGGCGAAATATAGACTCCTGCAATCAATTTCTCAATATCGACATCTTTTTCAACACCACAGCAAGCAGCTTTTCTCATATGTGTAACTGCCCTTACTTCTTGTTCATACTCAAACGATTTTCGTTTACACCAATACGAGCCATTTATAGGTGCAAACTGCTTTGAAAAAAAGCTTTATAAAAATAGTTTCCGTGCTTACAGCGGGAACTCTTGCCCTTGGCGGCGTTCCCGTTATGGCTGAGGATAATAAAACAGCCGATCTTTCGGCAGAAGAAGTCATATCACAGAGTGATATGGCAGCTCTGGAGGAGCGTATCTCCCCATATTCCGTTGAGGTGCTGGAGGCCGATGTTACCGAGGAAGAGGACGGACTTATCGACAGCTCCCTTGAGCTTGCACGAGAGGAATGCGAGTCGGAGGAGGCGGCATACACAGAGTATCAGAACGCTTCCTACAATTTTCAGTCGGACTTCTTTTACTCCCAGCTTTCCGCAGAGGCGAGGGCGTATTATCAGCAGCTTGCGGCTGCCTGCGAACAGGCGGCAAATTACTCCGTGAACTACACGGGCAGGGTAAGCACCACCAGTGCGGACGGCACAAAGAAATCACATTACGTTATTGCAAAGGTGCCCTTTACGGGTCGGTTCACCCAGAGCGAGGCGCTTGCCGTTGCAACGGCATTTTTCTACTCCAATCCCCAGTATTTCTTTGTTTCACAGCTGGCTTGGAACAGCGACAATATCTATCTTATCACCTATGACGGATATGAGAACGGCGCTGCACGTATGGCTGCGGCAAATCAGATAGATATTGCGACTTCTCAGTGGCTTGCTGAGATAAATCAGGGCAGGGACGACCTTGAAAAGGAATCTATCATCTACAAAAAGCTGTGCGACAGCGTTATATACAACAAGGACGAGAACGGCGCCATAAGCGAAGGCTCCAATCAGACCATTGCAGGTGCGCTGCTGAACGGCAGGTGCGTCTGCAACGGATATGCCATGACAGTTACATATTTCAGCCACCTTATCGGTATCGACTGCGTTGGAATAGTGGGCAACAACCACGCTTGGAACAGCATAAACCTGGGCGGCAGCTGGTATGACCTGGACGTTACCTGGATGGACAGGTACGAGGTCACGGGCAGATATTATTACCCGTTCTGCAACAGGGGCAGCGGAGTTTTTATGGCTCTCGACAGCTCGGGATACCACAACCCCAAGGAGAGCAGATATACAAACATCACTCTTCCCGATGCAAGTCACTCGAACCCTCTGTTCATCACCCTTGACGCTGAGAGGAATGCAAGCGGCTCCGCAGCCCTTAACTGGGAGGCTATAAACGGCTGCCAGGGTTATTCCCTTTACAGATACCGCAGCGGCGCATATTCTCAGGTAAGCGAGTTTTCATCGGCATATACGGGCTGCACTGTGGCTGACCTGCAGAATTCTGACGGATTTGTGGTAAGGGCGCAGATGTGGGACCCTGTGACATATCAGAATGTGCTTACAAGCTTTTCGCAGTCGGCGGTGGCTTACGTTGAAAATATCGTTCAGAAGCCGCAGATAACCGGACTTATTGCAGGCGACAGGTCGATGACAGTCAACTGGACTTCCGTTGACGGTGCTTCAAGATACGGCGTGTATTATTACATAAACGGCAAGTGGACCTGCGCAGGATATACTTCCAACCTTTACATGAACGTTACGGGGCTGACCAACGGCTCAAGATATGGCTTTGCGGTGAAGGCGTATGTAAACGGCGCATGGACTGACGTTACCTCCTCCGATATGGTGTATGCTTCCCCCGAGGGAGCGGACAAGCCCGTTATCACATCTGCGGAAGCGGGAGACAAGAGCGTAAAGCTCACATGGGACGGCGTTGATACCGCAGAAAAATATGCGGTGTATTACAAGCTTGACGGCAAGTGGACCTGCTATGGCTATACAACAGATTTCACAATGAATGTAACGGGGCTGACAAACGGTTCAAGCTACGGTTTTGCGGTGAAGGCGTATGTAAACGGCGCATGGACAGGCGTTGCATCCTCCGACATCGTGTATGTATCCCCCGAGGGAGCGGACAAGCCTGTTATCACATCTGCGGAAGCCGGAGACAGGAGCGTAAAGCTCACATGGAGCGGCGTTGACAGTGCGGAAAGATATGGCGTATATTATTACATCGGCGGCAAGTGGAGCTTTGCGGGTCACACGACTGAGCTTACATATGAGGTCAGCGGTCTGGCAAACGGTTCGAGGTACGGCTTTGCGGTAAAGGCATATGTAAACGGCGCATGGACGGCAGTTACAAGCGCCGACATGGTGTATGCTCAGCCTGCGGGCAGCACGGTCACAAGCGACAAGCCCGTGATAACCAAGGCGGAAGCGGGCGACGGCTGTGTTTATCTGGAATGGACTGCGGTTGAGGGTGCTGACCGATATGCAGTCTATAGCTACATCAACGGCACATGGACATTTCAGTGCTATACCGATGCCATAGGAATCAACATTGAAAATCTTGCCAACGGAATAAAGTACGGCTTTGCGGTAAAGGCGTATGTTAACGGCTCTTGGACGGCTGTAACATCTGCCGATATTGTTTATGCAAAGCCTGCGGCAGAGGCGGCATAATATTTGGCGGCAGGAGGCTTTTTCTGCCGCTTTTCACTTTTAAAGTGGTCAGAATTACCAAAAATAACGTGAGTTTTTATGTGCTATACTGTATTTTCAAAAAAGTGACGCAAAAATATTGTACTTTTATTCCTCTGTGTGGTATAATAAAATTACTAATCTTTAAATGGAGCCGCAGGCTTCATTGCTGCGAAAGGACGATGCTTGTGGATATCCGTGTGGGCGATGTGCTGACTATGAAAAAAACTCATCCCTGCGGCTCAAAGGAAATGGTAGTGCTGCGGTCGGGTATGGATTTCAAGCTCAGATGTTCAGGCTGCGGCCATGAATTTATGGTCCCCCGCAGTAAAATTGAAAAAAATATCAAGGCGGTTAAACGGGAAGAGCCCGAACAGTAACCGTTCTTGATATCCTTTACTCTTTTAATAAATCGGATGTACTCGTCTATCGAACCGTTCATTCTTTTTGTTACGGAGTTTGTTTCATGTTTGAAAAACTGAAAGCCACAGAGGAAAAATTTGAGGACATCAGCAATCGCCTGACTGACCCTGAGGTCATCGGCGACAACGGGCTTTATGCCAAGCTGATGAAAGAATATAAAAGCTTGTCCCCTATTGTTGAAAAGTACCGTGAGTACTGCTCTTATGTGAAAACGGAGCAGGAAGCTCAGGAAATGCTTGACGAGAGCGGCGCTGACAGGGAGCTTAAAGACCTTGCCCGTGCTGAGCTTGACGAGGCGAGGGAGAACATCGCTTCCGTTTCCGAGGAGCTGAAGATACTGCTTATCCCCAAGGACCCCAACGACGACAGGAACGTTATCGTTGAGATAAGAGGCGGCGCAGGCGGCGATGAGGCTTCGCTCTTTGCCAACTCCCTTTTCAGAATGTACTCCATGTACGCTGAGGCAAGGGGCTGGAAGATAGATGTGCTGAACGCCAATCCCACGGAGCTTGGCGGCTTCAAGGAAATATCTTTCAGCATCGAGGGTGAGGGTGCATATTCACGTCTCAAATACGAAAGCGGCGTTCACCGTGTTCAGCGAGTTCCCGAGACCGAGTCCCAGGGACGTATCCACACCTCCACCGTTACCGTTGCGGTGCTTCCCGAAGCGGACGATGTGGAGCTGGAAATAAATCCCACAGAGCTTAAAATAGATGTTTTCCGTGCGTCGGGCGCAGGCGGACAGCACATCAACAAGACCGAATCTGCGGTGAGAATAACTCATCTGCCCACGGGTCTTGTGGTTGAATGTCAGGACGAGCGCAGTCAGCACAAAAACAAGGACAAGGCAATGAAGATACTCCGTTCCCGCCTTTATGATATGCTGGAGCAGGAGAGAAACGACAAAATAGCATCTGACAGGCGCTCTCAGGTAGGCACAGGCAGCCGCTCCGAGCGCATAAGGACATACAATTTCCCCGAGGGTCGTCTTACCGACCACAGGATAGGGCTTACTATATACCGCCTTGAATATCTGCTCAACGGCAATATCGACGAGGTGATAGACGCTCTGGCAACTGCCGATCAGGCGGCAAAATTATCGGCGCAGGGTGACGAATAACTGCGCTGCTGTGAAAGATGGTTTTTATGGAGTTTGAAACAAAAATGCTGTCGGCTTCCGACGATGATATAAAGCTTGCAGGCAGGCTGCTGGCGGAGGGCAAGGTTGTGGGCATTCCCACCGAGACTGTTTACGGTCTGGCTGCAAATGCTCTTGACCCCGCTGCCGTGTCGGACATATTCAAAGCCAAGGGCAGACCTCAGGATAATCCGCTTATCGTACATATTGCGGAGTTTGAGGACATATATAAATATGTAACGGAAGTTCCCGAAAACGCACTGAAGCTTGCAAAGGCTTTCTGGCCCGGCCCTATGACCATGGTGCTTCCAAAGAAAGATATAATACCCCTTGTTACCAGCGGCGGACTTGACACGGTGGGCATACGCTTCCCGGTTCACCCTGTTGCGAGGGCGATAATAAAGGCAAGCGGATGTCCTCTTGCGGCTCCCTCCGCAAACCTGTCGGGCAGCCCCAGTCCAACCACTGCAAAGCACGTTATGGACGACATGAGTGGCAGAATATCCGCCATTGTTGACGGCGGCGAGTGCCATGTGGGTGTTGAATCCACGGTCATCTCCTTTGAAAAGGACGGAAAGGTGAAGCTTCTCCGCCCGGGCTTTGTGTCCCTTGAGGAGCTGGCAGGCGTTGTGGGCAGCGAAAATGTAAGCTGCGCCAAGGGCGTTACCGAAAAGATATCCGACGGCGAAAGGGTGCTTTCTCCCGGAATGAAGTACAAGCATTATTCTCCCAAGGCAAATGTGACCATTGTGGAGGGCAGTGCGGAGCAGTTTATCGGCTTTATGAAGGAGCATCAGGGTGACAAGGTGTGCGCCATGATGTTTGGCTCCGATGCCGCAGAATATCCCTATCCACATGTTACCTACGGAGACACCTCCGAGGAGCAGGCAAGGGAGCTTTTCGGCGTGCTGAGAAGCCTTGACGATATGGGCATGGAGCAGGTATATGCAAGATGCCCCGAAAAAACAGGAGTGGGGCTTGCAGTCTATAATCGTCTGCTGCGGGCTGCGGGATTTGAGGTGATCAGGCTGTGAACCCATGCGGACGTGCATATGTTATCGGTCTGACAGGGCAGAGCGGCGCAGGAAAAACCACGGTATGCGGAGTTTTCCGCAGAGAGGGGTTTGACGTTATCGACGCCGACCTTATTTCAAGGGAAGTCACCCGAAAGGGTGAGCCGTGCCTGAACGAGCTTGCCGAGGCATTCGGCAGCGGCATACTTCTCCCCGACGGCTCACTTGACAGGAAAAAGCTGGGCAGCATCGTCTTTTCTGACAGCGAGCGGCTGCGTCAGCTGGACGGCATCTGCTATCCATACATCATTTTCAGGATAATAAGGTGCATCGAGGAGCTTTCGGCAAGCGGAAGCAAGCTGATAATCCTTGACGCTCCCACCCTTTTTGAATCAAACGCAGACGACCTGTGCGACCTTATCATCAGCGTCACCGCCGATGAAAAGCTTAGAGAAGAGAGAATAACCGCACGGGATCATATCTCCCCTGAGGCGGCAAGGAAGCGCTTCAATTCACAGTATTCGGAGCATTTCTTTGTAAGCCATTCGGATTTTGTTATCAAGAACAACAAAACTCCCGAAATACTGGTCGCCAAGGCGGAGGAAGCGGCAGACAAGATCAAGGAGTACTACAATGCCAAAAAATACGGCGAAGCGGGTGCGCAGACGTAAGAACATCGCTCTGCCGCTGCTCATCATCGTTCTGCTGGTCATAGGCTGCTACAAGCTGCCCGAGCTCAGCAAGGACTGTGTTTATCCACGGAAATATGCTGACCTTGTGGAAAAATACTCAAAAGAATACGGCGTGGACGAAAATCTCGTGTTCGCCGTCATCAAGACCGAAAGCAATTTCGACCCCTCAGCCGAGTCGGAGGTGGGCGCAAGAGGACTTATGCAGCTCATGGAGGACGCTTACGACTGGGTGGGCTACCGAATGGGGGACGGACGGGAGCTGGATTACGACTCCATGTATGTCCCCGAATACAATATCCAGTACGGCACATATCTGCTTATGCTGCTGTACAACGAATACGGCGACGAGGAAACGGCTCTGGCTGCCTATCATTCGGGCAGAGGCAATGTGAACAAATGGCTGGAGGACAGCTCCCTCAGCTCGGACGGTCAGGTGCTGGACGATATCCCGTCATCGGTAACAAAACATTATGTCAAAAAGGTTATGCAGGCGTATGACGCATATAATAATCTGTATTGACAGGCAAATCCACTTTTGAAAGGAAGTTTATATTATGGCAAACGAAAAATCCGAAGCAAAGCTTTTACAGGAAAAGCTCTGCTCCCAGAGAAAGAACGGCGTTCTCAGAATGACCGAGGAGCAGATAAAGGACTGCGACGCTTTCTGCGAAAAGTACAAGGACTTTATGAACTGCTCAAAGATCGAGAGAGAGGTTGCGGATTTCACAGTTTCCGCTGCCAAGAAGGCAGGCTACAAGGAATTTGAGAGAAATATGCGCCTTGAACCCGGCGACAAGGTTTATTACAACAACAGAGGCAAGGCAGTTATCCTTGCGGTCATAGGCAGGGAGCCTGTGGAAAAGGGCGTTCATATTGCAGCCGCTCACATTGACTCTCCCCGTCTTGACATGAAGCAGCACCCTCTCTTTGAAAACGAGGAGACCGCATACTTCAAGACCCATTACTACGGCGGAATCAAGAAGTATCAGTGGGTAACACTCCCACTTGCCATACACGGTGTTGTTGCAAAGACAAATGGTGACGTTATGACAGTGAACATAGGAGAGGACAAGAATGATCCGGTATTCTGTGTTACAGATCTTCTCATACATCTCTCTCAGGAGCAGCTCAAGAAGAGAGCGGATTCAGTGATAGAGGGAGAGCAGCTTGACATACTGTTTGCAAGCAGACCGCTTGAGGGCAAGGAGAAGGAGGCTGTAAAGGAAGCTGTACTTGCGCTCCTTGAGAAGAAGTACGATATGAAGGAGGAGGATTTCTTATCAGCAGAGCTCGAGATCGTTCCTGCAGGAAAGGCAAGGAACTGCGGTATAGACGAGAGTATGATCATGGCATATGGCCAGGACGACAGAGTGTGCGCATACACATCCCTTGTCGCCATGCTTGAGGCTGACGATCCGGAGAAGACGACCTGCTGTCTGCTCACTGACAAGGAGGAGATAGGAAGTGTTGGAGCAACAGGAATGCAGTCACACTTCTTTGAGAATACTGTAGCTGAGATCATGAACGCCATGGGTGGCTTCTCAGAGATCTCACTCAGAAGATGTCTTGCATCGTCAAGGATGCTGTCATCGGATGTATCTGCGGGCTTTGATCCTACATTTGAGTCAGCATTTGACAAGAAGAATGCGGCTATCTTCGGTGAAGGAATGGTATTTAACAAGTTCACAGGATCAAGAGGAAAGTCAGGATCAAATGACGCAAATGCAGAATACATGGCGGCTATAAGAAAGATCATGGATGATGCGGAGATCACATACCAGACAGCCGAGCTCGGCAAGGTAGATGTCGGTGGCGGCGGAACCATCGCATATATACTTTCACTGTATGGTATGGAGGTAATAGACTGTGGCGTGGCTGTACTCAACATGCATGCACCATGGGAAGTGACATCCAAGGCAGATATATATGAGACCAAGAAAGGATATGTTGCATTCCTCAAAGAGGCGTAGGAGCGGACATATCTTCGGAGGAAAAAATGAGAGATCATCAAAAGAAACTTATCATATACGTGATAATACTTGCCGTGGCGACAGTGATGTGGCCACGGCTTAGTGTGTTTGCAGATGAGGATTTTACATCAAATTATAACCAGAGGACATTCTCCGATACCGATGGGTTTGACAGTGGAGAGGCAAATTGTGTGTGCCAGTCTGTGAGTGGATACATATGGATAGGTACGGACAACGGACTTTACAGGTATGACGGAAGTGAATTTACACTGTTCTCACTGGACGGTGACGAGGATGCCACGAAATATTCGATCAACTGCATTTATCTCACAAGTGATGAGAAGCTGTATGTTGGAACGGACAACTATGGACTCTACATGTATGATAACGGAACCTTTCAGAGAGTTTCCGAGATGTACAATCTGGGTGTGTCGACCATCAACGCCATGTACGAGGACGATAACAAGAATCTGTGGATAGCGGCCTCGTCGGGAATATTTCGTCTGTCATCTGACGGTGCGGAAGCTCTGGCTGATGATGTCGTGTCAGGACTCAGCGTGGGAAATATATCAGGACATGGGGACTATGTGTATGCAATAGCCAATAATGATATTTTGATAACCGTTG
>OHKE01000704.1_pt1 | contig 10283 bp, 5 predicted proteins | sample 1568731 | NCBI WGS metagenome assembly OHKE01 (sample SAMEA3879588, study PRJEB24766) | human gut metagenome | biome: human-associated habitat; feature: feces | place: USA | collected 1985/1987 | reverse complement strand
AAACACAGTAGAAACTTATGAGCTTTATCATTAAAGACCTTAGCTATATCCATACAGATAAGGAAATCTTGTTTTCACACCTCCACTTGAGTATCAACTCCGGAGATAAAATAGCCCTGACCGGAAATAACGGTTGCGGCAAGTCTACCCTCATGCGCATTTTGGCAGGAGACTTGTCACCAAGTTCGGGAACGGTGCTACGCCCCGAACATCTGTACTACGTGCCCCAGCACTTCGGACAATACGACCGGCAGACAATAGCACAAGCTTTGGGAATCAGCCACAAGCTATCTGCCCTGCATGCCATCCTAAGCGGTGACGCTACCGAAAAGCACTTCAATACGCTCAATGATGACTGGAACGTGGAAGAACGCGCCCAGGCTTCTCTCGACAGCTGGGGACTGGACGGTATCCCACTCTCCCGTCCGATGGAAGGACTTAGCGGCGGCGAAAAGACCCGCATCTTCCTGGCAGGCATGGAGTTGCACAACCCAACAGCCATCCTGCTGGACGAACCGACCAACTATCTGGATGCGGATGGACGGGAACGTCTGTATAACTTGATACGACGGACATCGGCTACCGTGCTCGTCATCAGTCACGACCGCACGCTACTGAATCAGTTGCCTGCCATCTGCGAACTCTCCTCCCAGGGATTGACGTATTACAGCGGAAACTACGACTTCTACAAAAAACAGAAGACCCTGCAACAAAACGCCCTCACCCAACAACTGGAAGAGAAGCAGAAAGCCCTGCGCCTTGCACGCAAAGTGGCACGCGAAGTAGAAGAACGGAAGGCCAAACAGAATGTGCGGGGAGAAAAAAACTCCATTAAAAAGGGGATTCCCCGCATCATGATGGGAGCACTGAAAAACAATGCGGAAAACAGCAGTAGCAGACTCAGCAGCATACATGCGGAGAAAGCGGAAAAGCTGCAGACGGAAATGGCAGGCATCAAAAGTTTACTGTCGCAGACGGACAAGCTGAAAACAGACTTCAACACCTCCCATCTGCATACGGGCAAGATTCTGATTACGGCAAGGAACGTCAACTTCCATTATCCCGACCATACAGCCTCCCCCGCAGAAACACCCCACACGGAGACGGCTGCAAAGAGTCTCTGGGCTTCTCCCCTCACCTTCCAGCTAAGAAGCGGCGACCGCCTCAGCCTGAAAGGAAAAAACGGCAGTGGAAAAACAACCCTGCTGAAACTCATCATGGGCGAATTGCCCCCCACCGACGGAGTGATGGAGCGTGCCGGCTTCACCTCCGTCTATCTGGACCAAGAATACTCCCTCGTCCGTAATGAGCGCAGCGTACTCCAACAAGCAGAAGCTTTCAACCACCGCCACCTGCCGGAACATGAAGTGAAAACCATCCTCAACCGTTACCTCTTTCCCCGCGACGTGTGGAACAAGCCGTGCGGCAAACTGAGTGGCGGCGAAAAGATGCGCCTCTCCTTCTGCTGCCTGATGATTGCCGACAATACCCCGGATATGTTCATTCTGGACGAACCCACCAACAATCTGGACATCGAGAGCATAGAAATAATAACGGCAACGATACGCGACTACGCCGGCACCGTAATTGCCATCAGCCACGACCGGGAATTTCTGAAAGACACCGGCATCGAACGGGAGATACTTTTGGAATGAATCAGTAATTTAGGTAACAACAACCGTAATTTGTATACTGCCATTCTCATAAAACCTGCCTATTTTTGCAGCACGTAATCATTTACTAACTAACGAACAACGAATATGAGCAAAAAAGTATTAATCCTCTCCTCCAGTCCCCGCAGGAATGGAAACTCCGACCTCTTGTGCAATGAATTCATGCGCGGTGCCGCAGAGGCCGGACATCAAGTAGAAAAGATTTTCCTGAAAGACAAGCACATCAACTACTGCACGGGATGCAGCGTATGCAGCATGTACGGCAAACCCTGCCCGCAAAAGGACGATGCCGCCGAAGTGGTGGAAAAGATGATTGCCGCCGACGTCATCGTCATGGCAACCCCCGTCTACTTCTACACCATGAGCGCGCAGATGAAGACACTGATTGACCGTTGTTGCGCACGCTACCTTGAAATAAAGGACAAGGAGTTCTACTTCATCATCGCCGCCGCCGAAGAAAGTGTCCCCATGATGGAGCGTACCATCGATGGTTTCCGTGGCTTCCTCGACTGCCTGAAAGAGCCCAAAGAATGCGGCACCATTTATGGCGTGGGTGCCTGGAAGGTGGGCGAGATAAACGACAAGCCTTCCATGCACGAAGCCTACGAGATGGGGAAAAAGGTATAAAGAACGAATACTAATCGCTATACAATACATTTATGCTACGTACCATCAGACTGACCCTTGCCGTCATCTTCTTCGCACTCATCACGCTGTTGTTCCTCGACTTCACGGGAACACTGCATGCCTGGTTCGGATGGATGGCGAAAATACAATTCCTGCCGGCCGTGCTGGCACTGAACATCGGTGTAGTGCTGTTTCTTGCAGTGCTGACCTTGGTATTCGGACGCATCTACTGCTCCGTCATCTGCCCGTTGGGAGTATTCCAGGACATTGTTTCCTGGCTCTCCGCCAAACGGAAGAAAAACCGTTTCCGCTACTCGTCCGCACTGAAATGGCTACGCTACGGTGTGCTGGGAGTATTCGTACTTGCCATTATCGGCGGACTGAACTCTTTTGTCGTGCTGCTGGCCCCTTACAGCTCATACGGGCGCATCGTTTCCAGCCTTTTCTCCCCACTCTACCAGTGGGCAAACAACGGACTGGCCTACCTGGCCGAACGTGCTGACAGCTATGCCTTCTATGAAACGGATGTATGGATGAAGAGTCTCCCTACCCTGCTGATTGCCACGGTCACTCTGGTCGTCCTCATCGTGCTGGCATGGCGAGGCGGACGTACCTATTGTAACACCATCTGTCCGGTAGGTACAGTGCTTGGCTTCCTCTCGAAGTATTCCTTGCTGAAACCGGTAATTGACACAAAGAAGTGCAACAGTTGCGGACTTTGTGCCCGCAACTGCAAGGCATCGTGCATCAACATCAAGGCACACGAAATAGATTACAGCCGTTGCGTGGCATGTATGGACTGTATCAACAAGTGCAGGAAAGGTGCCATCACTTACACACGCCGCAAGCCGGCCTCCGCTGCAGTCTCTCAGGAAACCTCCGTGGCACCGGAGCAGGTAAACGACGCCCGCCGCGCATTTCTCTCTACAACTGCCGTGTTTGCTGCTACGGCAGCCCTCAAGGCGCAGGAGAAGAAAGTGGACGGTGGACTGGCTGTCATCGAGGACAAAAAAATCCCCGAGCGCGCCACTCCCATCACTCCTCCGGGCTCACTGAGCGCCCGCCACTTTGCACAACACTGCACAGCCTGCCAGCTCTGCGTATCGGTATGCCCCAACCAAGTGCTCCGTCCTTCTTCGGACTTGACAAAACTGATGCAGCCGGAAATGTCCTACGAACGCGGTTACTGCCGCCCCGAATGCGCCAAGTGTGCGGAGGTGTGTCCTACCGATGCCATCCATCTGACAAGCCTCGCCGAGAAATCGGCCGTCCAAATCGGTCATGCCGTATGGATTAAGGAGAATTGCATCTGCATTACAGACAAGATGGAATGCGGGAACTGTGCCCGCCATTGTCCGGCCGGTGCCATACAGATGGTTCCTTCAGACCCGGAAGACGAAGCCTCCATCAAGATACCGGTAGTCAACGCCGAACGCTGCATCGGATGCGGAGCATGCGAGAACCTTTGTCCGTCGCGTCCGTTCAGTGCCATTTATGTGGAAGGCCATGTGATGCACAGAACTGTCTGAAGCAGCTTTATCACCCAAATATCCATTTATAATTTCAGTCCTATCACAATGAAAGAAGACAATAAGAACAAGATAAACCGCCGCGATTTCTTCAAACTCGCCGGTGCAGGAACGCTTGCCTCGGCAGCAGCCCTGTACGGCTGTTCGGGCAACAAGAACAACGGGGAGAGCGAATCGGCCGCACTGGGCGAGATACCAACCGACAAGATGACCTACCGTACCAATCCCAACACGGGCGACCGGGTTTCTCTACTGGGATACGGATGCATGCGATGGCCCACCCGGAAACGTGCCGATGGGAATGGAGACGAAATAGACCAGGAAGCCGTGAACGACCTGATAGACTATGCCATTGCTCACGGAGTGAACTATTTCGACACCTCTCCCGCCTATGTGCAAGGTCTGTCGGAGCGCGCCACGGGCATTGCCTTGAAACGCCACCCACGGGAGAAAATCTTCCTTGCCACAAAGCTGTCCAACTTCAGTCCCAGCACGCACAGCCGCGAAGAGTCCCTTGCCATGTATCACCGCTCCTTCCGCGACCTGCAAGTGGACTACATCGACTACCTCTTGCTGCACGGCATCGGCATGGGCGGCATGGAAGCCCTCCGCTCCCGCTATCTGGACAATGGCATGCTGGACTTCCTGCTGAAAGAGCGCGAAGCCGGACGCATCCGCAACCTCGGATTCTCCTATCATGGAGACATCGAAGTCTTTGACTACCTGCTCTCCCGCCACGACGAACTGAAATGGGACTTCGTACAAATCCAACTGAACTACGTAGACTGGCGGCATGCCAAAGAAGTGAATACCCGCAACACGGATGCCGAATACCTATATGCCGAGCTGGTGAAGCGCAACATTCCCGCCGTTATCATGGAGCCGTTGCTGGGCGGACGCCTATCCCGCCTAAACGACCACTTGATGGCACGTCTGAAACAACGCCGCCCGCAGGAGAGCGTGGCTTCCTGGGCCTTCCGATTTGCAGGTACTTTCCCCGATGTGCTGACCGTACTGAGCGGAATGACGTACATGGAGCATCTGCAAGACAACCTGCGTACCTTCTCCCCGCTTGTTCCATGTACGGAAGAGGAGTTTACCCTACTGGAAGATACCGCCCAGCGAATGCTGCAATACCCCACCGTGCCGTGCAACGACTGCAAATACTGTATGCCGTGTCCCTATGGGCTGGATATTCCAGCCATCCTGCTGCACTACAACCGCTGTATCAACGAGGGCAACGTGCCGCAGAGCAGCCAGGACGAGAATTACCGCGAGGCACGCCGTGCCTTCCTGATAGGCTATGACCGCAGTGTTCCCCGCCTGCGCCAAGCCAACCGTTGCACTGGTTGCAGCCAATGTAACCCGCACTGTCCGCAAGGCATCGACATCCCGGCAAAACTGCAGGAGATAGACCGGTTTGTGGAAGCGCTGAAGCAGGAAACCCTTTAACGGACTTATCTTTAACCCCGGTTGTCCATTTTAAGGATTACCAATCATATACAGATTCTTCTTTTTGTATAACTTTGCAAAAAGAACCATAGATAAACGATGAATAAAAAGATTTTAACCGCAATTTTAATAAGTATCGCCCTTCCGGGTAGTATGCTGTCCGCACCTGCCGACAGCCTCCGACTGAAAAGCTACAAGCTTGATGAAGTCGTAGTGACCGGGACAAGAAATGAAACAGACATCCGCCACCTGCCAATGACCATCTCCGTAGTGGGCCGCCAGCAACTGGAACAGACCTACCAGCCCTCCATCCTGCCTACACTGACCGAGCAGGTGCCCGGACTTTTCACCACAAGCCGCGGCATCATGGGCTACGGCGTATCCACGGGAGCCGCAGGAGGCATGAGCCTGCGCGGTATAGGCGCCGGAGTAAACGCAGCCGGAGGACCTACAACCAGCCTGCTGGTGCTGATAGACGGACACCCGCAATACATGGGCTTGATGGGGCATCCCATCGCCGACGCCTACCAGAGCATGATGACCGAACGGGTGGAAGTGCTGCGCGGTCCCGCCTCCGTCCTCTACGGGTCCAATGCAATGGGCGGGGTTATCAACATCGTCACCCGCAAGATGCAGGAGGACGGGGTGAAAACCAATGCGCAGATAGGATACGGTTCCTACAACACCCTGCAGACGGAAGTCTCCAACCGCGTAAGGAAAGGGCGTTTCAGCAGCGTGGTGACCGGCTCGTACAACCGTACCGACGGACACCGTGACGACATGGAGTTTGAGCAGTATGGCGGCTATGCCAAACTGGGATACGACTTCAGCGACACCTGGAAGCTGTGGGGCGACGTGAACATCACCCGCTTCAACGCCTCCAATCCCGGCGAAGCCGACAATCCGTATATAGACAACGACTCGCGCATCACACGCGGCATGACCTCCTTCGCACTGGAAAATCGTTACGACCGCACTTCCGGCGCCGTGAGCTTCTTCTACAACTGGGGCCGGCACAGGATTAATGACGGCTACCATCCCGGAGAAGAGCCCCAGAAGTCGCACTTCAACTCCAAGGACCGGATGCTGGGCATATCGTGGTATCAAAGCGCCACGCTCTTCACCGGCAACCGCCTGACCGTAGGTTTCGATTACCAGCACTTCGGCGGAGAGTCCTGGAACAAGGTTGTCGCCATCGACGAGGCAAAACCCGGACAGCAGATTGGTGACCGCATCCCCGGCGTGGACAAGCAGATGGATGAATTTGCAGGCTATGTGGATTTCAAGCAGGACATCAACAGCTGGCTTTCACTGGACGCCGGTGTCCGCATAGACCACCATTCGCACGTAGGCACGGAATGGATTCCCCAAGGGGGACTGGCTTTCCATCTGCCCCGGCAGGCGGAACTGAAAGCAATGGTGAGCAAAGGATTCCGTAACCCCACCATCCGGGAGATGTACATGTTCCCTCCACAGAACCCCGATTTGAAAGCGGAGAGCCTGATGAACTATGAACTCTCCTTTACGGGGCAGCTTTTGGGAGGGGCCATGTCCTATGGGGTGAACCTCTACTACATCAACGGGGACAACATCATCATGACAGACCCTGCCCTGCGCAAGAACGTCAACTCCGGAGAGATAGAGAACTGGGGCGTGGAAACCAACCTTGGCTACCGCATCAACCGACACTGGCAGATGAATGCCAATTATAGCTGGCTGCACATGGAGAATCCGGTACTGGCGGCTCCCGAACACAAACTCTATGCCGGTGCGGACTTTACGCAAGGACGTTGGGGCCTATCTACCGGTATACAATACGTGAAGGGTCTCCATACCTCGGTCACCCCGGGTAAGGAGAAGCAGGAAAGCTTCGTACTCTGGAACCTGCGTGCCAACTACCGTCTGTGCAGTTTTGCCGACGTCTTCGTCAAGGGTGAAAACCTGCTGGCACAACGCTATGAAATCAATGCAGGCTTCCCCATGCCGAAAGCCACGGTGATGGGAGGCGTAAATATCAACTTTTAATACTGTTGCGAAGGAGTATATTCTACTCGATAGATATGGTCGAAGAATGGTGCCCACTCATTGTCCGTGATGCCAATCTGCAGACCGTAGAAGTGTGTACCGGCTTCCCGACAACGGCGAATCTCCTCCATAAAGACAGGTGAAGAATGAGGAATCTTGAAGTCGCTGACCCAAAGCACATCGGCATTCATATACTCCTTGCCTTCTTTGAGCAGGCGGAACGTGGCTTCCAGCATACGGGTGGCATCTGTATCCCCGCAAGCTGTCTTTGAGAAGAATTCGAGCAGCCTTGCCCGCTCTTTCCTTACGTCAATCGGATGAATGGAGACGGAAAAGGCTATCAGAAAGCAGTTCCGCCGTTGACGGTCGGCTATCTCCAGGAGCTTTATCAGCAGGGAGTGGGTAATCTTCTCCGGCTTGCCAGCCATGCTTCCCGAGGTGTCTAGACAGACAATCATCGGACCTTTGGGACGGGCAGGCTTGGTTTCGATGCGCCGGGCAGGCTGCATGATTTCCGATTTATAACGGAAGGTCTGGAGCTTGCGAGTAAGGTATTTGTAGACGAACAAATCTTCCAGTTCACTGTCAGCGGAATGGGCAAGCTCAATGGGAAGCAGAGCATTGAGGTCGTTGCCGGTACTGATGCCCAGGATGTCACATTTGGAGGAGTGCTCCATTTTGTAGACGTTTCCCTCGGCAACGCGGATTTGCTCACGTCCTTCGTCGTCTGCCATACGCCCCATCTTGCGGGCCACTTTCACTATCTCGGGGCAAGAGCGCTGGATGCGCACGATTTTCCGTATACGCTCAAAGTCGACAGTATTCCACAAGCCGCTCATCATGCCCCAGGTCTGGAAGAATTCGTCCTTATCCACCCGGTTCTGGCGGATGTACTCGGGGATGTCTTTCAGATTGGAACGGAGCCTGCGCTCGAGGGCATCTTTGCGGAAAGCAATCTCTTTCTCCTTTTCTTCGTGCATCTTCAGTTGGAAGGCGTCTTCCCAGTCGTCCACCATTTTCTCCCAGACTTCATCGTCCGCATATCCTCCTTCTGTACCGAAGTGGCTGCGGTAGAAACGGGAGTCGAAGCCGTACTCCCGGTATTTGTCGGAAATCTGCTGGAGCAAGGCTTGCCAGCCGTCTTTCCGCTTTGCCATGGACCATTCCAGCACGAGTTTCATCCCGGTCCGTTCCGACTGGCTTTTCCGGAGGTGGTACCTCTCCTTCTCCAAGTTCAATTGGATGAACTGAATCATGGTGTCGTAAAAGATACGTGCACAGACCTCATCGCCCAGTACCTGCACCTTGACCATGGAGTCGTTCATCACAGAGAGTAGATAGGCATACAAGGGCTCGGTATCCGTCTCTGCGCACTCTCCGGTGGCAACGAAACGGTCCAGTGCCTGCACATAGAAGGCGGTGTCATATCGGGTGACGGTGGTGTTCATCTTCTTCTTGGTTACTGGAGGATTATTCGTCTCCATATCTCAGTTTGCGCATGTCCACACGCGCCCAGGCTATTTCCTTGCGGACGATGGAGACGTATTGAGCTACGCTCTTTTTATCCTCTTCGGAGACGAAAAGGTTGTCGGACAAATCTCTTACCAAACGGTCTATATTTGTGGCAGCAGTGTCCAGTTCCGTCTCATAGTCGCGGTCGGTAATGGAGAGGTTCCCCAGCCAGAGCTGTTGCTCCTCGCCCCGTTGCAGACGCCGCATGGGGAAGCGCACACCGTTGATGTAGAGATGCTTGTCGTCGCGGTAGAGGGTGACGCGTTCGGTGCCTTCCTCTTTCACGACGCCGGTGTCGGCAAAGGCGCGAATGATGGTACGCTTGGGATTGATGGGGTCGACATACATTACGCCCAAGGTGGGGGCATCTTTGGCGCTGTACTCCTTCAGATTTTTGTAGTCCACGATAAAGATGTAGGTGTTGCCCGTACCATGTTTCTCCACCTGGTAGTAGAAGTGGTCCGTTATCTGCAGGTCATCGTCCCTACGGTCGCCGGCAAGGCGGGCTTTGTCGAGGGCTTCGCGCACACGGCTGACTTTCAAATCGGATTTCAGCGAGGAGGCGATACCGGCAATCTGTTTTGTGTGGGACACGAATAAGGCACGGATAACAATGTCACGGATGGCAACGCTCTCATCAGGCTCACTCCATAGGCAGTGGTAGACGGGAAGCAGGTCGGTCATGGAGACTTCCGTGCGGCCGTGGACGAAGGCGGAGGTCTTGAGCAGCTTCACGATGTTCTTCCAGCGGCGATCGCTGACATAGACATTGCGGCGCAGGTCGGAGTCTTGCATCTCTACGCTTGTCAGTCCGTGGCGAATGGCTGTGATGCAGGAAAGAACATCGAGAGGCAAGGTTACGCGGCGTATCTCAGCTTGCCATTCGGCATACTCGCGGTCGGAGATTTGCCATTCGCAGGCAGTCGTTTCCGGATGGTCGGCAGAATCGTCCAGCAGCATTTTGTAGAAAGATTCTTCCTGCTTGACGCAGGTGCAGAGAATGCGGATGAGGAAGCGGTCCCATAGGGCTTCCAGTCCCTCGCCTTGAGCGGGCAGTTCGTTGCTGGCGGCTACGAGCAGTTTGAGGGGGAGATGCAGTTCCTTGTCGCCGTTGCGGAAAAGTTTCTCGTTGATGACGGTTAGCAGAGTATTCTGTATGGCAGGGCCTGCTTTCCATATTTCGTCCAGAAACACGACATCGGCTGTGGGCAGATAGCCGTCGATGGCACGTTCGTACTTATCGGATTCTTTCAGCCGGCTGATGCTGACGGGACCGAATATCTCGTCGGGTGTAGAGAATCGGGACATCAGGTATTCGAAGGCACGGGCATCTGTAAAAGCAGACTTTAGCCGCCTGGCTACCATTGACTTGGCTACTCCCGGAGGCCCCAGGAGCAGGATGCTCTCACCTGCCAGGGCTGCCAGCAGGGAGAGGTTTATTTCGGTTTCTTTTTCGTATACTCCC
>OHKE01000695.1_pt1 | contig 10351 bp, 10 predicted proteins | sample 1568731 | NCBI WGS metagenome assembly OHKE01 (sample SAMEA3879588, study PRJEB24766) | human gut metagenome | biome: human-associated habitat; feature: feces | place: USA | collected 1985/1987 | reverse complement strand
GCTTTGGGCTCCCCTTGGGGTGCTTTCCGGCACGGAGGAGCTTTTTGTTTTCATAACGCCGCAGCATGAGGGTGTCCATATTGTCGGCGGTGTACTCCAGACCATTCTGGTTCAGCACTCGTGCGCACTTGGCAAGACACATACTCGCCAGCCCGTAGTCCTGCGTCACGACCACATCCCCCGGTTTTACCCGGCTGACGAGAGCAAAATCCACGCTGTCCGCTCCTTTGTCGAACACCAGCGTCTGCGCACCTTCTCGCTCGATTTGGTGAGCGGTGTCGCACAGGATGATGACAGGAACGCCGAACCGCTTTGCAATCTGCAAAGTCAGATCGACCACAGGGCAGCCGTCGGCATCGATCAAAATATTCATCGACTTTCCTCCATCACCCACCGAAAGGCTTTCGCCGTGCGCAGGTCAGCGTCTTTGAAATGCCCGCCGCTGTTCCATTCAAGGGTGCAGTCTACTCCACGCGCTGTAAGCTGGCTGTGCAGGGTGCGGATGTTATCACCTACCGCAGCCATGACAGCGTTTTTCGTGCGCTCTTCCTTGTCGCCAAGGCTCAGATAAACGCGCTGTGCCTGTATTGGGTGCTGCTGTTCAAACTCCATCCAGCCCGGAAACCAAACAGAGGGCGAGGCGGCGGCGACACCATAGAACAGATCAGTCTGGGTGGACGCCCACAAAGCAAACAATCCCGCCAGCGAGTAGCCGCCCAGAATGATTTTGACGTTTTCCGGGAGATGAAACTGCTGCTTTAGTGTGGGAATGACCTGTTCCGTCAGAAAGCACAGGGTTTCCGCAGCATTGCCACCGAAACCTTGCTTTCCCCAAACAGCAGGGGCTTCCCACGGAGAAAGTGCATCATTCCAGCTTTCCACTGGAATAGCTGCAAACAGAAAGTGGTGCGCACTTTGTGCAATAGCGGTAACCTCACTTTCCATGCTTTGCAGCTCATGTTCGCCGGTCATTTGGAGCAGTAGGTATTCTGCATGGGGCTCGCCGTAAATGCGGCAAGGTTTGTTCCCAATTTGCATTGTCTGTGCGGTCACTGCGGCATCCTCCCGAAAAAATTTTGATAAGCCCAGTATAGCAACTGAAAAATCATTTTGCAATTCAAAAGGCGTTCATAGCCGTGGCAATTGGCACAAAGATACTGCCCCTCTTCGCTCAAGTGGGCGATTTTTTTTCATGGAGCAGTTCGTTCGCAGCTCACTTCAGCTTGCTCAGATAGCGGTAGATGGTGGCCTCCGAGGAGCCCAGCTGGGCGGCGACCTCGCTGACGGCGCCCTTCATATAAAAGATGCCCGCATGGTGCAAAGACTCCACGATGCGGATCTTCTCTTCCATGGTCAGCCGGTCGGGCGGCAGCCCGGCGCTGCCGGTCACCTCGGCAATAGCATTCTGTACGGCGTCCGGCAGGGAACTGACAAAGTTCTCCACTCCGATGCCGGTGGAGGAAGGCTCGGTGTGCGCCCCGCAGAGGGCAAGCAGCTCCTGCGCGATGCGGCTGTACTTGCCGGCGTCAAAGTTGATGCAGAGCATGCCGATGAGCTGACCGTTATCCTTGATGAACATGGTGGAGGAGCGCAGACGCCCCTTAGCCTGCGAAGCGCCCTGATAGCCCGCCAGATAATCCTGCTTTTCATACATCCGCTCCTGAATGAAGCGCAGCGCCATGTTGGAAAGGGGCGCACCCTCGGTGCGTCCGCTGATGTGGTTGTTGACGATGGCAACAATGGTGCCGTCCTCACTGGTAAGGTCGTGCAGCACCACCTCGTAGTCCGGGCCCAGCGCCTCCCCCAGAAAAGATACCACTACGCGATAAGGCTCAAGTCTTGCATCCATCCCGTTCACCTCTTTTGTACTGCTGGAGCGTGTGAGAGAAAATTCTCATGCGTGTTCTATTGCTATCATAGCAGAAATGACAGTTTTTTACAATAAGAAGGTGCGTTGTATCCATTGTTTCGTCAAAGTGATGACATTTATCGGGACTTTTTGTCATGCGCGACAATTTATTCTCATGGTAAGAAAATATTATTGACAAAACATTCTCACTGCGTTAGGATAGTGTCAGCAAGGGGAGAACAGCCCTCCCCGATAAATGGAAAAGGAGAAAATCGGATGAAACAGGTGATCGTTACCCCCAATGCTCCCGCTGCCATCGGCCCCTATTCGCAGGGCATCGCTGCGGGGCAGACCGTCTATGTGTCCGGGCAGCTGCCCATCGATCCGGCCACCGGCCTGATCCCGGAAGGCATCGCCGCCCAGACTGCACAGTCCCTCAAGAACATCCAGGCCATTCTGGCACAGCAGGAGATGACGCTGGCCAATGTGGTCAAGACCACGGTGTTTCTGGCGGACATCAACGATTTTGCAGAGATGAACAAGGTGTACGGTGAGTACTTTGCGCAGCCCTACCCCGCGCGCAGCGCGGTGCAGGTGGGCAAGCTGCCCAAGGACGCTCCGCTGGAGATCGAGTGCATTGCTGTAAAGTAAGTTCCCCCGCACGGGAAGAAAAGAAACGGTGAACCAAATGGATAAACAGATGTTCGTTCGCATCCTGAACAGTGAGATGGAGCTGGCCACCGGCTGTACGGAGCCCGGCGCAGTCGCTCTCACCGCCGCAGAGGCGGGCGCAGCACTCCGCAAGGCGGGCGGCACACGGGTAGAGGCTGTGACCGTCCGCGCCAGCATCAACATTATCAAAAACGCCATGTCGGCAGGCATTCCGGGCACCTCGTATCAGGGCATGGATTACGCCGCCGCCATTGGTGCCGTAGGCGGCGACCCTGTCCACCTGCTGGAGGTCATGAACTATGTGCCCCGGGAGCAGATGGAGGAAGCCGCAGCCCTTGTCAAGGCAGGCAAGGTCAAGGTAGAGGTGGCACAGGTGCCGCAGAAGCTCTACGTTGAAGTACTTGTCACTTCTGACGGCCACACCGGACGCGCGGTGGTGCGGGATTTGCACACCAACGTGGTGCTGGTGGAGCAGGACGGCGTGGCGACGCTGGACAAGCAGCACGCCGATCCCGCCGCAGCAGGGGACAGCGATGTGGTGACCCCGGAGCAGATCGCAGAATTTCTGACCGTCCGCTCCATCTGGGATTACTGCACTGAAGAGCTGGACCCCATGCACGATCCCATCGACATCATCCGCAGCGCCGTACAGGTGAACACGACTATCAGCAACGAGGGTCTTTCCAAGGAATACGGCCTTGCCATTGGCCGCAATCTGGAACTGAACTGCCGCAAGGGGCTGATGACCCGCGACCTGACCACCAACGCCATGGTCATTGCTTCTGCCGGTGCGGATGCCCGCATGGCAGGCGCGCCGGTCTCGGTGGTGGCAAACTCCGGCAGCGGCAATCAGGGCATTACGGCTACCATGCCTGTTGTGGCAACTGCCCGCTGGCTGGACATCGACGAGGAGAAGATGCTCCGCGCCGTGACCCTTTCCAACCTGATCGCGATCCGCATCAAGGCCAAGTTTGGCCGCCTGAGCAACCTTTGTGGTGCAACGGTTGCTGCCACCGGCGCAGCCTGCGGCATTGCCTATCTGCTGGGCGGCGGCTACCACGAGGTATGCTGCACCATCCAGAACATGGTAGGCAACGTCACCGGCATGGTATGCGACGGCGCAAAGGCCGACTGCGCACTGAAGATCTCCACCTGCGTCAACGCCGCCTGTCAGGCAGCTGCCATGGGCGTGCGCGGCGTGCGGGTGCAGAGCACCGACGGCATCGTGGAGCACAATGTGGAATATACGCTGGACAACTTTGCCACCCTGAGCACCCACGGCACCAGCGACAGCGTGATCCTTGATCTGATGCTGAACAAACACCTCCCGGAGACGGAATAAGTCTCCCCACCCAGCCCCTTTCCGGGGAAAAAGAAAGAGGTACTAAAGTTATGAAAAAGCTATTCAATAGTCTGCCCTTCCGGCTTTTGCTGGGCATTTTTGTTGGTATCATCCTTGGCCAGCTGTTCAACGAGAGCACCATGGGCGTTGTGGTGACCCTGCAGTACATCATGGGTCAGCTCATCACCTTCTGTGTGCCGCTGATCATCATCGGCTTCATTGCCCCGTCCATTACAAAGCTGGGCAAAAACGCCTCCCGTCTGCTGGCAGTGGCCATCATCATCGCCTATGTGTCCTCTGTCTGCGCAGCCTTCATGAGCATGGGCGCCGGCTACGGCCTGATCCCCCACCTGTCCATCGACAACAACGTTGCCGGTCTGCGCGAGCTGCCGGGCGTCGTCTTTGAGCTGAACATTCCCCAGATCATGAGCGTCATGAGCGCTCTGGTGCTGAGCGTTCTGGTGGGTCTGGCTGCTACCTGGACCAACAGCAAGCTGACCTGCGACTTTTTGGCCGAGTTCCAGAACATCGTGCTGGACATTGTGAGCAAGGTCATCATCCCCGTTCTGCCCTTCTACATTGCCGCCACCTTCTGCGGCCTGAGCTACGAGGGCACCATCACCCATCAGCTGCCCGCCTTTCTGCAGATCATCGTCATCGTTATGGTCGGTCACTACATCTGGCTGGCTGTGCTGTACCTGCTGGCCGGTGCTTACTCCGGCAAGAATCCCTGGGAAGTGCTGCGTCACTACGGCCCCGCTTACCTGACCGCTGTCGGTACCATGTCCAGTGCAGCTACGCTGGGTGTGGCGCTGGAGTGCGCCCGCAAGAGCAAGGTCCTGCGTAAGGACATGGTCAGCTTCGGCATCCCCCTGTTTGCAAACATCCACCTGTGCGGCTCTGTGCTGACTGAGGTGTTCTTCTGCATGACCGTTTCCAAGATTCTGTACGGCAAGCTGCCCAGCGTTGGCACCATGATCCTGTTCTGCCTGCTGCTCGGCATCTTCGCTATCGGCGCACCCGGCGTGCCCGGCGGCACTGTCATGGCTTCTCTGGGTCTGATCACCGGTGTCCTGATGTTCGACAACGCCGGTACCGCTCTGATGCTGGCTATCTTCGCCCTGCAGGACAGCTTCGGCACCGCCTGCAACGTGACTGGTGACGGCGCTCTGACCCTGATGCTGACCGGCTACGCCGAGAAGCACGGCATCGCCGATACCGGCGACCTTGAAAGCCCGATCCTGTGATAAAAACCCGAGCACTCCTCCTTAATTACAAGAGACTGTGAACAGACAGTCCCGAAATCTCCGAAAAGCCCCGGCGGCCATGCGGTCGCCGAGGCTTTTTGTGCTACAACCCGGTTTGATATCCGGCGTAATGGGATGAAATTTCTGAAACGCCTTTAAAACCATAAAGTAAAATGCTATACTAGAAGGACATTGGGTGCGCTGAAAATGCGCAGCCCGAAAGGAGCTTTTATGACGCAGCTTTTGATTCGTCTGTTTATACGCCGTCCCAATTCTCCGCAGGACCCCCGCGTCCGCGCCGCCTATGGCAATCTGGCCAGTGTGGTGGGCATGGTGTGCAATATCCTGCTCTGTCTGGGCAAGTTTGTGGTAGGCACTCTGTTCGGCTCTATCGCCATCACTGCCGATGCACTGAATAACCTTTCGGATGCCTCCTCCAATATCGTCAGTCTGGTGGGCTTCAAGCTTGCCGCTAAGGCACCGGATGCCGAGCATCCCTACGGTCATGCCCGCTTTGAGTATCTTGCCGGGCTGGTGGTCAGCGTGACCATTCTGGGCATCGGCTTCTCCCTGCTGAAGGAATCGGTCACCAAGGTGCTGCACCCCACCCCGGTGCAGTTCGGCTGGCTGACCGTGGCGGTGCTGGTGGTGTCCATTCTGGTCAAGCTGTGGATGAGCGGCTTCAACCGCGCCATTGGCCGTATCATTTCCTCCGAGACCCTCATCGCCACCGCCGCCGACAGCCGCAACGACGTGCTGAGCACCGCTGCCGTGCTGGTGGCTGCCATCCTCTGCCGGGTGACTGGCTGGGATGTGCTGGACGGTCTGATGGGCGTGGGTGTGGCGGTGTTCATCCTGATCTCCGGCTGGGGTCTGGTGATGGATACCCTGAGCCCGCTGCTGGGTGAAAGTCCCAGCGAGGATCTTGTGGAGCATATCGAACAGACCGTGATGGGTTATCCCGGCGTGCTGGGCGTACATGACCTGATGGTGCACGACTACGGCCCCGGCCACCAGTTTGCGTCCATCCATGTGGAGCTGCCCGCCGAGCAGGACCCGCTGGAGGCGCACGACCTGATCGACAACATCGAGCGGGACTTTATGAAGCACGACCATCTGATGGTGACCATTCACTATGACCCCATCGTCACCTCGGACGCCGCCGTGGGGGTGCTGCGCAGCCGCCTGACCGAAAAGCTGCGCCAGCTGGACCCGGCGCTTTCACTGCACGACCTGCGCATTGTGCCGGGCAAGACCCACACCAATGTGCTTTTCGATCTGGTGCTCCCCGCGGGCTATGCCGGGGACAAGGTGGAACTGCTGACCCAGATGGAGCAGTTCATCAAAGAGCAGGATCCCACCTATAACTGCATCATCAAGCTGGAACAAAGCTATACGGCTGCGGCGCATAAATGAGGGGGAGCCGCCCCGCACAGGCTTTGCGATATAAGAAAAGCAGAGGGAAAGTAGTATGTTGAACGAGACCTACCGCGCCATGCTGAACAACAAAAGCGTCATCCGCGAGACCTTCATGTATGGCAGACAGCGCGCTGCCCAGATCGGCAGTGAGAACGTGTTCGATTATTCACTGGGCAACCCCAGCGTGCCCTGCCCGCCGGAGTTCACCGAAGCCATGCAGACCCTGCTGGCACAGGAAGAGCCGGTAAGCCTGCACGGCTATTGCCCCAGTCAGGGCGACCCGGGCTTCCGCACCGCAGTGGCGGCGCATCTGACCGAGACCTTCGGCCTGCCCTACGCGCAAAAACACATCTTCCCCACCACCGGCGCGGCGGGTGCTATCGCCCACGCCATCCGGGCGGTGACCCAGCCCGGGGACGAGGTGCTGACCTTTGCGCCTTACTTCCCGGAGTACGGCCCCTATGTGGCGGGCACCGGCGCGGTGCTGCGGGTAGTGCCGCCGCAGGCGCCCACCTTTCAGCCCAATCTGGATGCCTTTGCACAGATGCTGACCGAAAAGGTCACCTGCGTGCTCATCAACACCCCCAACAACCCCACCGGCGTGGTCTACTCTGCCGACACCCTGACCCGCATGGCGGCGATTCTGACCGAAAAGAGCGCCCAGTACGGACACAATATCTTCTTGGTCAGTGACGAGCCCTACCGGGACATCGTGTTTGACGGCAAGACCGTGCCTTACCCGGCGGCGTTCTACCCCCACACCCTGACCTGCTTCTCCTACTCCAAGAGCCTGAGCCTGCCCGGCGAGCGTCTGGGCTATGTGGCGGTGCGCCCGGGGTGCGAGGGCGAGGACATCCTTGTGGACATGATGAGCCAGATCTCCCGCTTTACCGGCCACAACTGCCCGCCCAGCATCATCCAGCGGGCGGTCAGCCGCTGCCAGAAGGTGACCAGCGACCTTTCGGTCTACCAGACCAACATGGAGCTGCTGTACCAGAAGCTCACCGCGCTGGGCTTTGAAGTGGAGCGCCCGGGCGGCACCTTCTATATCTTCCCCAAGGCACTGGAAGAGGACGCCAACGCCTTCTGCCAGAAAGCCCGGGAATTTGATCTGCTGCTGGTGCCCAGCGACAGCTTTGGGGTAAAGGGCTATGTGCGCCTTGCCTATTGCATCGACACCGAAAAGGTAAAGCGCAGCCTGCCCGCCTTTGAAAAGCTGGCAGACGCCTACCGCAAGTAACCGGAACGCCCCTGCTGGGGCATAAAATACACAACCGATAGAGGAAAGGGAACCCTGCTATGGAAAAGATCAAGATGACGACCCCGCTGGTGGAGATGGACGGCGACGAGATGACCCGCATTTTGTGGAAGATGATCAAGGACGAGCTGATCCTCCCCTTTGTGGACCTCAAGACCGAGTACTACGATCTGGGCTTGCCCAACCGCGATGCCACCGCAGATCAGGTGACCATGGATGCCGCCCTCGCCAACAAGAAGTACGGCGTGTCGGTCAAGTGCGCCACCATCACCCCCAACGCCCAGCGCGTGGAGGAGTACAAGCTGCACGAGATGTGGAAGAGCCCCAACGGCACCATCCGCGCTGTGCTGGACGGCACCGTGTTCCGCGCACCCATTATGATCGACAGCATCCAGCCGGTGGTCAAGAACTGGAAAAAGCCCATCACCATCGCCCGCCACGCCTACGGCGATGTGTATAAGTGCACCGAGTTCCGCATTCCCGGTGCGGGCAAGGCAGAGTTGGTGTTCACCGGCGCAGACGGCAGCCAGCAGCGTGCCACCGTCTTTGACTTTGAGGGTGCCGGTGTGCTGCAGGGTCAGTACAACAAGGACGATTCCATCCGCAGCTTTGCCCGCAGCTGCTTCAACTATGCACTGGACGTGAAGCAGGATCTGTGGTTCGGCGCAAAGGATACCATCTCCAAGAAGTACGACCACACCTTCAAGGATATCTTCCAGGAAACCTACGACGCTGAGTACAAGGAAAAGTTCGAGGCTGCCGGCATCACCTACTTTTACAGCCTCATCGACGATATCGTGGCGCGCGTCATCCGCAGCGAGGGCGGCTTTGTCTGGGCCTGCAAGAACTACGACGGCGATGTGATGAGCGATATGGTTTCTACCGCCTTTGGTTCGCTGGCCATGATGACCAGTGTGCTGGTCAGCCCGGACGGCAAGTACGAGTACGAGGCCGCCCACGGCACCGTCACCCGCCATTATTATAAGTACCTGAAGGGCGAAAAGACCTCCACCAACCCCATGGCTACCATCTTTGCGTGGTCCGGCGCCTTCAAGAAGCGCGGCGAGCTGGATAACCTGCCGGAGCTGGTGCACTTTGGCGAGGCACTGGAGGCCGCAAGTCTGCAGACTCTGAACGAGGGCATCATGACCAAGGACCTGTGCGGTCTGGCAGAGGGCATCACCCCCACCGCCGTAGACAGCGAGGGCTTTATCAAGGCCATCCGTGAGCGTCTGGAAGCCAAGCTGGCATAAAACGATTTTCAATATAACATAAAAACCGGAACGATCCACCCGAAAAAGGGAAGATCGTTCCGGTTTATGTTTTGGGCAGGATGTGCGACAAACTGGAATTGTTAATTTGGAACTGGTCCTATAATGCCAAATGCTATTGCATCAATTAAAATAATTGCAATGACTTTAATAACAAGTTGTTGATTTTGTCTTAAATTACTCTTACTAACAATCCTTAAGACAAAAATCAAAGCAACGATGATGATAAAAGAAATAATATTATAAAGAACTACTGTTTTCATCTATGTGTCCTCCTTTTTTATATCAATTCCGATTTGTTGGTTACAAATGTAGTGCATCCAGCACTTCATTTACGATGTCCAGCGATACCTGCCCCGGGGCACTTGCCTGCCCGGGGTTGGCAAAGGTCATGGCAGAGCCGAAAGTCTCCCCGGCCAGACGGCTCACCGCGCCCAGCGCCCCCATGCTCATGGTAATGACCGGTGTTTCCGGGTGATGGTCTGCCATCTCAGCGGTGGCGGCCAGCAGCTCCAGCACATCGCTGCGGCACCGGGGCATTACGGCCAGCTTGGGCAGGTCGGCTCCGGCCTGCTGCATCTGCACCATGCGGGAGACGAGCTCTGCCCGGGGCGGGGTCTTGGTAAAATCGTGGCTGGAACACACCACTGCGACTCCGGCGGAATGTGCCTGCTCCACCAGCTTGGGCAGGTCTGCCCCGGCGGTGAAGAACTCGATGTCCAGCAGGTCGGCGCAGTCGGTATCGAGGATCAGATGCAGAAAGGCAAGGTATTCCTTATGGGAGAGCGCTTGCTCGCCGCCCTCTGCCTTGGTACGGAAGGTCACCAGCAGAAGCTTGTCCCGCAGGGCGACCCGCAGTTTCTGTACGCAGCGGGCAATGGCAGCGGGGGATTGAAAGCCCTCGAACCAGTCTGCCCGCCATTCCACACAATCGGCCAGCAAGGTTGAAAACTGCGCAGCCTTTTCCAGAATAGCAGCTTCGGTGCGCTCCACAATGGGCAGAATGACCTTGGGGCGGCCCTCCCCGATGCGGCAGCCGCGGATGTTGACACAGGACATGGTGCTTCTCCTTTATATAATAAGTATAGCTACATAATACAGGATACTGGAATGACTCCATAATACGTTCTACCCGCCGCCTTGTCAAGAAAAGGAGGTTATTATAATAGGAGAAAAACAGGAGCATTTACCCCCGCGCAAAGAAATTGGAAAAAAGATGTCAAAAAGTGTTGACAAGAGCCCCGGGGTGTGGTATTATACTTGAGCGCCAAGCGCTGAGACAAAAGAATGACT
>OHKE01000681.1_pt1 | contig 10520 bp, 6 predicted proteins | sample 1568731 | NCBI WGS metagenome assembly OHKE01 (sample SAMEA3879588, study PRJEB24766) | human gut metagenome | biome: human-associated habitat; feature: feces | place: USA | collected 1985/1987 | reverse complement strand
CCTGCAATATTGGGAGTAATAAACATATTTACCCAATTCCAAGTGCCTCCATACCGGGCAACCAGTTCACTCATTTCCGTTTCTGTGGGCTGATGATCGAAATCTATATAAGTAAGACCTACCAAAGGATCCTTCCAAGATGTAGAAGTTGCTTCTTTATATGCCCGATAAGTCTTCACCTCATTATAAGGAACCTCACGCATAGCCAGTTTCTCGGTATTTGCTTTTGTTTCAGCCAAAGTTTCAGCCAACAAGTTCCACCGGATAAGATCAGTACGCCGCCATCCTTCTGTAGCTAATTCAAAGGCACGTTCCTTCACAATCGCTTTAAAAAAAGTATCATAAGTAGAGGGTGTGGTACCTATACGAGAGGCATCTCCTGCAAAAGCACGCAGACGAACTTGTTCATAAGCTGCCTTAGCTGCTTCCGTGGGCCCATTGTTCAAGTAATTTTCGGCTTCTGCGTACATTAACAATACATCCGAATAACGAAGTCAGAGCCAGAAATGACATCGTGGATGTGATATCGGGCTATGTCTCATTGAAAAAAAAGGGAAGCAACTATTGGGGCTGCTGTCCTTTTCATAACGAAAAAACACCTTCCTTTTCGGTGTCTTCGAACAAACAGATGTATTATTGCTTCGGATGCCATGCCAGCGGAAATGTATATACGTTTCTTATGAAATATGAAAACGATACCTTCCCGGAGGCCATTAAGATCCTGGCGGACCGCGCCGGGGTAAAGCTTCCCGAAGTGGAGGAGACACCGGAACAGAAGAAAAAAGCCGGCAAACGTATGCGGCTGCTGGAAGTCAATAAGGAAGCGGCAAAATATTTTTATTATATGCTGCGGGATCCCCGTGGCGAAGTGGGAATGCGGTATCTGACGGGGCGGAAGCTGACCGATGAGACCATGCATCATTTCGGACTGGGTTATGCCGGGAAAAACGGCGAGCAGGTGGTACAGTACCTGCGGAAAAAGGGATTTACGGACGAAGAGATCAAAGACTCCGGGCTGGCAATGTTTTCTGAACAGCGGGGACTGCGAAGCCAGTTCTGGAATCGTGTCATGTTCCCCATACAGGATATCAACCACCGGGTCATCGGCTTCGGCGGCAGAGTCATGGGAGACGGGGAACCGAAATACCTGAATTCACCGGAGACCATGATCTTCGATAAGAGAAGGAATCTTTATGGACTGAATTTCGCAAGGACTGCCCGGACGGGCAATATTATCCTGTGCGAGGGCTACATGGATGTCATAGCCATGCATCAGGCGGGATTTACCCAGGCGGTGGCATCCCTGGGAACGGCATTTACGGTGGAACAGGCTAACCTTTTACACCGTTATGCGGAAAACATCCTGCTGGCCTACGACAGCGACGGTGCCGGAACCAAGGCGGCACTCCGGGGCATCGGTATTCTCAGGGAGGCCGGGCTTACCGGTAAAGTCATCAATATGCGTCCTTATAAGGACCCGGATGAATTTATCAAGAATCTGGGGAAAGAGGCTTTTCAGGAGAGAATCGATCAGGCGGAGAACAGTTTCTACTTCGAGATCCGTATCCTGAGTGAACAATACGATCAGAGTGATCCGGAACAGCGGACGAAGTTCCACCGGGAGATCGCACAGAAACTGTGCGAATTTTCGGAAGATCTGGAGCGGGAGAATTATTTGCAGGCCATTGCCGAAAAATATATGATCCGTCCCGATGATCTGCGCAAGATGGTCATAGGATATGCTTCCCAGACGGGAATCGCCAGACCGATTCCCCGTCCCCGCAGCGGAGTGCAGAACAAGAGCGATCCTTCGGAGAGCGGACGGAAGTCCCAGAGACTGCTGATCACCTGGATCGGAGATGATCCTTCTCTGTATACGATTGTACGCAAGTACATTTCTCTGGAGGATTTCACGGAGGAATTGTATCGCAAGGTGGCGGAGAAGATGTTTGCAGAGCTGGACAACGGACAGTTTCAGCCGGCGGGGATCATCAGCATGTTTGAGGATGAAGAGGAGCAGAGGCAGGCAGCGGAGCTGTTCCATACAACGCTCCCCGAATTGTCCACGAAGCAGGAGAGAGAAAGAGCTTTCCATGACATTCTGGTGTCAGTCAAACGCAACAGCTACCAGTACTACATGGCGCAGCTGGGTACGGATGTCAACGCGGTCAAAAAAGCGGTGGAAGGCAAAAAAGCACTGGAAGAATTACAAAGAGCCCGCATTTCTCTGGAATAATAGGGTTTGCGGCTCGGGACAGTTATAAAAAATACGAAATATGGCTATAAATAATGGCAATGAAAGGATGGAACCACGAAAATGGATGAAAACACACAGGCAAAATTTGCGGAGAAGATAAAAGAGCTCCTGAATATGGCGAAAAAGAAAAAGAATGTGCTGGAGTATCAGGAAATCAGTGACTTCTTTGCGGACATGCCTCTGGAAGAGGAACAGATGGAGAAGGTTCTGGAGTATCTGGACCAGAACAACGTAGATGTGCTGCGTATTACCGATGACGATGATGTGGATGACGAAGAGATCATTCTGACCGATGAGGACGAAGTGGATGTGGAGAACATCGACCTGTCCGTACCGGAAGGCGTCAGCATTGAGGATCCTGTCCGTATGTACTTAAAGGAGATCGGCAAGGTGCCCCTGTTAAGTGCTGAGGAAGAGATCGAACTGGCCCAGAGAATGGAAGAGGGCGACCAGGAAGCGAAAAAGCGTCTGGCAGAGGCCAATTTGCGTCTGGTAGTCAGCATTGCCAAGAGATATGTAGGCCGTGGAATGCTGTTCTTAGACCTGATCCAGGAAGGTAACCTGGGTCTGATCAAAGCTGTAGAGAAATTCGATTATCGTAAGGGATATAAGTTCTCCACCTATGCGACCTGGTGGATCCGCCAGGCCATCACCAGAGCGATCGCCGATCAGGCGAGAACCATCCGTATCCCGGTGCATATGGTAGAGACCATTAACAAACTGATCCGCGTGAGCAGACAGCTGCTGCAGGAGCTGGGAAGAGAACCGACCCCCGAAGAGATCGCGGAAGAGATGAACATGCCGGTAGACAGAGTGCGTGAGATCTTAAAGATCAGCCAGGAGCCCGTATCCCTGGAGACTCCTATCGGTGAAGAGGAAGACAGCCATTTAGGCGACTTCATTCAGGATGATAATGTACCGGTTCCTTCCGACGCTGCAGCATTTACCCTGCTGAAGGAACAGCTGGTGGAAGTGCTGGGTACTCTGACAGAGAGAGAACAGAAAGTACTGAGACTCCGTTTCGGTCTGGATGACGGACGGGCCCGTACTCTGGAGGAAGTAGGTAAGGAATTCAACGTTACCCGTGAACGTATCCGTCAGATTGAAGCAAAGGCATTGCGCAAACTGCGTCATCCCAGCCGCAGCCGCAAGCTGAAGGATTATCTGGATTAATGGCGGAAGTTATATTATCCAACCGAATGCAGGCTTTAACAGACATGGTCACTCCCGGCACTGTGATAACAGATGTGGGGTGTGACCATGGTTTTGTATCGGTCTATCTCGTGCAGAGGGGGCTCTCCCCACGGGTGATCGCTATGGATGTGCGGTCAGGGCCCCTGGAGCGTGCCAGAGAGCATATCCGGGAATATGGTCTGCAGGACAGGATAGAGACCAGACTTTCTGACGGTCTGCACGGCCTGAAGACCGGAGAAGCGAACGGGATGATCTGTGCCGGCATGGGCGGACCTCTCATGGAGAAGATTCTTACCGAAGGAAGAGAACAGGCACAGGGATTTGCAGAGCTGATCCTGCAGCCACAGTCGGAGATCCCGCATTTTCGGACATTCCTGATGGATGAGGGATATCTTCTGCTGGATGAGAATATCATCTACGAAGAAGGAAAATATTATTTTATGATGAAGGTGCGCTGGCTGGGTGCGATGACGGACGATGCGGTACGGCAGAAGGTCGGGGACTCCTGGAAGACGGAAGGTCTGGATCCCGGACTGGCGGAAAAGTTCGGCCCGCTGCTTTTATCCCGCAGAGACCGGATACTTCGGGAGTATCTGGAATGGATGCTGACCGAGCGAAGGCAGATCGTGGGACGCATGGAGCAAAAGGCAGATGCGGACAATCCCAGAACCATATGCCGCAGACAGGAGATCGCAGACGAGATCACCCTGATTACCCGTGCACTGGATTGGTATGATAATGGCAAGGAACCGGATTGCGTTTGAAAAATAAGACCTGTAAAAGCAGATTACAGAAGGACAGGGTGAGAAAAATGATCACAGTGAAGATAAACGGGGAAGAGAGACAATATCCTCAGGGAGCCACTTACGAGGATGTGGCCAACGATTATCAGCAGGAGTATGAGAATCTGATCGCACTGGCAGCCAGAGACGGCAAGATCAGAGAATTGTTCAAGAAACTGACAAGGGATTGCGAGGTTACCTTTTTTACCTTGAAGGATGATGTGGGCAACAAGACTTATGTGCGTTCTGCCACAATGCTGTTTTTGAAAGCGGTATTTGATGTCTACGGCAGAGAGGCGGCCCAGAGCTGTCGTGTGGAATTTGCCATCGGCAATGGCTCCTACATCTCTCCAAAAGGGAAGATCAATGCAACGGAAGAAAATGCTGCAAAGATCCGTAACCGGATGCGGGAGCTGGTGGAGGCAAAGACACCTTTTCTGAAGAGATCCTATTCCCTGGATAATGCCATGGAACTGTTTCGGAAAGAGGGGATGAAGGATAAGGAAAAGCTGTTCCGTTACCGCAGAGGCTCTTTCGTAAATATTTATGAAATGGACGGTTATTACGATTATTATTACGGCTATATGCTGCCCAATGCCGGCTATGTAAAGTGGTTCGATGTCATAGCGTATGAAGATGGATTTATGCTGCTGCTGCCGGATAAAAAAGATCCTACACATGTTAAGCCGTTTCAAGAGAGAAAGCTGTTATTCCGGACGTTGAAAGAATCTGAGGAATGGGGAAAGGAGATCGGTATTGAGACCGTAGGTGATCTGAATGATCAGATCTGCCGTGGGTCGCTGAGTGAACTGATCCTGGTACAGGAAGCGCAGCAGGAGCGTAAGATCGGCGAGATTGCCAAGAGCATCGTAGATAGGGGCGGCGTGAAATTTGTCATGATCGCCGGCCCCTCTTCTTCCGGCAAGACCAGTTTTTCCCACAGATTATCCATTCAGTTGAAGACCCTGGGGAAAACACCGCATCCCATTGCACTGGATGACTATTTCGTGAACAGAGAATTCACGCCAAGGGATGAGAACGGTGATTACAATTTCGAATGTCTGGAGGCGATTGATGTAAAGCAGTTCAATGACGACATGTGCAGATTGTTAGCCGGTGAACGTGTGGAACTGCCTTCCTTTAACTTCAAGACCGGAAAGCGGGAATATAAGGGCAATTTCAAACAACTGGGACCGGATGATATTCTGGTGATCGAAGGTATCCACGGTCTGAATGAGAAGACATCTTATGCACTTCCCGAGGAGAGTAAATACAAGATCTATATCAGTGCATTGACCAATATCAATATTGATGAGCATAACCGGATCCCGACTACGGACGGAAGACTTCTCCGCCGTATGGTCAGAGATGCGAGGACCAGAGGTGCGGATGCGAGACGCACCATCGATATGTGGGCTTCTGTACGACGGGGTGAGGAACAGAATATTTTCCCGTTTCAGGAGGATGCGGATGCCATGTTTAATTCCGTCCTGATCTATGAACTGGCAGTGTTAAAGCAGTTCGCAGAGCCGTTATTGTTCCAGATCGATAAGGGAGAACCGGAATATTACGAAGCCAAGAGACTGCTTAAGTTCCTGGAGTATTTCCTGGGTGTGACCAGTGAAAGCCTTCCCAATAATTCTCTGTGCAGGGAATTTGTGGGTGGAAGCTGCTTCAATGTGTAAACTATTCAGAGTAGCGCAATTCTGCTGACAGGCGTCGAATGCTTGCATTCGTAAGACTGTGCGGCAGAATTGATGCGACGAAGTAACCACATGAGCAAAAAGGAAGCCTCGGAGAGGCGATTTTGCGAATGTGGTGCTGAATAGTTTACACGGCTACCGGCGCAAATCTACCTGACAGGCGTCGAATGCTTGCATTCGTAAGACTGTGCGGCAGAATTGATGCGACGAAGTAACCACATGAGCAAAAAGGAAGCCTCGGAGAGGCGATTTTGCGAATGAGGTGCTGAATAGTTTACATGCATGGTGCTGAATAGTTTACTCTACAGTAAGAAAAGGAGAATACCTGTGGAGAGTCGTTTACCAAAGATAAAATCGATAGTAAAGCAGACAGCAAACTGGGTGATCCGGATCATGGGCAGCCTGATCCTTCTGTTCCTTGTATGGTATGCCATGCGTACCCTGCAGTATATGCTTCCGGTGGCAGGTCATGAAGTTCTGGTGGAGATTCCGGATTCCGTAATATGGAATCTGGCGGCAGCAGCGCTGATATTGCTATTGTATGCAGTTCTGACGGCAGTGGAAAAAAAGGCCGGTGACAAAATCGTCATCTGGTGCAAAAGAATTGCCGTAACGCTCGGCATGCTTTGGCAGGGAATCGCAGGATTGTGCTGGGTTCTGGCGGCAGACAGAGTGCCGAGTGCAGATCAGGCATCGGTTATTGGTGCGGCCATAGATTTTATACAGGGTGACTATGGGACGCTGGCTCCGGATCATTATTGCGGTCTGTATGCTCATCAGTTGGGACCGGCGGCCATGGAAGAGATGCTGTTCCGGATTCTTGGAGAGGCGGATTATCATGTGATCCAGATAGTGTTCGTACTTCTGAACGTGGCGGGTATCTATTGCATTTACGGCATTCTGAAGGAAGTTTCCGGCAGACTTGCGGTGGTGGCCATGGGGACACTGCTTGCGGGCAGCTGTATGGCATCTGTCTTTTATGCCAGCTGGGTCTACGGAGAGATTCCCTGGGTATTCTGTTCCCTGTTTTCCGCATGGATGCTGGTCCGATATATCAAATATGGAAAAACGGGATCACTGGTGGGCATTGTGACAGCTCTTACACTGGGAACTCTGCTGCGTAAGAACACACTGGTCCTGGTGGTGGCATATTGCATGGTCGGCGCGGTACGGATATTCTCAAAATGGGACAGACGCCTGTTGATTTCACTGGTGCTGGCGTTGGCACTGCCACTCTTGTGCTATCAGGGAATCTATAAAATGTATGAGATGAGATCCGGAATGGAGCATTCCCGGGGATTGCCCACATCGGCTTACCTGTATCTGGGAATGGAAGAGATCGGTGGCCGGTACGGCTGGTATTACAGCGATTGCTGGGCACAATATTATGCAACGGACTGTAATACAGAGCAGAGCGATCAGATCTACCGGGAGATGATGCAGGAGCGCATGCAGGCCATGAAAGCACAGCCGGGGTATCTGAGAGGTTTTTATCAGGGAAAACTTCTGTCCCAGTGGAATGTCCCGACCTATCAGTCACTGTATTTCAACTTTAACCACGGGGATGTGTACCATGAGAAACTGGCGGCACTGGAAGACCGGCTGAGTGGAGATCTGTTTGACAGTGTGGTGAGGATGGCAGATCGTTTACAGTTCATTATCTATCTGGGGTGTCTGTTTTACTTTATCTTCTGTGTCCGAAAAGACAGTGAGATCACACAGCATCTGTTGGCAGTGGCTGTGATCGGGGGCTTTTTGTTCAGTATTTTCTGGGAAGCAAAGGCCAGGTATATGTATGCCTATTACATGATGATGTTCCCGCTGGCAGCGCTGGGATATGGGGAAATCATACGTCTGGCAGAAAAATATTGCTTTTTCCGGAAGAAAAAGATATAATCGAACAGGTGTAAGTAAGATAGATGATCGCGGCTGCTTTATGCAGGTGAGGAAAGTCCGGGCTTCACAGGGCAGGATGCCAGATAACGTCTGGTGGAGGTGACTCCAAGGCTAGTGCAACAGAGATATACCGCCGGCTTTTGGCCGGTAAGGGTGGAAAGGCAGTGTAAGAGACTACCGTCCGGCTGGTAACAGACGGAGCCATGTAAACCCCATCCGAAGCAAGACCAAACAGAGAGCTATAGACCGGCCCGGTCTGCTTTCAGGTAGGTCGCTTGATGCGGCTGGTGACAGTCGTACTAGATAGATGATCGTCATATACAGAACTCGGCTTATTTTTTGCTTACACCTTTTGAGAAAAATGCGGACTGCGGATGCGGTCCGTTTTCTGTTATAAGCGACTGCAATGCAGAGCATGTTTCACGGAGAAACTATGGAGAAGTCATGGAGAAAAGAGAGAGAATGCGGATAAAAGGGATCACTATGATACTGAGCTGCCTGTTACTTTTCGCCGGCTGTGGGGAAAACGGTGGGAGTGAGGAAAATGTCTCCACGGAGACCGCAGGCCAGAAGGTTTCGGAAGAAAACAGCGGCATGGGACAGGCTGACGCAGGAATGGAATTTGTGGAACTGCCGGTGCAGACAGAGCAGAAACTGACGGAGAATGATTTTAAGGTAATGAAATCCCTGGTGGGAATTCAGACGGGAGAGCGGCAGGGCAGCGGTGTGATCTATGATGAAGAGGAAAACAGGATTCTGATCGCAACGGCAGGGCACGTACTGGCGGACGATACCGGAGAGGCCCGGGTGACATTTCCGGACGGAACACAGGTGGCTGCCACCGGCGTGGAGACAGTGGACAGCTGCGATCTGGCTTTCCTGTGGGTGGACAAGGCGGAACTGTCAGAGGAAGCATGGAAGGTCTGTCTGCCGGTGCAGACGGATCGGGAAGTATTCGATGCACTGAAGGAATATGACGATGTATGGATGTACGGAGGGGAGAGTGGGCTGCCGGTCTATGCTTTCGTGGTGGATCCCTGGATCTATGTGGAGGATTTTGACCAGTATATGCTTCTGCTGCAGGGACTGATCGCTCCCGGAATGTCAGGAGGCGGAGCCTTTACGGAGGACGGTGTGTTCGTAGGAATCCTGTGTGGCGGTGATGAAGAGGGAAAAGTGGCCGTGGTGCCTTACAGCATGATCGAGACGGAGAGACCGTAGCACAGTTGCGCATGCGAGCATCCGCACAGTGTCTGACGAACATTATGGCTTAGTTGATAAAAATTTAATAATCGTTTTATTGACAATACTGTAAATATGATAGAAAATAAAAAGGATGGGTCTTAGACTCAGATTGGAGGAAAAAACAATGACGAAAATAGATGTAGTATCCGGATTCCTGGGTGCCGGTAAGACCACCCTGATCAAGAAGCTGTTAAAAGAAGCTCTGGACGGCAGCAAGACCGTTCTGATCGAAAATGAGTTTGGTGAGATCGGTATCGACGGCGGTTTCTTAAAAGAGGCCGGTATCGAGATCAAAGAGATGAACTCCGGCTGTATCTGCTGCTCTCTGGTAGGTGATTTCGGTACTTCCCTGAAGGAAGTTATCAGCACTTATGCTCCCGAGCGTATTCTGATCGAGCCCTCCGGTGTCGGCAAGCTGTCCGATGTCCTGAAGGCTGTGGAGAACGTGGCAGGAGATCTGGATGTGGAGATCAACAGTGCGGTAGCAGTAGTAGATGCATCCAAGTGCAAGATGTATATGAAGAACTTCGGCGAATTCTTCAGCAACCAGATCGAGTACGCCGGAACCATTATCTTAAGCAGAACCGACAAAGTGGATCAGGCAAAGCTGAATGCCTGCGTGGAGATGATCCGTGAGCATAACGACAAGGCTACCATTATCACCACTCCTCTTGATCAGCTGGATGGCAGGGAAGTACTGAAGACCATCGAAGGCGCTGACAAGCTGGAAGATATGATGAAGGAAATGCTGGAGCATATCCATGACGATCACGATGAGGATGAGTGCTGTGACCACGAGCATCATCACCATCACGACCATGACGAGGATGACAACGACCATGAGTGCTGCTGTGGACATCACCACGATGACGACGATGATGAAGACGAGCATGAGCATCACCATCATCATGATCATGATGAGGACGAGCATGAGCATCACCATCACCATCATGACCATGATGAAGACCATGACCATGAGCATCATCATGAGCATGACGAGAACTGCACCTGCGGCTGTCACGATCATGATCATGACCACCATCATCATCACCATCACGCAGACGAAGTATTCACCAGCTGGGGGATCGAGACACCCAACACCTACAGCGCAGAGAACATCGAGAAGATCCTTACTGCTCTGGACAGCGGAGAGTACGGTGCAATCCTGCGTGCCAAGGGTATGGTACCCGCTCCCGACGGAACATGGGTATATTATGATTATGTTCCAGAAGAGCATGACATCAGAAGCGGTAAGCCGGAAGTTACCGGTAAGATCTGTGTCATCGGTTCCAAACTGGACGAGGACAAGCTGGCAGAACTGTTCCGTAAATAAATTGCCGGAACGGATTTTACAGGCAGCAGGATAAGAAAGAGAAAGTGCAGTAAATAAAAATATGGTTTTGAATATTTATATGAGGAGGAAACTTAGATGCTTGCAGAATA
>OHKE01000671.1_pt1 | contig 10639 bp, 5 predicted proteins | sample 1568731 | NCBI WGS metagenome assembly OHKE01 (sample SAMEA3879588, study PRJEB24766) | human gut metagenome | biome: human-associated habitat; feature: feces | place: USA | collected 1985/1987 | reverse complement strand
AAGCTCTAACCTGGATGCAGTGAAGAACTACAAGATTCGTCTTGGCTATGACCGTACCCTTGCCGCTTCTCCCGACAAGACTTTGGACGGCGTTTTTGCTTACAGCACCGGTTCTGTTAAGGATTCCTTTAGCAACAAGACCGTAACTGTGAACAATTCCAACATGATGGCTGCGTTTGATAAGTTCACCGGTGATGTGCTGAACTACGAAAAGGTAGACTACACCACCGATGGCGGTCAGACTTGGGTCAAGGGTGTTGCCGCAAGCCAGGTTCCCTCCAACGGCGTATCTCGTGTGAACCACGCTTACACGCTGAGCGAGCTGAACGGCGGCAAAGCGCTGGCTGCAGCTGTTAAGGATAGCAACGGTTATTACACCGCTGTTTATCTGAAGAGCGGCTCCGGCGACTTCGCTTACAGCAACTTGCTGGGCAAGGTTTCCGGCGCAACCGGCATTGACGGTCTGTACATCCAGACCGGTTCCGTGACTCTGTCTAAGGACAGCTCCTCTTCCCTGGATCTGTTCAAGTATGATGGTTCTACGGATATTTCTCAGGTATCCAAGAAAGAAGTGAAGTTGAGCTTCTTCTGCGACAAGAACCCGGCAACCGGTAGCTTGAAAGTAACTGTTGCTGACGATGGTAACCGTAGCCAGTTCAATAGTGCTTACGATTCTTTGAACAGCTACATTAAGAACTACAGACCTTCTGACTTTAAGGATTACGATAAGGCCAGCGGCTCTTCCGCAACCTATGATGCAGCAACCGCTGCTTTGGCTGCCGGTTTTGAGGCCCGCCAGTCTCCGCTGAATCTGTCCACTGCCGGCACTCTGTCCAGTGCGTTCACGAAGACGCCTGTTACCTCTGAGGTAAAGACCGTGATCGGCGAGCCTGCAACCAAGCCCGTAACTTCCTTGGATCAGCTGCCTGCAGCTCTGGCTGCTTATGCAACGACTGACGGCAATTATTACTATGCTGACAGCGCTATGAGCCAGCCTTATTACACCACGGAGGCTCTGACCGATGCTGATGTAACGGTTCAGACTTCCACCAATGTTGGTGGTCAGGCTTACACCGTGGGTATGGATAAGACCGGCCAGGTTGTTGTGAAGAGCGGTTCTTCCTGGTACTTCCTGAACACCCCGGCTTATGCCACCGCATGGGATACCACCACTTATAAGGATGCTCCCTATGCGATCAACGGTGCTGAAAAGGAAGGCACCTTCAATCAGGCGAAGTTCGTTTACTACAATGCCAATGGCGTTGCCGTGAGCAAGGACTTCACTGTGAAGCACATGGTTACCGAGAAGTCCATTGTCAACAATGGCGAGGAAACCCGTGCACTTGCCATGCAGGCAAGAGACAAGATGCGCTATGCTGTGGATCAGTGTGCGCAGATGCTGAGCGTTACCGTTGCCGGTCAGATCTTCACGGATGTTTCTTCCATTCGTGACGGTATGACGGACGCCAACTTCGATCTGCCCGAGTACCAGAAGATGGTATCCGTGGCGAAGGATGCTGAAAAGATGTACGCTGCAGATATTTACCTGAAGAGTGACGAGTCCAAGACGGTGCTTGCCACCTGCGCTTGGAACCAGATCGACCAGACCATTGCTGACCTGGCCAACACCAACGGTAATGACGCTGCGGATTATACCTATGCATTCTCCACCAGCACTTCTTCTTTGCTGATTGAAGAGGCTGTTCGTATGTTTAGCCTGTACATGGGCACTGTGACCGAGCGCGGCTATATCGGCGACAAGGTGGAGGCTGAGGTTTCTCACGCCAGCGGCAGCGCTTACAGCGCAATGACCACCACCTGGACAGATTCCGGTAAGGTCGATGCAGATGGCAACGCCATCAAGAATGCTGCAATCGCCACCACCGCGACTTCCGCGAAGTACGGTGCTGTTGAGGGCGGCAAGCTGGTTAACAAGGGCGAGAAGGTTTACACCGACGAGTCCTGGACCAACTATGTGAACGCACTGGCTGCTGCTGTAGATGTTGCGACCACCGGTAACGGCGACTACGCCCATAAGGACGCTGCCACCTATGTTCCGGCTGATAAGGACAACTACACCGCCAACCTGTCTGCTTGCTTCACCGCTTACAAGAACCTGGTAGATGCAGAGAACTCTCTTGAAGAGGGCACAACTGCTCCTTCTGAGGGCTTTGCTGTAACCGGTAAGGTACTTGCTCTGGCGAACACCAAGGGCGAGCTGGCAAGCGAAAAGTTCACCGTTATCGGTTGTGATGTTGTGATCAACGGCGAGACCGTGGCTACCACCGGTCAGGATGGTACTTTCACCATTCCGGCTCTGGCAAACGGTACTTACACCGCAACCCTGAACTATAAATATGGCTATGACCGTAATATCACCATCACGGTGAAGGACGGTAATGTGGATCTGGGCAACCTGGGTATGCTTGTTTGCAACTTCAATAAGGATGGCTATGTCAATGCTTCTGACTATGCTACCTATTTGGCTGCTTCTAACACCAAGCTGGGTGCTGCGAAGTACAACGCTTCTTGCGACTTCAACCACGATGGCTATATCAATGCTACAGACTACGCTGTTTACTATGCATTCTTCAATGCAAGACTGGGCAACGCAATCTACGGCTAAATCCTAACTTAAAGTACCCTGGCGGTGCTTCGGCACCGCTTGGGTCACACTGATTTTGATTATGAAATTGAACAAACTGAAGAGAACACTTGCTGCTTCCTTATCGTTTGTATTGATTTTGACCTTAACCTCTATAACCCCGCTGGCTGCCCAGGGTACCTTGGGCACCGAGCAGCCCCACCTCTCCTGCACCTTTACGGACAGCGAGGGCCGGGCGGTAGACGGCAATGCACTGTCTGCCGGGGATTACACCGTATCCTTTACGCTTTCCGGTATGCAGTCCTTTGCCGTGATGCAGTACACCATGTCTTATGACGCGGCTGTGCTGACGGTCAACGGACACAGTGATTTGCTGTCGGACCGTTTGCCTGATCAGCTGCGGGGCCTTGGCGCCGCCGGTGTGCTGGTGCAGAATGGGACCATCAACTTTGGTTTTATCACCAGGGTGGACCAGACCGCAACGACCACCGCCATTGATGCGGCGGGTCAGCTCCTTTTGAAGTTGCAGGTCACCGTTACTACGGATGCGCCTGTGGACTTTGCAAAGATTGTGACCTTGGATACGGACCCGAACCAAACCTTCATTGAGGCAGATTATGCGGATTATGCCGATTATGGCACGGCTGACCAAGACTGCTATGCGCTGGTCACCGCCTTTGACGGCTATACCGCAACGCTGTATCCCATGACAGCGGATCTGTCACCGGCCACCGGCCATGCCGTTACCGGCAGGGTGCTGGCGCTGGCCAATACCAATGGGGATTTGGCGGGAGATACTTTTACAGTTCGCAACTGCGATGTAGTGATTGCAGATGAAGTGGTGGCAACCACCAATAATGACGGTTGCTTTACCATTCCCTCACTCCCGGCAGGGGAGTACACCGCTACATTGCGCTATGCCTATGGTTATGATCGCACGGTTACCTTTACGGTAGCAGACAGCGATTTGAACTTAGGCGATTTAGGTATGGTTGTCTGCAACTTTAGCAAGGATGACTATATCAACGCCGCAGACTACGCAATTTACTATTCGTCCGCCAACGCGAAGCAAGGCGCAGCGAATTACAATGCGGATTGCGACTTTAACCATGATGGCTATGTGAATGCTACGGATTATGCAATCTATTATGCGTTTAGTTATTGATAACGATTTAGGGAGGAAAAGAACGTATGCGTAAAAGCGCAAAGAAGCTTCTTTCCGGTGTAATGGCTGGTCTGATGGTAGTCTCCATGGCTCCCATCTCTGCACTGGCTGCTAACTCTTATGAGCCCGGCGATGTTGTTGCAAAAGAAGATTATGTAACAGCGGCTGATATTGCTCCTGAGGTAGATATCGTATGGACGGCTTACACCGGTCTGAACAAATCTTTTATCACGAATGGTGACGCAGAGTGGGAAAACTCTGCAAATAACGACACCTATGCAGATCTTTCTAAGGTTGACCTGACCGGTAAGACTGCTAACAAAACCGATTTCCCGGCTGCTGCAATTCGTAGCGGTAAATATTATGTAGCTGCTTCCTTCATCCTGAAGAACTACGGCGGCCAGTTTGGTGACTGCACCCTGTCCTTCGGTTGGGATGATGCTTTGACCATGGGTAAGAGAACCGCTAAGGGCTTCACCGCCGGCGACAGCGGTATGATGGTTCCCTCTTTTTCCAATGTATCTGATGCGGACGGCAACGCTTATCTGATCGATGCTGCATCAAAGTTCAATGACACTTATTATGCTCTGTCTATCGCTACTCCGCATCTGCCGGAGACCGGTTCCGTTGTGTATGTTGGCGACGACTACACTTTTGAGACCGATGGCCCCTTGGGCGGCGATGATGGGCTGGGCGTTAAATTACAGGGCCTGTACCTGGGTACTGTTGGTTTCCAGGTTGCTGAAGGCACTGTGATTTCCGACGACCTGCTGAAGTTTGGCGTGAATGATTGGCCGGCCAACGACCCCGGTCTGTGCAACCTGCACATGGGTTCCGTTGACCCCGATCGTATGTACACTGTAACCGGTATGACCGAGTATGAGGGCACCACTCCGGCTATGGGTACTCTGAAGATCGGTGGCACCAGCACGCCTGAGACCAAGTCTTACACCGTTAATTATGTGACCGAGGACGGCGCTTCTCTGGGCACCGAGACTGTGAAAGAGGGCCAGAGCCCCGCTTCTGTACCGGCTCTGCCCACTAAGGCTCCCGATGCTGCCGGCCACTACAGCTATGCTTGGGATACCGATCCCACCACGGCGACCATCTCCGCAGACACCACCTTCACTGCTAAGCTGACCACCACGCCGCATAATCCGCAGACTCTGGAAAGCAACATTGTGGATGCCACCTGCGATAAGGACGGTTCTAAGACCGTGACCACCAGCTGCTCCGACTGCGGCTATGTGATCAGCGAGAATAACGTGGTTATCCCCGCTACCGGTCACAAGTGGGGCGAGTGGAAGCATGACGACTCTACCGCTAAGGCTGAGTCCAAGCACACCCGCACCTGCGCGAATGACGCTACTCATACCGATAGCGCAGCTTGTAACTTTACTTCTCAGGTAACCCAGAACCAGACTTCTGATCAGCCTGAGATCACCACTTACACCTGTAAGGACTGCGGCTACTCCTACACTGAGGAGACCAAGCCCGCTCTGGGTCATACCCACAACTACGGCGCTCCCGTTGCTGATTACACCAGCGGTGAGGCCTTCGTTGAGAGTAAGGATTACACCCATACTGCTACCTGCACCGGCGAGGGTACCTGCAGCCAGCGTACTAAGACTGACAAGTGCACCTTCGATAATGGTGTGGAGACCAAGGCTGCTACCTGCACCGAGGACGGCGTGAAGACCTTCACCTGCACCGAGTGCGGCGGCACCTACACTGTAGCTATTCCGGCTACCGGCCACGCTTGGGGCCAGTGGAGCCATGACGCTGCAACTGCTGAGGCTGATGCCACCCATACCCGCGTTTGCGCCAATGACGCTTCTCACAAGGAGACCAAGGCCTGCGACTTCACCGCTAAGGTGACCCAGGAGGCTACTCTGGATCAGGCCGAGATCACCACTTACACCTGTAAGGATTGTGGCTACTCCTACACCAAGGAGACCGCTCCGGCTCTGGCTGGTGTGACCGTAACCGTAAATGCTGTGGAGAACGGCTCTGTAACCCTGGCCGGTCAGGATGTGACCGCCGGTGGTTCTAAGAAGTTCGCTGAGAACGGCACTTACACCCTGGTTGCGACTCCCAATGAGAACTGCACCTTCGTAGGCTGGCAGACCGGTAACAAGATCGTTTCCACCGATGCTACCTACACCACCGTGGCTATCGCTGACGTCACCTACACGCCCGTGTTCGCTGAGTCCGCTAAGCCCGTTCAGTTCACCTTTGTTGATATGTTCAACAACGTGATCTCTTCTCAGTCTGTTGCTTCCGGCGCAGATGTGAAGATCCCGCAGGCGCCCACCTACACCGGCTACACCTTCACCGGTTGGTCCGCAGATGAGGCTACCATTAAGGCCGCTACCTCCTCCATGACTGTTTATGCACAGTATGAGAAGGACGCTGCCGCTACCTACACTGTAACCACTGACGCTGATGCTACCGTTGCTTACGGCAGCAACTCCGCACAGGGTACTCTGGCTGACGTTCCTTACGGCACCCAGGTAACCGTGTCTAAGGCCGGCGCTACCGCTTGGGCTATCGACGGCAAGATCGTTGCTTACGGCGACAGCTACACCTTCTATGTTGCTTCTGATGTAACTGTGAAGGCTGCTTCCGCTACCACCCAGGCTCCCGTTGTGGCTGCTGTTTCTGCCAACCAGGTTGCCGGTTCTTACAAGGTTGAGTTCGTTGCTACCCGCGCTATGGTGGATGGCTGCACTTACCTGAAGTCCGGTTTCGTGTATGGTAAGAACCTGACCGATGCTGACCTGACTCTGGCCAACGTTGGCAAGAAGGGTTCCGCTGATAACTCCGGCGTTGTGAAGGCTGCTTATGCCAACAGCACCGAGGGCAGCACCCAGTTCATCCTGAGCTATGGTATCTCCGCTCAGACCGGCACTGCCTCCGCTAAGGCATTCTTGACCTACAAGGATCAGAATGGCAAAGTGCAGACCGTGTACTCTGACGTGATGAGCCACACTTACGCTTAATCGCGTAGACCCCTATTTATCGCTCCTGCCGGCGGGCAACTGCCGGCAGCGATATAAGGCAATTTAGGAATAGGAGGAATGTCTTCATGAAAGAAGCTTATTCTAAGCCTGTTGTCGACGTCAAGGAATTTCAGCAGATCAATGTGATGACCGCAAGCGGTCCTGAAATTGTTGGTGGCGAAGACGACTAATTGCAATTAGTAAAATAATTGCTCGAGCGAAAAGAGCAATCCCTCGGCTCGATTTTTTTGTTTTACCGGTGCGGCCGGTTGGTTGCGCCGGGACGGTATTGTATGGACCGACGGGGAGACCGTCGGCTTTTTTTGTTTTTTTATGGCAATGGAGTGGCACTTATGGTACAATGAAAGCAGACGAAACGAATTGGAGGCGGCGGTATGAAAAAGATGACAAAGCGCCTGGCGTGCTTGGTACTGGCGTTGGTACTGGCCTGCTGTGCCCTGCCGGGGGTCACTTACGGTGCCACCACCTCGGTAGATCTGAACCAAAATTACCTGTTCCGTGCCCGGACTAACGCCTTTTCATTTGGCACCGGTGAGACGGCAAACCTGACCTTTACGCCCCAGTACACAGCGAAATACACCTTAAAGCTGTACGGCCATGTGACAGGCGGGCGGAATATCCGTGCCAGCCTGACGAACCCGGACGGCACGGTCACGGACTTTGAATACCCTAACCGTACTGGCTCTACCGTTAAGGATTACAGCCATCCGTACCTGACCGCTACCTTGGAGCAGGGCAAAACCTATACTTACTCGGTTAGGGGCTGGACGGCAACCAGCACCGGCGCAACGGTAGATGTGGACTTTACCAGCGGCGAAAGCGGCACCCTTTCCCAGGAGGTGGGGCTGCGGCTGTATCTGGACCAAACGGAATTTACTACGTACAGCCAGCAGGCGGTGCTGAATGCAATGAAACTGCTGATTGTGGATCGCACCGGCGCCCACTTGGAATGGAAGTATAAGGATGCGATGGGCAGCCTGTTGGTGGGCGGCGCCGATGTGATCGTGGATCTGTCCGCTTGCGGTGCTTGCGGCAAGAACACGGTGCAGGTGCATTATATGGGCTACACCGCCACGGCGGATTTTAATTTGGCCCACGACTATTCTGTGCTGCTGGAACGGGTGGCGGCTACGCCCACTGCCCGCGGTTATGACCTACTGGGGTGCAGCCGGTGCAGCGCGACCACCCGGGCGAATTTTGTAGATTACGACGGCTTTTGCATTGCTACCCCCGGCGCGGATATGGGGGCGCTGCTGTTTAACGATACGGACGTGACCGCCGGCGGCCGGATTTATGTAGATCGAGGCAAGGACTGTACGCTGCTGGCTCTGCCCAATAGCGGTTGCCGCTTTGCCGGTTGGCAGCAGGGGAATAAGATTCTGTCCGGCGATGCCAGCTATACCTTTACCCCGGTGGCCAGCGCCACCTACACGCCGCTGTTTTTGGACAACAGCGACCGGCTGACCTTTTTGTTTATTGACCCGTTTTCCAATGTGCTGTCTTATCAACAGGTGGATAGTGCCGCGGATGTAAAGCTCCCCACGCCGCCTGCCTACACCGGCTATACTTTTGTCGGCTGGTCCTACACGCCGACGCAGATCCACAGCGCCACCAGCTCCCTGACTGTGCAGGCACTGTACCGCGCCGGTGGAGCCAAGCAGCTGACCATCACCGCCCCCGGCTGCACCTTGCAGTGCGGCAGCCAAACTGCCCGGAACAGTCTGACTGTTGCCTATGGGGCGCGGGTTACTGTGTCTGCGGCAGACGCCAAGGGCTTTTCAGCCGATGGGCGGGTGCTGGGTTATGGCAGCCGGTACAGCTTCTACGCCGTTGCTGATTTGGCACTGGAGAAGCGCACCGATGATCTGACTCCGGTGCCCTCTGTGTCACTGCTCTCCGCCCAGTTGCAGTCGGATACCGAGCGGGTGATGTTTGCTGCCACTCGGTCCATGGCCGGGGAGGGAAACCGGCTGGTGACCTCCGGCTTCCTGTACGGCAAGAATTTGGCAGACGATGACCTGGTGCTGGAGATGGCCGGTAAGCCGGGCACCGGTACGGACGCCGGCATGGTGCGCTGCGCGCAAAACCGCTCTACGGAGCCGGAAGGCCAGTTTGTGCTGTACTACGGCATTTCCGCCCATGTGGGCACTGCCGCCGCACGGGCGTACCTGACTTATGCAGACGCAGACGGCACCCTGCATACGGTGTATTCCGCCGTGCTGCGCTATACCTATTGACAGACTTTTCTTGTTTACAATCCGTCTGACCTGTGCTACAATAAGGGCAGCAAAGGAGTGCGATTATGAAAAAAACTATACGCCTGGGCAGTTTTCTGCTGGCGTTTCTGCTGCTGGTGTGCACCCTGCCGGTGACGGCGTGTGCAGCGTCAACATCATATGATTTAAGCCGTGCCTTGTTTCATTCTGCTGAGACCCAAAAACATGTAGTTTCTTATGCAAAAGGCGAAAAGGCCACGCTGACCTTTACCCCTCAGTACACGGCGGAGTATACTCTGAGCTTTTTTGTACACAATCCGAACGGCGAAAGCGGACGCAATGCGCACGCAAGTTTGACTTTCCCGGGCGGAAAGGTGCAGGAAGGGGAGTATGATCCAAAAGATTACCTTCCGGTCAGCGATAAGGATATCGACCAGATGTATGAGGAGTTAAAAGGCCTGATTGCGAGCACCAAAGAAGTGCATTTAAAGAAGCTGTTAGAGAGCTTTTTTGTGGAAGATGCAGATTTTGAAAAACGCTTTAAATTCCACTCTGCTGCAAAGACTGTGCACCACGGATTTGTCGGTGGTCTGCTTGAGCACAGCTTAAGTGTGGCAAAGCACTGTGATTATTTTGCAGGCTGTTATCCGATGTTAAACCGCGATCTTTTGATCACGGCAGCTATTTTCCATGATATCGGAAAATTAGAGGAGCTTTCCACATTCCCGGAAAATGATTACACGGATGACGGTCAGCTTTTAGGACATATTATTATCGGAACCGAGATGGTCGGTGACAGGATCCGCACGATCCCGGATTTTCCAAAGGGACTGGCAAGCGAGTTAAAGCACTGTATTTTAGCACATCACGGCGAGTTAGAGTTTGGTTCACCGAAAAAACCGGCGCTGCCGGAGGCATTGGCACTCAGTTTTGCGGATAATATCGATGCAAAGATGGAGACGGTGCGCGAAATCTTTAACAACGTGCCGGAAAATAATCAGGAATGGCAGGGGTACAACCGTCTGCTTGAGAGCAATATCAGACGCTCCGGGAAATTATAATTATGCAGAAAAATGATATCATAGAACTGAAAATCGAAGATATGGGCGTGGACGGCGAAGGAATCGGAAAATACGATGGCATGACCTTTTTCGTTAAAGATGCGGTGCTTGGAGATGAGATCGAAGCCCGCATCACAAAGATGAAGAAAAATTATGGTTATGCGAGAGTGGAGCAGATTTTATCGCCGTCTAAATTTCGTGTGACACCACAGTGTGAACTTCACAGGAGATGCGGCGGATGTCAGATACAGGCGTTGGATTATGAAAAGCAGCTGGAATTTAAGCAGAACAAAGTGCGCGGAAATCTGATTCGTATTGGCGGTTTTGCGCCGGAATTGATCGACCGAATCATGCTTCCTGTCGTGGGGATGAAAGAACCATACCGCTACCGGAACAAGGCACAGTTTCCGATCGGTGCGGATAAAGATGGGAATCCGGTTGCTGGTTTTTATGCAGCGCGTACCCACAGTATTATCCCGGTCAATGACTGTAAACTGGGTGTGGAGGAAAATCAGATTATTTTAAATGAAGTCCTTTCTTATATGAAAGAATATCATGTGGCATCTTAC
>OHKE01000664.1_pt1 | contig 10705 bp, 6 predicted proteins | sample 1568731 | NCBI WGS metagenome assembly OHKE01 (sample SAMEA3879588, study PRJEB24766) | human gut metagenome | biome: human-associated habitat; feature: feces | place: USA | collected 1985/1987 | reverse complement strand
ATACTCGCACAATGCCGTTTTCTGATATTTTTGTAAAAGCCCGGACGAAAGTTTCCGCTTTCCGAAAGGCTTATTTGCGACACCTATTTATATAAAACCAGCATGCAATGAAGAAAACGCACTCGTTTCGGCATCAAAGGTATTCGCATCAAAATCGGGCGATAGCCGGGAAATCATTCCGGGTAGTCTCCGCATCCTTTTCCGTTTTCCAGTTCCGCAGGTCGAAATACCGGAAACAACGGCATCCGAACGACCCGCACCTCGGTTAATCCACCGTATCGCATCCGCATCCTCCCGCAGCAACCCTCCCGTCATACCCGCTGCACACTTACAAACATACTGTTTCTTTTCCGATTGCCGACGGCTCATCGGAAAAGCAGTCGACCCGAACCACGTACCAAACCCATTTAAATCTTCGCCTATGATAAAAAAATTGCTCTTATCGCTATCGGCGGTTTTCTGCATGACGGCAGCTTCGGCCCAGACCCAGACGGTCAAAGGCCGTGTCGTCGACGAGAACAACGCACCGGTCATCGGTGCGACCGTTGTCGTCAAGAACCGTCCGACAATCGGCACTTCGACCGATGTCAAGGGAGAATTCGCACTTCAAGGAGTCCCGAAGGGGGGGGGGGAAAACTCCAAATCTCTTATGTAGGTTACAAAACCCAGGATGTTGACATTGCTCCCGACATCAAGGTAAAACTCGAACCCGACGCCCAGGCCGTGGAGGCCGTCGTGGTGACGGGTATGACCAAGATGGACAAGCGGCTGTTCACGGGAGCCGCAGACCAGCTGGTTGCCGACGACGTGAAACTGGCCGGTATGGCCGACATCAGCCGCGGCCTGGAAGGCCGGTCGGCCGGCGTATCCGTCCAGAACGTATCCGGTACGTTCGGAACCGCCCCGAAAATCCGCGTGCGCGGCGCCACATCGATTTACGGCAGTTCGAAGCCGCTGTGGGTCGTTGACGGCGTCATCATGGAGGACATCGTCGACATCGACGCCGACGACCTCTCCTCGGGCGACGCCACGACGCTCATCGCATCGGCCATTGCCGGACTCAATGCCGAAGACATCGAGAGTTTCAACATTCTGAAAGACGGCTCCGCCACCTCCATCTACGGAGCGCGCGCCATGGCGGGTGTGATCGTCATCACCACCAAACGCGGCCGCGCCGGCGTGAGCACCATCAACTACACCGGCGAATTCACCTACCGCATGATTCCGTCCTACCGGGATTTCAACATCATGAACTCGCAGGACCAGATGTCGGTGTATATGGACATGCAGAAAAAAGGCTGGCTCAACCTCGCCGAAACCATCACCGACTCGGAGAGCGGCGTATTCGGAAAGATGTACCAGATGATTGCGGCCGGACAATTGCAGAACGACGACGTGAGCACCGGAAATTACCTGCGTGCGGCGGAGTTCCGCAATACGAACTGGTTCAGCGAGCTGTTCAACAACAACGTCATGCACACCCACTCGGTAAGCCTCTCGTCCGGAACCGACAAATCGTCCTACTACGCTTCATTGAGCGCCATGAGCGACCCGGGATGGACGAAGACCAGCAAGGTGGAACGCTACACGGCCAACATCAACGCCACCTACAACATCTTCAAAAACCTGTCGCTGAACCTGATTTCCAACGGTTCCTATCGTAAACAGAAGGCACCGGGAACCCTGTCGTCGGCCACTAACTACGTGACAGGCGAGGTGAAGCGCGAGTTCGACATCAACCCCTACTCCTACGCGCTCAACACGTCGCGCACGCTCGATCCCGACGAATTCTACACGCGGAACTACGCGCGCTTCAACATCCTGCACGAACTGGCCAACAACTACATCGACCTTTCGGTCGTCGAGACCAAATTCCAGGCCGAGCTGAAGTGGACGCCTGTCGAGGGCCTCGACCTGAGCGCCCTGGGTGCGGTAAAATACCAGGCCTCGATACAGGAGCACAACATCACCGAGTCCTCGAACCAGTCCGTCGCCTACCGGACCGTCGAACCGACCACCGTCCGGGACAACAATCCGTTCCTTTACACCGATCCGGACAACCCCTACGCCGTTCCGGTGACCGTACTGCCCAAGGGCGGCATCTACGAACGCACGGACAACAAAATGCTTTCGTACGACTTCCGTGCGTCGGCGACCTACAACAAAACGTTCAACAACACGCATATCATCAGCCTCTACGGCGGTATGTCGGTGAACAAGATCGACCGTCACAACACCTGGTTCCGCGGCTGGGGACTCCAGTACGATATGGGTATGGAGCCTTACTACGATTACCTGGCCTTCAAACAGGGCATGGAGAACGGCAGCAAGTACTATACGATCGGCGACACGTTCTACCGGGAGGTGGCCTTCTTCTTCAACGGCACCTATTCCTACAAGGGACGCTACACCATCAACGGAACCTACCGCTACGAAGGGACCAACAAGATGGGTAAGAGCCGCAAAGCCCGCTGGCTGCCGACATGGAATATCTCCGGGGCGTGGAACGTCCACGAGGAGAAATTCTTCAATCATGTACAGCCCGCCCTGTCGCACCTGTCGCTCAAAGCCTCCTACTCGCTGACCGCCGACCGCGGCCCGTCTTACGTCACCAACTCGCTGGCTGTCATCAATGCCTCGACCCCGTGGCGCCCGACCAGCGGCGACACCGAAACCGGTCTCAAGGTTTCGAGCCTCGAAAATGCGCAGCTCACCTACGAGAAGAAGCACGAGCTGAACCTCGGACTCGACGCAGGTTTCGTCAACAACCGCATCAACCTGGCCTTCGACTGGTACAAACGCAACAACTTCGACCTGATCGGCACGGTCACGACCCAGGGCATCGGCGGCGAGATCTCCAAATACGGCAACGTCGCGGAGATGAAATCGAACGGCGTCGAGGTCAGCCTTTCGACCAAGAACATCCAGACGAAGAATTTCAGCTGGACCACCAACTTCATCTACTCGCACATCCACAACGAAGTCACCAAACTCGAAACTTCCACACGCGCAATGACGCTGGTTTCGGGAACCGGATTCACGATGGAGGGGTATCCCGCCCGTTCGCTCTTCTCGTTCCAGTTCGCAGGGCTGAACGAAGTCGGACTGCCGGTCGTGGTCAACACGGAAGGCAAGCTCAGCTCCAGTTCCTTCAATTTCCAGGACAGCAACGAGAACAACCTGAAAACGAATCTGGTCTACTCCGGACCGGTCGACCCGACCGACCTGGGCAGTTTCGGCAATACGTTCCAGTACAAGGGATGGCGTCTGAACGTCTTCATGACCTACTCGTTCGGCAACGTCGTGCGGCTCAACCCGGTCTTCAGCAGCATCTATTCGGACCTCGACGCCATGCCGCGGGAGTTCAAGAACCGCTGGATGGTCTCCGGCGACGAAGCCGTCACGAACATCCCGACCATCGCCTCGAAGCGCCAGCGCCAGCTGAACTCCTCGATTTCGTACGGGTACAGCGCCTACAACTACTCGACGGCACGCATCGCCAAGGGCGACTTCATCCGCATGAAGGAGATTTCGCTCTCGTACGACTTCCCGAAAAGACTTATTTCGAAGCTGCGTTTCTCCTCGCTTTCGCTCAAACTGCAGGCCACGAACCTCTTCCTGATCTACGCCGACAAGAAACTCAACGGCCAGGATCCCGAGTTCTACAACACCGGCGGCGTCGCTGCCCCCGTGCCGCGGCAGTTCACGCTCACGATCCGAATCGGACTGTAAAATCTGATTTATCTTAAAAAGATTCCTATGAAAAAAAGCATCATATATTTACTGGGCATAGCGGTCGTCATTCCGGCATTCATGTCGTGCAGCGATTTTCTGGATCAGAACCCCGATCTGCGCACGACGCTGGATTCCGAAGAGAAGATCGCCAACATACTCGTCTCCGCCTACATCAGCGGATCGGGCAGCTACCAGCTCGTTGCGGAACTCTCCTCGGACAATGTCTGCGACTACGGCATCACAAAGAACTACAACCAGTTCTATCAGGATGTCTACGAATGGGCCGAGGAGGTTACCAGCAACAACGACGCCCCGCGGAACATCTGGAGTTCCAACTACAACAACATCGCCAACGCCAACCAGGCGCTTTCGGCCATCGAGGAGCTGGGAGGACCCACCACCACGAGGCTCAAGGCCAGCAAAGGCGAAGCCCTGATTTGCCGGGCCTATTCCCATTTCGTACTGGCGAACATGTTCTGCATGCCTTACCACCCGGCAACGGCAGGAAACTACCTGGGGATACCCTATATGGACCACGCCGAGACCGACCTCAACCCCAGGTACGAACGCGGAACGCTCCAGAAAGTCTACGAGATGATCGGCAAGGACATCGAAGCAGCCATTCCCCTGATCGACGACACGGCCTATTCGGTTCCGAAATACCACTTCAACTACAAGGCCGCCTGCTGCTTCGCCTCGCGTTACTACCTTTTCATGCAGGACTGGGACAATGCCATCAAATACGCGACAATGGCCCTGACCTCCAACCCGTCGTCGCTGCTGCGCGATTACGGTGCAATAGCCGCTCTGCCGAACAGTACCAGCAGGCATCAGGAGTATGTCAGCTCGGCCAGCACGGCCAACTTCCTCCTCCAGGCCGCGACATCGAACAGCGGACTGCTTTTCGACTGGTACTCCACCGCCGGCCGTTATTCGCACGGCAAACTGCAGGGAACCTATGAAACCGTTCAGCCGAAAAAGGGCGGTCCGTGGGGCAGCGGCGTGACTTTCAGAGCGCCGCATGCAGTGCTTGCCTCATCTGGCAAATACATTCTTCCCCGGACATGGCGTGTGTTCCAATACACCGACCCGGTCGCCGGAACCGGATTCAACAAAGCGATTTCCGTTCTCTTCACCTCCGAGGAGGCGCTGCTCAACCGTGCCGAAGCCTATATCATGAAGATGAACGAAGATCCGGCGACACTCGACAAGGCCCTGGAGGACATGAACCTCTACGCCGCCAACCTCTTCTCGGCAGGATTCAAATCCATGACGGAGGCTTCGATCATCAAATGGGCTACGGAAACCTACCCCGACTACTCCGAACTCTACGTCGGAAAGACCTCGGCCAGCAGCCCGCAGACGCTCAATCCCAAGAAAAAGCTCCATGCAGCCCCCTACAACACGCTCGAAGAGGGCAGCCCGCAGGAGAGCATGCTTCAGGCGCTCATCTTCATGCGTCGCTACCAGTTCCTCCACGAAGGCATGCGCTGGTTCGACACCCGTCGCTTCGGCATCACGGTCTACCGCTACCTGCTGGATGAAGACGCCGAAACCGTCGTGCAAATCACCGATCAGATCAGCGACGAGAACGGCACGCCCGATCCGCGCCGCGCCCTGCAGCTCCCGGCCGACGTTATTGCCGCCGGCCTGACCCCCAACCCGAGAAAATAATAAACCAACATGCGTATGAAAAAGAATCTGATATATCTGCTCTTTTCCGGCATGCTGCTCTGCGCAGCGCTGACGGCCTGTTCGGACAACGACGACCTGGACTCCACCAGCGTGGTCCGGCCGACGACCACCGAACAGAACGACCTCGACCGCTGGCTCGAGCGCAACTACGTCGAAGCCTACAACATCCAGCTCAAATACCGGTTCGAGGACATCGAGTCGAGCATGGGCTACTACCTCACACCCGCCAGTTACAAGCAGTCGATCGCCATGGCCAAACTGGTGCGCCACATGTGCCTGGAAGCCTACGACGAGATAACCGGCAGTACGGATTTCATCAAGGCCTATTTCCCGAAAATCCTCTACCTGGTCGGCTCGTATGCCTACAAGACCAACGGATCGGTGGTGCTGGGAACGGCCGAGGCCGGGGCAAAGATCACGCTCTACAACCTCGACAACCTGAACCCCAAAACCGTCAATGCGAAGACGGGCTATTTCAAGACAATCCACCACGAATTCAGCCACATTCTCAACCAGACGAAACCTTACCCGACGGACTTCACGGAGATTTCCGGACCGGATTACGTACAGGACCAGTGCTTCGAAATCTACAAAACCACCGAATCGGCGCTGCAGAAAGGATTCATTTCCCCGTATGCCTCAAAAGCCGACGGCGAGGATTTCGTGGAACTCATCGCCCTCTACGTCAACCGGACCGCCGAGGAGTGGGAAGAGATGCTGACGACGGCCGGCGACACGGGACGCCCGAAGATCGAAGCCAAATTCGAAATCGTGTACAACTACATGAAAACCAGCTGGGAGATCGATCTGAACAAGCTGCGCGAAATCGTACTGCGCCGTGCGGAAGAAGCGCCCAATCTCGACTTCGACTCGCTGGATGACGACGATACGGATACGCCCGAAAATTCGGGTACAAACGAATAAGCGACACCGAATATGAAAAAAACAGCAATCATACTATTTCTGGTTCTGGCCATTCCCGCCCTGCTCACCTCATGCCTGTTCGACGAGGAGGATCTTTTCGACAAATCCGCTTCCGAACGCATCGAGGCCGCCAAGCAGGAGGCCAAAACCGTGCTCGAAAGCGCTGAAAACGGATGGCACGTGCGCTATTTCCCCTCCCCGACCCAGGAGTTCGGCGGATACAACCTGTTTTTCAAATTCTCCGAAGGCAGCGTCACCGTTGCCTCCGAGATCGAAAGCAACCCGTCCACTACCGAGACGAGCCTCTATTCGCTCGGCGAGGATCTGGGCGTCACGCTCAATTTCGATACGAAAAACTCGCTCATCAATTACTTCGTACACCCGAAAAATCCCGACAACATCGGATCGACCTACAAGGGAATGGAGGGCGACTACAAATTCACGGTGATGGAAACATCCGCGACAATGGTCGTCCTGCGCGGCATCATCACGGGAAATTACTACATCCTGACCCCCGTTTCCGCAGATACCGACTGGTCGGAGGACCTGGAGACCTACCGGAACAATGCGGAAGACATGGCATTCAGCACCTATTCCTTCGTCGTGAAAGACAAGACGTATTCGGCAACGCTCACAAACCGCCGGTTTGCGGTCAAGATCGACAATGAAACCACCGGTTACGTACCGTTCATCTACACCAAGACCGGCATCAGCTTCTACATGCCGATCGAGATCGACGGAGTGACCGCACAGGACTTCACCTTTGTCGACGACTACTATTTCGCCGAAGCCAACGGCGCCGATTTCAAAATCATGACGCCCGAGCCGGTCCGGTCGGACATCACGTTCGATGTAACTGTCCCCGATGCCGCGAAGACCTATAACAGCATAACCGTAAACGCAGTTCCCTCGAACGATACGGAATATTATTACATCGGGATGATGCTGAAATCCGAATTCGAGGCCCAGCGCGAGAAAAAACTCCTGCAAAAGCTGGTCGGCACGCTCAACAGCAACATCGGCGCAGGCGACGATCCCGAGGAGATTGCAGCCAGCCTGCTCCATAAGGGTGCTGCCTCCTATACGCTCGACTATCCGAGTTTCTACGACGAATATGTAGCCGTCGTATTCGGATGCGCCGTTTCCAACGGATTCATCGCCTCTACCACATCCATCACGTCGCTTCCCGTCTCGATCGACTCCTCGCTGCTGCCGAGCAACACCGATGCGCTCTACAAGAGATGGCTGGGCAAATGGAGAGTCACGAGCACCTCCTCGCAGGTAAACGGCGCTCCCGTAACGTTCGAGGTTACCGTAAAACCGGGTATTGTCAACTCCTCCTACATGATCCGGGGATGGGGTATCACGATCTACGGAGACATATACGACCTGCGGGCCTATTACCAGGCCTCGTTCAACGGAGCGACCAACACGGCCATTCCGATTCCGAAGTCGACCGGCATCCTCTACACCAAAGCCGATAACGAGGAGTACGGAAAGGCGGACGGAATCTATCCTATTCGGACTCGCTACTCCCGTATATTCTTCGATACAGGAGTCTACTATTCGTTCACGACCACCCAGACCTCGCCCAAACTCGTCGGCGTTTACGACACCGCGCAAAACGGCCAGGCGACGATGTACGGTGTACGGTTCAATACGGGAACCGATTACGTAGGCATCGAGTTCTTCCGTTGGACGGAAGACGAGAAATCCTATTACACCTCGCCGGCTGTCCGTCCGGGCTATACGGCCAAAGACTTTCCGGTAGGTCCCTTCACGTGGGTTCAACTGGTGGATGCCGACGGAAACGTCCTCACCACCGATACCCCGACCGAATAAGCGACAAAACGGTCAATCCTTTAAAAGACCGGGCCGCCTCGATGGGCGGCCCGGTCTTTTATCGGATACAAATGAACCTTGTTCGTATCAGTCGAAGAAATTCTCGTCCTCGGTATTGTTCCGCCCTTCGGAATCGACTTCGTCCTCGCAGTCGTAACGGGGCATCATCGCCGGCCGCACGAACTGGTCCGTACGGCTGATGCCGAAACGACCGTCGTCGTAGATCTTTTTCATATATTCGCCCACGATCGGCAGGGCCATCACGCTGCCTTCGCCGCCGCGGATGAAGTGCACCGACTGGTCCTCGCCGCCGACCCAGGCCCCGGTCACCAGTTTCGGGGTCACACACATGAACCACGCATCGCGGTTCTTGTTCGAAGTTCCGGTCTTGCCGCCGATCTCCATGTCGGTCAGCCCGAACTGCCACCGCAGGCGGCCCGCCGTTCCCGAGTTGACCACGTCCTGAAGCATCGTGAGCATCGTATAGGCCGTGCGTTCGCTGACGGCGTCCTGCGACTGGGGAATGAAACTGGCGATCAGATTGCCCTGACGGTCCTCGATGCGCGTCACGAAGATCGGATCGGTGTGCACGCCCTGATTGGCAAAGGTCGAAAAGGCGCTCACCAGTTCGAAAACGTTCGACTCCGAAGAGCCGAGGGCCAGCGCCGGAACGGGGTCTATGTAGCTGCGGATGCCCATGTTGTGAATGAAATCGGCCACGGCAGCGGGCTGCTTGGCCTGCTTCATGATCCACGCCGAGTAGTTGTTGCGGCTGCGCGCAAGTCCCCACTTGAGGGGGTGCAGCACCCCGTCGTACTCGACGTTGCCGGCCTCCTTGGGCGACCAGGCCGTGCCGTTGGCCGTCTCGATGGTCGTCGGCAGGTTGGGAACCATCGTGCAGGGCGTCAGACCCAGGTGGTCGATGGCAAAGGTGTAGACGAAAGGCTTGATCGTCGAACCGATCTGGCGTTTGCCCTGCTTGGCCATGTCGTACTTGAAGTAACGGAAGTTAGGCCCTCCGACATAGGCCTTTACGAAACCCGTGGCAGGATCGAGCGAGACCATCGCGGCGCGCATGATGCGTTTGTGGTGGAGGATCGAGTCGCGCGGCGTCATCAGCGTGTCGCGCTCGCCCCTGTAGGTGAACACCCGCATGTTGCAGGGCTTGTCGAAGGCGGCGTTGATCTCCTTCTCGCCCGCCCCGGCGTTCTTCATCTCGCGGTAGCGGTCCGAATAGCGGACGGCGTGGCGCATGATCCGGTCGCGTTCCTCGCGGTCGGCGTCGACGAAAAGCGTCTTCGTCGCCCGGAACTGCGCGTCCATCTTGGGCTGAATCTCCTTCTCCATCTGCCGCTGCACGGCCTGCTCGGCATAGGTCTGCATCACGGAGTTGATCGTGGTATAGATTTTCAGTCCGTCGCGGTAGATATTGTAGGGCGTGCCGTCGGCCTTGCGGTTCTTGTGACACCAGCCGTAGAGCGGATTCTCGTTGTACTCCTTCACCGCCTGGTCGTAGTCCCACTCGTTGTAGAACTGACTGCGCTTGGGAGGCCGGGCGTTCATCACCAGCCGCAGCATCTCGCGGAAATAGGTCGCCGCGCCCTCGTTGTGCGACACGGGCTTGTAGTTGGTCACGATCGGCAGCGCCGCCAGCGAATCGCGCTGCCTGCGGGTCAGCGCCCCGGCCTCCTCCATGCGCGAAAGCACGAGGTTGCGGCGCACGAGGGCATTCTTGGGATTCAGGATGGGCGAATAGCGCGTCGGAGCGTTCACCACACCCACCAGCACGGCGGCCTCCTGCACGTTTAGCTCGTCCGGCTCCTTGTTGAAGAAGGTGTGGGCCGCCGACTTGATGCACATGGCGGCGATCTCCTCCTTGGTGTAGTTGTATTCGAGTTTGAGGGCCGTGATCCACTCCTTGAACTTCGAGGTCACGAGTTTGGCCTTGCGGACGACGGTGCCGCGGTTGCGGACCGTATCTCGCGGAAAGAGGTTCTTGGCCAGCTGCTGCGTGATGGTCGAGCCGCCGCCCTGCGAGGTGTTCTGCAACAGCACGGTCTTCACGGCCACACGGGCCAGCGAAGGGATGTCGATGCCCGAATGGGTTCTGAAACGGGCGTCCTCGGTGGCGATCAGCGCCGCGACGATCGGCGGCACCTCGTGTCCTCCGAGCCGGATATGGAGCGTCGAATCGTCCGGGAAAAGATCGGCGTACTGAACGTAGGAACGGTTCTGCACGAAGAAGGTGCCGATGACCTTGCCGTCCTCGGAATAGATCTCCGTGGCGAGGTTGCTGCGGGGATTCTCCAGCTCCTCGAACGAGGGCATGCGGCCGAACACGCCGAAAGCCGTCAGCACCAGCATCAGCGCCACGAGCGCAAAGGGCGCGAAAGCCACGTACCAGATCCATTTTATCGTTTTCGGGCTGACGCCCGTCTTTTTTTTCTGTCCCATACGACGATATTTGCGACAAAGATACGAATTGAATGTGAAATATGGAAACCCGGCT
>OHKE01000639.1_pt1 | contig 11000 bp, 5 predicted proteins | sample 1568731 | NCBI WGS metagenome assembly OHKE01 (sample SAMEA3879588, study PRJEB24766) | human gut metagenome | biome: human-associated habitat; feature: feces | place: USA | collected 1985/1987 | reverse complement strand
TTTTCGCCCAACTTCGTCAAGCAGACCGGACACGAGATCAAGACCGTGGGCAATCCCCTGGCCACGTGGGAGGAGAGTACCAAGCTCAACATCGGTCTCGAACTGGGGCTGTTCGACGCCCTGACGCTGAATGTCGACGTATACAAAGAGGACCGCACCGGGATCTTCATGCAGCGTCGTTCGCTGCCTTCTACGATGGGCCTTTCGGGTGTCACGCCCTATGGCAACCTCGGCGAGGTGGAGAATCGCGGCGTCGACGTTTCGCTCGAATACAACAAGGCGTTCAGCAAGGACCTGCTGGTCTCCGTGCGCGGAACGTTCACCTATGCGCACAACGAGGTGAAGGCCCGCGACGAGGCGAAGTACCTGCCCAACGCCTACAACTCCGTGCTGGGCAAGCCCGTCAATTCGGTCTACGGACTGGTCGCCGACGGCCTTTTCGCCTCGCAGGAGGAGATCGACAACTCGCCCCGGCAGACCTTCATGCCCGATTATCTGCCTGGCGACATCAAATACCGCGACCTGAACGGCGACGGCGTGATCGACGCCAACGACCGCACGTCGCTGGGCTATCCCACCGTGCCCGAGATCATGTACGGCTTCGGCGCCTCGGTCAACTACAAACGCTGGGACTTCTCGTTCTTCTTCCAGGGCACGGCGCGCGTTTCGCTGCGCATGTACGACATGCATCCGTTCCGCGACAATCAGTATTCGGGCTTCAACATGACGCAGTACGTTGCCGACGACCACTGGTCGGAAGCCGATCCCAATCCCAATGCCGCCTATCCGCGTCTGGATTACCGCTACAACGCCAACAACACGCAGACCTCGTCGTTCTGGATCAGGAACGGCAGTTACCTGCGCCTGAAGAGCGTCGAACTGGGTTTCACTTACAAAAGCCTGCGCGCCTATCTGGCCGGCACGAATCTGTTCATCATTTCGCCCTTCAAGTACTGGGACCCCGAAATGGGCAGCGGCAACGGTTTGAAATATCCGTTGCAGCGCGTGGTGAAACTCGGCCTTCAGTATAACTTCTAAAATTCGAGCGACATGAAAAGAATCATCTACATTTTGCTGTTTGCCTGTGCCGGAGCGCTCGCCTCGTGCGATTTCCTCGATGTGGTTCCCGAGGGGCAGGCGACACAGGACGACATATTCAAAACCTCCAAGGAGGCCCGCAAATACCTCAACACGCTCTATACCTACGCTCCCAACATCGCGGCCTACCGGTATATGCCCGACTTCTGCGCCGGCGACGACATCATCACCGCCACCAACGGCCAGACCCGCTATTTCCCCTACAAGAGCATGCTCTACAACGAGGAGAACGCCAGCCAGACCTATTACGGACTGTGGGACGCGACGACCTCTTCCCCGTCCGGGCGCACGAACTACGACATGTACAAGGGCATCCGCTACTGTTACATCATGATCGACAACATCGACGCAGTCCCGGGCATCTCGCCCTCCGTGGCCGACGAGTTCAAGGGCGAAGCCTATTTTCTGATCGCCTATTACCACTGGGTGCTGCTGACCCACTACGGCCCGGTCATCCTCGTCAGGGGGCAGCTGGACATGGGGCTTCCCGAGGAGGAGGTCTACGTGGCCCGCAGCCCGTTCGACGAATGCGTGACGTTCATCGCCGAGACCTACGACCGCGCGGCCGAATTGCTGCACGAGTATCCGACGCGTCCCGATGCCGACCTCGGACGCGCCACCTCGGTGGCGGCCAAGGCGATGAAGGCCCGGCTGATGCTCTATGCCGCCAGTCCGCTCTTCAACGGCAATGCGGAGTTCTACGCGCGTTTCCGCAACAACGACGGCACGCCGCTGATGAGCCGGACCTACAATCCCGAAAAGTGGAAGTGGGCGCTCGACGCCTGCCGGGAAGCGATCGCGCTGGCCGAGGACAACGGACACAGGCTCTACGAAAGCCCGAACGCGACTGCGGCTGCAACCGCAGCCGAGCGCGGCGAGATCAACTACCACGACTGCTTCGTCGAGCCGCTCTGGAACACGACCGAGTACCTTTGGGCGATGGGCGACCAGACCGGCATCGAGCAGTTGCAGCGTTACGGCGGTGCGCGCCTGAAACTGCCGTACAGCACCGACGGCTTCTGCATCAACATCGTTCCGACGTTCGAGTGCGTGGAGATGTACTACACGCACAACGGCCTGCCGTGGGACAGGGACCCCGAGACCATGCACCTCGACCCCTATGCCTACAATGCCGAAAAGGAGACCGCCAACCTCCATGTCTACAAGGAGCCGCGCTTCTATGCGTCGGTGGGCTACGACCGCGGCAAGTACGCCATCAACGGCGAGGAGTTCATTCTCAAATGCCGCGCCGGCGAGATGCAGGGCAGCGTGCTCGACGCCTCGAAGGAGTACCAGAGCTGTACGGGCTACATTCTCAAGAAGTGGATTCACCGCCAGTCGGCCTTCAACTACGACACCAAGTCGTGGACCTACCGCAAGTACGCCTATCCTTACATCCGCCTTGCGGAACTCTACCTGAGCTATGCCGAGGCCGATTTCGAGTACAACGGGTCGTTGAGCGATGCGAGCCTCAATTACCTGAATCTGGTCCGCCGCCGCTCGGGGCTGCCCGATTTCAAGGATTCGTGGGCCTTGGCCGGGGGTATTCCTGCCGGCGACGAACTGCGCAAGGTGCTGCATCAAGAACGTTCGGTCGAACTGCTGATGGAGGGCATGCGCTACCACGACCTGCGCCGCTGGAAGGAGGCTCCCAAGGCGTGGAACCTCGACGGCAGGACGGCCGAGGATTTCTACACGGTCTCCACGATGAAGGAGAGCGGCGTGCGTACGTTCGAATCCCCCAAGACCTACTGGATGGCCATTCCGTTGAGCGAAATCAACATCAACTACAACCTCGTGCAGAATCCAGGTTACTAACCTTAAAAATCCGATTGCGATGAAGAATCTTGCGATATGCCTCCTGCTTCTGCTGGGAGCCGTAGGGTGCGGCGACGATTACGTCGTCTACGAGACGGTGGACACCATGGTCTGCATCCCGAAAAACGATTTCCAGGTCCTCGAATACGATGCCGCTTCCGGCCAGGCGTGCGTTTACGATCTCTATCTTTACAAGGGAGGTTACAATGACGAGGGGATCACCGTGAAACTGGTGGTCGACCCTTCCGTGCTCGACGTCTATAACGTGGAAAACGGACTCGAACTGAAGGTGATGCCCGACCGGTATTTCGCCTTCGATCCCGAAGTGCGCTTGTCGGGGGACAGGATCATGAACCGCACCGAAATCCGCTTCGACGCCGCTTCGATGCTTGCCGACGGCATCGGTTCCTCCTATGTGCTGCCGCTTTCCGTCAGGGCGGATGATCAGGGCAAGGTGCGTCCCGAAAAGAACAGCGTGATCATCCGGGTCGTAATGAAATAACCGTGATGCGGAGGAGGCCCAACCCCCCTCCGCATCCCTCAATGCAAAAAAACATGTCGAAATTCTACATACGGATTCTGCCGGTGTGCCTTGTCGTCCTTGTCCTTGCGGCCTGCTCCTCCTCGGAGGGTGGCGGCGGCGACGGCCCGGCTGCCGGGCAGATCCCCGATAAGGCCGGAATGACGGTGAAGGGAATGGTGAAGGACAACGCCGGAAATGCCATTGCCGGGGTTGTGGTGAGCGACGGACTGGAGGTGACGGCGACCGACGAACGGGGGATCTACTATTTGGCCTCCGACCTTGCGCGGCGCAATTTCGTTTTTGTCTCCGTGCCAGCCGATTGCGAGATTCCCGCCACGCAGGGCTGTCCGCGGTTCTACCGCAAAATCGACCGCAAACAGGCCGTCAACCGGGCCGACTTCACGCTGACTCGGCGCAAGACCCCGGCCGACCGTCATTCGCTGATCGTTATGGCCGACATTCAGCTGGCTGCCGATAACACGTCGGTGGGTTCCTATCTCGATCATGTCGTTCCCGACGTGCTGAAAACCGTGCAGGGACTTCCGACGGAGGTGTACGGAGTCAGCCTGGGCGACCTGGTCTGGAACGATATGACGCTTTTCCCGAAGTACCGTCAGGGGCTGGAGACGCTCGGCTTCACGACCTTCAGCCTGCCGGGCAACCACGACCATGACCCGGCCGAGTTGACCGACTCGCTCGCCTTGCAGAGCTACGAGCGCTATTTCGGCCCGGCAAACTACTCGGTGAACATCGGGAAAATCCATTATCTGTTCCTCGACAACATCCTTTTCGACCATGCGCCGACCGCCGAGGAGGAGTATACGATCGGCCTTACGGACGAAATTTGCCGCTGGATCGAAGCCGACTTGCGCCATGTCCCGGCGGGCGGTACGCTCGTCGTCTCGTCCCATTGCCCGATTCTCTGCCACACGAAGAACACCGCAGCGCGCAACCATCGCAATTTCCAGCGTTTCCTCGATGCGATAAGCCCCTATAAGGTCCATGCCTTCGGGGGACACAAGCACTACCATGACATTTACCGTTACGACGACGGACGCAAGGTCATGCACTGCATCGCCCGCACGCCGGGCGACCTGTTCATCAACGGCGACGTCAACTGCGACGGTACGCCCCGCGGCTATGCCGTGGTCGAGGTCGACGGCGAACAGCTTTCGTGGTATTACAAGTCCGCTGGCGAAAAGCGGGATATGCAGATGCGCCTCTATGCGCCCGGGCGTACCAATTCGGCCTGCGTCTACGCCAATGTCTGGGGCTATGACACGGCCTGGAGCGCCGTGGAGTGGATTCCCGCTTCGGGCGGGCAGGCCGTGGCGATGGAGCGGACGCAGCGTACCGACCCTTACTACGAAGATGTATTGGCGACGGGCGCGCGCGGCGGGACGCCGACCGATACGTGGCACATGTTCCGGACCGATCCGGGCAGTGAGCGGGGCGGCAGGGTGCGGGTCACCGACTGTTTCGGGCATACCTACGAATCGTCCGTGTCCTGGTGAATACGACATCCGAACAAAACCTTAAAAAACACAACCTGAACGATGAAAAGATTTTTCCTATTTCTGACCGCCGCCGCAGTCGCCTGCTGTGCGGCGTGCAGCGACGATCCCGAGGTCGCCGAATCCAACCTTTCGCTGCTCGAGGACAACGTGACGTTCGATATGTTCGGGGGTCGCAGCGTCCTCGAAATCACGGCCGATTCGCCGTGGACGGTCTCCTGCGACGACGATTGGTGCCGCACCAACGTCGCCGAAGGTTCGCACACGAAGAAGATCGTTCTGACGGTCGACCAGAGTTTCCTGCCCGAGGAGCGCACGACTGCGGTGCATTTTTACGCCGCGGGCGAGGAGAAACACACCGTGACCGTAACGCAGGAGAAGTTCGAGCCGATCCTCGTGCTGGCGGAGAACGGCGCCGATATAACCGTTTACGGCGCCGGGGGCGAACCGGCCCTGAACCTGCGTGCGTCCGTGGCCTGGAAAGTCGAGGGCGCGACCGACTGGTGTGCCGTGTCGCAGTCCGAGGGGACGAAAAGCACGGTCGTCAAACTGCTGCTGACCGACGACGGCGAGGACCTGCGCCCGCGCAGCGCGACGCTGACCTTCTCCTCCGAAATGGAGGGCGTCGAACCGCAGCGGGTGACCGTCGTGCAGCGGTCGACGGGTGCGAATACGGTCGTGGTCCGGGCGGGTGAAACCCGTGCGTTCCCGGCGCGGCGCACCGACGGCTCGTATGTGAAGGGCGCGTCGGCGGACTGGGTCTGGACCACCGACGCGGAGTTGCTTTCGGGACTCGGCTACGACGCCTCCCGGAATGAAATCACCTGCACTGCGGCCAAGTCGAAGCAGGGCAGCGGGCTGGTCGCGCTGTTCGACGCCGGGGGCGAGGTCGTCTGGTCTTGGCTGGTCTGGGTCGTGGACAAGATGCCTTTGGATGTGACCGTCGGCGGTATCGCCTGGCAGGACCGTAATGTCGGGGCCGAATACCATTCGGCCGATCCGAAGGCCTGTGTCCAGGATTTCCGCTCCTACGGGCTGTTCTACCAGTGGGGCCGCAAGGAGCCGTTCATCGGCGCGAAGATCCTCTCGAAGAACAAATATTACGAGGGGCATGCGGAGTATCCCGATGCTTTCGGCGCGATGACGCGCGAGGTGGCTTTCAACGCCTCCCGCACCGCCGGCTGGCAGGTCAGCGGCGAGGAGATGACCGCCGCAACGGCAAACGGCAATCCGACGACGTTCTATACCCGGTCGTCCGCAGCGATGTCCGAAGGCTGGACCGAGGGCGGCAAGGGGTTGAACGATCCCTGCCCGGTGGGATACCGGATTCCGACGGCGGCCGAATGGCAGTCGCTGCTTGCCTACGTGGACGGCAACGCCGCCAAGAACCAGGATTCGGGCGACACGTACAGCCGCTGGTATGTGCTCGATTCGGGCGGAACCCTCATCGGTCCGTCGACGATGTTCCGCAGGGGAGATAACGGCCGCATCCACTATCCGGGGCGCTCGGCAGCCTATTGTTCGTCGACGCTCGCCGGCGGCAGGCCGCTCCCGATGTACGACTGGAAGGCGGGCGACGCCACGGCCGAGGGGACCTATTACGAACGGAAGATGACCACGGCCTACGGCATGCGCTGCGTGAAGGAGTAGTGCTGCCGCGATTGCGAAGGGCTTCGGGCGGAACCGGTTTTTTCCGCTCCGGAGCCTTTTTTTCGCGATATTTTCGCTATCTTCGGCACGTCTTTCCAAACTTTTTACCGATGAGAACAACCCTTCTTACCATGCTGGCGGCCCTGCTGCTGTTTCCGGCCGCAGCACAACCCGTCACCCCCGAGGACCGGCGGCGCGCCGCGGAACTGGTCGGGCGCATGACGCTCGATGAAAAGATCGGGCAGCTGGTCCAGCAGCGCGGAGGCGGTGCCGTCACGGGACCCGACAAGACGGAACTTTCCGTCGAACGGCTGGTCCGCGAAGGGCGGTGCGGCAGCGTGTTCAACATCAAGTCCTTCGAGGAGACCGAACGGTTGCAGCGGATCGCCGTCGAGGAGAGCCGGCTGGGCATCCCGCTCCTGATCGGCGCCGACGTGATCCACGGCTTTCGGACGATTTTCCCGATCAACCTCGCCGTCGCCGCCTCGTGGGACCCTGCCGCCGCCGAGTCGCTGGCCCGCGTTTCGGCCCGCGAAGCCTCGGCTATGGGCATCCATTGGACCTTTTCGCCGATGTGCGACGTTTCGCGCGACCCCCGCTGGGGCCGTGTTTCCGAGGGTGCGGGTGAAGATCCCTACCTGGGCGCGCGTGTCGCCGAAGCGATGGTGCGGGGCTATCAGGGCGACTTGTCCGACCCCTCGTCGGTTCTTGCCTGCGTGAAGCATTTCGCCGCCTACGGCGCTCCGCAGGCCGGGCGCGAATACCATGCGGTCGATATGTCCGAGCGGGTTTTCCGCGACAGCTACCTGCCGCCTTACCGGGCGGCGCTCGATGCCGGGGCCGCGACGGTGATGACCTCGTTCAACGACCTCGACGGCGTTCCGGCCACGGCCAACCGCTGGCTGCTGCGCGACCTGCTGCGCGATGAACTGGGCTTCGGGGGCTTCGTGGTGACCGACTACGGCACGATCGGCGAACTGAAAGCTCACGGTGTCGCGGCCGACGACCGGCAGGCCGCCGAACTGGCTCTGCGCGCCGGGGTCAATATGGACATGATGAGCGCCGCCTACCTGTTCCATGCCGCCGAACTGGTGCGGGAGGGACGCATTCCGGAGTCGCTGATCGACAGCCTTTGCTGCGAGGTGCTGGCCGTGAAGTTCCGCCTGGGGCTGTTCGACGACCCTTTTCGCTGCCAGGTGAAGGAGCGCGAGAGGTGCTATTACGCTCCGGAACATTTCGACGCCGCGCGCCGTGTGGCCCGCAGTTCGATGGTGCTGCTGGAGAACCGTGGCGGTGTGCTGCCCCTGAAAGAGGGAAGCCGGATCGCGCTGGTGGGGCCTTTCGCCGATTCGCGGTGGGACCTGATCGGCTCGTGGGTCCATTTCGCCGAGGCCGACCGGACCTCGACCTTTCTCGACGGACTGCGGGCGCGTTTCGGGGCCGACCGTGTGACCTATGCCCGCGGATGCGACCCGCACAAGGCCTTCGAAGGCGGTATTTCGGAGGCGGTGGCCGCAGCCGCGAAGTCGGACGTGGTGCTGGTCGCGCTCGGATTGAAGGCGGGGGAGAGCGGCGAGGCGGCGAGTCTTGCGTCGCTTGCGTTGCCCGACGCGCAGCGTGACCTGCTGGAAAGCTTGAAGCAAACCCGAAAACCGATTGTCATACTGCTTGTTACCGGTCGCCCGATGGAGCTTGCCCGCGAGGCGGAACTCGCCGACGCGGTGCTGCTGACCTGGTATCCGGGCACGATGGCGGGCGAGGCGCTGGCCGATGTCGTGTCGGGCGACTACAACCCCTCGGGCCGTTTGCCGATGACCTTTCCCCGCACGGTGGGGCAGGTTCCGATCCATTACGACATGAAGAGTACGGGACGTCCGGCCGACGGGTCGGGCAAGCCCAACAAATACACTTCGCGTTACCTCGACGTTCCCAATTCGCCGCAGTATTGCTTCGGCTACGGGTTGAGCTACACGACGTTCGGCTATTCGGACCTGCGGGTGCTGACGCCCCAAGCCGCCGTCGGCAGCGAGGTTCGCGTGTCGGTCCGCGTGACCAACACGGGCGGCCGCGACGGCGAGGAGGTCGTGCAGCTCTACGTGCGCGACTTGCTGTCCGGTGTGACGCGCCCGGTTCGGGAACTCAAAGGTTTCCGGAAGGTGATGCTTCGTGCCGGGGAGAGCCGCGAGGTGACCTTCACGCTGACGCCCGACGACCTTTCGTTCTGGCGTCTCGACAAAAAATGGGGCCAGGAGCCGGGCGACTACCATGTCTGGGCAGGGCACGACTCCGACTGCACGCTCGGCGGCAGTTTCCGGATCACCGAATGATTCGTTTCCCGGCGCGGCGGCTTGACGCCGTGGGCGGGAGGCGATTGCAAGGGAGCAGCGGTTTCGGCCGCCGCTCCCTTTTCCGTGTCCGGCGGGGCGGTCCGGATGTCCCGGAAAATCCCCTTCGGAGATGTTTCGGACAAAAGGTTCCGGGGAATGGCTGGGCTTTCACAAATTTTTTCTACCTTTGGAGGTCAAAACAGTACGCAATGATGGATTTGAAAACGATACGTACCGAACTGCGCAAGCTGACCGCGATTGTCGACGGCTGGGAGCCTTCCGGGGAGATTCCGGCCCTCGAACGCGATCTGGCGCTGCAAAAACTGCGGACGCTCTACGATGCGGTGCGCTTTCCGGGGATGGAGTCCGTTCCGGAATCCCCGGCTGCGGAGGCGGAATCCGCAACGGTTCCCGTAGCTATCGACCTCGGAGCGGTGCTTTCGCTCGACCCGGCGGACGAAACCGGATTCGAACCCGATTCCGATGCTGTTTCCGCCCCCGCGTTCGAAGCGGAGGCGGAGCCCGCGGAGCCGTTTTCCGAACCCGATACGACGGTCGGATCCGATTCTGCCGGGGTGTTTGCCGGCACGGAGCCCGATGAGGAGAGGCCCGAAATGCCGGAAGCCGCGATATCGGATTCCGAACCGGAATTTGAGGGGGAATCCGTGCTTGCACCGGCACCGGAAGTTGAACCCGAAGCCGCATTTGCCGCCGAAGCATCCGAACCGGCCGCCGAATCCGGTCCGGTCGCAGAACCCGAATCCGCCTCAGCGCCCGAACCGTCTGCGGAGCCGGCCGCTGCACCCGAACCTGCCGCTGTGGCTGAATCGGCCGCTGCGGCTGAACCTGCTCCGGCGCCGGAACCCGCTTCGGCGCCCGTCTCGGCGCCCGCTCCGACGGAGAAACCCCAGTACATTGCACCCACGCTGTTCGGGCTGGAGGAGGAGACGGTCCGCCACCGCCACAAACAGCGCGTCATCATGTCGCTCTACGATACGCCCGCGCCCGCCGAAAAGCCTGCAAGGCCCGAAGCGGCGGAAAGACCGGCGGAGCGTCCCGCGCCCGTAGCGACACCCGAACCTGCTGCGACGTTTGAACCTGCTGTCCGTTCCGAACCCGTTGTGACACCCGAACCTGCTGTCCGTCCCGGTTTTGCCGAACCGGCGGAACCGGCGGTTGCACCTGCGTCCGCAAGTTCCGGGTGGCAGTCCGGGACGTCCGGGCCGCAGTCCGCGGCGGAACCCGTTCCCGTTTCGGAAATGCCTGCCGCCGCAGAGCCGGAGGAGGCCCAATCCGGAACGAAGGAGGCTGCGGCGCCTGCCGGGGCCGTGCTGGGCGAGGTGATCAACCACGACGTGCAGACGCTGGCCGACACGATCGCTCCGCGGCGCGACATGGCTTCGGAACTGCGCCGCGGCGAACCGGTCGCCGACCTTCGCAACGCCATCGGCATCAACGACAAGTTCCTGCTGATCCGCGATCTGTTCGGCGGGGACGGCGAAGCCTATGAAGAGGCGATCGGGAAGCTCAACGCCTTCGACGATTTCGACGAGTGCATGATCCACATCGCCGAGAACTACGCCTGGAATCCCAATTCGGACGGCGCGAAATTCATGATGGAACTGCTCGAACGCAAATTCGCCTGACGCGATGGCCAAACTCTATATCGTACCTACGCCGATCGGGAATCTGGACGACATCACGCTGCGCGCGGTGAACGTTCTGCGCGAGGTGGATTTCATCCTCGCCGAGGACACGCGCACGACGTCGTTCCTGCTGAAGCACCTCGGCATCGAGCAGAAACTCCGCTCGCACCACAAGTTCAACGAGCACGCCACGGTCGAGATGGTCGCCGGGGCGATCGCCGCGGGACGCAATGCCGCCCTGGTGTCGGACGCCGGGACGCCCGGCATTTCCGACCCGGGATTCCTGCTCGTGCGCACTTGCATCGAGCAAGGCATTGAAACCGAATGCCTGCCGGGAGCTACGGCATTTGTTCCCGCACTTGTAAACTCGGGCCTTCCCTGCGACCGCTTTTGTTTTGAAGGATTCCTACCCCAAAAAAAAGGA
>OHKE01000635.1_pt1 | contig 11029 bp, 9 predicted proteins | sample 1568731 | NCBI WGS metagenome assembly OHKE01 (sample SAMEA3879588, study PRJEB24766) | human gut metagenome | biome: human-associated habitat; feature: feces | place: USA | collected 1985/1987 | reverse complement strand
AGGGCACGGCCGCGCGCAACCTCGACGCGCTGCTCCCGCTGCTCACATCGCAGTATTACACCTACTGCATGTTCTGCACGGACGACAAGCACCCGAACGATCTTCTCGAAAAGGGCCACATCGACTACATCGTGCGCCGTGCCATCAAAGCGGGCGTCGACCCGATCATCGCCGTCAAATGCGCGAGCCACCACGCCGCGCGCTACTTCCTGCTCAACAACCGCGGCGCAATCGCACCGGGCTTTCTTGCGGACTTTGTCGTGATCGACAATTTCGACGACTTCAACATCCTTGAGGTCTACAAGAAGGGCAAGCTGATGTTCGACGGCAAGACCGTCACGCCGTTTGAAGCGCCCGAGATCGATCCGCACCTCGTCAAGCGCTCGCACGAGACGTTCCACGTTGCGCACCTTGAGGCCACGGACTTTATCGAGTCCCGCCCGCGCGCGGTGCTCGGCATGGTGCCCGGCGAGATCGTCACGACCGATGCGGGCTACGCCGAAAAGATCAGCGTTGAGGACGACATCTTGAAAATTGCCGTCATCGAGCGCCACAAGAACACGCACCACATCGGCATCGGCTACATCAAGGGCTACGGCCTCAAGTCCGGCGCGGTGGCGACATCCATCTCGCACGACAGCCACAACATCATCGTCGTCGGCGCAAACGAGGAGGACATGGCCGCGGCGGTCAACCGCGTCGTCGAGCTCGGCGGCGGCATCGTCGTGATGGACGACGGCAAGGTGCTCGGCGAGCTCCAGCTCCAGATTGCAGGCATCATGAGCGAAGCGCCGCTTATCGAGGTCAACGAGGCGCTCGAAAACGCCAAGGAGCAGGCCTTCAAGCTCGGCGTCTCGCGCGGGGTCGACCCGTTTATGACGCTTTCGTTCATGGCGCTGACCGTCATTCCAACGCTGCGCCTCACGACGCGCGGCGTGTTCGACGTCATCAATCAGCGCTACGTGTGATCTTACATTGTGAAAGGCTCCGGCGCAGTGCGCCGGAGCCTTTTTTCAAAAAGTTTTGCTTGCAAATGCTCCCTGCATCGCATATAATAATTGTTGCACCTGCCGGTGTGATGGAATTGGTAGACGTAGCGGACTCAAAATCCGCCGCTGGCGACAGCGTACCGGTTCGAGTCCGGTCACCGGCACCAAGAGCAGAGGACCTGCGCCGCAGGTCCTCTGCTCTTTTCTTTGAACGGGCAAAAGAAAATCCGGATATTAAAATTGTGGTCGTTTGGCCGGGGCAGTACCGGAGTGAGGCTTTCCTCTGCGATCCCACTGTTGCACTTGAGAAGATCCGATAAGCAGCATTGTATTCCTCGGAAAATCTACAATGCTGTGCGAGCCAGTCTGTCATCGCCTTTCAGGCCGCAATCAAAGTAAGAAAAAGCACGCCTGCCAAGCAGACGTGCTTTTCATTTTGTGTCAGGGGTTTTGGCTTTTCAGCGTCTTCCGCCGAAGCCGCCTCCGCGGCCACCGCCAAATCCGCCGCTGCGACCTCCACCGAAGCCACCGCCACGGCTGCTGCCGCCGAAGCCACCGAAGTTTCCGCTGCCAAAGCTGCCGCCGCGGCCGCTGCTGCCAAATCCGCCAAAGCTGCTACCTGAGGAACCGGAAGGCCGTCTCGGCTGCTGGGACGGGCGGCGATTACCGCCGGAGGAGCCGCCGCTGTGCGGCGGTCTGGGTCCGCCCTGCGGAGGACGGGGACCGCCCGAACGGGGCGGACGCGGGCCGCGCGGAGGACGGCGCCCCCAGAAGATGGGGTGATACATCACCGTCGGCACGCCCATGCCGGGCATCATGTAGCGGCGGCGATAGCGGCGATAACGCATGCCGTCAAGCATGATCCAGAGGACAAAGAATATGATGAGGATCATGATGAACATCACACCGTTGGCCGCCTCGTCCAGCGCCGCCTCGCTCTGCTGATACTGCTGGCTCAGCTCCACATGGAGCGCGGCGCAAAGCGAGCGCACCGCGGCGTCATAATCGCCCTTCTGCACGTTATCCGCCATGCAGGAGGCAACAAAGCTCTGCGAAAGGCCGCTGAGCAGATCATAGAAATCGCCGCTCGCGACCAGATAATAGTCCTGCTGCTGTTTGGCGATGACAAGAATGGCGTCATTTGAGCCAAGCTGCATCGTGTCCGCATAGTCATACGCCGTATTCTCGAGATTATCCGACGACTGCACCGTGACGACAGCCATGATGCTGCCGAACATCTTGTCCCAGTTAGCGTTATAGAGGCTGACCGCCTTTTCGGTCTTGTCCGAAAGGACGTTCGCCTCGTCGCGCACGTACTGCTCGAACGCCGCCGTGGAAAGCGAGGGATCGAGCTTTTCTCCGCCCTCCGGCGTAGAGACGGCGGGTGCCTTATGAAGGCCCCACGCACTGGATGCGACGATCGCCAGAATCAGCACGACGATGGCGACGCCGCGTTTTTGAAAGAATTTCATATGCTTCTCCTATCCGGAGCGTCTCAGCTTCTCAGCTCCATGAGCTTCTGCTTCAGCTCACCTTCGATACGGCCGAGCTCGACCTCCGCTTCCTTGCGCTTCTGCGCGCCCTCGCGCTGGATGTTCACGACCTCGTCGAGCGTGGAGACGAGCTGCTCGTTCGTGTGCTGCAGCGTCTCGATATCGACGATGCTGCGCTCGGCTTCCTTTGCCGTGGCGATGGTGCCCATCTTGAGCATGTCGGCGTTCTTCTTGAGAAGCTCGTTCGTCGTCTGCGCCACGGCGCTTTGCGCGGCCGTAGCCTGACGGCTGTGCTCCATGCCGAGCGCGAGCACCATCTGGCTCTTCCAGAGGGGGATGGTGTTGACGAGCGAGGACTGGATCTTTTCGACCATCAGCGTGTCGTTGTTCTGGAGAAGTCTCGTCTGCGGGCCCATCTGGAGCGACACCATGCGCGTGAGCTCCAGGTCGTGCAGCTTCTTTTCAAAGCGGTCGCACTTCTGCGCGTAGTCGTTGTAGGCCTGCGCATCCTCGGCAAGGCCGCTCGCCTCCGCCTTCTTGCGCAGCTCCTCGAGCTCGCCGGAGCGGACCTCGGCAAGGCGCTTCTTGCCCGCGATGATATACATGGTCAGTTCTTTGTAGTACTTGAGGTTCAGCTCATACATCTGGTCGAGCATCGCGATGTCCTTCATCAGCGTGACCTGATGCTTTTCAAGCTCGGATACGATGCGGTTCACGCTCGTCTCAGCCTTGCCGTACTGCGCGCGCATCAGCTCGAGCTTGTCCTTCTGCTTGCGGAAAAGACCGGCGAGGCCCTTCTTCTCTTCCTCCTGGCCGAAGCCCTTGACCTCGACAACGAGGTTCGAGAGTGTCTCGCCCACTTCGCCCAAGTCCTTGTTGCGCACGGAGGAGAGGGCATTTTCAGAGAACGTCGCCACGCTCTTCTGCGCGGCCACGCCATAGTTGAGCACAAGGTTCGTATCCGTAATGTCGATCTTCTTCACAAACTCGTCGACGGCTTTCTTCTCCTGCTCGGTGAGCATGCTCTCATCGACCTTGACAGGCTCGACCTCTTTTTTCTTCTCCTGCTCGGGCGCGGGCGCGTCCGAGGTGAGCGTCAGCTCAGGGACGGCCTCCTGCGCCGCTTCGGTGGGATTCAGGGTCAGCTCGGGCATCATGTTGTCGCTCATATCATTTCTCCTCCGTATTTTGGCTTTGAGTTTGTTCTTTTTCGTGCTTTTTGATGCGCTGGATGCGGCGCAGGCACAGCAGCGTGGCCAACGCCCAGATCAGCGCGGAATAGTAAAGCGTATCCCTGTGCAGATGCAGCGCGCCGATGATGCTTGCCACACACATGATGGCAAAGATTGCACAGAAGATCGGGTCGAGCCACACGCCTTTCAGCCGTTTCAATATCCACGCATTGACTTTGGCGTTGAACGCCATCACTTTCTTTCGCATCGCTTACTCCTTTATAGCTCGAGCTTGATATCGTCCTGCGAGGCGGTCGCCGTGCCGGACTCGGCATGCAGCTCGCCAGTATCCTCGCTCAGGCCCTCGCGCTTCATCATGTTCTCAAGCACCGTGATATCGGCGGAAATATCCATCGCCTCGCTGCCGAAAAGCATGTCGAGCTGCTTTTCAAAAGCCGTAACGATCGTGCCCATCATACTCTCCACGCGCTGCATGGTCGCGTCGATGTTCTCGCCGCTCACGCCCTGCGCGCCCATACGGTCATAGGCGTTCAAGAGCTTAAGGGTCGTGGGCAGGTAGTAGTCCATGAACTTGCGGATCTGCGGCAGCTTCGACGGGTCGGATTTGACCTGCGCGAAAATTTTCGCGCTCAGGTCCTCGAGCCGGTCGATGTCGGCGGAGATCTTCTCATCCTTGATGGACGTGTTGAGCCGCTTCATCTCGGAGATGGCGAGATTGCCGTCCTTGATCATCTTGTCGAGCTCGGGGTTGCCGGTGCTCTCCTCTTTTTTCGGCGGGTCAGGCACAGTGACCTCCACAGTGCCGCACACGGCGTTCATAATGAAGAACACCACCCCCGACACGACCGCCACAAAGAGGAAATGCGGTACGCGGTAGAGCGGGAACAGCAGCGCATAAATGACCCATGTTCCCGCCGCGGCGTAATAGGGTACGGTGGATCTGCGTTTGACAGTTGCCAAGACGATCCCCTCCTGTTTTCATAAATATTTTGACTGATATATGATATCACATCGCATCAGCGCGGTCAAGCAAAGCAAGCGCTTGAAACATTGCAATATCGCACTTTTTACAAAAGAAGGCGGCGTCCGGTCCAGGACGCCGCCTTCTTGCAAAATACTGCGTTTTTCTTATTCGTTTCGGATGGCTTCGAGCGCCGAGATCTTGACCGCCTTGTTCGCGGGCTGATAGCCGGACACCAGTCCGACCAGCACCGAGAACACCAGCGCGAAAATCACGAGCTCCGGCTTGATGACGGACGTGCGCACCACGCCTTCGCCGCCGATGAGCGCCTGCTTGATAAGCTCCCACGTGACGCCCCCGCCGCCGAACGCGCCGAATGAGAACAGATTGATGATGACGGATATGATGAAGCTGAAAATAAGCCCCAAAATGCCGCCGAGAAGGCCGATGCTGCCCGCCTCCATGAGGAACATCGCGCGGATATCGCGCACATAGCAGCCGAGCGCCTTCATAATGCCGATCTCCTTCGTGCGCTCGGAGATGGACATGATCATCGTGTTCGTGATGCCGATGGCCGCGACCAGAAGCGAGATCGCACCGAGGCCGCCGAGCATCAGCTCGATCTGGCGGGTCTGCTTGTTGAGCTCGTCGCGCATGCTCTGCATAGAATACGTACTGTAGCCCAAGTCCTTGATGGACTGCTCCACATCCGACACGGCGTCGAGGCTCTCAGCCTTGACGTTGATGCTTGAATACTCGAACTTCGTGTCGGTCTTGCCGGTCAGGTCCTGAATAAGAGCTTTGAGCGCATTGATGTCCATCATCACGCCGTCGCTCGTCTCGTAGCCCTTGCCCCGATCTTCCTTCATCACACCGACGACCTTGAGCTCGACCTCATAGGGGGTAGGTTCGGTGCCTGTACCGTCGTCATACGGTGTGAGTACCATGGTGATGCTCGTCTTGAGCGGGTCAAAAAACGGGTCGGGGACCTTTTCCGTGTCGATATTGCCGTTTTCGTCCCAGATATATCGGTCGACATAATTTCTGCCATCCGGCATCAGCGTATCGAAGAAGTTATAGGCAAAATACTGGCCCACGACCACCTCGTCGCTGCTCTCCGGATACCGCCCGTCCATCAGCTCAAAGCCCATGTCCTCAAGGGCGCTCGAGTCAATGCCGGCAAAATCGACCCAGTTGGCCGTGTAGCGGCCGTTGACGCCAGCCTTGAAGCCTACATTATATCCGTCGAGACTTGCCTTGGGCATGACGGCCTGCACGCCCGCGATCTCGTGGAAGCTCTCGACCGCCTTGTCGTCAAGCTTGCTCTCCGTCTGCGTGCCGGTGCTCTGGTTGTAGCCGCGGTAGACCTCGATGATGGAGAGGTCGCCCATATTTTTGAGCATCTGGTCGTACGACTCCTGCATGCCCGCGCCGATGGAGACCATCACGATGATGGACGTACAGCCGATGAACACGCCCAGCACCGTCAGGATCGTGCGTCCTTTGCGCCGTGACAGGCTGTCAAAGCACATTTTCAGGATGTCTGCGAATCTCATTTTTTCTGCTCCTCAGCGCCCGTGGCCGCAGTCTCTTTGCTTTCAGCCGCCGCGGCTTCCGCTGCCTCCTGCTTCTCCTCGGCGAGCTCCTCTTCGTCCCACTTGTCCCACAGCGCTTGCTCGGCCTTCTGCTTGGCTTTCTTCTTGCGGATGCGGAGCACGATCAGTGCGATGACGGCGATGACGACGAGCGCGATGATGACGTACTTCCACGGGAAGGTGCTCGTCGGCTCGGGGTCGATCATGCCGGGGTCGTCCATGCCGGGGTCGGCCGGCTCGTAGGCCATGGCCTCGACCGTCGCCTCGAAGACGCGCTCTTTCGTGTTGCCGTTGGAATCCTCGTAGGTAATGACGATCTTGACCTGATTCTCACCCTCCAGCTGCGGGGTCACGGCAAAGGCGATGGTGCCGTTCTTGCCGCCGTCGATCGTGCCGACGCGCTGATAGGCCGTCGGCGTGTCGATATCGCCGGAGATGGTCGCCTCAACGTTGTTGATGGCGCTCTTGCCCTTGTTGACATAGTCGATCGTCAGGCTCGTTTCCTCGCCGACATAGCCGGTGTAGGAGCTTGTAGGCTCGCTCATTTCAAAGCGGTCGGGCTGGTAAAGAGGAACGCTCAGCGACAGCGTGGCGTTGCCCGACTTTCTTGCGTTCTGGTCAACATATTCATAGGTCACGTCGATCTTGACGTCCTGCGCGCTGGCGCTGATGAGCTGCGCGGCCTTCATCGGCACGGTGACGGTCTTGCTGCCGCTCGCGGCGACAGATTCAAAGTAGAACGTGTTCGTCGAGCCGTTGAGCATCAGGTCCTGACCGCCGGTGACGGTGACCATGACGTTTTCGATCTTGATGGTCTTGCTGGTGTTCGTGAACGAGAAGCTCAGGTTCGTGCTTGAGCCTGCCGCAACGGACGAACCGCCGTAGTTGTACTTCGAGAGAATGACGATGGGCGTGGGGCTCGCAATGGTCTCCTCGTCCTTCGTATCCTTGGTAACGGTGGAGAGAACGTTCACGCTGCCGCTGGCGCTGCCGCCGGTGAGCTGCGTGCCGTTGTCATAGTAGAACGACAGGCTCGCGTCGATCGTCTGCATCTGGGACTCGATCTTGTCGGGCGCCTTGACCGTCACAGTGACGGCCGTGTCGCGGCCCGCGCGGATATCGTCGAGCATGTAGTCCTGGCTGCCCATGATGAGAAGCGATCCGGAGGATTTGAGCGTCAGGATAGGGTCGCGCATGGCGGTCGTGCCGGCGTTCTGGATGTAAACGGTGATGGTCTTCGTCTCGCCCGCGGCAATAGACGTGCTCGTGCCGTCGGAGTTGAAGACGGCGCGCGGCTCGGGAATCGTTTCCGGCGTCGGCTCGGTGTAGGGCACGCACTCGCGCACCGGAACGGTGTTGCCGTCCTGATAGCCGCCGCCGTTGCCTTCATAATAAATTGTAAAGGCAAGCTGCTTGCCGCTGTCGCCGGTGTAGGTCAGGCCGGTGAACGTAACGGTATATTCGCCGTTCTGTCCGCTTGCAACAGCGCTCGCCGTGCCGTCCTGAAAGCTGTCAAGGCCGCGCACGACGCGGATCGAATCGTTGCTGCCGTCCGTGCGGGATAAGTAGACCGTGATATCCACCGTATCGCCGGTGTAAATGCTGCTTCTGCTGGCCCGGTAGCCGGTGATCAGAAAGCTGGTTCCCGTCCGTGCCGTCGTGCCTCCGCCCGTCGCTTTGGCGACATTCACAGGCAGCAGCGCTGCGCACAGCACAAGGGCAAGGCAGAGCGAGAGCAGGGATCTTGAGATGCGTTTCATGTTCGATTTCCTCCGTTATTCGATATAAGGTGCGGCGTCGATCTCCGCCTTGACCTGATTTTCTACGTTGCTGACGATCCTGCCGTCGATGAGCGTGACGATGCGGTCGGCATACTCGGTCATCTCCGGATCGTGGGAGACGAGCACGATCGTCTGGTGGAAGCGCTTGGCAAAGCCGCGGATCATGTGCATGACCTCTTTCGTCGTCTTCGAGTCGAGGTTGCCGGTCGGCTCGTCGGCGAACACGACCTCGGGGCGCGTGACGAACGCGCGCGCGATGCCCACGCGCTGCTGCTGTCCGCCGGACATCTGGTTCGGAAAGTGGTCCATGCGGTCCTTCAGTCCCACGCGGCAGAGCATTTTCTTCGCCTCCAGCAGCCGCACATCCGGGTCGATGCCCTTGAACATCAGCGGCATGGCCACGTTTTCCGCCGCCGTCAGCTCCGGCAGCAGGTTGTAGGACTGGAAGACGAAGCCGATGTGCTTCTGCCGAAAGGCCGCGAGCTGATTTTCGTTGAGCTGTGAGATCGGCACGCCGCCGATGCGCACCACGCCGCGCGTGGGCTTTTCCAGTCCCGCCAGCTGGTTGAGCAGCGTCGATTTGCCGCTGCCGGACGTGCCGAAGATGCAGCACACCTCGCCCCGCGGGATGTCGAGGTCAATATTGTGCAGTGCGACCACGTGCTCCTGCCCCATCATGTACACCTTTCGGAGCTTTCGCACCGAAATGACGGGCTTCTGGTCATTTGCCATCGCAGTTTCTCCTCAATTTTAATCTTGGGTCCATTATAATCTCATCTTATGAGGAAGTCGTTACAATCAGGCGCGATTTGGTTACAAATTATTTAAGAGTTCCTTAATTCTCGCACCGAGCCTCTTTCCTGTATTATTTAGACGGAATTTATCGAAAAATGTTTCATCCTTTTTGAAAAAAAGCGGCGGATTTTTTGATCCGCCGCTTTTTTAAGTTCATGCCGTTTTAGTTCAGCGGCACGTCGGGCACGACGTAGACCGTCATCTCTTCGCCATTTGTGTCGATGGACACGGTGTCGTCGATGGGCTGCGTCAGCGCCGCGTCCGCGTAGAGCGTGCAACCGCTGCGGCAACAGATGTTGACATACGTCCCCCTCGCCACATGGTATTCATTCACCCACCAGTCTTCGCCCCCTTCTTTCGCGGGGAGGCAGACCGTCAGCAGGCAGGCGGGTCTCGTGTCGTCCGTCGCGTACACGACATCGTTCAGAAGGTAGCGGCCTGACTTATAGGGTTCTGTTTCGTAGGGCTCGTTGTAGCTCCAGTTGTAGAGCGTCGTGCCCATCTCCGTCGCGCCGCCCTCGCCGTCCTCGATGTAGTCGGTCACGGACATGGCGAGCAGCTCTCCCGTCTCGGGATCGGCGTAGTAGAGGGTGGTATAGTAGTAGCCGCCGGCGTCTTTAAAGCGCGTGGTGGTCGAGAGCAGCACCGCGCCGTCCTGCTCGCTGCGCTCGTCGAGCGTTTCCTCGGCGTTTTTGGCAGCGGGATCGGCGCACTGTGGCAGTATGTCAAGGAGATACTCCGTCCCCTCGCCCGGAATGGGATAGATGTTCAGGCTTGCGTTATCGTCGCTCGTCATGCGCGTGGCGTACAGGCTGCCACACCCCTCGCTCCACAGCTCATCCTCGCCCGGGCCGCTGTTGGCGGTATAGCTGTAGTGCGAGGACATGAGGATCGTGCTGTCGCCCCCGTCCGTGTACTGCAATCTTGCGGTGTAGGCCACCTCGCCGTCCCGGTCGGTGCCCTGAATGTTCACGGTCACGGCGTCGTACTTTGCAAGCAGTACGCACGGATCGTTGACCTCGCGCAGCGTTTCGAGCGTCACGTCCATCGGCGTGTCGTCCTTGCCGCCGTTTCCATCGTCCTTGCCGCCCTGCGTGCCGCAGCCGGCAAGAAGTGCCGCGACACAAAGCGCGCCAATGCCTGCTTTCTTCCAGTTTTTCACCTTGGTTTCCTCCTTTGGGTTTGGGACGCGGAATCATTCGCGTCATGGTTGTTCTTCACTGCTGTCGGGAATGTTGCCGCTCTTTACATAGACGGTCGTGCTGCCGCCGTCCGGCCACTCGATCTCAGGGGTTTGATACTCCTGCGTCATGGCGGCGTCGTAGTAAAGCATGACGCCCTTACCACTCTCTGGGGAAAAGTACGCTGCGCTCGGCACGGTAAAGTGCTGCTCGTGCTCCTGCGCGGTGCCCGGGTCCCACACGAGCGTGATTTCATGCTTGGGAACATCGTCCGACAGCATCAGCGCGTAGAGGTCTTCCTCCGGTTCATAAGGGCGATCATAGCTGAACGTATAGCTTCCCGTGGCAAAGCAGGTGTCTTTTCCCTGCAAGTCTTTTCTGTGCCGCTCCGACTTGATCGATATCAGGTCATCGGAGGTTGGATCGACATAGAGCCATCGCAGCGAGTAGTCCGTGTCATCGTCGGTGATATAATGTTTGATCGGAAACACGAGCTGGCCGTCCTGCTCATACGGCTCTTCGGCCTCCACCGTGATACCGTCACCGGCCACGGGCAAAAACGGTTCCCGCGCGGTACTTTCTTCGTACCACTCATCCGTTCCGCAGGCGATCACACTGGCAATTCGAGCGCTGCCGTCATCATTTGTTCCAGCGATAATGCACATACCGTCCGGCACTTCATCCAGGCAGACATTCACGCTATAAATATCGTCTGCGCCGTACTCATCATAATACCAGCCGTGGCTCCAGCTTTGCAGCCGGCCTTCTTCGTCGCGCGTGTACTGGTCAGTGCTCTTGACGTCCTGACCGCCGTTGCTGCTGTCTGTGCTCTCCCGTACAATAGTCACCACCTCGTGCCGCTCGAGCAGCGCAGAGATCGTGTTCCGCTCACAGACGTCTTCATAGGTGATGGGATGTTCTTCCGCCATATCGGTCTGTTTCTCCGTCTCTCTGCAGCCCATGAGCAGCAGCGCGGCGGCAAGTGCGAGGGCACTCATTAGTCCCCAGCGGTTCATTTTGTTTCTCCTTTCATCGTCTTCT
>OHKE01000615.1_pt1 | contig 11331 bp, 10 predicted proteins | sample 1568731 | NCBI WGS metagenome assembly OHKE01 (sample SAMEA3879588, study PRJEB24766) | human gut metagenome | biome: human-associated habitat; feature: feces | place: USA | collected 1985/1987 | reverse complement strand
ACCGAACTCATGCTATCTGAATTATTAATCAGTCCAAACTTTGGGGTGCACATCAATACGCCCTCCCCTCATGTACCGCCAGCGGGGATTATTTCCCGGCAGGCAATTCCGGGTCATTTCCCGATGTTGATGAACGGTAATGCGCCGCCGCCGCTGTATGTCGGGAGTTTGCCGTCCCATTTGTCGATGGCATCCTGCTGCACGAGCAGCGGGCTCAGCGATTGTGCCACGACGCGGTTGTAATAGGCTTCGCCGTCGCCTTTGATGCGCAGTGCCTGTGCCTCGCCCTGTGCCTTGGCGATTTCGATTTTGGCGTTCGCCTCGGCCTCCTTGACCTTGTTTTCCGCCTTCAGCGCATTCTGTACGGCCTCGTTCTTGGCGTTGATGGCTTCCGCGAGCGATTGCGGAGGGGTGATCTGCGACGTGAATTCCTCCACCAGGAATCCTTCCGACGAGAGGCTCACCTCCAGGCGTTTGCGCACCTCCGATTCGAATTCCCCGCGGTGCGACATCAGGTAGTCCGACGTATACTGGTTGGCACACGTACGGTATGCCTCGTAGATGCAGGTGCGGATGTAACCGTCTTCGATCTCCCCGAGGGTCTTGCGGTATTTGGTGAATACGGCCGTGGCCTTGTCTGGGTCGAGCCGGTAGGCGATCGTCGGATCCATCGTGAATTCCGAGGCGTCCTTGGCGTTGACGCGGAACGGTTCGTAGGTTTTGCGCTGGACGTAGATCGGGTATTCGAAGATCTTTTGCGTGATGGGGTTGTACCACACCCAGCCTTTGCACGTGCCGAGCACGCCTCCGTACTGGCTGGCGTCCGACGACCATTTCTTGAAGCGGATGCCGACCGACCCGCTGTCGATCGTCGTGCAGCTTATGAATGCGATTAACAACAGCACTGCGGGGATGAGTGCGAGCAGCAGATAGCGGGATTTTATCTGCTTGATTTTGGGATTGTCGAGGAGATCCATTTGCATGTCGGGATAGATTTATGGTAAATAAGGTTTTACAAATATAACGAAAAATCCTTATCCGGCTCCGTATCCGGGCATTTAACGTGGTACGAATCTTGCGAATAGCGTGGCAAGAATTAACCAACACCATTATTGCGTGAAAACAATCTTTACAACATTCGCTCTATTCCTTGCGTTGTGTGCCGCTGCCGGAGCGACGGCCCGGGCCGGGAGCGCGGTGCCGGCGCCTGCGGCCGACACCGTGATGCTGTCGGAGGCCACCGACGGCGATTACATCGTCCGCAGGTTCCTTGTGAAGCGTCAGGGCGACACGGATTATTCGATCCGTTACCAGATCAACCTGGCCAGCCTTTCCGCGGCGCTCGACGGCAATTCGCGCGAACTCGACGGGCTGAACGCCTTTGTGGACAACCTCATGCGCGATACGCTGATGCATGTCAAATCGGTCGAAATCACGGGCTATTCTTCGCCCGACGGGCCCCGGGCGTTCAACGAGACCCTCGCTCGGAACCGTGCCCGGGATTTCAAGAGTTACGTTGACAAGAAGTATGGTTTTTCGAAGAAGTACGACGTCACGCTCAATTCCGTCGCCGAGGATTGGGAGATGTGCCGTGCGCTGGTCGCCCGGTCGCCCGTACCCGACAAACAGGCCGTGCTCGGAATCCTCGACGGGAAACAGTCGTCCGATGCCAAGGAGTTGGCGCTGAAAAAGATACCTGCGGCTTGGGAGTATATGATAAAGCATATCCTGCCGCCGCTTCGCCGCGTCGAACTGACGATCAATTACGGTGCGGGCAGCATTGTCGAGCAGCGCACGATGATCCCCAAGCCCAAAATCGCACCCCAGCCTGCCGGGCAGGGTTGCGAGCCGTGCGGATGCGAGGTTGTCGACGAGTCGATAACGGGTATCATCGTCGAGATGCCCGGGGATACCGATTACCGGAAAGACCTTCGCGAAGCCCGGCGCGAGGCAGGTGAAGCGTTGAAGGAGGCCGGGCACTATTCGAAGAAGGAACTCCGTGAAGCCCGACGCATCGCCCGCGAACAGGAACGTGCCGCGCGCAAGATCGCCAGGGAGGAGGCACAGGCCGCCAAGGCCGCCGCCAAAGCCGGCAAAAAGACCTATCGGGAACTCGAAAGGATGTAGCCCGGTATCCGCCGATAAAAAGGATTCCCTTCTTTAGGGAATCCTTTTTTCGTAGGTGCGCATCGGCGGCGGGTGCAATCTATGCCGATGCCGATGCCGATGCGGCTCCGCTGCCAGCCGCAGTGGTTTCCTCCGCTTTCTGATGATCCGATCTCGGGAGCCCCGGTTGGCCTTTTTCCGAACCGCTGCAAATGATAATAAAAGTTTTTAATAATCGTCCCCGCCCGATAAACCTTTGGTAATCCAAAGCTTTTTCGTACCTTTGTCCAGGAAATTTTTAAATACACGATAATATGGCAAATTTAAGGTACCTGAAAAAGGAGATCGACTATCGTCTGGAAGAGGTGGTTTTCGACTGCGATATGGCAATTTGTTTTCAGCCTTCGAAAGAGACGGAGATTTTCGAGGTGATGCAGGAGGCCGTGGCTGTCCGCAACGACCTTTTCACCAAGGCGAACAATCCCGCCGAGCCGCATAACCCCTCGCTTGTCCGCAAGCACTATGCTGCGCTGCGTGTCGAGATGGTGGGTGAGTTCGAAAAACTCTTCGAGAAGCTTAGCAAGATCAACGAGGCGAAAAAGTAAAGCTGGTTCATTCCGATTAGGGGCGGTTCTGCATGGCGGAACCGCTTTTTTTGCCTTCATCCGGCATTGGCAGCTCTCCTGAAAGCCTTTCCCGACAGCCTTTCCCCAGCTGTTTCCTGGGCAGTGCTCCCGGCACCCTTTCCTGCCTGTTACTCGCTCCATCTCTCGTCCTTCCCGCCACTTCTCTCCGCGATTTTCCCCGTTGTATTTTCCTGTACCGCGTCTGTTCCTCCCTTATCCTTTCCCTGCCCCCCCCCGCGTCCTCGCGCGCTCCCTTTTCGCCCCTGTTCCCGTCTGTCCTCCCTCGCATCCTCGCGTGCGCTTTTCATGCCGGTTTCCATATGGATTGCTTTTTATTATTGTGTTTTGTTTTCTTATTTTTGCTTTTTTATGAAAAATAAGTATATTTGTTGGGTTGTAAAAAGAAAATTAATATTTCGTTTGTTGTTCCTTTGTCTACCCGGAGCATCGCGGCTATTTTTATCCGGAATTTTCCGGAAAGGGTAGGGCGCAACGGCGATGACGCCGGAATATCGACGAAACCCCAGACCAGCATAAACCCATACTTACTATGAACCGGACAATTTTCGACAAAATCGGCTTGCCCAAACCCCTTGCCTGGGCGTATTTGGGAATTCTTATTTTCATGATGGGCGACGGCATCGAGCAGGGATGGCTGAGCCCGTACCTCATCGGCCGGGGTTTGTCCCTGGAGCAATCCGCCGGGCTTTTCACCATGTACGGCGTGACCATCGCTATTTCTGCGTGGTTCTCGGGCGTCCTGGCCGAGGCGTACGGCGTCAAACGGACGATGTTCGCCGGGCTCGTGCTCTACCTGCTGGGTACCTGCGGCTTCGTCGGTCTGTCGCTGCCCGGACTGCATTACCCGCTGATGCTCGCGACCTATGCCCTGCGCGGGTTCGGTTATCCGCTGTTCGCCTATTCTTTTTTGGTCTGGATCGCCTATGCCGCGCCCAAGAACGGCCTCGGAAAGGCCGTCGGCTGGTTCTGGTTCGTATTTACCGGAGGACTCAACGTCCTCGGGGCCTACTATTCCAGTTGGGCCATCGAGCGCATCGGCAATATCAATACGCTGTGGACATCCGTATTCTGGGCTTTGCTGGGGGCGTTTTTCGCCTTGGTGATGAACAAGTCGCAGAAACGGCTTGCCGTTGCGGGCGGTACCCGTGAGAAGATGAGGGAGTTGCTGAAGGGTATCACCATCATGAAGCAGGAACCGAAGGTGCTCTTGGGCGGCATCGTCCGTGTAATCAACACCACGGCGCAATTCGCTTTTCCCGTTTTCCTCCCGATGTATATGGCCGACTACGGGTTCACGACGACCGAGTGGCTCCGGATCTGGGGCACTATTTTCACGGCCAACATCGTCTTCAACCTCATTTTCGGCTTTGTCGGCGACAAAGTGGGGTGGCGCAACACCATTATCTGGTTCGGCGGCGTGGGCTGCGGCATCACCACGCTGCTGTTCTATTATTCGCCGCAGTTTTCGGCGGGCAATTTCTGGGTGGTGATGGCTGCCGGCGTGCTCTGGGGCGCCCTGCTTGCCGGATATGTCCCGCTGTCGGCCCTGATGCCCTCGCTTGTCAAAAAGGATAAGGGGGCAGCCGTTTCCGTGCTGAACCTCGGTGCGGGGCTTCCGGTTTTCGTCGGCCCCGCCATCGTCGGGGTGTTCTACCGGCTGGTCGGCGGCGAGGGCGTCGTGTGGATTTTGGCCGGACTTTACCTTTTCGGGGCTTTCCTGACGAAATTCATCACCCTGCCCGGGAATGCGAAGACCGTGTAACCGGTCTGCGGCGGGTACATTTGGGCGGCGGCTGGCGGAGCCGGTCAGGCGGCCTTGCCGGCATCGCGCCCCAGCCGCAGGCAGGCGTGTGCGCTGTCCCGCCCCGGATCAGTCGTGGTCGCAGCAGCAGTCGCCCGGATGGTGCTCCAGCACGGTGTGCGGGATATGCCCGTGGGATACGATCTGAATAGGGCAGTCGTAATTGCGCAGCTGCTCCTCGGTGATGACGTTCGAATGGTGGCGGTGCACGCGGCGGTTCACGCAGACGATCTCCTTCACCACGCTGGTGATCGTGCCGATGTCGTGCGATACCATGACGATCGCCATCCGGCCGTTCAGTTCGCGCAGCGTCCGGTAAAGCTCGTTTTCGAATTTGTTGTCCACGAAATTCGCAGGCTCGTCCAGTATCAGCAGCTTCGGGTCTGAAATCACCGCCCTGCACAGCAGCGCCCGCTGCATCTGCCCGCCCGAAACCTCGCCGATGGGGCTGCGTGCCGTCTCCCCGATCCCCGATGTTTCGAGCAGCCCGAGGGCTTTCGCCCGGTCTTCCTTCGTGTACCGGGAAACGAAGCCCCGGTGTCCTTGCAGCCCCGACAATACCACCTCCAGCACCGAGATCGGGAATGTCCGGTCGAAATTGCTGATCTGGGGCATATATCCGATCAGCCGCTCCTTGCCGCGGAACAACTCCGGGGCGAGCACGACCTCGCCGGTGTGGGGTACCGTGCCGAGGATCGCTTTCACGAGGGTCGTTTTCCCGCCTCCGTTGGGGCCTATTATTCCCAGGAAATCATCCTGTGCGATCGTGAGGTCGACATTTTTCAGCGCCTCGTACCCGTCGTACGCTACGCCGACGTGGTGTAATGTCACCAGGTTCATCTCTGTGTGATTATGCCGGTTATCTCCTCGATGTTTGCGATCACGTCCTCACGCAGCGGGTCTACCTCCACATACTGGGCGTCGATGTCGCGGGCAATGACCTCCACGGCCGATGCCGGGAACTGGCTTTGGTAGAGGATGCGCCGCACGCCGTCTTCGCGTGCCTGCCGGATGATCTGCGTCAGTTGTTTTGCCGACGGTTCCTTCCCGTCGGCTTCGATGGCAATCTGCCGCAACCCGTAGTCCCGGGCGTAGTAGGTGAGGGCGGGGTGGTAGATGATGAAATATTCCACGTCGCTTGCGGCGATCCGTGCCGCCGTCCGTTCGTCCAGTGCCTTCAGTTCCTGTTGCAGCAGCCTGTAATTCGTTTCGTACTTTACCGAGTCGGGATAGGCTTTCCGGATCGCCTCATAGGCGTTTTCCGCCATCTTCTGCAGTGCCCGGGGCGATGTCCAGACATGCGGGTCGATGCCGTGCGTATGCGTATGGCCGTGGCTCCCGTGCGAGCAGGTACCGGCGATCAGTTCGATGCCGCGGCTGAGGTTGACGACCTTCTCCTGGTCTTCGACCTTTGCCAACAGCGTGTTTTCGAAGTCGATAAGCCCGACATTGAAGACCATGCGGGCTTTGTTCAGGCCGACGAACTGTCGGGGTGTCGGCTCGAAGGTTTCGGGGCTCGCTCCCGGCGGTACGAGTACCTCGATGTCGAAATCGTCGCCGACGATTCCCTGTACGAGGCTCCGGAGCGGCAGGATCGAGACGTACAGCGGCTCGCCGTCCGTCTGGCGGCGAGATGTGCAGCCGCCGCACACGATGGCTATGAGTAGGGCGATGTAGATTTTACGCATCTTGTATCTTATTGGTAATTAATGTATTGATCTGTATTCGGTAGGGTAGTCCCTGTTTCCTCTTGTATGCAACAGTCAGGCCGATTGCCAGAATTATGGTGCAGAGCCGCAACGCGTTGGCCCCTATGTCGCCGACGGCGCCGCTCGTACTTACGCGGAACACTATCCAGGGTAGGTTCATCAGAGTGTGCAGCCAGATTACGCTCCAGAGGTTGTAGTTCCATTCGACATAGAGCCAGCTGAAAAAAATGCTGCCCAGTGCCGTAACCCCGAAGGCCGTCAGTGCCGATACCGGGTCGTGCCCTTGGTAGAGATGCAACGATCCGAATGCCAGTGCCGCCAGTAGTGCCGCGGGCAGAAACCCCCAGCGGGCGTACCTGAAGAGCTGTCCGAAGACGAATCCCCTGTATACCAGCTCTTCGAACATCCCGGCAATGAATATCCATGTAAATGCTTCGTCGGCAGAGAGTTCCCGGTCGAACTCGCCGATGACGGCATACCCGGTGATCATCGGCAGCGTCGCCGTTACGGCGAAGAGCAGCCCTGTGCCGAAACCGTGCGACAGGCCCATCGACGAGGCGATGTCCCGGCGTGCGTGCAGCAGGAACAATGCCCCGGTCGGAATAAGCCCCGCCAACAGGTAATTCAGTATATAATGGAGCGTCCGCGAACTGCCGATGCTGTCTTCGAACGGCCGTACGGCAATATTGAAATACCACAGCGCGAAAAAAAGCATGAAAGCCCCGAGGATAATTGCCGAGCGTTTTATACAGCAGTCATTTCCAGCCATTTGTTTTGATTTAACCGTTACAAAAATAGCAAAAAAACACGGAAATGACATACGATCGCCATGTGCCGTATTGGTATTTTGTTAAGGTGTTGGTATGTAGGCGGATAAAATTTGTGCTTTTGTGTCTCCGGCGTGCTTGCGCGCGCATATCCTGCAAGGGATTTGGAGCACGACCGAAGCGTAGCTTGATTCCTGCGCAGGCGATATTTGAAACGCCGGATCGCTATTACGTTGCGGAACAGTAACCCGTTAGGCGCACGTTTCCAGTCTCATAGAGGCGCTCAGGGTTTGGGGCGTAATTTTATCGCCGTTTCGGGAGGGTTCGCATTTAGGCGATTGTACCGTTGTGGGGTTTTTATTGAATTAATATTAACATTATGTTAAATAAAGCGGGTTATGAAGACAGGAGATGAACAAGAAGGAGATACTCACACTTCTGTACAACATTCTGCATGCACTGGAGATGTTTGGTAAGAATATGGTTTCGCTCAGCTATGTTGCAAGGGACGAGCAGTGTGTGTTTGTATCGCCTGAGACATACGATGTCTGCTTTATTGTCGCTCCGGTACAGAAGGAAGTGACAGATCTCAACGATGTCAGAGCATTTGTGAAGTCGGTGATAGTTGATGCGAGATACTCAGAGAATGACAATGACAATTACGTAGCACGCCTTATAAACTGTGCGAATATGAGAGGTACATTTTCAAACTCGGACATGAAGAACGAGGTTAAGGCGATGCTTGCAGAAGCAGGCATAGACGCTGCTGAGATAGACAGGATGAAGGAGCTTTCCACAAATGCTCCAAAGGGTGGCAACAGCCACATACTTCGAGGTGAGTCACCTAAGGTGAGCAGACTCGAGGTTATGAGAAATAATGCGAGAATGAATGGATATGCACAGCCGATGGGACCAAACGGCCAGATGCCAAACGGAATGCCACCGATGGGCATGCCACCGATGGGACCGAACGGCCCGATGGGATCAAATGGTCAGATGCCGAATGGCAAGGTTCCGAACGGAATGCCGCCAATGGGCATGATGCCGATGGAACCAAACGGTCCGATGCCAAACGGCTCAATGGGACCAAATGGCCAGGTGCCAAACGGAATGCCACCGATGGGCATGCCGCCAATGGGGCCGAGTGGACAGGTGCCAAACGGCCCAATGGGACCGAATGGACAGGCACCGAACGGAATGCCACCGATGGGCATGCCGCCAATGGGACCGAATGGACAGGTGCCAAACGGAATGCCACCGATGGGCATGCCGCCAATGGGACCGAATGGTCAGGTGCCAAACGGAATGCCACCGATGGGCATGCCGCCAATGGGACCGAATGGCCCAATACCAAACGGCCCAATGGGACCAAATGGAATGCCACCGGTAGGCGTGCCACCGATGGAGGAGCCAATTAAGCCTGAGGTGGCTGGAGCACAGCCGCAGGGTGATAAAACGGAGAATGATGAGGCGGTTGAAGCAGAAGCACAGGATGCCAAGCCGGAGGTTGTAGAGGAGTCGCAGGATGTCAAGCCTGAGCCAGCAGAGCCGGTTGAAACACAGCCACAGGAGATAAAGCCAATACCTCTAATGCAGGGCAACCCATTTGGAGGAAGACCGATTCCGCCAATGCCACCAATGCCACAGGCACACCAGATGCCAGAGATGCCGCAGAACCCACAGGGACAGCCGGTACCGCCAATGCCACAGATGCAGCCGGTGCCACCAATGCCACAGATGCAGCCGGTGCCACAGGCACAGCCAGTGCAGGGCAATCCATTTGATGGAGCACCGGCACCATATTTCCTTAGGGTGAAGACGGGCGAGAGAATAAGCTTGGACAAGGCAGAGTTCAAGATCGGACATAAGGCAAGACTTGTGGACTATGCGATTACTGACAATTCAGCTATAAGCAGAGTTCATTGTGTCATCACCAAGAGAAATGGCGTGTGCTTCATCAGCGATAACAAGTCTACAAATGGTACATTTGTGAACGGAGAGGAATTGAAGGCGGGCGAAGAAAAGTTCCTGACGAACAATGCGATCGTTATACTCGGGGACGAGGAGCTTGTCTATCACATTAGATAGAATATCCGCAACGAGAGTTGAGACATAAATATTGGGAGGAATGTATATGGGGTTTAGCGCAGTATACAATACAGACGTAGGAATAAAGAAAAAGACAAATCAGGATTCGCTGGCGATCAAGATAGCGGATACTCCAAATGGACAGGTCGTGTTCTCCCTCGTATGTGATGGCATGGGAGGTCTGGCAAAGGGAGAGGTTGCCAGCAAGGAAGTCATAACAGCTTTCTGCAACTGGTTTGACACACAGTTTGTTGAGATGGTTGACAACAACAGCTTTAGTGAAGAGCTGCTGAGATACCAGTGGATAAGACTTGCCGTGGAGCAGAATGAGAAGATCAAGGCGTATGGCGAGCAGAATGGATTTATGCTTGGTACGACCATTTCTGCGATCCTCATATACAGAGAAATGTACTACATTCTCCATGTTGGAGACAGCCGAGTGTATGAGATCACTTCAGGGATAAGGCAGCTCACCGCAGATCAGACGCTTGTTGCAAGGGAGATCGCAGCGGGAAGACTTACACCGGAGCAGGCGGAGACGGACAGCAGACGAAGCGTGCTTCTCCAGTGTATCGGAGCTTCACCTGTGGTGGAACCGGATTTCGTAGTTGGGCAGGTAGCTCCCGGAGCGCATTACATGCTGTGTTCTGATGGATTCAGACATAAGATAACGCCTCAGGAGATGATAGAGAGACTTGGCCCGGGAACATGCGTCGACGAGGCGAAGATGAAGGAGGGCTGTGAGTTCCTCACAGAGCTTGTGAAGTACAGAAAAGAAACGGATAATGCAACAGTAGTGCTTATTAAATCGGAGTAATGGGGATCGATATATGACAGAGTTAGGAACGGTATTAGACGGAAAATACGAAATACTTAAAAAAGTCGGTCAGGGTGGTATGTCAATAGTTTATCTTGCCATGGATAACCGACTTAATAAACAGTGGGCTGTAAAGGAGATCAAGAATGATGGCTCCAAGAGTACAGCCACACTCTTAAAGGGATTGGAGCGAGAAGCAAATATCCTCAAGGATGTGGATCATCCGGTACTGCCACGAATCGTTGATATCATCAATGAGAATGGCACGATCTACGTTGTCATGGACTTCGTAGAAGGACGTCCACTCAGCGATGTGCTCAAGGCGGAGGGAGCACAGCCACAGGAAAAGGTAATCGAATGGGGCAGGGCGCTTGCCAGTGCACTTGACTACCTGCATTCCATGAATCCGCCGATCATATACAGAGATATGAAGCCTTCAAATGTCATGCTGAAGCCGGATGGCTCGGTAAAGCTTATCGACTTTGGAACGGCTAAGGAATACATAGTGGAGAACAATGCGGATACCACGGCTCTTGGAACAAGAGGCTATGCGGCACCGGAGCAGTTCGGTGATGCGCAGGGACATGGAATCTACAACACGGATGCAAGAACAGATATTTACAATCTGGGAGCAACGCTCTATCACCTTGTTACCGGCAAGAATCCATGTGAGCCTCCTTACGAGATAAAGCCTATCAGACAGTGGAATCCGATGCTCTCATCAGGATTTGAGAGAATTATACAGACGTGCTGTCAGCCGAGTCCTGAGGACAGATATCAGTCTTGTTCAGAACTGCTGTATGCGCTGGATCACTACAACGAGCTCGACGATGCATACAAGGCAAAGGCAAAGCATAGGATAGCAGCGTTCTCAGTGGTTGCGGGATTATCGATACTCTCAGCGTGTTGTGCTGTGATAGGCGGAGTAAAGAAAGGCCAGCTCAAGGATCTTGATTACAACAACAAGGTCAACGAGGCGAGGGATGCAGTCGACGAGGGCGATTACAACAAGGCATTTGAGTGCTATAAGGCGGCTGTCGACATAGACCCAACCGCATCGGATGCCTATATAGGCTATATGGAGACATATGCTTACTATTATACAGAGGACGATGGAAACACTTCGGCCAACACCGAGACGGCGGCAGAAAAGGGAATAAGACTTGCACTTAAGAACAAGGACGAGATAAAGGACGACGTAAAGTTCAAGATAGCCATGTTGTATTACGACGAGGTCAAGGACTACAGTGCGGCCAAGAAATATTTCAATATGGTCGATGAGAGCAAGGATTTCCCGGATCAGGCAAAGCAGGCAAAGTATTACGCTGCGATATGTGACAGCAAGATAAACAAGTCTGCAAGCTTTGATACGAACAAGGAAAATATATTTGCATTC
>OHKE01000608.1_pt1 | contig 11363 bp, 15 predicted proteins | sample 1568731 | NCBI WGS metagenome assembly OHKE01 (sample SAMEA3879588, study PRJEB24766) | human gut metagenome | biome: human-associated habitat; feature: feces | place: USA | collected 1985/1987 | reverse complement strand
AAAAAATATAGTGACGGAATAATGTATGTAATTTTGTAATTTTAGGGCTGTAAAGCTAAATTTCGCATAACTCCGAGGGAATTAGCGAAAATGATTAAAATTTTTCGCTAAAAGCAAGCAACTGCAAATTTCATTTTTCGCATGCTTATAAAAATGGGCTCGGCACACTTCACACCAAATTATCCGCCTAAAATCTTTGGGCTTGACTTTTTCATCAAAAACAATTATAATTTTATCAAACAATTTGTGGAGATTATTTATGGTCTTAAAAATAGCACCAGCAGAGCTATCACCAAAAGATACAGTTCAGGATACACCTCAAACAGCTCCAAAAACAGACAAATATAAATATAGAGCAGAATACAAAGCACTGGTGAAGCAAGCAGTTATGTTAGGCATGGAATTTAAGGACATCGCTAGCAGTGTTTTTAATGTGCCTGAGGAGGTATTCCTGCAATGGATGGTAGATTATCCGGATTTTGCTGAAGCAGCCAAGGAGGGTGGTGAAAAAGCCGATATGCTTGTTGTGGATGCTTTACATAAAATTGCCACAGGCTTTGAGTACACAGAAGAGGTGGCAGTGCCTGGAATGGGCATTGAGACAATAAGCCGTTACCACGAACCAAACATCCACGCAATCAAATACTGGTTGAACAATCGTAAATCTGATAAGTGGAAAAACAAAACAGACACAAATTTGTCTGGTGAAGTCAAAGGAGGAGTTGCTCTTGTTGTTATTGATAAAGATGATGAAGGATTGTAATGTGTTGTCTGAGATTATGAAATTTTGGTGGGTTGCAATGGCAAGTTTTTGCTGTGAGATGCTGTTTTAATAAATGAAATTTGGTTTGGGTCTGGTTGGGTGATGGCAAAGGGCTTTATTAAGACAGAAAAACAGAAGGAAGCAACAAGGCTGCATGCAAGTCCAGCCACATTCATCTTGCTTTCTGGTGGTTCACGCTCTGGCAAAACATTCATCAATGTGCGTGATATCATTGTGCGAGCATTAAAAGCACCAAACAGTCGCCATCTGATTGCCAGAAAGAGATTCAACCATGTCAAACAATCAATATATTATGATACTTTGCAAAAGGTGTTGAAAATCTGCTTTCCGAATTTGACCAAAGACAAAGATTATTTCGAAAACAAATCAGACTGGTTCATAAAATTCAGCAATGGCTCTGAAATTTGGTTGGCAGGGCTTGATAACGGCGAACGACTTGAGAAAATTCTTGGCAATGAATATTGCACCATATATATCAATGAAGTGAGTGAGATTGGCTGGGACTCTGTTGAGATGGTCAAAAGCCGTTTGGCACAGAAAGTGATGTTTACGAACAAGAATGGTGAGGAAGAAGAGCTGTCATTGAAGATGTATTTTGACTGCAATCCACCAAGCAAACGCCACTGGACATATATTGTATTTGTTTTGGGCAAAAACCCGATTGACAAACAGCCTTTGCCAGATGCTTCTGATTATGTTTGGTTGAGAATGAATCCTGATGACAACAAGCAAAATATTGCCAAGTCTTATCTGACTGTTCTTGATAGTATGTCTGCCAAAAGCCGGAAGAGATTCAAAGATGGTGATTGGACGGATGATGATGAAAAAGCTCTGTGGAAAACTGAGCTGTTGGATGCCACAAGGATGAGCAAGGCAGATTTGCCAGAGTTCAAAAAGCTTGTGGTGGCAATTGACCCAGCCGGAACAAGTAATGCAAGTTCTGATGACACAGGCATAATCGTGGTTGGGCAGGATTATTCTGGTCACGGTTGGGTGCTTGAGGATGCCACTGGCAAAATGAAGCCGAATGAGTGGGCAAGAAAGGCAGTTGCTCTGTATGAGAGATGGTCTGCTGACTGTATAGTTGGCGAAGTCAACTTTGGTGGAGAGATGGTCGAGAATACAATTCGTTCAGTTGACAAGGGTGTGCCATTCAAGCAAGTTCGGGCAACTCGTGGAAAGGCATTGCGTGCTGACCCAATTGTTGCACTCTATGAACAAGGACTTATTCATCATGTTGGGGTGTTGGCTGCCTTGGAAGATGAGATGGTGACATGGACACCAGAAAGTGATTGGTCACCAAATAGAATTGATGCAATGGTTTGGGGCTTTACTTTTTTGTGGTTTGGCAGTAAAATATCTGATGAACAGATTTATTTCTGCTGATGAATGGAGAAAATTTGGATGAAATTTTTTAAAAAAATGTTTGATAAAAAAGCAGAAAAAAGTGGCTGTTCTAATGCTTCTTCTGCTTGCAATCCATGTTTGAGTTCATTTTGGGATTATCTACATCAGAATGGCATGGAATATGCTTCAATGAGTATGGCATACAATTTGTATGAAACAACCGCTGCTTTGTCAGATGCTGTTGACACAATTTGCAATCACATCAAGAGTATTAAGCCTTGCATTTTTGATGAGGATTGGGAACTGAAAGAAGAGCACAATTTGAATGTGCTGCTTGCCAAGCCGAACAGGAACCAAAGCTGGCGTGAGTTCATTTTTGAATGTGCTTTGAACAAGTTGGTGACAGGCAATCTGTTCTTAATTGCCACAGGCAATGTCAATCGTGAGATTTTGGAGTTGTATCCAATTAAGTCAAGCTATGTTATTGTCAATGGCATAGATGCCAATTCACAGCCTGTTTATCAAATATCTGCATCCAACAGAATGAGAGTGTTCAATGGCATTTATTCATTCAATAGCAAGACCAAGTCATTCACAAATACAGACTACAGAGAGCTGATTCATCTTAAAGGATATTGTCGAAATTCTGGTGATGAAATTTTTGCTTTGCCTCTGATGAATAGCATTTTGAAAGAAATTGAAATTGCTAATGGTTCGTCTATACATAATGCTTCTCTGTTGAAGAATGGTGTAACATTGTCTGGTATTTTTAAGCTAGCAACAAGTGACAGAAAGGCAATTGAGGAATTTCGCCAGCAGGTGTCAACTTATTTCTCTGGCAATAGCAATGCTGGTAAGTATATTGCAGCCCATGCTGATAACATAGATTTCAAGCCTATCAATGCCACAAACAAAGACATGCAGATTCTTGAGCTCAAGACAGATGCTGAAGACATTATTTACAGCAAGTTCAATATTCCTCAACCATTGTATAAAACAGGCTCACAGACATACAACAATTATTCAGTTGCCAAAGTCAGTTTGTATGATGATGCTGTGCTGCCTCTGGTTGGTGATATTTTTGGCAAATTTGAAGAATTATTCAAACGTCGTGGCATGCTTGAGAGCAATTTCAGCATAAGCTATTCAACCAATGACATTCCTGCCTTGCAGCAACGCACCTCTGAATGGGCAAAGAATTTGAGTGAGATTGGTGTTTTGACTGACAATGAAATTCGCACAGAGCTTGGCTATGATTCTTTGAGTGGTGGAGATGTGATTTATAAGCCCACAAGCATGGCACCAGTTGATGCTGCAGAGTATGACACAGAGACTACAAAGAGAAACAATTTTGTGCTGAGAATGAAGAAACTCGGCTGCACTGATAATGAGGCGAATGAATTATGGACAAAGACCAAGCAAGACAACTGAATGCCAAGATACAATTAGACAGCAAAATCCGGAAAAAAGCAGAAAGGCTGCTGAGACAGATGGCTCGGGATTTTGAAAAATTGTATGCTGAAAAGGGCGTTTATTTGGATTTCAATGCCTATGCAGAAAAATGGCAAAGACTTTTGGCAAGGCATTATAAAAATGTCCAAGATGAGTTTATTGGAGTGGCATCTGAAGAGCTTGATGTGCCAATGAGCAGAGACAAGATGGCATTATTCATTCTGGCTTTGCAAATTATGAGGGAGCAGAGAGCATCAGCATCAAGTCGTCAAATAATTGATACAAGCACAGAGCAAATGGCAGATAGCATAAGCAAGGCTGAATTGTATATGCAGCAGGAATCTATTCCCATAAGCAATGATGCAGTTGCTGCTTTGGCTTTGGAGATATTTGGCAGAAAGATTGAATCAAGAGCCACAACCATTGCCATGACTGAAACTCAATATGTAGCAGAGACTGTTAAAAATATTGAGGCAGATTGTTTGACCAATAACAAGAATATTTTTCTTGTTCAGGCGGTTGAGCAAGATGCAAGTCTGGCTGTTTCTTCTTATATGACTAATGCTCCAATTGGTTATGAAAAAGAATGGCTGTCTGCTTTATTGCCTACAACAAGACCAGCCCATGCTGCAGCCCATGGTCAAAAGGTTGCACCAAGCGAATTGTTCTATGTTGGTGGGGAATATCTCAAATATCCAGGTGATACAAGCATGGGAGCAACTGCAGGCAATGTGGTGAATTGTTATTGTGCTGTAAGGTATAATAAATAAAACAAAATGCTTGACTTTTTTGATTTTTGGTGCTATAATATAGACAAATATAATGCGAGGTGTTGATGAACACAGTTGAAAACAAAAAATTCTTGAAAAAAGATGCTGAAATGAAAGTTAAGCGTCTTGAAGTTCCTTTTGAAGTCAAAGAAGTCTCTGAAGATGATGACTTTTATTATTTCAAAGGCTATGGCTCAACATTCGGCAATGTTGACAGAGGCGGAGATGTAGTTGTTCAGGGAGCTTTTAAGCAGACTCTGATGAAACAAGCTCCAGTTCTTCTCTGGCAGCATGACAGAGGTGAGCCATTGGGTGTCTTTGCAGAAATACACGAAGACTCAAAAGGTCTTTATCTTGAAGGCAAGATGCCTAAGACTGATACATTTGTGTCTGGAAGAGTTTATCCACAGTTGAAAACTGGCTCAATCAAGTCGATGTCAATTGGCTATTCTGTTGACCAATACGAAATTGTTGATGGAATCACTTATTTGAAAGAGCTGACACTGTGGGAAGTTAGTTTGGTGACATTCCCGATGAATCCTTTGGCGACTGTTGATTCTGTTAAATCAATTGATGAGATTAAAACAGAAAGAGACGCCGAAAGATATCTTGGTGAATTTTTGTCATCAAACAAAAGTAAGCATTTCATCAGCAAGATGAAAGAGCTGTTCAGCCATCGGGAAGTTGGCAAAAAGCAGGATAGTCGGGAGGATTATTCAAAAATCATTACAATGTTAACTGAAATTAAGGAGAAAGTCTAAAATGGCTGAAATTGATGATGTTATGTCGGCTGTGAAAGAACTTCGTAATGAAGTTGAGAAAAAGTCAGCTGACCAAGAAAAAATTAACAAACTGCAGTCTGCTCTTGATGCTTCTGAAAAGAAAAATCAGGAATTGGTTAAAAAGCAGGCTGAATTGGAAAATGCACAGCGTGAAATTGCCGCTAAGCAGGAAGAAATTGAAAAATTGGCGAAAGCATCTGGTGACAATTCTGAACGCATCAAAGAATTGGAAAAAGAAATTGCTTTGCATGCGGCAGCTCCGGCTGGTGCTGGTGATGCTTGGAAGAATTCTGAAGAGCATATTGCCTTCAAAGAATATTTCTTGAATGGCATTGGTGCAAAGACCATGCGTACAGATACTGATGTTCAGGGTGGATATCTGGTACATCCGGAATTTGCTGCTGATATTTTGCGTCAGTTGCATGATGTTTCTCCGATTCGCTCATTTGCGAGAGTTCGCACCACCTCTAAAAAGGATTTGACAATCCCTGTTCGAACTGATATTCCGGTTGCCAAATATGTTGGTGAAACTGAGGAATCTCCGGAGAGCGAAGACAAGTTCGATTCCGAGACCTTGACGGCTTATCGTCAGACTGTGACTTTGCCTGTCACCCTTGACTTGCTGCAGTTCAGCAACTACAATGTTGAATCTGAATTTGCTGCTGATGTTGCTACTGCTTTTGCCATTGGTGAGGGAAGAGCATTCTTAAAAGGTTCTGGACACAAACAGCCGGGAGGAATTCTGACGAATTCTGCTATTGAAAGAATTGAAGGCTCAACCTCTGGCAAACTGGTATTCGATGATGTTTTGGCTTTGCCTGCTGAATTGAAATCTGGTTACAAAAATCCGGTTTATGGCTTCAATCGCCGTACACTGTATGCTCTCCGCACTGCCAAAGACCAGAATGGTCAGTATTTGTGGAGAATGGGTGGTGAAAATATGCCTGCTGTTATCGGCGACTACAAATATGTCATTTTTGATGACATGCCGGATGTAGCTGTTAACGCAACACCAGTTCTGTTTGGTGATTTGTTCGCTGGTTATACCATTCTTGATTCTACTCAGATGGGAATGATTCGTGATGAATACACCTCCAAGAAAAAAGCCATTATCGAGATGACATGGCACCGTTGGAACACTGGTCAAGTAACGATGGCAGAAGCTATCAAATTGCTGAAAATTAAAGCATAAGGAGGCATAAATGAGTGCATATGATTTGGTGAACAATATCAAAGTTGTTAATGCAGTTAATTCTGCTGCTTTAACTGATGATTCATCTGAATCTGCAGCGATTGATACTGCAGGTTTTGAATCTGTTACTGTTGTTGCACAGATGTCTGCTTTTACTTCTGGTGCAGGAAAAATTTCTATTTCAGAATGTGATACTTCTGATGGTAGTTTTACTGCAGTTGCAGAAAGTGATTTAATTAATGCTCCGGAAAATATGGCAGCAGCTGGTGCAGTCAGCAAAGTTGGATATCGTGGTCACAAACAGTTTATTAAAGTGAAAATTGCAAAAGATTCTGCAATTTCTGCAACTGTTGGTGCTGTGGTTATTCTTGGACATCCGCATCACAAAGCTGTGTAAAATAAAAGGGCATTGGGTTATGCCTGGTGCCCTTAATTTTAAAAGGAGTGAAATATGTATAAAGCCCTTAAAGATTTTGCCTGGTGCATTGATTTTAACAAAGTTGAATTCCACAAGGATGAAGAATTTGGCATTGAAAAAGTTAAGCACAAAGGAATTGCCGAAGAGATGATTGCTCACAAGTATGCTGAGGAAATTTCTTCTGGCTCAAATTTTGGTGAAGGAAAGAAAACTCTTCAGGAGATGACCAAAGTTGAGTTGGTTGCTTTTGCTGAATCTGAGTTTGGTGTTGTTTTATCAGGAAACAAGTCAGAAATGATTGAGCAGATTGAAAAGCTGGCTGAAGAAGCTGAAGAAGATGCCAATGGTGATGATGTAGAATAGGAAAGCACATGGCAAAATGCATCAACATAAATGGAAAAGAATATCCTGTTTATGCGACAGCTGAAGAAGCTGATGAGTATTTTGCTGCTTTCTTTAATTCTGGCTGGGATGCAATTTCTGATGAAGATAAGGCTAAATTGCTGGTGTCAGCTACAAGAAGCATCGACAGAATGCAATTCGCTGGTGAAAAAGTTGATGAGGAGCAGAAACTGAAATTTCCAAGGATTATTTATTGTCAGCAAACAGATGATAATGTTCTGCTTGAAGCGTGCTGTGAAGAAGCCTTAGCAATTTACAGGTTCAATTCTGCATTCGGCTCTGATATTTCTGGTGTAAAATCCATGAGAGTTCAAGATACAGCGGTTGAATTTGGAGATGGCAATAAAGATAATCAGTTCAAATCTGATAACACATACAATTTGCTATATCCTTATTTTGAATTTGGTGTGGAGGTTGGATATTGCTAATAAGAAATGCAGCAGATTTAAACAAAAGTCATTGCAATCGTTTTAATGGAATGTTAAAGCAATTGCAAAGACGTTCTGTTACAACTGGCATCCATAGCAAAGACAATAAAAGATATCCAGATAGCGATGTTACAACTGCAGAAGTTGGAAGTTATCAGGAATTTGGCACATCTAAATTGCCACCAAGAATGTGGTTGAGAATTTTCAAATTTGTCACCAAATATAAAAGGGAGCTGAGCTCAATTGTTGCAATTGCCTTTAATGAAAACAAAAATGCCAATGGTGTTTTGACTGACATAGGTGGTTACCAGAAAGAGCGAATCAAAGAAAGAATTCTGGATGATACAGTTCGCCCAAAATCAAATAATGTTACAGGCATAACCTTGGTTGACACAGGACAGCTTGTAAAATCAATTGATTATGAGGTGCACTGATGTTTAATTCTGTTCTGCTCGGCATTAGAGAAAATGAAAAAGTGCAGGTTCTTGAAAAGACTTCTGAAATAAAGCCTAATGGCTCTGAAGCAATTGTTTGGAAGTCCATCAAAGAAATTCTATGCAACATCCAAGCAAACAATAAATATGGTGATTCTTTATCTGCCTCTGAAGCTGGTGACAAAATTTTATCTGTATATAACATGTACACAAGTGAAAAAGTTGTTGAAGGTCAGAGAATTTTAAGGGATAATATATTGTATGAAATCAGGAATGTTGAGCATAATGGCAGAAAGACATTTCTGGAACATTTTAAGGCTTATCTGGTGAGGGTTGACAATCAATGAGAAAACAAATAATCCTAGATTTTGTCAAAGAAATTCTGCCAGATGATTTTGAAAACAAAATTTATTGGGCAAATGAACGCAAAGATGAGCCAAAAAAGCCGTTCTGTCTGCTTAGAGCTATTGTTCCGGAGCAGACTGACAGCAGGACTTCTGAAAGAGAGCTTGCAGGCAATATTCAAGAAGTGACAATGTATAAAAATATGGTTGTTACTTTTGCCATCTACAATGATGGTGTTGCTGAAGATGGTAATCTTGATGAGAAAAATTATTTTGCAGAAAGTAATGCCAGAAAATTGAAAAACAGTTTTGAGCCACTTGATGCTGCTTATGAATTTCTGGCGAATGATATGTCAGTTAATGATATATCAGAGCTTCGAGACTTAACCGAATTGACAGCAGGCGGTTATGTTTACAGATATGAATTTGATGTTACATTTGGCTTCAATGATGTAGTTCAGATTCAGAAACAAGTTGGTAAAGATGTTGTTGTTAATATTGTGAGAGGTAATTAAAGATGATAAGTATTGATAAATTGGTTGAAATTGGCTTTACACTGCCGCAAGCGACCGACATTTCAGCATATTTGTCCAATGCAGGGTATGTTGGGGATTTTACCTCTTCAGACCTTGTTTCTGGATACGATATGCCTGCAAATAAAGTTGTTGTCATTTCTAACATTGGTGAATTGGATTCAATATTCGTGCCTGGCACTAAATATTATAATGATTTGTCAGTTCTTCTGATGCAGAAAAACAATGCAAAGCCGAATCAGAGCAGAATCAATCAAGTGGTTGTTTTCCAAAAAACTGATGAAGATGATATTGCATCAGCCTTTACAGCTTTGATGAATTTGAATGCAAACTTCTCTCAGCTGTATATCTCTTCTTCTTTGAAAGCAGATATTGTTGCTGTTGCTGCAAAAGCAGAGGCGAGCGGTCGTTTATTCATTGCCCAGACTTCTGATGAAGATGTTGCCTCTGGAACTGCAGGCAATGTTGCTGAAACTTTGGCTGCAAAAAATTATACAAATACAAAGTTAATCACACATATTGATTCAGAGAGTCTAAAAGGTGCTTTGGTTGGTGTAATGGCAAATCCATATCTTGGTAGTGTTGGTGATTTGTATTCTCAATTTTCTGGTGTAACACCTCAGAATTATGATTCAACTTCCATGAGCAATTTTGATAAGAACAATGTTGGTTATTATTCATATGTTAATGCCATCAGTGGTGCTGGTGTTGAACAGTATGCCAAGAAAATATTTTATGGTAATAAACAAGTCAATGGTGAAATCACAAAACGCCGTTATATCAGATTTACAATCGACCTGCTGCTGAAATTTAAGGTTCTTGATTTTCTGGCTAAAAAGCTCAGCTATCAAGAGAGTTCAAACAGCATTCTTGAAGAGAATCTGAAATCTGTTCTGATTGGCTGCCAGAGCAATGACCTTATTGTTCAAGATAGTGAAGACACCAATGGTTTTTACTTGAAATGCATGCCGATTGCCAAAGTCAAAACAAATTATCCAGCTGATTACAGCAATCAAGTTTATCACGCTCAAGGTTGGTATATTGATGCATTGACTGGCACAAAGGTTATTATTGATTTGACTGTTAATCCGTCAGATTCGGAAAAATCAGCAATTGAAATGTAAGGAGAAAATGGATGAAATATGATAGAAAACTCCAATTCGCAAGCTTGAATGGCATCAACTTGACAAATTTTGGTGATGCTTTCTGCGAACATTCTCGTGAAAATGATGCCATTGAAAAAGTAAAAGGAATTGTTGGAGACGCCGTTACTTTGAAGAGATACGACCAGTTTGACACATTCCGCATTACACAGAATGTTTTCTCACCAATCAAAGGGCAAGTTGACAACTGGGAAAAATATGGGACTCAATTGACATTTCAGTATAAAGATGACAATACTGGTGTCACCAAGACTTCAACCACAGCTTATATTCAGTCTCACACAGAGCCTTTGGATGGTGGTCAATGGGAAATGATTATATACTGTGAAGAGGTTAAATAATGAAGCAAATTGAAGTTGAATATGATGGCCATAAATATTCCCGCAATGCTTTGAGCTTTGGTGAGTTGACTGCATTCGGAGTTCGCATGGTTCAAAAATTATTTGGCTTTGGGGCTGTTACAGGTGTCGTCTTTGCTAATAAATTTGAGCAAGGCGACAACCTTGATAGCTTTTACAAAGTTGTCAAAGATGTATTTGACAAAGATGACTGGATTTGGATGGTCAATTTGTTTTTACATGACAAAGCAAATGTTCTCTATATTGATGGCAATCCTGTGGATGAAAATGAATTGAGTGAGCATTTTGCTGGAAATTTCCTTGCTGTTTATACAATCACAGTGATGATGGCATATAACAGCTTGGGGGAATGGAGAAATCGTTGCGGAACTGCTCATTCTCTTGCAGCACATTGTAGAACTCTTCTCCATTACCAAAGCTGCCGAAGTGAAGGACTTGTTCAGTGCTTTCCAAAATGACCTGACCGTAGGACTTATCAATGTAACCATGAACAGCAACCCCTCTTTCCTGGCCTATGCCAGCGTAAAGAATGATGCTCCAATGAAAGCCCTTTATGAGAAAAAGTCCGAACTGGGACTGAAACGCGGCGAAGACATCGTGAAATTGAATGAGAATGAATATGTCTATAAATCACGCGCTATCAACATATTCTTCGGTATACGAGACAAACAGATGTACGCCACCAATGACGAACTGCTGTATAAAAACGTCTGCAAGGCTGTTGACCCGTCTGTTAAAGAAACGAACTTCGCTTCCGGTCTGAAAGGCAAGCGCACAGCCTTTGTCATCAATGCGGAAGCCGTACTCGACCTGCCCGTCGTAAAAATGCTGGCCGAATTTGGCGGACAAGAATATAGTACCTATTACTCACTGCTCGGCAATATCTCATATCTGGAAGCCGTTGGCAACGAGGATAAGGCAACCGTCACCCTGCAACTGAAGAACAAGGATGTAA
>OHKE01000606.1_pt1 | contig 11430 bp, 8 predicted proteins | sample 1568731 | NCBI WGS metagenome assembly OHKE01 (sample SAMEA3879588, study PRJEB24766) | human gut metagenome | biome: human-associated habitat; feature: feces | place: USA | collected 1985/1987 | reverse complement strand
TCCGCCAGCTGGGCGGACTGATGAAGGTGATGCCGTTCCTGGCGGTCGGTTATGTGATCGCGGGTCTGGCCAACCTCGGGCTGCCGGGCCTGAGCGGCTTCGTGGCCGAAATGACCATCTTCAACGGCGCGTTCATGAACGCCGACACGTTCCACCGCGTGGTGACCGTCATCGCCTGCACGTCGATCGTCATCACGGCGGTCTACATCCTGCGCGTCGTCGGGAAAATCCTCTACGGCACGTGCGACAATCCCGGGCACCAGAAGCTCTCCGACGCCACGTGGGACGAACGCCTGTCGGTCGTCTGCCTCGTCGTCGCCATCGCCGGCATGGGTCTGGCGCCGCTGTGGGTGAGCGACATGATTCGCGGCAGCGTCGCGGAGGTTATTACTCACATCATGAATTAAGCGACTATGGATTACACCTCGATATTTGCGCTGATGCGGGCCGAAGTGACCCTCACGGCGATTCTCGTTTTCGTGTTCCTCTACGACCTCGTGGCCGGGGAGCGCGGACGCCGCCGCTTCTCGGCCGTGGTCTGCTGCCTGATGGTCGTGCAGGTCGTCGTGAACCTCATTCCGGGCCCGGCGGGCGAAGCCTTCGGCGGCATGTTCCGGTATGCGCCGATGGACGGCATCGTCAAAGGCATGCTCTCCGTCGGGGCGCTGGTCGTCTTCCTCCAGTCCGACACGTGGCTGCGCCGCGAGGACACGCGCCACAAGCAGGGTGAATTCTACATCCTGACCCTCTCGACGCTGCTGGGCATGCATTTCATGATCGGTGCGGGCAACTTCCTGCTGTTCTTCATCGGGCTGGAGCTGGCCTCCGTGCCGATGGCCTGCCTGGTGGCCTTCGACAAATACAAACGCTATTCGGCCGAGGCGGGGGCCAAATACATCCTCTGCGCGCTGTTTTCGAGCGGACTGATGCTCTACGGCATCTCGTTCCTCTACGGTACGACCGGAACGCTCTATTTCGACGATATGGCCGCCCGCATCGACGGTTCGCCATTGCAGGTGATGGCCCTGGTCTTCTTCTTCTCGGGACTCGGCTTCAAGATTTCGCTCGTGCCCTTCCATCTCTGGACGGCGGACGCCTACCAGGGGGCGCCGACGAACGTGACCGCCTATCTTTCGGTGGTCTCGAAGGGCGCTGCGGCGTTCGTGCTGCTGACGGTGCTCGTGAAGGTGTTCGCCCCGATGGTCCGGGAGTGGCAGACGCTGCTCTGGATCGTGACGGTGTCGAGCATCACCGTCGCCAACCTCTTCGCCATCCGGCAGAAGGACCTCAAGCGTTTCATGGCCTTCTCGTCCATCTCGCAGGCCGGATACATCATGCTGGCCGTCATCGGCGGCAGCGCCATCGGCATGACCTCGCTGGTCTTCTACGTGCTGGTCTACATGGCCGCCAACCTCGCGGTGTTCGGCGTGCTGTCGGCCGTCGAGCAGCACAGCGGGGGCAAGGTCTCGCTGGAGGACTACAACGGGTTTTCGCGCACCAATCCCCGCCTGGCGCTGCTGATGACCCTGGCGTTGTTCTCGCTGGCGGGAATCCCGCCCTTCGCCGGGTTCTTCTCGAAATTCTTCGTCTTCGCCGCGGCTTTCAGTGGCGGATTCCACCTGCTGGTCTTCATCGCCCTGATCAACACGGTGATTTCGCTCTACTACTACCTGCTGATCGTCAAGGCGATGTACATTACGCCCTCCGACGCGCCGATCGCGGCGTTCCGCAGCGACCGTTACACGCGTGTCAGCCTTGCGCTCTGCATGGCGGGCGTTCTGCTGCTGGGCATCGTCAGCGCGGTTTACGACGGCATCAACGCCGTTGCGTTCGGACTTTGACCGGACGGGATATGCAAATGCGAGGCACGGTCTCCCGTGCCTCGCATTTTTTCGTGCGGGTGCGATTTGCAGGCCTGCCGCCGGGGTGCGTTTATCGCCGCTTTTCCAGGTCGAGCAGCCGCTCCTTGATGTCGAGTCCCCCGGCGTAGCCCGTGAGTTTGCCGTCGTAGCCCAGGACGCGGTGGCAGGGAACGACGATGACGATGGGGTTGCGGTTGTTGGCCATGCCGACGGCGCGGAACGATTTGTTGTGGCCGATCTGTACGGCGATATGCCCGTAGGTGCGGGTTTCTCCGTAGGGAATGGTTTGCAGCGCCTGCCAGACGGATTGCTGGAAGGGTGTTCCGGCGGGTGCGAGCGGCAGCGAGAAGTCGCGGCGCGTGCCGGCGAAGTACTCCCGGAGCTGCGTTGCCGCCTTCAGCAGCAGGGGCGTGGCGGAGGTTTCGGGGACGGCTGCGGAGCCTTCCGGAATTTCCGTGCCGAAACGGATCTGCGTCACGGCCTCGCCCGTAGCCGTGATCGTCACGGGGCCGACGGGCGTTTCGAGTTGCAATGTGTACGTCATAAATTCTTCAGTGTGTAATCGATCATCTTTTGTCTTATGTGTGCCGTTGCGTCGGGCAACATCGAGTGGTTCTGGTCGGGGTAGATCATCATGTCGTACTGCTTGCCGGCGCGGTTGAGCGCCCGGGTCATCTCGACGGTGTTCTGGAAATGGACGTTGTCGTCGGCCGTGCCGTGGATCAGCAGCAGCCGCGTGCGGTCGTCGCGCAGCAGCGGCGCCAGCACCTTTGGGCGATCCAGTACGATCACTTGCATAATGGCCCTCCTTTTAGCGTTTACAGCAGATAATGCCCAGGACGATGACGGCAATGGCCAAAATGCGGGTGACCCAAATGGTGGGGCAGCAACAGGCGATCACCAGTCCCGCACCGAATGCGATCCATAAAAAATCACGCCTACACATCTTTTTCACACCGAACACCCCGCAATGCTGTATTTACACCATACTATGCACGCAGTTGCAGATCGTTACTGAGCACCGTCAGCAGTCGGCCCTCCCGAAAAGAAATGGAACATTCCCCGCCCCGCACCTCATTGCTTTGGCACATGGAGGTGGCCGGGTGCAGGTCATAGTCCGTCAGTTCCCACTCGGCGCCCCGAATGGTCAGTCCCCGGCACACACCGCCAAAGGCAAACAGGGAGAAATAACCGTAGCCCGCCCCACTAAAGGAAAAAGGGCCGTCAGAGATAAAAAGCTTTTCATTCGGGGTAATAATCTCCGCCTGCACACCCCGGTCCAGGCAATAGGCCAAGTTCGCCACATTGGAGAAAGAATGGTCAAAGCGGTTGCCAATAGCGCCCACCAGAATCAGGTGGGTATAGCCGCGCTCCAAGGCGATCTTTATGGCCGCCAAGGTGTCCGTATCGTCCTTATGCGCGGGCATCACGATCAGTTCCTTGGTGTGCTCCGGCACCGGAGAAGAATCAAAGTCCCCAACCACAATATCCGGCTCTGCACCCAAGCGGCGGCACTTTTGATACCCGCTGTCCGCTGCTACCACAAAAGCGCCAGGCAACAACGGCTTTATGTAGGCGATATCCGCCTCCGGCGCGCCGCTGACAATCAGGCACCGTTTTATTTCCGTTCCCATTTTTTAATATCCTTTACCTGATTATAAAATTCAACATAACTGTTGTGACGACTTTCGCTGATCTCGCCCCGCTCCACGGCGGCGCACACAGCACAACCCTTATCTGCCACATGGGTGCAGCTATTAAAGCGGCAATCCCCCAAATAAGGGCGAAAATCCGGAAAGCAACCGGGCAATTCGTCCTTGTCGATCTCCGCGTCCCGCTCCAGTTCCAGTGCAGAAAAACCGGGGGTATCTGCTACCCAGCCACCGGCCACCGGGTACAACTCGCAGTGCCGGGTGGTGTGGCGACCGCGCCCCAACTTTTTGCTGGTCTCGCCGGTTTCCAGCGCCAAGTCCGGGCACAGACGGTTCAGCAGCGTGGACTTGCCCACGCCACTGTTGCCGGTAAACGCGCACAGCTTGCCGGAGATCAGCGCCGGCAATTCGTCTGCCCCTGCGCCGGAGCGGGCATTACACAGCACCACAGGGTAACCGGCTGTTTTGTAAATGTCAGCGTACTGCTGCCCGTTCTCTGCCAAATCCGCCTTGGTGAGCACGATCACACAATCAATGCCCTTTTGCGCCGCCAGCACCGTCAGCTTGTCGATCTGCACGGTACGGATCTCCGGATCTACCAAAGACGACACAATAAAGAGCCGATCTAAATTGGCCAGCGGCGGCCGGCGCAATTCATTTTTGCGGGGCAAAATAGTGTCAATGGTATTCTCCCCTTGCGGGTTCACGGTAATCTCCACCCGATCCCCAACCAACGGGGTGATCCGCTGCTTGCGAAAGGCGCCCCGCGCCTTGCACTCATATAATCCATCGGCGGTTTCTACATAATAGAAACCGCCGATCCCTTTGTGAATTCTGCCTGTTACTGCCATATCAGTCCGTCCCGTCGGGTACTGTGGTGTCCGTCTTGTCATTAAAGTTCATACGCACCGTTTTGGCCTTGTCTGCCTTTACAGTCTGGCGCTGAGACACCTCGCCCAGTTCCACCTCGATCTCCACCCGGGCGCCGTAAGACACTTGCAGGTTAAAGGTACGCTGGCCGCCGTCCAGGCTCTCGCTCTTGGTAAATTGCAGTTCCCCGTCCACATAAATGTTCAGGGTGCTGTGCTTGCCGGTATCCGGCACCGTTACCTGCAACTTCACCGTCTCTGCCGCCGGGTCGGTAGACACCACGCCGGTGGACACCACCAGCTTGATGGCAGCCGACGGCTCCGCCGCCTCACCCTGACCGGGGGTCTGGCTGATCACTGTATCCTTGGGCAGATTGCTGTCTTCGGTAGAAATCTGCACATTCTCAAACCCGCTCTTCTCCATAAAGTTGCGAGCATCGCTTTGGCTCAGTCCACGCACATCCGGCACAGTCAACAGCACCTTTTGGGTCGTGCTGGGGCCGGAGCTGATATAAATGGTCACCGTTTGGTCCGCAGCCACCAAATCCCCTGCCTTGGGGCTGGTATATACGCACTGACCCTCTTTTACCGTCTCGCTGGAGATGGTCGTTACGGTGTAGTTGTTCAGTCCCTCGGAGGCCAACTCTTTCTTGGCCATATCCTCACCAAGGCCGTAGCAGTTGGGCACCTGAATGCCACCGGGCGTCTGGGCCACCACAAGGGTCACTGTGCTGCCCTTCATCACCCGCTCACCAGCTGCAGGTTTTTGCTCCAGCACCGTGCCCGGGTCAGCATCCTCGCTCTCCTTGCTCTCCTGTACAAAAACATAATCGTACTGGTTGGAGCTGACGATGGTGTCATAGGACTGACCCACAAAGTTCTCCAACTTCATAGACTTGGTGTTCAGCGAACCGGTAAGACCCATCACCAACAGTACAATGGCTGCTGCAAGCACCAGCATACCGGCGATCACGGCGCCGACGATCTTGCCCTTGCGCTTGGGGTCTTCCTCCACCACCGGCTGTTCCGGCTCGGAACGCAGATCCGGCTGGGGCTTCTCCGTGTGATCCACCGTTTTGATCACATATTTCGTGGGCTCCTCGTCCACAAAATAGGAATAGTCAAATGTGGTGGCCGGGTTCTTGATGACCTCCTCCACATCAAAGAGCATTTCCGTTGCAGACTGGTAGCGATTGGCCGGGTTCTTCTCCATAGCGTGGGCACAGATCTGCTCCACGCCCCGGGGAATATCCGGGTTAATATCAATGAGCCGCTTGGCGTCCGCCTGCACCTGCATTAGGGCCACAGACACGGCGCTGTCTGCATCAAAAGGCACACGACCAGCCAGCATCTCATAGAGTACCACGCCAAGAGAATAAATATCCGCCCGTTCGTCAGTAAACTCGCCCTTCGCCTGCTCCGGACTGATATAATGCACAGAGCCAATCGCATTTTCCGTTAACGTTTTGGTCTCGCTGCGGGAGAAGCGGGCAATACCAAAGTCTGTCACTTTAATATGACCGTCAGCCAGCAGCATAATATTTTGAGGCTTAATGTCCCGGTGCACAATGCCCTTGTCATGGGCATGCTGCAACGCGCGCAAAATCTGCGTAGTAAAGTACAGGGCGTCATTCCAGGTGATGGCCCCCTGCTTTTGTATATATTCCTTTAAGGTAATGCCGTCCACATACTCCATCACAATGTACTGGAGCTTCTCACCAAAGCTCACATCGTACACCTTTACGATATTGGGGTGGGACATAACGGCAATGGCCTTGGACTCATTCTTGAACCGGCGCACAAAGTCGTCATTTTGCAAAAACTCGTCCTTTAGGATCTTCACCGCCACAATGCGGTCGTCCACATTGTCATAGGCTTTATAAACAACGGACATACCGCCTACGCCGATGATCTCCTGCACTTCATATCTGCCGTCTAAGCGTTTTCCTACATAATTATCCATTATATTTGTTCACTCCGCTTAATTGCTGATGGCAACAACGGTAATATTATCACCGCCGCCGTTTTTGTTGGCCTGCTGCACCAGTCGATCCGCATAAGCATAATACTGACCGTCACTGATAGCGCTGACCATCTCGTCATTGTCCACATAGTTGGAAAGACCGTCTGTACACAGTAGTAGCACCTGGCCGTCGCTAAAGTCGATCTGATCAAAGTCAATCTTAATGGCACTGTCTACCCCGATGGCACGGGTGATGATATTCTTATTGGGGTGGTGCTTTGCCTCGTCCGGGGTGATCTTGCCGCTCTCCAGAAGGTCCTGCACCATACTGTGATCCGTAGTAACCTGCTGCAAGCCATCGGCAGAAAAGAGATACGCGCGGCTGTCCCCGGCATGGGCGATAAACGCCTGTCCGCCACGAATGACGGCACACACCACTGTGGTGCCCATACCCCGAAGATCCGCCTTTTCCTGCGCCAGATCATACACTTCCACATTGGCGGCAGACAGCGCCGACTCCAGCATATTGCAAATGGAGCTGTCCCGCATATTGGGGTGGTAAGACGCATTGATCTTGCTGCTGATCACCTGCACCGCCAGTGAGCTGGCAATATTGCCGCCGGCTGCGCCGCCCATACCGTCGCACACCACGGCAAAGGCCGTGCCATCCGGCATTTCGCCCACAAAATAGGCGTCCTGGTTGGACTCACGGATCCGCCCCCGGTCGGTTTTAGCAACCATGTTCAATCTGATCACCTCGTTTCTTCAATCTGCGAAGCTGCCCGCAAGAGGCATTGATATCATGACCTAAAGTTCTTCTTATTGTAGCATTTATTCCCTGTTTTTTCAATATGCTTTGAAAGTTTTGAATGTCTTTTTGACTGGATCGCACATTGCCTCGCTCCGCCACATCGTTCACCGGAATCAGGTTCACATGGCAAAGCATCCCCCGCAGCCGCGCCGCCAATTCCATGGCATGGGCCGGTCGGTCGTTTACATTGTGGATCAAAGTATATTCAAAAGACACCCGGCGCGAGGTTTTCTCCGCATAAGCTGCCATAGCCCGCAAGGTAGCATCCACGCCCCACCGAGCATTCACCGGCATGGTGCGGGAGCGGATTTCATCATTGGGCGCGTGCAGGGAAAGCGTCAACGTCACCGGCAAATCCTCTTCCATCAAATCGTAAATACGATCCACCAACCCGCAAGTGGAAATGGTAATATTGCGCAGGCTGATATTCAGCCCCCGCGGGTCGTTGACCGTATGTAAAAACGCGATGGTATTATCATAATTATCCAACGGCTCGCCAATACCCATCATCACAATATGGGATATGCGGCAGCCCAGGTCCTTCTGGGCAGCGTGCACCTGACTCTCCATCTCCGCCGGCAGCAAATTCCGCTGAAAACCGGCCAGAGTAGACGCACAGAAGGTGCAGCCCATTTTGCAGCCCACCTGGCTGGACACGCAAATGGTGTAGCCGTAGTTATAGTGCATCACCACGGACTCCACATACTCGCCATCGTTCAAACGAAACAGATATTTCACCGTATCGTCCACGGCAGAAACATATTTTTCCTCGATTCGGCAGGCGGGAATGGTAAACCGTTCGTCCAGTTTGCGCCGAAGATCCTTGGACAGATTGGTCATCTCCTCAAAGTCCTGCACACCCACCTTGTGCAGCCAAGCGTACACCTGATCGGCACGAAAGCGCTTCAGCCCAAGGTCCCCAAACCGCTGGCAAAGTGCCGGATAAGTTAAACTTTTGATGTCCTCTTTCATGCCTGTCTCTCCAAAGCGGCGTAATAAAAGCCGTCGCTGCCCTGTTCACACGGAAAGCGCGTACATTCCGCCGCCAGGAAAAAGGCGCTGTGCCGGTCCAGAAATGCCGACACAACCTTCTCGTTCTCTTTTTTGTGGAGGGTGCAGGTGGAATACACCAGTCGCCCGCCGGGTTTTAAGTAAGTAGCTGCCGTCTGCAAAATGGAAAGCTGCAAGGCAGGCAGATCCTTAATACTGTCTAAATCTTTATAGCGGATTTCCGGCTTGCGGCGGAGAATACCAAAACCGGAGCAGGGCACATCGCAAAGAATGGCGTCTGCCGCCGTAATGTCCCGGCTATGCAACGTAGCGTCCTGCACGCGGGATTCTATACAGTCCAGGTGTAACCGCCGGGCACCGCTCTCGATCAGCTCCACCCGGTGGGGGTGCAGATCACAGGCGATCAAGCGGCCGGTATTGTTCATCTGTTCCGCCAAAGTAAAGGATTTACCCCCCGGTGCGGCACACACATCCAGCACCGTCAGACCCGGGCGCACCTGCAAGGCAGCGCAGGCCAGGTAGCAGGACAAATCCTGCACATGGAAATAACCTTTCTGAAAAGCGGCTGAGCGTTCCACATCAAAGCCGTCGTCCACTGTCAGTACATTCTCCGGCAGCAGACGGGCTTGCACGCCTTCCTCTGCCAGCATCTCCAGCAACTGACCGGGCGTCACAAACAAGGGATTGGGCACCAAAAATAATGGCGCACGACCGTTGATATAAGGCAGGAACGCCGCCGTAGCATCCGCTCCATAGGTTTTTTGCCACATAGCCAGCAGGGGCTGCGGCACAGAATAGCGGAGCATGGGCGTATCCGGCAAATCCGGATCCGCCGCGATCTGCCGCAGTACCGCATTGATCATACGGCCATAATAACCTTGGCCCACCGTCTTTGCCAGTTCCACCGTTTCATTTACCGCAGCAGGCACAGGCACCTTGTCCATATACAGCGCCTGGTAGGCGCCCATACGCAACAGCACCCGCACCTTGGGCTTCAATCGCCCGGTGGTGAATTTATCCACCAAAGCGTCCAAGGTGATCTGCCGTTCCAATACGCCCCGCACCAAAGCAGTGGCAAAAGCCCGTTCCTGCCCGTTGGCCACAGGTAAATGGTCAAGAGAAAGATTGGAATAGGCGCTCTCCTGTTGGATTTTATATAGGACTTCAAACGCGGCTAAGCGCGGAGATTTAACGGTCATTGCTTCGTCCTGCCAGGAGCAGCAGCCGCAGCAAAGTAGCCAGCGCAGAGGCCAGCGCCGCCACATAGGTAAGGGCAGCAGCCGTCAGCACTTTCTTCGCACCCCGGTACTCCTGTTCGGTTAAAAATTGATTGCTTTCAATGGTCTGCAAGGCCCGGCGAGAAGCGTTAAACTCCACCGGCAAAGTCAGTAGCTGGAACAGCGCCACTAAGGCATACAACACAATACCCACCATGATCAGCGGCCGCCAGGTAAATACCATGCCCAGCAGCACCAGCGGAATACCCAAAGAGGAACCGATGCGGGTGGCAGGAATGGCAGCGTTACGAATCTTTAGCGGTGCATAGCCCTGTGCGTGCTGGCAGGCGTGGCCCGCCTCATGACAGGCAACGCCGATGGCCGCCACAGAGGTGGCGTTATACACATCGCCGGACAGACAAATTTCTTTATTCTTCGGGTCGTAATAATCGGTGAGGGTGCCGCCGATCTGGCGAATTTGCACATCGGTAATGCCGTTTAGTTGCAACAGTCGCGCCGCCGCCTGGGCGCCGGTCATGCCGCACATGGCGTGCACGCTGCTGTACCGACGGAAAGCCCGCTTCACCTTGATTTGACAATAAAAAGAAAACAGCAGGACCGGGATCATAATGACCCCGGTTGCGTAATAAAGCATATAGGCGTTCATAAAATCACGCTCCTAAAACAGTACCTACCGCCACCGGGTGCCCAGCCAAAAAGGCCTTGGCATCCATGGCTTTCTTCCCCTGGGGCTGCACGGTCAGCAGTTCCAAACCGCCGCCGTCGCCGCAGGCAACAACCAATTTGCCCTTGCTCTCGATCACCGCACCGGGGGTGCTCCCCTTTTGTTCGCTTAGGCGAGCAGACAGCACCTTCACCGTCTTGCCACCAATGGTCGTGGTGGCGCAGGGCCAGGAATACAGCCCCCGCACCTGATCGTGCAGCTGCGCTGCCGAGCGGTTCCAATCCAAGGGACTCATAGACTTGGAGATCATTTTGGCATAACCAAAATCCCCTGCCGGTTGGGGCACCGGGTGCAGATCGTCCAACCTAGGTAAAATCTCTGCCAGCGCCTGTGCGCCTAAAGCCGACAGCCGGTCAAACAGCATTTCCGCCGTTTCCTCCGGGTCAATGGGTGTTTTCTTAACCAGCAGCATATCGCCGGTGTCCAATCCTGCGTCCATTTGCATAATGGTCACGCCGGTCTCTGTTTCGCCGTCTAAGATGGCCCACTGAATGGGCGCTGCGCCTCGATATTTAGGCAGCAGCGAGGCATGCACATTGATACAGCCATACCTGGGCAATTCCAATACCGCCCGGGGCAAAATGCGCCCGTATGCCACCACCACGATCAAATCCGGCGCCAAACTCTTTAACTGCTCTAAAGTTGCCGGGTCTTTCATCTTCTGCGGCTGGAAAACCGGCACGCCGTTCTCCGCAGCCAGCACCTTCACCGGTGGCGGAGTCAGCACCATTTTGCGCCCCTGTGGCTTATCCGGCTGGGTAAACACGCCCACCACGCTGTGGGGGCTGTCCAGCAGGGTTTGCAGACACGGCACGGCAAAATCCGGCGTGCCCATAAATACGATACGCAGCGTTTGCATCTTAGTCCTTCTTTACTGTTTTATCCATACGGTCAATAAAAAGCACACCGTCCAGGTGGTCGATCTCATGGCAGAATGCCCGAGCCTTTAGGTCCTCGCCGGTATACACATGCCATTTGCCCTCTCGGTCCTGGCCTTTCACCTGCACCTTTTTGGGGCGGCGCACCGTCTCGTACCGACCGGGCAGGGACAGGCAGCCCTCCTGACCGCACTGCTCACCCTCTGTCTTTACGATTTCCGGGTTAATCAGTTCCACCGGGCCGTCGCCGCAATCGATGACCACAATACGCTTGAGAATGCCCACCTGCACCGCAGCCAGGCCTACGCCGTTGTCCTTATACATGGTCTCAAACATATCCTCCACCAAGGTGGCGATACGCCGGTCAAACACTTCCACCGTGCGACTCTTTTTTCTTAAGATCGGATCGCCGTATTTTACTA
>OHKE01000604.1_pt1 | contig 11453 bp, 9 predicted proteins | sample 1568731 | NCBI WGS metagenome assembly OHKE01 (sample SAMEA3879588, study PRJEB24766) | human gut metagenome | biome: human-associated habitat; feature: feces | place: USA | collected 1985/1987 | reverse complement strand
TATTTCCAGATTCACCTGCGCCATCTGCTTGCGCCTTTTCATCTGGAAATAGTATGAACCCGAAAAGGGAGGCGAAAAACATGACGGTGGGGATGCTGCTGGCAACCATTCTGCTTGTGCTCACGTTCTCCGGCGTGCTTTCCGGCGCGTGGGAGCGGCTGGGGATTCGCCCGCGGACGGCGGGCGCGTGGCTGCTGGCAATGCTCGCGGCGCTGCTGATGCCGGATGTCCGGCTTGGCGCGGCGCGGGTGAATCCAGCGGGGCTGGCGGTGACGGCGGCGGCTTCCGTGCGCCTGATGATGACCATCCGCCCGCGCCGGGAGCTGGTGCGCGTGCTGCTGGGCAGCGTGATTGCCGGGGCGATGGGGCTGCTTGTGCTGATTTTGTCGGACGGGCAGGCGGATGCGCTCTGGGCGTGCGCGATACTCATCGGGGCGGCGGCGTGCTTTCTGGGGGTCAGCCGGCGCGGGATGCTCCTGTGCAGCTTGATGGGGCTGCTCGTCGCGCAGGGCGCAGCGGGCGTGTCGGGGGTTCTCCGCGCGGATGTGCAGCCGTGGACGGATGCGGCGCTGCTGTGCGCAAGCGTATCCACCGCGCTGGCGGAAATTGTGCGCCGAACCGCCATTTTCCTGCTGACCCCGCCGGGCGTGAAAGGGGGACACCGCGGATGAGGAAGCTTCTGACGCTGCTTTTGCTGCTGATGCTGCTGCTCACCAGTTCCGCCATGGCGGCGGAGAAATCGGCGTATCGCTTGGCGGATGAGCAGGGGACGCTGCTGGCGTGGCTGGATATTCCCCCCGCCGTCGGGGATGTGCTGCTGACGGCGGATGGCACGCGCCACCGGGTGATTGCGGTAGAGGGGCAGCAGGCAGTCTTGCGCGAGGATGGCACGGAGACGCTGCCCGATGTGCCGTGGTCTGCCCGCGAGACGGCGCAGCCTGTGACCAGCGCCGTGCGCACCATCGGGCTGATGGGCGACGCGGCGCTCGTGCGGGATTTGCGGGAAGGGCTTGCAAATCAGGGCGCGGCGCTGGTGACGGTGAATCCTGAACAGGCGGATTTTCCGCTGACCGTCGCGCAGGACGAAATCAGCAATTCCGCGGAATATGATACGCTTTTAAGCGGCGAGAAAGCGGCGAAAATCCGCCTGATTGTCCGCCGCGGCGGCGATAATGAAGCGCTGATGAAGAATTTCGCGCTCTCCGTCAAGGCGGGGCTTGACCACACCGCCCCGACGCTCATTCGGGACGTGTACTTTGCCGCGAACGCGCAAGAGCCGCTCCGGATGCTCTGGGGCGCGCGGGAGACCGAGCCAATCCGCCTGCAAAACACGATTTTGCCGCTGGCGCAGGTGATTTCAAACGCCTTGGCGCCCCGCGACACGGCTGGCGGCATTTCCGGCGGCGAGGACGTGCCGGAGCACAGCGCCGTGACAGGCTTGATTTTCGCCGGCGGTCTGCTGCTGGCGGGCGTGGTCGGTTACGGCTTGCTGCTGACCGGGGGACGCAGGCACGGGAAGAAAACATAACCCAAAAGGCGATTCAGCCAATGAAGCTGAACCGCCTTTTTTCAGGTGCGTATGGTGATGATAATCGCCGTGGCTCAATAATAGGTGATGGACACCACGTTCTCCGGCAGCCATACGCGGCGAATCTGGTACGAGCCAGACGGCTGGAACTCCAGGCACACATAGCCGTTCTCCCACGCCATGACCGCGCCGGTCGTGCCGGAGGAAATCTTCTGCTGATGCTGCTTGTAGTTCGTGCCCGGCCCGTAGTACGCCGTTGTGGTGGAGGTCACGCGCCCCGAACCAATCGCGCCGCCTTCAATCGGCACGCGGCTGACGTCAATGTCGATGCGCTGCTCGCCCGTGTAAACGCGCACAGTCTTGCCGCCGTACTCAAATTCGACCTGCAGCCACCAGATATCGTTGCCGGACGCGCGGGACAGCACCGTCACCGTGTGGCCGCCGTCGTTCCAGTAAGTGCCCAGCTCATCGTACTTCGTCGAAGGGCCGGAGCGCGTCGAAATCGGGCGGTTGGACATGGCAAGCAGTCCGCTGCTGCTGTCGGAGGAAGAGGGCGTCCAGCGGCCCAGCGCTACGTCAAACGAGACGCAGATGGCGGGGCGAACGGCGTTGTCAAACTCCGTCACCTTGTTCCCGTGGTCGTAGAAGCTGCCGTGCGCGCCGACGAACACGCCGAAGGTCGACGTGCTGTCCACGCGCGCCCAGTAGGAGGAGGTGCCTGTGTCGCTGGCGGTGTACGCGCCGCACTGCCGGGCGTATTCCGTGGCGTAGAGCAGTTCCGTGTCCAAATACTGCTGGATTTCCCACTGGCTGAGGATGTACACATAGTCCGACGAATTGCTGACGTACACGCTGTTCAGCTGCCCCTGTTCCGCCGACGTGAACGCGGAGGACAGGAACGTGCTGTTCAGCCACGAGCGGATGGTGCTGTTGTGCCACGAGGTGGTGCTGGTCGAGCGGTTGTAGACCATCGAATCCAGCCCGTACTCACTCACCGCGCGGACTGTCCGGCTGCCGTAATCAACGCTGTACACGCGCCAGAGAATCGGCTCGTCGCCGTTGCGCAGGTTGCCATCCTGCTCGTAGTTGCCGAAGTAGAACGTCTGCCCGACGTACACGTCATTTGCCGCCGAAGCAGCGGGCAGCAGCGTCAGCAGAGAAATGAGTGCCACCAAAAGCGCCAGAATCCGTTTGTTGCGCATGGAAAACAACCTCCCGTACAGATTTTGTAAAACCATTATATGCCATGCAACATGCCTTGTCAAGTCCAAAAAACGGCTGTTTTTTGCCAAAAATCAGGCGGCGGCAAAATTTTCATCCGACAAACAGTTGACCTTGACCGCGAAAAATGATACATTATAATGAGCGCGAATTCTGCGCTGTACGGTTAAGGAGGTACTTCCACTTTGCAACCCGAAATCAACCAAGAAGCCATCGCCCGGATGCTCGATCAGGTGCAGAAGCCGACGCGCTATACCGGCGGGGAAATGAATACGCAGCTCAAGCCGTGGGACAGCGCGAAGCTGCATTTTGCGTTCTGTTTTCCGGATACCTACGAGGTCGGCATGTCCCATCTGGGCATGAAGATTCTCTATGCCGCGATGAATCAGCAGCCTGATATGCTCTGCGAGCGCGCGTTTATGCCGTGGGTGGACATGATGGACCTGATGAAGCAGGAGAAAGTCCCGTTGTTCACGCTCGAAAGCCGCAGCCCGCTCAGCGCCTTTGATGTCGTGGGCTTTACGCTGCAATATGAAATGAGCTACTCCAACATTCTGGCGATGCTGGAGCTTGGCGGCATTCCGCTTTTGCGGGAAAATCGCCGGGAGGAAGACCCGATTGTGGTTGCGGGCGGGCCGTGCGCGTTCAATCCCGAACCGCTGGCGGATTTTATTGACGCGTTCATGGTCGGCGACGGCGAAGAGCAGATTCTCGACCTCAACCGCGTCATCATGCAGGGGCGCGAAGAGGGCGCGAGCCGCATGACGATCCTCAAGCGCCTGTGCGCCATCCGCGGCGTGTACGTTCCGGCGCTCTATGACGTGAAGTATAACGCGGACGGCACGATTGCGTCCATGAAGCCGAACTGCCCCGAAGCGCCCGAAAAGGTCTTGAAAGCGATTATCCCTGATTTGGACAAGGCGTTCTATCCCACGGAAATCCCCGTGCCGTATATGGAGATTATCCACGACCGCATCATGCTGGAAATCATGCGCGGCTGCACGCGCGGCTGCCGCTTCTGTCAGGCGGGCATCCTGTATCGCCCGGTGCGCGAGCGGAGCCTCGAACATCTGGTGGAGCTGGCGCAGCAGCTGGAAAACACGACCGGGTATGAGGAAATCAGCCTGTCGAGCCTGTCGTCCGGCGACTATACCTGTCTGGCGGAGCTGATTCGCGAGCTGATTCGGCGCTTAGACGAGAAGCATGTGTCGATTTCGCTGCCGTCGCTGCGCCTGGACAGCGTGCTGAAGGATTCGCTGGAGGCGACGCAGAAGGAGAAGAAAACCAGCCTGACGTTCGCGCCCGAAGCCGGAACGCAGCGCCTGCGCGACGTCATCAACAAGGGCGTGACCGAAGAAGACCTGATGAGCAAAGTCTCCGACGCCTTCCACGGCGGATGGAGCAGCGTCAAGCTGTACTTCATGATGGGTCTGCCGACGGAGACGACCGAGGATTTGGACGGCATTGCGGATTTGGCGAAAAAGGTCGTTGATGCGTACTTTGCCGTGCCGAGGGGCGAGCGCGCGAAGGGACTGCGCGTGGTGTGCAGCGCGTCCGTGTTTGTGCCCAAGCCCTTCACGCCCTTCCAGTGGGAGCCGCAGGACACGCAGGAGATGGTGCGCGAGAAGCAGAGCCACCTGCGCGAGAAGCTGCGCATCAAGGGCGTGACGTTCAATTATCATGAGTCGGATTTGAGCTATCTGGAAGCGTGCTTTGCCCGCGGCGACCGCCGAATGGGGCAGGTGCTTCTCCGTGCGTATCAGAAGGGCTGTATGCTCGACGGCTGGACGGAGCTGTTCAAGTACGACATGTGGCGCGAAGCCTTTGCCGAGCTGGGCATCGATCCAGCGTTCTATGCCTACCGTCGCCGCGAGAAGGACGAAATCATGCCGTGGGATGTGATTGACTGCGGCGTGACAAAGGAGTTCCTGTGGCGCGAGAAGGAAAAGGCGGAAAAGGCGCAGACGACCAAGGACTGCCGCAAGGGCTGCAACGGCTGCGGCCTGCAGCGCTTCAAAGGGGTGTGCAAATATTGCGGATAATGGCTGTGTTTGAAAAGGGCATCCGCCTGCGCCACATCGGGCATCTGGACATTCAGCGGGCGATGATGCGCGCGCTGCGCCGTTCGGGGCTGCCCGTGGCGTATTCCAATGGGTATAATCCGCATATTCTGCTGACGTTCGCGTCGGCGCTGTCCACCGGGGCGGCGGGAAAAAAGGAAATTCTGGATGTGACGATGGCGCGCGAGGTGTCGCCGGATGATTTCCTCCAGCAGATGAACCGCGCCCTGCCGCCGGATTTGCAGCTTTCTTTCGCCCGTGCGCTGGATGACAAGCACCCGGCGATGATGGCGCTCGTGCAGGCGGCGGATTACACGCTGCAAATCGAGGATGCGAACGCGGCGAACAAGATGATTGCGGCGATTCCTGATTTTCTCCAGCAGACGAGCATTCTCGCCATGCGCCGCACGAAATCCGGCATGAAGGAAACGGACATCCGCCCGCTGCTGGTGTCGCTCTCCGGCGAAGGCACGGCGATTCATGCCGTCATGGTGCTGACGGAGACGCTGGCGTGCAAGCCGGATATGCTGTTAAGTGCGCTTAGCACCTTCTGCGGGCAGGAAAGCGCCCCCAATGCGCTGATTATCCGAAACGGCTTGCTGGGTCGGGATGAAAACGGCGAACTGACGCCCTTGGAGAACCTATGAGAACATTGCTTGTGCATCAGGGTGAAAAGCCGCTGATTGGCATATTGGAAGACGGGCAATTGGCGGAAGTCTTTTTTCCGCAGGAGGGCGACACGGCGGAAGCGGTGCTGCTGGGGCGCGTGGAGCGCATTGTGCCGGGGATGAAGGCGGCGTTCGTCGATATTGGGCAGGAGAAAAACGGCTTTCTGCCGCTGGAAGAGAAGAACACGGGGCTGTCCTACCCGAAAACGGGCGACGCGGTGATTGTGCAGATTCGCAAGGAAGCACAGGGCGTCAAGGGCGCGTTCCTCACGCGCGACATCAGCCTGTGCGGGGAGACGATGCTGCTCACGCCCATGAGCCGCATGATTGGCGTGTCGTCCAAAATCACGGAGGATGGCAAGCGGAAGGCGCTGAAGGAGACGGGCAGGGCGATTGCGCAGGAGCGCTTCGGCTTGGTGATGCGCACGGCGGCGGAGAATGCGCCGGAGGAAGAACTCGCGGCGGAAGCGGAGCGCCTGTTCCAGCAGTGGGAGCAGATTCGCCGCGCCGCGCCGACCGCACATGTGCCGTCCGTCTTGATGCAGCCGCGAAGCACGCTCGAAGCCGTGCTGGATGACTATCGCCCGCGCGGGATTGACCAAATTGTGACGGACGACCCGGCGGTGGCGGAAAAAGCCGCGGGCATTGCGCCGGTTCAGGTGATTCCTGAAAACCTGCTGACCATTTATAAAATTGAGTCGCAGCTAAAAAAAGCGCAGGAGCGCCGCGTGTGGCTCAGCAGCGGCGGTACGCTGGTCATCGACCCGTGCGAGGCGATGACGGTGATTGACGTCAACACCGCCAAATTCACCGGCAAGCGCGAGTTAGAGGACACCGTGCTGCGGCTGAATCTGGAAGCGTGCGGCGAGATTGCGCGGCAGGTGCGCCTGCGGAATTTGAGCGGCATCATCATCATTGATATGATTGACATGAAGACCCCGGAACACCGGCAGATGGTGCTGGACGCGCTGGAAAAAGCGTTCGCGTCCGACCGCGTAAAGACGGTGATTCACGGCTTGACCTCCCTCGGTTTGGTGGAAATGACGCGCAAACGGTCACGTCCGCCGCTGCGGGAAATGCTTGCAAAACAGGAGGAAGCCCATGAGTGACAGAAAGCCTGTCATCATTACCGAAGAACAGATCGAGGAGCAGCGGCAGTACATTCAGCAGATTCGCCTGATGCCGGATGCCCCGAAGAGCTACCACGTTGTGACCTATGGCTGCCAGATGAACGCGCACGACAGCGAAATCCTCGCCGGAATGCTGCGCGACATGGGCATGGAGGAAGCCGCCGACCGCGAATCGGCGGATTTTGTGCTGTTTAACACCTGCTGCGTGCGCGACAACGCCGAGCGCCGCGCCTTGGGCAACGTGACGTGGCTCAAGGAAGTACGCAAGAAGAATCCGCGGCTGATGATTGGCGTGTGCGGCTGCATGATTCAGCAGCCCGGCATGGCGGAGAAAATTTTGAAGCAGTATCGCTTTGTGGATTTGGCGTTTGGCACGGCGAACCTGTACCGCCTGCCGGAACTGATGCTCAAAGCGCTGGAAAGCGACCAAGCGGTGGTGGAGGTGGAGGAGCAGAACACGATTGCCGAGGGTCTGCCCGTGCAGCGCCTGCGCCATGACGCGGCGTATATCACGATTATGTACGGCTGCGACAACTACTGCACCTACTGCATCGTGCCGTATGTGCGCGGGCGGGAGCGTTCGCGCGAAATGAGCGCGATTGTGGCGGAAGCCGAGGCCCTGCGGGACAGCGGCGTGAAGGAAATCATGCTGCTGGGGCAGAATGTGAACAGCTACGGCAAGGGGCTCCAAACGCCAGTCACGTTCGCCCAGCTGCTCAAGGCGCTGGATGATGTTGGTATCCCGCGCATCCGCTTCATGACCAGCCATCCGAAGGACTTGTCCGACGAGCTGATTGATGTGATGGCGCATTCCAAGCACATCCTGCCGCAGTTCCACCTGCCGGTGCAGCACGGTAACGATGAAATCCTCCGCCGGATGAACCGCCACTACAACCGCGCGCAGTACCTTGACCGCGTGCGCAAGCTGCGCGAGGCGATTCCGGCTATCGGCCTGACGACGGATATTATCGTCGGCTTCCCCGGCGAGACGGAGGAGCAGTTTCAGGACACACTGTCCCTCGTGCGCGAGGTCGGCTATGACAGCGCGTTCACCTTCATCTATTCGCCCCGGACGGGCACGGGCGCGGCGAAAATGCCGAACCAAGTGCCGGAAGACGTGTCCTCCCGCCGCATTCAGGAGCTGCTGAAGGTGCAGGAGGAATGCCAGAAGAAGGCGCTCAAGCGGTTCATCGGCACAGAAGAAGAGGTGCTGGTGGAGGGACTCAGCCGCCGCAGCGACACGGATGTGTCCGGCCACGGGCTGCACGGGCTGTCCGTCACGTTCCCCGGCACGGAAAGCGACGTGGGCGAAATCGTCCGCGTGAAGATTGTGGGCGCGAAGAACAACACGCTCACGGGTGAAAGAATCTGAACGGGCAGCAAATCAGAAAGGACAATCAATATGAAAGAAGTTATGATGTGCGCGCAGAAGCTGGCGGAAGCCATTCTGAACAGCGACGTTTACCAGCATATGCACACGCTGGAAGAGCAGGTGACGCAGGACGAAGACGCGACGAAGGCGATTGCCGCCTACATGGAAAAGCGCACGGCGGTCGAACAGGCGATGCGCAAGCCGGACATCGACCCGTCGCAGCTTGCCGAAGCCGCGCAGGAACTGGAAGACGTGCAGCAGGCGATGAACGACTGCCCCATCATCCGCGACATGCGGGACGCGCAGAAGAAGTATCAGGACATGATGGACAACGTGAACCGCATCCTGCGCCTTGTCGTCACCGGAGAAACGGAAGACGACAAAGGCGGTCAGCCCACCTCCGGCTGCACCGGCAACTGCGCCTCTTGCGGCGGCTGCCACTAATTCGGAATAAACAGGAAGATTATATCTGGAAACATGCCTATATGGGTTGGAAATCAAGCAAGCCAGCCGAAAAGCACCTCCCGCCCGCAAGAAACTTTGACGGCGGGGGGAGTCCAGAGGGGGCTGAAGTCCAGACTTGCACCCTCTTCAGCCCCCTCTGGGCGCTCTTTGGTTACTTTCTGGCGCGCCAGAAAGTAACAACTTCGCGTCCGCAGACGCGACGGGAGCAGCAGAAGAAAACAGCTTGGTTTTCAACCCAATCAAGCCAAAGTAAAGCATGTTTCATAAAAACAGCAAGTTAAACAGAAACAAGAACGAAAGCGGGGAACAGACATGGCGAGCGTCACACCGATGATGCAGCAGTACCTTGATACCAAGGCGGAATATAAGGACTGCATTCTTTTCTTCCGCCTCGGTGACTTTTATGAGATGTTCTTCGATGACGCGAGGACTGCTTCGCGCGAGCTGGAACTGACGCTGACGGGCAAGGACTGCGGACTCAGTGAACGCGCCCCGATGTGCGGCGTGCCGTACCACGCGGTGGATACCTATGTTGAGAAGCTCATCGAGCGCGGCTATAAGGTTGCTATCTGTGAGCAGATGGAAGATCCGGCGCTGGCGAAGGGGCTGGTCAAGCGCGCCGTCACACGCATCATCACCCCCGGCACGGTCATTGAACCGGCGATGCTGGACGAGAAGGCGAATAACTTCCTGTTAAGCATCTGCTTTGTCGCCGACCGCGCGGGGCTGGCGTTCGCTGATGTGTCCACGGGCGAATTCTACGTCCACGAAATCACCCAGCCGGAAACGACGCTCTCGGACGAGGTGGCGCGCATTTCCCCGATGGAAATCATCTGCAATGACCAAGTGAAGCTGCGCGCGTGCCTGCAGCGGGAGATGCAGAATGCTTCGGAGCAGCCGAGCGCGTGGTTTCAGCTGGCGAACGCAACGGAAGCGCTCTGCCGCCATTTCGCGCTCAATGACCTGTCGCCGCTGGGACTCAGCGACGAGTACAAGGCGGGCGCGAGTGCCGCGGGCGCGCTGATGCGGTATCTGTCCGAGACGCAGAAGAACGCCTTGGAGCACATGACCAGCCTGCGCATTTATCAGGGCAGCGAAACGATGCTGCTTGACCGCAACACGCGGCGAAATCTGGAATTGACGGAATCCATCCGCGGGAGAAGCCGCAAGGGGAGCCTGCTCTGGCTGCTGGACAAAACCAGCACGGCGATGGGCGGCCGCCTGCTGCGCTCGTGGATTGAGCAGCCGCTGGTGGACGAAGCGAAAATCAACCGCCGGCTGGACGCGGTGGGCGAGTTTGCGCAGGAGCATGTGCTGACGATGACGCTCGCGGAGGAATTGCAGGGCGTGTACGACATTGAGCGCCTGCTGTCGAAGGTCGCCTATAAGTCGATGAACGCGCGGGATTGCTTGTCGCTGTGCGCGTCGCTGCAAAAAGTGCCGAAAATCCGTGAGCTGCTGCGCGAGGCGAAAAGTCAGGCGGTGGAGGAAATACGCGATTCGCTGGACACCCTGCCGGAGCTGACCGACCTGCTGACCCGCGCAATTCACCCCGATGCGCCGATTCTCATCACCGAGGGCGGCATCATCCGCGATGGCTATTCCCAGATGCTGGATGAATACCGCGCCGCGTCCACGAGCGGCAAGCAGTGGATTCTGGAGCTGGAGCAGAAGGAACGCGAGGAGACGGGCATCCGCAACCTGCGCATCCAGTACAACCGCGTGTTCGGCTACTACATCGAGGTCAGCAAGTCGTATTACGAAATGGTGCCGGCGCGCTACATCAGAAAGCAGACATTGGCGAACTGCGAGCGCTACATGACGCCGGAGCTGAAGGAAATCGAGCAGAAAATCGTCGGCGCGCAGGAGCAGTCCACACGCTTGGAATTGCAGCTGTTCACCGAGGTGCGCGAGAAAATCGCGGAGCAGATTGCGCGCATCCAAAAGACGGCGATGGCGCTCAAATCGCTGGACGCGCTGCTGTCGCTGGCGAAATCTGCGATAGAGTACCACTACGTCCGCCCGGAAATGACGCAGGACGGCACGCTGGATATCGTCGAGGGGCGTCACCCGGTTGTCGAGCAAACGATGAGCGAGGGCGGATTCGTGCCCAACGACACGCACATGAATGCTGGCGACTGCCGCATGTGCATCATCACTGGGCCGAACATGGCGGGCAAAAGCACCTACATGCGGCAGGTGGCGCTGATTGCGCTGATGGCGCATATCGGGTCGTTCGTCCCGGCGAAGGAAGCGAAAATCCCCGTCACCGACCGCATTTTCACCCGCGTCGGCGCGTCGGATGACCTCGCCAGCGGGCAGTCCACGTTCATGGTGGAGATGAGCGAAACGGCGTACATCCTGCGCAACGCGACCGCAAAGTCCCTCGTCATTCTGGACGAAATCGGACGCGGCACCAGCACGTTCGACGGCTTGGCGATTGCGTGGGCGGTGGTGGAGTACCTGTGCGACAAGCAAAAATCCGGCGCAAAGACGCTTTTCGCGACGCACTATCATGAGCTGTCCGAGCTGGAAGGGCATATCGACGGCGTGCAGAACTACTGCATTTCCGTCAAGGAACACGGCGAGGACGTCATTTTCCTGCGCAAAATCATTCGCGGCGGGGCGGACAAGTCCTTCGGCATCCACGTTGCGCGGCTGGCAGGCGTGCCGCACCCGGTGCTGGTGCGCGCGCACGAAATTCAGGCGCGTTTGGAAGTCAGCGACATCAACCAGCACGGCATTGGACAGAACATTCTGGGCGATGCCGAGAAGCGCAAGGACGAACAGGTCAACCTGTTTGACTATCGAAAGACAGAGATTATCAACGAACTGCAAACCTTGGATGTGATGGCGCTGACGCCGATGGACGCGATTAACAAGCTGTTCCTGCTGCGCGAGAAGGCAAGAAAACTGTAATACTATTTCCAAATTCGCCTGCACCAGCTGCTCGTGCCTTTTCCCTTCTGGCGTCCGGTCGTTCCACTTAGCGTATCGCTGCAACGCTGC
>OHKE01000603.1_pt1 | contig 11459 bp, 8 predicted proteins | sample 1568731 | NCBI WGS metagenome assembly OHKE01 (sample SAMEA3879588, study PRJEB24766) | human gut metagenome | biome: human-associated habitat; feature: feces | place: USA | collected 1985/1987 | reverse complement strand
CACTTCGACCAGCCTGCTGAGCGGGTGGTCTGCCGCCTGAGCGACACCCTGTTCGCCATCGGCTGCGCCGACCGCACCCGCCGTGAGCTGGAAGAGGAGCTGAAAGCCATCTACGCCGAGATGCCCAAGGAGTGTGTGGCCTCGGTGGGCCTGATGCGCCGGGTGCCGTTCACCCAGTCCATTGGCGTGGCCGGCACCCGCGAGGTGCGCTGCAAGAACTGGGATGCCCTCTATGACCTGTGCGAGAAGCGGCTGGCCGCTGCACAGACCGCAGGCGGAGACCGCATCTACGACGGCGAATAATGCATAAGAGTCCCCCTTTTGAGAGAAACTACCCTCAAAAGGGGGATTTTTGTATGGAAAACCAGAAAAACGACAATCTCAATATGCTGGAAGCCATCGTGCAGAACACCGAGATGGGGAAGAACACCCTTGACCAGCTCGTGCCGATGGCGGAGGATGAGCAGTTCAAGGCGGAGCTTCTGCGCCAGCGCAATATCTACCGCCAGCTCAATCAGGAGGCCCACGCCGCCATCGACGCCTGCGGCGGCTCGGCCCAGGGCCAGAGCACCATGGCGAAGCTCAACACCAAGGTGAGCATCGGCATGAAGACCATCACCGACAAATCCACCCGCAACCTCGCCGAGATGCTCACCCAGGGCAGCGGCATGGGCGTGGTGGACTGCATCAAATCCCAGAAGGACTACCCCGACGCCGCGCCGGGGTCGAAGAGGCTGATGCAGAAGCTGCAGGATTTTGAGGAGGATAACAGGCTGAAGCTGGAGCAGTACCTGTAAACAGACAGAAGCCGGTCTTGTGACCGGCTTCTGTTGCTGTCTGTTACAGAGATTTGACCATCGCGGCGACGATCTTCGGGAGGATGAGATACGAGGCGGAGTTGACGCCCATGATTTCGAGCGCGTCGATCTGTTCGGTGATGCGCATGGTTCCGATCTCCGAGGCGATCGACGAGCCGACCTTTCCGGCGAGAATCAGCGCCACGACCGCCGACGAGAATTCCAGGATCATCGTCTCGCGCGTGGCATAGCCCACCAGCGAACGGGGGATGAACGGCGAATCGAGGTTGATGCACATCTGCAGCGTGATGACCGCGCCGATGAAGACCGAGATGATGGCCGTCAGGCCGATCGAGTTGATGCCGAGCGACTCCATTTCGAAGATGATCCGCCGGCGGTAGATGGCAGCCTTCTCCGGACGGGAAAAGACCTTTCCCATCAGCATGAAATAGCGCCCTATGAGTTCGAAAATCTTCAACATGCTACTGCTTCTCCTCTTCGAAATCGACGTAGTCGCCCACGTCCTTCGACACGCGCTTCTCGGGCGTTGCCGGGGTTTTGTGCACCTTCACTTCGCCTTCGCGCGCCTTGCGCGGCTGCTCTGCAAAGGGCGAGCCGAAACCGCCGAAGCCCTTCGGTCCGGACTGCTGTCCGAAGCCTTCGCCGAACTGCTGCTCCATCTGCTTGCGGACCTTGTAGATCCGCCAGCGGAAAGCCAGCATCAGCACGACGACCAAAATAATAAGTCCCATAAGAAAATACAAGATAAACAGCGCGATGCCCTTGAGCAGTGCGGGGGCGCCGAGCGCCAGTATGACGATGAGGAGCGTCGTCAGCGGGTTGCGCTGCACGAAGCTCACCAGGGAGTCGATGATTGCCAGTATGAAATTCATTCCGATTTCGGTTTACATCTCCACAAAGGTATGGAAAATTATGCGTATTTCAATTAAATGTCGTAAATTTGGCGTCTGGAAACGAAAAACAAATCACAATCCCACATGTTAACTCCCCTCACCGCCATCTCGCCCGTCGACGGGCGTTACCGTAATAAAACGGAGAAATTAGCCGATTATTTTTCGGAGCAGGCCCTCATCCGCTACCGCATCCGCGTCGAAGTGGAGTACTTCATCGCCTTGTGCGAACTGCCGCTGCCGCAGCTGGCCGGCATCGACCGCTCGAAATTCGCCGCCCTGCGCGCCCTGTACCTCGATTTCTCGGCCGCCGACGCCCAGCGCGTGAAGGAGATCGAGTCGGTGACCAACCACGACGTAAAGGCCATCGAGTACATCATCAAGGAGAAAATGGACACCCTGGGGCTCGAAGCCTACAAAGAGTTCGTGCACTTCGGCCTCACGTCGCAGGACATCAACAACACGGCCATTCCGCTCTCGCTGAAAGAGGCCATGACGGGGGTCTACTACCCCGCCGTCGAGGAGGTCCGCGATACCTTGGCGTCGTTCGCCGAACAGTGGCGCGAGGTTCCGATGCTGGCGCGCACGCACGGGCAGCCCGCCTCGCCGACCTCGCTGGGCAAAGAGTTTTCGGTATTCGTCGAGCGGCTCGAAAAGCAGTCGGTCATGCTCCACGACATCGCCGTTCCGGCCAAGTTCGGCGGCGCCACGGGCAACTTCAACGCCCACCGCGCGGCTTACCCCGAAATCGACTGGGTGGCTTTCGCCAACCGGTTCGTGAACGAGACGCTGGGGCTTTGCCGCTCGCAGTACACCACGCAGATCGAACACTACGACAACCTGGCCGCCATCTTCGACAACATGAAGCGCATCGACACCATCCTCATCGACCTCTCGCGGGACATGTGGACCTATATTTCGATGGAGTACTTCAAACAGCAGATCAAGGCCGGGGAGGTCGGGTCGAGCGCCATGCCCCACAAGGTCAACCCCATCGACTTCGAAAACGCCGAGGGCAATTTCGGCATCGCCAACGCCGTTTTCGAGCACCTCGCCTCGAAGCTGCCCGTCTCGCGCCTCCAGCGCGACCTGACGGACTCGACCGTGCTGCGTAACATCGGCGTGCCGATGGCCCATGCGGTGATCGCCCTCAAATCGCTGCTCAAGGGACTGAACAAGGTGATCCTCAACCCCGAGGCGCTGGCGCGCGACCTGGAGAGCAACTGGGCCGTGGTGGCCGAGGGCATCCAGACCATCCTGCGGCGCGAAGGCTTCCCGAAGCCCTACGAGGCTTTGAAGGCCCTGACGCGGACCAACGCCCACATCACCCGCGAGTCGATCGCGGCATTCATCGAAACGCTCGACGTCGCCGAATCGGTCAAGGAGGAGTTGCGCGCCCTCTCGCCCTCGACCTACACGGGCGTGTTCCGGTAGACCGGAACCGGCATCGAAAACAAAGGCAGGACCCGAAAGTGTCCTGCCTTTATTCATTCCAAACGGATCGTTACTCCTTGCAACAACGCACCGTATAGCCATAGGAACGCTCCTTGTCCAGCTCATTATTGATCGAACCGCTGCTCGACAGTTTGCTGCGGAAGAAGAGGTAATAGGATTTGACCGAAGAGGCTTCCACCGACCAGTAAGCCCCCGAACCGCCGGTCGAACTGCGCAGGCCCACGATGGCACCCGAACTGTAATTGCGATAGCCCTGCGCCGGATACCAGGCCGTCCGTCCCCCGTGGGCGTAGGTCATACCGCAATTCGTTCCGTCCCATACCGAAACGCCGTCGATGTACTGACGTCCCGAAATCAGATCCTCCCATGCACCGGTTTCAGGAACCCTGTACCCCGGAGGGCAGGGGTCGTTGAGCGTTTTGGTCTCACCCCACAATGTCGCGTTCGGCGACGCGAGCCAGTTGTAGCCGTTTCCGACCTTATTGTTGTAGAACGTCATGGGATTGGCGGCAGCCCCGTCGGTCGTCGTCGCACTCTTGCTGAAATTCCACCCCAGCGCCGGATAAGCGGGATTCACCGCCGTGCCGTTCTTCGCCTCGAGAAACGCATTGGCCGAAGTTTCCGTTTTCTCGCCCCCGTAGAACGGGTCCTTGCGCCCCCACTGGTAATACATGCCGTAAGCGTCCGTACCGCCTGCGGTCGCACCTACGGCGCCCAGGTGCAGATCACAAGTGATTTTTTCATCATGCTTCGTTTTTTAGTTAATGGTTCCATCTGTTCTGTCCCGTCCGTAACGGACAGACTTCACGGAGAATACCGCACAGGCAAAAACAGGCATGACCACCCGGCAAAGCATGGCGACGACTTCCTCATCCGACCGTAAAAAAGTCTGTCCGAAGAGGTTCGCAGCAACAGGAAAAAGAGGGCCGAAGCAAATAAGGACGTACGGAAAAACCACCGGCGACGACTTCAGGCACTCCCTTTCTCCGCAGGAGCAAACACCCTATCGCGCAAGGCAGGTCTTCTGACTTGTCCCCCGGGGCGGCGCCTTCCCGGTCCAGGAGGACCAGTGGCTCAAGAATGCCGCAACGAAAAAGCCCTTTCGGGCGGGACTCACAGCAGCGGGAACTGTTGCCGATTCACACGGCATTCCCTCTTAATTCCCCTCCACGGGGAAACCATTGCACGGCAAAGGTACGCTTTTATCGGCAGGAAGCAAGCGATTCGGCGGAATATTTCCGCCAAATGCGCCCCGCGGTTCAGCGCCGCGGGGCGTTCCGGCCACGATGCGCCCTTTTCCGGCGGACGGCGCGCGACTTTGGCACGCGCTTTGTACTTATTTCATTCAACTGCGGCACAGCAACCGCAGTGAGGTTTCTTCATTTATTTAAGTTTGGGTTAGTAGTTTTAGGAGGGCAATCCTCCAAGGGCAGCAGGCAATCGTGAGATTCCCTGCTGTCTTGTTATATATTGTCCTCCACCCGTTCACTCCGGCACCCTCCCCCCCGATTTATCGCACTTTCAGGCAAGACGGATAAAAAAAAATTTGGATTTTATTGGCAGAAAGGTTATTTTTATCCCGTCACATATTGCACGGCCGCCCCGTAAACCCGATTGAATATCCAAAGACGACCGGCCCTGCGCCCGAACAACAGTATTAACCCACTAATTTCCAAAGTTTAACCACTATGATCAAATCTTTCCTGTCATGGGGAACGGCACTGTTGGTGCTGTGCTCTGGTCTGCTAAGCTCATGCGACGACAAAAACGAGGGGGGGGGGAAATCCTGACCCAAGCGTCACGCTCGCCATCGGCGACGCCGCATTCAACTCCCTGAAATTCACGCTCACACTCAAGGATGCGGACAAATGCAGCTACATCTGCACCAAGGCGTCCGAAGCCGTGCCTGCGGCAGCGACGATCATCGCCGAAGGCCAGTCCGTAAGCGCATCGGGCGTCGTCGAGATCGCCGGCCTCGAACCCAACACGGCCTACCGCCTCTCCGCCGTCGCCCTGAAAGGCAACATCAACGGTAAGGTCAGCTCGATCGAGCACACCACCTCGGCACCCGGCGTACATCCCGCGGTCGTCCTGACACCGGGCCAGTCCACCACAACGACCCTTACGTTCAACGCCGCCCTGACCGACCCAGAAACCGCAGCCTATGTCTGCCTCGAAAAGACCGAGGGGCTGACCCTTCCCACGGCCGAGGAGATACTGCGTGACGGCAAAGCCATCGCACAGACGGGCGATATCCTTGTCGAGAACCTGAAACCCTCGACCACCTACGTCATCGCGGCAGCTGTCGCCAACACCGGGATCTACTCGGAAGTCAATAGCATCGTGATGGCAACCGGAACGCCGACGCCCGTGGTGACGCTGACAGCGGGAGCCACAGCCCCGACGACACTCACCTTTACGGTAGGCCTCGCCGACACGGAGAAGGCCGCCTACGTATGCCTCGAAAAAGCGGACGGCACGCCTGTCCCGACGGCCGAAAAAATCCTCACCGACGGTACAGCCATCGCACAGGCCGGGGAGATCACCGTAGACAACCTGAAAGACGGCACCACCTATGTCATCGCCGTCGCAGCATCCAACAAAGAGGTCTATTCCGAAGTCAAGTCGATTGAAATGGCCACCGACAAGGATTTGAGCGGCCCGGCCGTCTTCGACCGCCAGGTAGCCGGCGGCTATTATGGTATTCCCGAAGGTGGCCGATACGGTGAATACCTCGTCATATTAGCCGACGGCGAGGCCGTAGGTGCCGACGGAGTGTATGCGACCATCGGAGCCGGGCGTACCATGAGCCTGAACCTCTATCAATTTACTCCCACGAATATGAATAACATCGTCCTACCGGATCGCACCTACAAATATGCCACCGACAAATCCATTTCGACATTCCACCCGGCCAAGACCTACTGCATGGTCAACGACGGCAAGGGGAATATCACGAAAGTGGAATTCAAGGCAGGAACGATCGCTGTGACAAAGTCCGGCTCGACCTTTACGGTCAAGGCCACGCTGACCACGACCGACGACAAAGAGTTCACGGCCAGCTACACCGGCCCGATTACGATCGAGGACAAGACAGCCGTCAAAATCGAGCCCCTGCCCGACCTCGAAAACGACGTCACGAACGCAACTTTCATCCGCGCACTGGCTAAATACTATAACAACGATGCCGGCACGGCAAACGACTGCGTCGTAAACCTCTACGATGTCCAGCCGACGGTCAACGACGATTACGACTACCTCATAGGGGCCGGGCATATGGTATCGCTCTACCTGACGACCGCACTTTCCGAAGAAATGGTACTCCAGGAAGGAACCTACACGGTGTCCGACACAGGCACGCCGGGCACCTACGCACCGGGCGAGCAGATAGAGTTCATGGACTCCATGCTAGCCATGGGAACCTATTGCGAGGAACGCAACGCCTCCAACGAATCGGTTTACGGATTCATCACGTCCGGCACGGTGACAGTCACGAAGGTCGGCACCAACTACCGCTTCGTACTCGACTTTACGACCGACAAAGGCCGCAAGGTCAGCGGCACTTACGAAGGCGCCGTGGAGATGAGGGACAAACGCAAGTAGAAATAATCCCCTTGCCACAACCCGGGATTACCGGAAACAGCACACGCAGGATGTCCGTGGGGACATCCTGCAGTTGTTTATACCCTTTCCCGCCGGCATGTATCATAGGCCGCACCCCCGCCGCACACACAAACGCCTTTCCGACACGGCGCCGCGGCACGGGATTTGCAACATACCGGGTAACTGCGGAACAGCAACCGCAGTGAGGTTTCTTCATTTATTTAAGTTTGGGTTAGTAGTTTCAGGAGGGCAATCCTCCGGAAGGCAGCAGGCAATCGTGAGATTCCCTGCTGTTTTTTTGCGCCCCGTCCGCAGGCGGTCAACACGCAGGCGCAGAGGAGCCCGCGGGGCGCGGAAACGCCCGCATAAACCATGCACACGCCCGAAAAAACATCAGCCCGGCCGCGTTGCGGCACAGAAACTGATTGACGGCCAGTTGTAAAACACAATTCCACATCATGGCAAAACGTAAAAATATCACCACGACACAGCTCGCCCTGATGACCGCGGCGGCGGTTATCAGCCTGCGCGGACTCCCGATGATGGCGCAGGAGGAGCTGACGATGTTCTTCTACATCTTTTTCGCCACGTTCCTGTTCCTGATCCCGGCGGCGCTGGTAGGTGCCGAACTGGGAAGCGCCTTCGCCTCGAAGGGCGGCGGGGTCTACACCTGGGTCAAGGAGGCGTTCAACAAACACCTGGGGTTCACGGCCATCTTCCTGCAATGGATCCAGAACGTCGTATGGTACCCCACCGTGCTGGGCTTTGCCGCAGCCTCGATCGCCTATATGATCGGGATGCCCGGCCTGGCGCAGAACGGACTTTTCGTGGGGCTTTTCTCGATCGCCATGTACTGGTGCGCCACGCTGGTCACGCTGCGCGGCACCTCGGCCATATCGGGCATTACGAGCAAAGGGTTTCTGATCGGCACGGTGCTTCCCGGCATCGTCGTAATCGTCATGGCCGTCATCTGGATGGCCGGAGGCAACCCCGTCGCACTGGAGCACATCCCCGACACCGTCAGCCAGGTCGTCAATATCGACGCGGCGCACCACGTGCATCCGCGCCTCTTCCCGCACATCACGGGCATGAGCGACATCGCATTCCTGGCCGGGATACTGCTGCTCTTCGCCGGCGTCGAGGTACACGCCGTACATGCCCCGGAGCTCGATAAGCCGCAGACCCAGTTCCCGCGCGCCATGTTCCTGGCGGCGCTGATCTCGTTCGGGCTCTTCACGCTGGGTGCGCTGGCCGTGGCGATCATCACCCCCTACGACCAGATCAACCTCCAGTCGGGGCTGTTCACCACGTTTCAGATCGTCTTCGACCACTACCACATCGGCTGGCTCTCGAACGTCATGGGGCTGCTCGTGGCATTCGGCGCACTGGCCGGCGTCATGTCGTGGATTTCGGGCCCGAGCCGCGGCCTGCTGTGGACGGCCCAGGAGGGTGTACTGCCCTGTTTCCTGCAAAAGACCAACAAAAACGGCGTGCAGGTCAACATCCTCGTCATACAGGGCTGCATCGTCACGCTGCTCTCGTCGCTCTACATCGTCATGGACGACGTGAGCGTGGCGTTCTTCCTGCTGAGCGCACTAACCGTAGGGCTCTACCTGGTGATGTATATGATGATGTACGCCGCGGGCATCCGCCTGCGCTACACGCAGCCCGGCCTCACCCGCAGCTACCGCGTTCCGGGCGGGAACGCCGGCATGTGGGCCGTCGGGGGCATCGGGTTTCTGGCCGTGCTCTTCTCGTTCATCGTCACCTTCTTCCCGCCGTCGCAGCTGCCCGTAGGCAGCCCGGCCACCTACACGTGGCTGGTAGTCGTCGGCACGCTCGTATTCCTCTCCATGCCGTTCATCATCAGCTTCGCGATGGATCGCAGGAAAGGCGCGAATACCACGGGCAGCGGGAAATAGCCACCGGCACGCCCCGGATCGCACGGAACCGCAGGGGCCGGCATCTCCGCCCCCTGCGGTTCCGTATTTCTCTCCCGACACCTCCCTGCCTGCCGCAGCGGCAGGTCGGCTTCCCAGCCCCGCCCCGGTTATCGCTCCGGATCCGGATATCGCCCAAAGACACGACCCCGGATTCTCTAAAACTCAACGGTGATCCCCAGCGTAGGGATAAGCGACCCGCTCTGCTGCCCGATATACTTCATGCGGTAACGCTGTTCCGCCGCCGGGGCCTGGGGGTTCTCCACCACGCCCGTCGACATCAGCACGTCGGGACGGCGGAGTTTGCTGCCCGTCACGTTCTGCAGGTCGATGTAAAGGCCGAGCATACAGCGGCGGAAATAGAAGGTTTTGTCGATACGCAGGTCTACCTGCGCAAAGGTGTCGAGCCGCCCGTCGTTGTAACGCCCATAGTCATAGTACGGGCGCCCCTGGGCGTCCCAGGCTTCGACCAGCGACGATTTTTCGACATCGTAGGGCGTATAGGGCGTCCCGCCCACGGCGCTCAGGCGCGCCCCGACGCTCCAGTTGCGCGGCAGGTCGTACGTGCCGCTGAGGTTCGCCACGAAACGGCTGTCCCAGGCCGATACGATATACTCCGATGCGGCATCGGCACGGTACTCGCTGCGGAACAGGGTCACCGAACCGACGAGGTTGACCCTCCCGGGTATCTGCCAGCGTGCCATCGCCTCGACCCCGTACGACCGCCCGACGGCCGTCGGGCGCAGCGCTTCGTTGCCAACCACGCCATAGTCGTCGCCTTTGCACGAGAGCGGGATGCCGTCCGAGACGGAAAGCGGGATATTCCCGTATTTCTTGTAGAACCCCTCGACCGAGACGACCAGGCGGTCGCGCAGGCGCCATCCGCCTCCGACGCTGATCATTCCCACGCGCAGGTAGTCCAACGCCTCGTTCACCAGCGCCCCGTCCTGCTTGAACCCCAGGGCCGTATAGGGCGGCAACTGGTAATAAAGCCCGGCGCTTCCGCTCAGCGACCACCCTTTGCCGAGCTGGTATGAGACCGACGCCCGAGGCGAAAGCTGACGCCAGAACTTCGCCATGCGCGCGGAATAGTCGGCCCCGTCGGCACGCACGCCGACCGACGCCGTGAAGCGCTTGTCCGCCGAGGCATAATCCGCGCCGGCGAACAGGCCCCAGCCCACGATCCCCAGCCGGGTACGGTAGTCCGAGAGCACCGCCTCATCGGTGAAAAGCCGCTGCTCGGTACGGTTCGTATAGCCCGAATAGCTCAGCTCGGCACCTTCGCGCACCGTCCAGCGCCCCAGATAGCTGCGGTTTTCAGCGCGCAGCGTGGTCTTCTGCTCCACGGAGCGCAGCCGCAGTGTCAGGTTGTCCTCCGACGAGTCGTCGTTACCGCGGTATTTGAGGTTGCGGTTATTCAGGTAGGTGTGCCCGAGCGACACGGTCTGCACATGGCGGCCCGCATAGTGGCGCCATGCGGCCCCGACGGTGAAGGTCTCCTGGCGGATGCGGGGCAGGTAACTCAGCAGGTACTCGGCATCTTCACCCTCCTCGTCGAGGTTGAGTTTCATGTTGTCGAAGCCCGCCAGCCCCAATACCGTCAGCTCGTCGTGCTCCGAAAGGCGCGTCTTGACCTTCAGCTGCCCGTCGATGTAGTTCGGCAGGAAAGGCAGGCCGATCATCTTGAACAGCAGTTGCAGGTAAGACTGGCGCAGCGAGAAGAGGTAGGAGGTTTTCTCGCCGATATGGCCGCTCCCGCTCAGCGACACCTCCGAAGCCCCGAGCGTCGCCTTGAAAGTCTGTTTCTCGGGATTCCCGTCCCGCAGCCGGATGTCCAGCACCGAGCTCAGCGCCCCGGAACGGTCGGCCGGGAAAGCCCCGGTGTAGAAATTGATCTCGCGGATCAGATCGGCATTGAGGATGCTCACGGGGCCGCCCGTGGCGCCCTGCGTGGCAAAGTGGTTGATATTGGGGATTTCGATGCCGTCCAGATAGAACTTGTTTTCCGACGGGCCGCCGCCGCGTACGATCAGATCGTTGCGATAGCCCACGGGCGAGAACGACACGCCGGGGTACGAACGTACGATACGCGACACGTCACGGTTGGCGCCGGGGCTCTTCTCGATCTCCCGCACCCCGATGACCTGCAACCCGACGGGGCTTTCGGCCGTGGCGCGGAACGGCGAAGGCACGACCGTCACGGCTTCGAGCTGCGTGGCATCCTCCTCCATTTCGATTTCGATGAACGGCGTGGCGGCCGAAACGAGGTATTCGGGCGTGACGACGGTCTTGTACCCCACGGACGAGGCCGAGAGGCGGAAAATACCCGCCTGCACCCGCTCGAGGCGGAAGCGTCCCAGCGAATCGGTCGATGCGCCGCGTTGTTCCTGTCCGACGGGCACTACGGCGGCATAGGCGACCGGCCGGCGCGTCAGGCGGTCGATCACCCGGCCGCTGACGGCATAGGCGCCGCCCTGTGCCCTTACCGCAGAGGCGAGGCACAACGCCGCAAGAGCGAAAAAAAGTTTTATCCGCAATGCAGGAGACATGATTTTGCAAATGTATAAAATTAAGGCGGATTCCCGCCGATCGGGCGAAAAAATTTCGTATGTCCCGAATTTTCCGCACCGGGCTTCCGCTCCAATAATAAAGCCATTTCCACCAGGATGCAATTCAGAACATTATTAATCCGATAACGGAACAAGCGAAAAGACAAGAAAAATCGCTCCGGATTCTTACCCCTTCCGGCAAGG
>OHKE01000591.1_pt1 | contig 11585 bp, 10 predicted proteins | sample 1568731 | NCBI WGS metagenome assembly OHKE01 (sample SAMEA3879588, study PRJEB24766) | human gut metagenome | biome: human-associated habitat; feature: feces | place: USA | collected 1985/1987 | reverse complement strand
CCATATCGGTGAACACATCCTGTGCGTTGGTGGGGCTGGGCTTGCCGGAAAGGTTCGCGCTGGGGGCCGCAAAGGCACAGCCGCTCTGCGCAATGACAGCCCGTGCCACCGGGTGGCTGGGCATCCGGATGCCCACCGTGTCCAGACCGGCACAGCACTCCGCTGCCACCTCCGGGCCGCGGGGCATGATGATGGTCAGAGGGCCGGGGCAGAACGCGGCCATCAGCAGCTGGGCACGCTCGGGCACCTCGCTGACAAGGCCGGGCAGCATCTCCGGGCCGGTGACATGGACGATCAGGGGGTTGTCCTGCGGGCGGCCCTTGGCCACAAAGATCTTTGCAACTGCCGCGCCGTTGCGCGCATCGGCGGCAATGCCGTAGACCGTCTCGGTGGGCAGGGCCACCAGCTCCCCTCTGCGCAGCAGATCAGCCGCTTTGGCGATTGCTTCGCCCTCAGCATGTAAAATTTCAGTTTTCATTTTCATACGGTTCATCGTTCTTTCTATCTGTAAAGTATAAATACTTTTCAATCATTAAATCAACGCAAGCACGTTATTCTTTTCATTGCAGTGTCATTCGGCCTGTGCGTTGAGCTGACGCAGTTTTTCGGCCTGTTCATGGGTTGCCAGTGCATCAATGATCTCGTCCAGATTTCCGTCCATGATCTTATTCAGATTGTGGACCGTCAGGCCGATGCGGTGGTCGGTGCAGCGATCCTGCGGGAAGTTGTAAGTCCGGATCTTCTCGCTGCGATCACCGGTTCCCACCTGCCCCGCGCGGTTGGCATTGATGGCATCCTGCTGTTCCTTCTGCTTCTGGGCCAGCAGGCGGCTGCGCAGGATCTCCAGCGCCTTATCCTTATTCTGGAACTGGCTGCGCTCGTTCTGGCACTCCACCACCATTCCGGTGGGGATGTGTGTGACCCGGATGGCGCTGGACGTTTTGTTGATGTGCTGGCCGCCCGCACCCGAGGAGCGGAAGGTATCGATGCGCAGATCCTTGGGGTCGATGACAAGATCCACCTCTTCGGCTTGCGGCATCACCGCCACGGTTGCTGTGGAGGTGTGGATGCGGCCCTGCGTTTCGGTCTCGGGCACACGTTGGACACGGTGCACTCCGCTCTCATACTTGAGCCGGTTATAGGCCCCTGCGCCGTTCACGGCAAGAATGGCTTCCTTGACACCGCCCAGCTCCGTCTCGTTGAGGTTCAGCACCTCCAGCTCCCAGCCCCTGCTCTGAACGTACATGGTGTACATCCGCATCAGGCTGTGGGCAAACAGTGCGGCCTCTTCGCCGCCCGCACCGCCGCGCAGCTCCATGATGACGCTTTTATCATCGTTGACATCCTTGGGCAGCAGCAAAATTTTGAGATTATTTTCCAGCTGCGCCACTTCCTGACTTTTTTCGCCGATCTCCTGCTGTACCATTTCCTTAAAGTCCGGATCAAGGGTCTCGCCCTCGAGCAGGGCTTTGGCCTGAGCAAGATGATCCTGCGCCGTGATCAGGGCCTGATAGGCCTGCACCACGGGTTCCGCCTCGTGATACTCCTGCATCAAGCGGCGGAACAGTGCGGGATCTGCCGCTGTTTCCGGCTGGTTCAGGCGGATGGAAAGTTCTTCAAACCGGTGGCTGACAGCCTCCATTTGGGAAAGCAGTCTTGACATACTGTGCAGTTCTCCTTACATGACCCAATGGTTACTCGGCAGCGCCGGGCTTGAGCACTTTCTTGATGTTTTTTTCAATTTTCGCGCGGGGCAGCATGACCTCACGGCCGCAGCCCGTGCAGCGGATCTTGAAATCCATACCGACCCGGAGCACCTCGAAGCTGGAAGCTCCGCACGGGTGTTTTTTGCGGGTCTGGATGGTATCTCCCACTGCGATATCCATATTTCTTTCCCTCCTGCCGCCCCTTTGTGGGGCAGTACCCTGTGCAGCAGGTTTCCATGCCGCACATACAAATATAGTATAAACCAAACTCGTATAAAATGCAATTGTCCGCGCATAGAGTTTTAATGCCGACACCTGCTTTGTGTGCCGACGTGCAGCGGAAAACGCTAAAATAACACAGAAAGAGGAACAAACCATGATGCAGACATTTCGTACTGAAGGCAATTACCGTTCCGCAGACCGGCTCAGCCCCGCAGAACTGCGCGCCGCCATCGCCAGCCGCGAAATTTTACAGAGCACTGCCCTTGCCTTTGACACCCAGCGCCAGCTCCGGTTCGACCTGGGCGGGGTAAAGGCCGTGATGCCCTTTGGTCAGTGTGCCGATGGGGCTGAGAGCGGCACCGTGCGGGACATCGCAGTGCTGACGCGGGTGGGCCGCCCCACCTGCTTTGTGATTGAAGGGATGGAGACCGGGGAAAACGGCCAGCCCTACTACCTGCTTTCCCGGGCTGAGGCACAGCGGATGTGCAAGGCAGAGTATCTGGACACCTTACAGCCCGGGGACATCCTGCCCTGCACAGTGACCCACATCGAGCCGTTTGGTGCCTTTTGTGACGTTGGGTGCGGCATCAGCGCCCTGCTGCCCATCGACTGCATGTCGGTCAGCCGCATCTCCTCCCCTGCCGACCGGGTGAGTGTGGGCCAGCAGATCCTGTGCGCCATCAAAAACCGGGATGTGCAGGGGCGATTCGTGCTGACCATCCGTGAGCTGCTGGGCACCTGGGAGGAGAACGCCGCCGGGTTCACCGTGGGCGAGACCGTGGTGGGCATTGTGCGGAGCGTGGAGGAATACGGCACCTTTGTGGAGATTGCCCCCAATCTGGCCGGCCTTGCCGAGACCTGCCCCGACCTGCACCCCGGGCAGGCGGTGAGCGTCTACATCAAAAACATCCTGCCCGATAAAATGAAGATCAAGCTGGTCATCGTCAACCACAGCCTGGGCCAGAGCCACCGGTTCGACCTGCGCTATTTCATCACCGAGGGGCATATCGACCACTGGCTGTATTCCACCCCCGAAAGCCGCAAGCGCATTGAGACAGATTTTGCGGTTGCGGCTTGCAATCCTGTCTGAAACCCTTTATACTATAAGAAAGTGATTCTTTACGGCCTGCCCTGAGGCAGTGCCGGGCAGCAATTTGAAATAACAGGGGGATGTGCAGAACGATGGCCGCCAACGATGCTTTTACCGCCGGTGTTCGTCCCGGCGGACTGACCGACAGCACGGAGATCCGGTTGCTGTTGTGTTATCTGGTGAAAAATGCCGGGCCGATCACCCGGACGGAGATCGAGAACGCGCTGATGGAGGAACAGCTGGTCAACTATTTTGAGATCGGCTCCTGTCTGGATGATATCACCCGCCAGCAGCTGGTCACGCTGAAGGAAGATCGCTATTCCATCACCGAAAAAGGACGCAAGGTCGCGCAGGAGCTTGCCTATGATCTGCCCCGCAGTGTGCGGGAGCGCGCGGTGGCGGCGGTTCTGCGCAGTCAGACCTGGGCCCGCAAGGAAGCCGAGTACAGCGCCCGCATCACCGAAAAGCCGGACGGCCACTGCTCCATCCGCTGCACCATCAAGGCACTGGATCAGGAGCTGTTTTGTCTGGACATCGGCACGCCTGACCGGCTGAGTGCCGATCTGGTCAAGAAGCAATTCATCCTCAAGGGCAACGAGATCTATCAGATGCTCATCACCAAACTGACAGAGTAACAAAGAAACGGGGCTGTTGCAAAAACAGTCCCGTTTCTTTTAGTTCCAGCACGCTGCGGCAATCAGTTCCAGCACACTGCCCGCAATGCAGCGGGCCTTATCCGAGATGAGGAAGCAGTTTTCCAGCTCCGCACGGCGGGGGTCCACATCGGCCACCTTGAATCCTTTGGTCACCGGGTAGCCATCCCGCAGCAGACCCCGCAGGATGCCGGAGATCTGTGTGACCACCGGCAGACGCTGACCGTCCGGCGTTTCGATCTCGGCCACAGCCTCGCCCGCCTCCACAAAATCAGCGATAGAATGCAGGTTGCGGAAGATACCCGCGGCATGTGCATGAAGTACACGCTCGGCACCATAGCCACCGATGATGCCCGGCACGCCGGAGTTGGGTGCGGCAGACCCTTCCCGGATGATGCGGCCCAGCTTGTGGCCGCGCTTGGTCTCCACCACCACGTCAACATCCTGTCCCGCCGAAAAGCCGGGGCCAAGGGCAATGGTCAGCGGAGCCATCTCCCGGGTGGTGCCCAGATTTTTCTTTGCGATGATGGCATCCACCAGAACAGCAGGCCTTGCCTGCGGCAGACACGCACCCGTTGGGTCTATCAGAATCGGCACTGCGTTCTGTGCCCAGACGGCATCGGCATCTGCCAGCGTCTCCACCCGGATGCCCCGCATTCCTTCCACAGCGGTCTCGCCTTCGTAAACAGCCTCACAGAGAGACACCTGCCGACGGATGGCGGCGGGATGGGCTGTTTCCAGCACCAGCACCCGCAGGCCAGCCGACCAGAGCCGATGCACAACACCGGTGGCAAGATCTCCCCCACCCCGGACAACGATCAGGTCATCACGCTTCATGGCTCATTCCTCCGGTTCCAGACGCTGCAAAAAGACTTCCATGGAGCCGCCGCAGGCCGCAATGGCCGCGGCATCGCTGGCCCCCTCTGTGGTAAAGGCGGCCAGCCTGCACGAGGCAGCCCCCGGCTCCAGCAATTCCTGCGCCAGCTGCTGGGTGCGGTACTCCATGATGCCGCCGCCCACGCTGCCCACGGCAGAGCCATCGGGCAGGACCAACATCTTGGAGCCTTCTTCCCGTGGCGTAGAGCCATGGCGGCCTACGATGGTCGCCAGCACCGCCGGAGCGGTCTGCTGTTCCAGCGCGGCCAGCAGCGCCGGGGAAAAGCCCTCGGTCTGCTGGCGGCTGTTTTTAACGGAGACGATCTCCGCAAGAATAGAAAGTGCGATCTCCTGTGCGGTTTTTGCGCCAATGGAAAGCCCAATGGGCGCGTGCAGGGCATCAATGCGCTCTTGCGGCAGCCCCAGCTCGGCCAGTTGTGTGTGCACCAGAGCCGCGCGTTTCCGGCTGCCCATCATGCCCACATAGGCGGCGGGCTTTTGCAGAATAGAACGCAGGCAGGCAATATCACAGCTGTGGGCACGGGTCACGACCACAAAGTATGTCTCCTGCCCGCCGGGGATCTGCGCAAGCCCCTCTGCAAAGGGCAGGCAGAGCACAGCATCGGCCCCGGCCTGACGCAGCTCCTCCGCAAACTCGGGGCGGTCCTCCAGCGCTGTGACCGGCAGGCCCAGCAGTTTTGCCAGCCGCACCACCGACGCTCCCACATGGCCGCCGCCGCAGACCACAAGCTGCGGGGCTGCGCCAAAGCGCTCCACAAAGATGCGCTGTCCGGCTGATTTCAGAATTCCACTGGAGGTCACAGCGGCCAAGGCAGCCAGATGCTCCCCCCAGAACGCAGGCAGTTCCTCCGGCCAGACCGGTGCTGTGTTCCGCAGCAGGACACGTTCCCCCTGCGCCGGGCCTTCCAGCACCGTGGCCAGCAGAAAATCCCCCTCCCGGTCATGGAGTGCATTGAAAAAAGAACGGTTTCCCATCCAATTCTCCTTTATTTGTTATTGTTCTACCACCGCTACGGCATCATAGGCAGCGGGGTTGATGCGGCTCTGCCACAGCGTCCAGTCCTCGGGCGGCATCCGCCACGCAAGGCCGCACCCGGCAGAGAGTTCCCGGGGCAGCGGAATGAGCCGCCCGGGGATGTGTTCCGCTTCGCAGTGTTTTTCCCATGCCATCGCTTCCACTGTGGTGCGGAAGGATAACACAATATAGGGTCTCTTTGCACGCATTGTTTATTCCTCCGTCAGGCTGCGCACCGCACGGGCAGCGGCAAGCGCCTCCTCCCGGGTGTTGGTGTGGGAGAAGCTGAACCGCACCACGCCCTGCTCCACGGTGCCCAGCGCCTTGTGCATCAGCGGGGCACAGTGCGCACCGGCCCGCACACAGATGCCGTACTCTTCCCAGAGCACATCCGCCACCCGGGCGGAATCCTCGCCCGCCAGGTTCAGTGAGACGATGGGCGCACGCGGCGCAGTGAAGTCACCATAAAGCCGCACACCGGGAATTTCCCGGACAGTTTCGCAAAACAGGCGTGCAACCGCATTTTCTTTTGTTTCCAGCGCTTCCACGCCCTGTGTCAGAAGCCAGCGCACCCCGGCCCCCAGCCCGGCGATCCCCGGCACATTCAGCGTTCCGGCTTCCAGAGCAGTGGGCATTTCGGTAGGGTGGCGTTCATCAAAACTGTGGACTCCGCTGCCGCCCACCACAAGGGGGGCAACCTGCAGCCCGGGCCGGACATACAGCCCGCCGGTGCCCTGCGGGCCCAGCAGCGCCTTGTGCCCGGTAAAGCAGAGCACATCGATCCCCAGTGCCTGCACATCCACCGGCATGGCACCCGCTGTCTGGGCGGCATCCACGAGAAACAACAGGCCGTGCTTTTTTGCAAAAGCGGACACGAACGCCAGGTCCGTGCGGTTGCCGGTGACATTGGAAGCACCGGTCATAACCACTCCCCTGGTGTTGGGACGGAGCAGCTGCTCAAACTGCGCATAGCAGAGCACACCGTTTGCATCCACATCCACAAAACTCACCTCAACCCCCTGCCTTTGGAGGCGGTAGAGGGGCCGCAGAACGGAATTGTGCTCGCAGACCGTGGTGATGACATGATCCCCCGGGCCAAAGAGCCCGTTGATGGCCGTGTTCAGTGCCTGGGTCGCATTGGATGCAAAGGCGATGCAGGCCGGGCCTTCGGCGTGGAAGAGCTGGGCCAGCGCTTCCCGGGTCTCGTAGACGATGCGGGAGGCGTGCAGGGTGGGCGCATGGGCTCCACGGCCCGGGTTGCCCGCTGTCTGGAAAGCATCCAGCATCGCCTGCCCCACCTCCGGGGGCTTGTACAAGGTGGTTGCGGCGTTATCAAGGTAGATCACGGCTTGACCACGTTCCCGGCGTTCAGCATCTTTTCAGCGATGACATACATATTGGTCACGCCGCCCACGGCCAGCTTCTCCGTTATGCCGTAGTAGTTCAGGCAGGTGCCGCAGGTCAGGATCTCCACGCCCTCAGCTTCCAGTGCCTTCAGGTCTTCCAGCATGGGCGAACCCTCACAGGTCAGGGATGCGCCGCCGTTATAGAAGAGGATCGTCTTGGGCAGCTTGTCCTGCTGGGTCAGGGAGAACACGAAGGCCTTGAGCAGGGTCTTACCCAGCTCCTCGGCCCCCTCCCCCATCTTGTCGGACGCGATGACCACCACTGTATCGGTGCGGACATCCGGGATGCAGGTTTCCGCTTCTGCCTGCTGTTTCACCGCGCCCGGCATAGCAGCTTCCGCAGCGGGCGTGTCCTTGATGGTAAAGCGGACACGGTATTCCTGCTCGGCCAGCTTTTCGGAGCTGGACAGATAGCCCTTCTGCTGGGCCATCTTGGTCAGGTTCTGGACAGCGATCTCATTGTCCACCAGCACTTCCACCTCGCCGGGGCCGTGCAGCTCTGCAATGGCCTTTTTGGCCTTGACCACGGGCAGCGGACAGGCATCTCCACGGGCATCGATCTTGATCATCGGTTGTTCCTCCCTCATTCGTATGTTACTGTGATCTCCGGTGTCTGCTTTTCCCCAATGGTGCCCACGACCTTTGCGGGCAGACCCGCCGCCTGCAGCTCTGCTTCCAGGGCAGCGGCATCCTGCGGGGCCACGGCAAACAGCAGGCCGCCGGAGGTCTGGGGATCAAACAGGATCTCTTCCATCGGAAAGGGCACTTTCTCAAACCGGACAAAGGGCCCGGTATGATTACGGTTGCGCTGACCGGCGGCGGTGTACAGGCAGGCATCTGCGGCCTCCCACGCCCCGGGCAGCACCGGCACTGCATGGGCATCGATGACGCAGGAGAGCTTCTCCCCCATCATCTCGTGCAGATGGCCCAGGAAACTGAACCCGGTCACATCCGTGGCGGCGTGCACCTCGTACCTGCGTGCGATCTCTGCCGCCGTTTTGTTCAGGGTGGTCATGGAACGGACTGCTGCTTCCACCTGCTCCGGAGCGGCTTCGCCCACCCGGTTGGCGGTGCAGATCAGCCCCACGCCAAGCGCCTTGGTCAGAAGAAGCTTGTCGCCCGGGCGGCCGGTATCGTTGGCCGTCAGGCGGTGCGGGTCTACAAGACCGGTCACCGACAGGCCGTACTTCACGCCGGTATCGGCAATGGAGTGTCCACCCGCCAGCGTGCCCCCGGCTTCGGCCACCTTTTCGGCACCGCCGCGCAGGATCTCCCCCAGCACGTTCAGATCCATGCTCTCGGGGAAGCAGACAAGATTCAGTGCCGTTTTGACCTCACCGCCCATGGCGTAGACATCGCTCAGGGCATTGGCCGCGGCGATCTGCCCGAAGGTATAGGGGTCATCGACCATCGGCGGGAAGAAATCCACCGTCTGCACCAGAGCAATGTCCTCGGTGATGCGGTAGACGGCAGCATCGTCCCGGCTGTCGTAGCCAACCAGAAGGTCGGGGTCTTTTTCGCCCCGGGGCAGCTTTTCCAGAATGCGGCTCAGTACCCCGGCACCCAGCTTGGCGGTGCACCCGCCGCCGGTGCAGAAGACAATGGGGCCTTGTTCTGCCATTTCTTGCACGCTCCCTTTCATCAAAATAAGTCAACACGCCCTGCACCTCATATTTTTTGCGCAGGAGCGTGAGGGTCTGTTCTCCGGCAGCAATGCGGGCGGGGTCATCCGCCTGATTGAGCACCACAGAAAAACGGCGGTTCCCTACCAGTTTTCGTCCTCCCTGCTCACTGGCCAGCAGCCTTGCCAGCAGCTCCGGGGTCAGAAGCGTTTCGGGGGCAGTGCCCAGCAGGGCGCAGGCCTGCTCCAGCCGGAAGCAGACCTCCCGCAGAGGTCTGCCCAGCGCGGACAATCCTGCCACGGCCAGCACGATATCGCTTTCCGGCAGCAGCACCGGTTCATGGGCCGCCGGAACTTTGCAGGGCATCCGTTTTGCACCGTCCGCTTCCAGAAGAACCATATCCGCCTGTGCCATCCAGCAAGTCAGCTGCTCCGGCGGCAGGGCGGTCAGCTTGCCCTGCTCTGCCGGGACACCGGCCACAGCATATCGCCCTGCCGCCCAGAGGGACGCAAGGGCAGCCTCATCTGCGGCATAATTCTCCCCGGGCTGCCGGATGTGGGTGGTGGTGCTCACCAGCACCCGCCAGCCTTTGGCGGCACAATGCCGGGCAAAGGCATAGAGCAGGGTGGTTTTTCCGCCGCCGCCCACCAGCGAGACCACATGGCCCTTTTCCGCCAGAAACGGAAATTGTTTTTCCGGAAGCATCAGCGGTTTTCTTCCACCGCCATGGCGACCTGCTCCGGGGTGATGGGCAGCTCGTAGAAGCGGGTGCCGATGGCATTGTAGATGGCATCCGCGATGGCGGGCAGCGGGGTGTTGATGACCACCTCACCGATGGATTTTGCACCAAACGGGCCGTTTGGCTCGTAGCTGCTCTCAAACTCCACCCGGATGTGGCCGATGTCCACACGGGCAGGGATCTTATACTGCATAAAGGAGTTCTCCATCGGCCAGCCCTTGGCATCGTAGGTGATGTTCTCGGTCAGGGCCATGCCGATGCCCTGCAGGATGCCGCCCTCGGCCTGCACACGGGTCAGGTTGGGGTTGATGGGGGTGCCGCAGTCCACGCAGGCGGCATAATCCACCACCTTGACCTCACCGGTCTCCTTGTCCAGCTCAATTTCAGCTGCACCGACCATGTAGGGCGGGGGCGAAAGGGGCGAGGTGTGGGTCTCGGTGATCTCCAGCGGCACCATGTGGCCGAACTGGGAGGCGAAGGCCACCTCAGAGAGAGAAACCCTCTTCTCCGGGTCTGCGTTCAGGGAGACGAACTTGCCGTCAAAATCCACGGCATCTTCGGTCGTCTGGAGCAGCTCCGCGCCCAGCTTGCAGATCTGGCCGCGCAGCCGCAGGGCGCACTTCTCCACTGCCTTGCCGGTGACATAGGTGGTAGAGGAAGCGTAGGAGCCGGAGTCATAGGGCGAGGTATCGGTATCCGCGCCAAAGACGGTGATATTGTCCAGGTCACAGTCCAGCACCTCGGCGGCGATCTGAGCCAGCGTGGTGTCACAGCCGGTGCCCATATCGGCCGCGCCGATGATGAGGGAGTAGAACCCGTCATCGTTTACCTTGAGGGTGGCACTGCCCACGTCCATGCCGGAAATGCCGGAGCCCTGCATGGCCATGCCCATACCCACGGCGCGCACCTTGCCATTGCCAAGGTCGCGCACAGGGTACTTGTTGTCCCAGTCGATCATCTCGTGGACTTTTTTCAGGCAGCGGTCCAGCGCGCAGCTGGTATTCACAGCGCCGTAATAGGCAGGCATCACATCGCCCTCTTTGACGATGTTCATTTCACGGATCTTGAAGGGGTCCATGTGAAGTCTGGCGGCCAGCTCGTTGACAGCAGATTCCACTGCAAACAGGCCCTGGGTCGCACCATAGCCGCGGTACGCACCGGCAGACATGTGGTTGGTGTAGACCACGTCGCTGACAAAACGGAAGGCTTCGGCCTTGCCGTACAGCGGGATGGACTTATGGCCGGAAAGGCCCACCGTTGTGGGGCCGTGCTCGCCGTAGGCACCGGTGTTGGACAGGGTGTAGAGGTCGATGCCCTTCACGATGCCGTCCTTGGTGGCACCCAGACGGACGTGCATCTCCATCTCATGGCGGGGCGAAGATGCGGTCTGGCTCTCTTCGCGGGTGAAGATCAGCTTACAGGGCTTCTTGGTCTTCCAGGTAACAAAGGCCGGATAGATGGCCGAGACCGCCGTCTGCTTGGCACCAAAGCCGCCGCCGATGCGGGGTTTGATGACGCGGATCATGGATTTGGGGATGTGCAGGGCGTTTGCCACATTGCGGCGGGTGTGGAATACGATCTGGGTCGAGCTGAGGATGTTCAGCCGTCCGTACAGGTCCATCCAGCAGCAGGTGCGGAAGGTCTCCATCATGGCCTGCTGACAGGCCTTGGTGTGGTAGACACGGTCGATGACAACATCGCACTTTGCCAGCACGGCATCGATGTCGCCGTCGCCGCACGCATCGTGGGCACAGAGGTTGCGCTTGTTGTCGGCACCCACGGGGCTCAGGCTCTCCCAGTTGTCCTCCGGGTGGACAAGGATGGGATTGTCCTTCGCAGTGTGGAAATCCAGCACCGGCTCCAGCACCTGGTACTTTACTTTGATAAGACGCAGAGCCTTATCCACTGCTTCTTCCGTCTCACCGGCCACAATTGCCACTGCATCACCTACAAAACGGACTCTCTGGTCCAGGATCAGGCGGTCATACGGGCTTGGCTCCGGGTAGGTCTGGCCCGCCATGGTAAAACGCTTCTGGGAACAGTCCTGATACGTCAGGATCGTCTCAATCCCCTCTACCTTTAATGCTCTGGAAAGATCGATCTCCTCAATCAGCGCATGCGCATGAGGACTGCGCAGAAGCTTCACGATGAGACAATCCTTCGGAGCGATATCATCGGTATAAAGCGGTTTTCCGGCGAGGAGTGCCTTTGCGTCTTTCTTGATCACAGACATGC
>OHKE01000540.1_pt1 | contig 12211 bp, 12 predicted proteins | sample 1568731 | NCBI WGS metagenome assembly OHKE01 (sample SAMEA3879588, study PRJEB24766) | human gut metagenome | biome: human-associated habitat; feature: feces | place: USA | collected 1985/1987 | reverse complement strand
GCGGTCGAGCGACTGGCGCGCGAACGGCAAAACGAAGAGCCGCTCGATCAAGGTGAGCGTTTCATTCGCGGCGCACACGGCGGCAGAATCGGTCGAATTTGTCTGGATGGACAGCGAAAAGAACGTTCTGTCGCGCGCGGCATACGCCGCCGACGCTCTTCCCGAGACGCTGGCCGCACCCGAGCATGCGGCGCTTCTCGTCACGGCGATGCAGAGTGCGGACGGCACAAGCGCCCGCACGCTCTGCACGCAGGACGATCTGTTCTCCAGAGCCTATGTGTCCTCGATGCTTTCCGGCCTCCTGCGCGTCGTCGATGTCTCGCTCGACTGGGGAGAGGACGAGACTTAACCAATTCTTAATAAAGAATTCGCTAAGAAAATGATTGCAATACGCGGGCAAAGCGGGTAAGATGGGGTTAACTCAAAGAAAAGAGGAACTTGCCATGCGTCCCGACGGAACCCGAGTGAAAGAGGCGTCCACCATCGTTTCGGCACTGCCCTATGTCATGCCGCGGCGCTACGACGCGCAGAATTTCATCACCGAATACGCTGATATGGAGATCCTGCGCCGCTACATTCAGGAAAAGCGCCGCGAAGGCGTCCGCATCCCGTATATGACGCTCATTCTGGCGGCATACTTCAAGGCGTATCAGGAAAATCCGAAGATCAACCGCTTTATCATGAACAGCAAGATCTATCAGCGCAACCACTTCTGCGTCAGCTTCGTCATCCTGAAAACGCGCGCCGACGGCCGCGCGGATGAGACGTCGATCAAGGTGTTCTTTGAGGACGGGGATGACATTTTCTCCATCAACCGCAAGATCGAGGAGGCGGTCGCGCAGAATCAGGTGGCCGCGCACAACAACAATACGGATAAATTCGCGAATTTCCTGTTCGCCATCCCCATCCTGCCGGGGTTTTTGTTCGGCCTTGTCAAGCTGATGGACCGCTGCGGCGTTTTACCGCGGAAGATCATTGATCTGAGCCCGTTCCACACGAGTCTTTTTATCACGAACCTTGCCTCCATCAACACGAATTCCATCTTTCACCACTGCTACGAGTTCGGCACGACGGGTGTGTTCGTCAGCATGGGCAAGCCTATTGCCAATTACAGGAGCGGGGAGTATAATAAAAAAAATGATCCCGCTCTCCGTCGTGATGGATGAGCGCATCTGCACGGGACACGAGTACGCGCTGTTCTGGGCGAGCGTGCGCCGCTATCTCAAGCACCCCGAGCTGCTGGAGGGGAAGCCGACGGAGGAAAACGCAGATCTCGCGGAGGACTGCGTTTGATCAGCAGCCACAAGCCGCAAAGCGCGGGATCTGCGCTTTGCGGCGTTTTCTATTTTTATATGTAGAAGAAAGGACAGGGAAGCTTCCTTGATCGAACCAAAGTCTCAGGTAAAGAAATGCAGCGCCCACGCAGAAATTTTGCAGCAAAACGAGGAACGCACCGTCTACCGCCTCAGAGAGACGGACGGCGAGGTGCGCATCACATCCTATCCCGTTTTCCCCGGCATTGAGCTTGCCTATCACGATGTGCACGCGCCGTCCTACCGTCTGGCAGAGCCGAATGCGGCGGGACTCATCGAGATCCAGCACTGCCGCGAGGGGCGTGCGGAATACTGCTGCGGCGGCGAGCATTACTTTTTGGCCCCCGGAGACCTCTCCGTCGTGCGCCGTGCCGCCATCGAGGGGGAGGTGGAGTTCCCCACGGGGCACTACCACGGCATCACCGTCACGCTCGACCCCGCCCTCGCACCTGACTGTTTGTCCTGCATTTTGCAGGATGTCGACGTCCGCCCCAGCGTGCTGGCGGAGAAGTTCTTCGCCGACTCGGAGTGCTTTGTCTCGCGTTCGTCGGCGCGCGTGGAGCACATCTTCTCTGAGCTCTACGCCGTGCCCGCCGGCATCAGACGCGGCTACTTTAAGGTTAAGGTGCTTGAACTTCTGCTCTTTTTGAGTGCGCTCGACGTGGCGCACGAAAAGCACGGCTATACCGCCGCGCAAGTGCGCCTTGCGCGCGCGGCGCGCGACGCGCTGCTTGCAAGCACGGAGGACGACGTCACGATCTCCGCGCTTGCACAGGAACTCGGTGCGTCGCCCTCGCAGCTCGCCGCGAGCTTTCGCGGCGTGTACGGCATGACGCCCGCAGCGTTTTTGCGCGCGCAGAAGATGCACAGTGCCGCGCAGCTCCTGCGCACGAGCGACCGCACGGTGCTCGATATCGCGGGGCAGTTCGGCTATGACAACGCCAGCAAGTTTGCCAAGGCCTTCCGCAGTGTGATCGGTGTGTCGCCGAGCGCGTACCGCGCGGGCGCGGACAGCGACAGCTGCGCGCCGACGGCGGAAAAGGCAGAATAAAATATTTTGGAGCCTCATCCGATCAATTTGGAGCGGATGGGGCTCTTCTTTTCGGGTATCCTAAGACACGTCAAGAGCGGGGACGCCGCTCCTAAAAGTTAGAGGAATCTAACTTCTGGGGGAGCCACCACCGAAACCAAAGGGGAGGGAAACGGGCATGTCTGAAGAGATCCTGGTGCGGCAGGGTGCGCCGACGTTGGCAGGTATCAAAACGGGCAGCCTCTTCCCTTGTCCTTGCGAAGATAAGGAAGCGCTCTTTGCGGACATCCGCCGCCTGAACCGTCTGCTTGTGCCAAAGGGCCTGTGTCTGCTGCCGATCCGTTTCCTGAAAGGACAGGTCCTTTTGTACCTGTACCGCCCCTCTGAGCTGCGGAGAGATTTGGAGGACGAACAGGCGGCCGAGATCCTGCACCACGCGGGCTACAATAGCGGCCACTGCGGACGCTGCATCGCAAACCTCATCCGCCGATTCCGCGAGGGCGGCGAATTCCCCCATGAGGTCGGGCTTTTCCTCTCGTATCCGCCGGAGGACGTCAAGGGCTTCATCGACCACCGCGCCTGCAACTTCAAATGCGCGGGGCTGTGGAAGGTCTACGGCGACGAGAAGAAGGCGCGCGAGCTGTTCGCCCGCTTCAAAAAATGCACGGAGATCTACTGCGCACTCTGGGAGGCCGGCTCGGGCATCGAGCAGCTTGCCGTGGCAGTGTGATAGATACTGATTTATGAAAGGAACATACTAATATGAAAAAGACTGCTGTTGTTTATTGGAGCGGCACGGGCAACACCGAGGCCATGGCCAAGGCCGTCGCTGAGGGCATGGAGAGCGCGGGCGCGCAGGTCACGATGTTGACCCCTGACCAGGTCAAGGCCAGCGAGCTGAGCGCTTACGACGCGATCGCCTTCGGCTGCCCCGCCATGGGCAGCGAAGTGCTCGAGGAGATGGAGTTCCAGCCCATGTTTGACGAGGTCAAGCGCAGCCTTGGCGGCAAGAGCGCCGCGCTGTTCGGCTCCTACGGCTGGGGCGACGGCGAGTGGATGCGCGGCTGGGAAAAGGACTGCGATGATTCCGGCATCCGCCTTGTGTGCGAGAGCGTGACCTGCTGCGAAGCGCCTGATGACGCCGCGCTGGACGCCTGCCGCGCGCTGGGCAAGGAGCTGGCGAAGTGAGGATTCCTCTGTGGACGAAAAGCGCGCGATGAGGAAACTCAGGCGGAAAGCACCTGTGCTCGTTGCGCTTGCGGTCATCCTGCTGAGTCTTGCCATCGGCGGATGCCTGCCTTTTTGAAAACATGATGCGATGGAAGGCCGCGTACGGGGAGTGCGCGGCCTTTCGATTTTTATTTGCGCTGCCGAAACGGCAGATTTTTACTGATAAGTATTAGCATAACTTATAGATATGTAGATTATTATCAAAAAACTGATAAATAGGGCGAAGCCTTTCTCTCTTTTGCCGCATGGACGAAAAGAGCCCTCTGTGATACCATATTGCTTGTCAAGTTGAGCTCTTTGTAACTGACGGAAACGTGGGTCACCACAGGGGAGCAGAGAGCGTTTCTTGCTGAAATTCAGCAGCCGACCGTCTGGGCACTTCAACTGCACATCGAGGCAGTGGAGCGCCCATTTTTGCTTTTAAGGAGGCAGAACTATGCGAAAGGTAGCCGTTATTATGGGCAGCACGAGCGACCTGCCCGTCGCCGAGAAGGCGATCCAGACGCTCAAGGAATATGGGATCGAGACCGAGGTCCGCGTGTTATCCGCCCACCGGTGCCCGAACGAGGCAAGAGAATTTGCAGCGTCGGCACGGGAGAGCGGATTTTCTTGTATCATCGCGCTCGCGGGCATGGCCGCGCACTTGGCCGGCGCGATGGCCGCGAATACGACGCTTCCCGTCATCGGCGTGCCGTGCAGCGGCGCGAAGCTCGACGGCATGGACGCGCTGCTCTCGACCGTCCAGATGCCGAGCGGCATCCCCGTTGCCACCGTCGCTATCGACGGGGCGAAAAACGCCGCCATCCTTGCCGTCCAGATCATGGCTGTGAGCGACGAGGGCCTTGCCCACAAGCTCCAGGCCGCACGTGACGAGGGCACCGCCGCTGTCTTGAAGGCGGACGAAGAGCTTCGCGAGCGCTACAAAAACTGAGAAACCATCCATCCATATCAATCAACAAAAATATAAAATAAAAGGAGAACAGTCATCATGGAAAAGAAAGAACAGCTCTACGAAGGCAAGGCCAAGAAGGTTTACGCCACCGAAGATCCCAACCTCGTCATCGTTTCCTACAAGGACGACGCCACCGCCTTTGACGGCGCAAAGAAGGGTACCATCGTCGGCAAGGGCGTCATCAACAACCAGATGACCAACCGTCTGATGGCCAAGATGGAAAAGGCCGGCATCCCGACCCACTTTGTTGAAGAGCTCAGCGAGCGCGACACGCTCGTCAAGAAGGTCTCTATCGTCCCGTTGGAGGTCATCATCCGCAACATCTCCGCCGGTCATTTTGCCTCCCGCTACGGCGTGGAGGAGGGTATCGTCTTCTCCGAGCCCACGATCGAGTTCTCCTACAAGAACGACGATCTGCATGACCCCCTGATGAACGCCTATCACGCCGTTGCCCTCAAGCTCGCGACCTGGGAGGAGATCGAGCTCATCAAGAAGTATGCCTTCGCCGTCAACGACACGCTCAAGGCATTTTGGAGCGAGTGCGGCGTCACGCTCGTCGACTTTAAGCTCGAGTTCGGCAAGACCGTCGACGGCCAGATCGTTCTCGCCGACGAGATCAGCCCCGACACCTGCCGCCTGTGGGACAGCAAGACGAACGAAAAGCTCGACAAGGACCGCTTCCGCCGCGACCTCGGCGGCGTGGAAGACGCCTACGCCGAAGTCATGAAGCGCCTGATGGCTCACGACGCACAGTAAGATCAAATATGACAGAGAATCACAACATCATCCCGGCGCGCCACATTCACGAAGAATGCGGCGTGTTCGGCATCTTTACGCCTCAGGAGGCGGACGTCGCGTCCTATGCCTACTACGCGCTCTACTCCCTCCAGCACCGCGGACAGGAGAGCGCGGGTATCGTCGTCAACGACGACGGCCTGTTCCGCTCGCTGCGCGACACTGGCCTTGTGAGCGAGGTCTTCCCGCCCGAGCAGCTCAAATCGCTCGGCAAGGGTACCATCGCCGTCGGCCATGTGCGCTACGGCACGACCGGCAGCGACAACAAGCGCAACGTCCAGCCCATTTTAGTGAACCACTTCAAGGGCCGTATGGCGCTCGCGCACAACGGCAACCTGACGAACTCCCGCGAGCTGCGGCAGGAGCTTGAAAGCCGCGGCTCCATCTTCCAGACCACGACCGACAGCGAGGTCATCGCCTATATCATCGTGCAGGAGAGACTCAACCGCGGCTCCATCGAAGAGGCTGTTTCCGCTGCGATGGACCGCATCGAGGGCGCGTATTCCCTCGTCCTCTCCTCGCCGACGAAGCTCATTGCCGCGCGCGACCCCCACGGCTTCCGTCCCCTCTGCATGGGGCATCTGAAGGACGGCTCTGTTGTTTTCGTGTCTGAATCCTGCGCGCTCGACGCCATCGGCGCCGAGTTTGAGCGCGACATCCGCCCCGGCGAGATCGTTGTCGTCGACACGGCCGGCGTTCGCTCCGACACGAGCCACTGCGGCAAAGCGCCGAAAAAGCTCTGCGTCTTCGAGTTCATCTACTTCGCCCGCCCTGACTCCGTCATCGACGGCAGCAGCGTCCACGTCGCACGCCAGCGCGCAGGCGCGTTCCTCGCGCTCGAGCATCCCGTGCAGGCGGATGTCGTCATCGGCGTGCCGGATTCCGGCCTTGATGCAGCCCTCGGTTATGCGCGCCAGAGCGGCATCCCCTACGGCATCGGCTTTATCAAAAATAAGTACATCGGCCGCACGTTCATCTCGCCCACGCAGACGATGCGCGAAAACGAGGTCAACATCAAGCTCAACCCCATCCGCTCCGTGGTCGAGGGCAAGCGCGTCGTGCTGATCGACGACTCCATCGTCCGCGGAACGACCTGCCGCCGCACGATCGACCTATTGTGGAAGGCGGGCGCGAGGGAGATCCACATGCGCGTCAGCGCGCCGCCGTTTGTCTCCGAGTGCTACTACGGCACGGACATCGACGACAAAAATAACCTCATCGCCACGCACCACACGGTCGATGAGATCGCGAAGATCATCGGCGTCAACTCGCTCGGCTACTTAAGCATCGAGGACGTCGTCAAGCTCGCCGACAACACCGAAAACGGCTTCTGCACGGCCTGCTTCGGCGGCGGCTATCCCACGAGCATCCCGAAAGACGGCGGCAAGGACCGCTTTGAGTGCAAAATCAGTGAAGGGGAGAAGAAAAAGAATGCGTAGTTTTTCCGAGAGCTACCGTGACGCCGGCGTGAATATCGAGGCCGGCTACGAGGGCGTCAAGCTGATGAAAAAGCACGTCCAGCGCACCATGATCCCAGGCGTTGTGTCCGATATCGGCGGCTTTGGCGGCCTGTTTGCGCCCGATCTCACCGGTATGAGCGAGCCCGTGCTCGTTTCGGGCACGGACGGCGTGGGCACGAAGCAGCGCATCGCGCAGCTGATGAACAAGCACGACTCCGTCGGCATCGACTGCGTCGCCATGTGCGTCAACGACATCATCTGCTGCGGCGCAAAGCCCATCTTCTTCCTCGACTACATCGCCATCGGCAAGAACGAGCCGGAGAAGGTCGCGACGCTCGTCTCCGGCGTGGCCGAAGGCTGCGTGCAGTCCGGCTGCGCGCTCATCGGCGGCGAGACCGCCGAGCACCCCGGCACCATGTCTGCCGACGACTATGACCTTGCGGGCTTTGCCGTCGGCATTGTCGACCGCGCGAAGATCATCGACCACGACCGCATGCGTCCGGGCGACGTTGTGATCGCGCTCACCTCAAGCGGTATCCACTCCAACGGCTACTCCCTCGTGCGCAAGGCCTTTAATGTCGAGCACGCGGACCTCGGCGCATATGTCGACGAGCTCGGCTGCACGCTGGGCGAAGAACTGCTGCGCCCGACGAAGATCTATGTCAAGCCCGTTCTCTCCGCGATGGACGTGGCCGACGTCCACGGCGTCAGCCACATCACAGGCGGCGGCTTCTATGAAAATATTCCCCGCTGCATCCCAGACGGGCTGTGCGCGAAGATCGACAAATCCGCTCTCCGCACGCCGCCGATCTTCTCAATGCTCCAGCGCATGGGCAGCATCCCCGAGCACGACATGTTCAACACCTACAACATGGGCGTCGGCATGACGATGATCGTCGCCAAAGATGACGCCGACAAGGCGCTTGCCGCCCTCAAGGAAAACGGCCAGGACGCCTACGTGATCGGTGAGGTCGTGAGCGGGGAAGAGAAGGTCGCACTATGCTGAAAAGCGCGCGCATCGCGGTGTTCGTCTCGGGCGGCGGCACGAATTTGCAAGCCTTGCTCGACGCGCAGAGAGACGGCAAAATTCCACACGGCGAGATCGCGCTCGTCATTTCCTCTCAGGCATGCGCCTACGCGCTCGAACGCGCGGAAAAGGCGAACGTCCCCGCGCACACCGTGCCGTCGAGCCTCATCCAGCACGACTTTGAGGCGGCGATCGAGCTTCTGCTCGAGCAGTACAAGATCGACGTTATCGTCCTCGCGGGCTTTTTGAGCATCCTGAGCGAGAACTTCACGAAAAAGTGGCCGCGCCGCATTCTGAATATCCATCCGTCGCTGATCCCGTCGTTCTGCGGCAGGGGCATGTACGGCTTAAAGGTGCACGAGGCTGCGCTCGCGCGCGGCGTGAAGGTCACGGGCGCGACGGTGCACTTTGTCAACGAAATCCCCGACGGCGGCGAGATCATCCTGCAAAAGGCCGTCGAGATCGAAGCGGGTGACACGCCCGAGACCTTACAGCGCCGCGTGATGGAGCAGGCCGAATGGAAGCTCCTGCCGCGCGCGACGGAGCTTGTCTGCCGCGCCATCACAGAAGAGGAGAACTGAAATGGTCGACTTTTTGCACTTTCTGAAAAATACGTCTTATCCCGGCCGCGGCATTTTAGTCGGCAAGGACCGCGTCTATTATTTCATCATGGGCCGCAGCGAGAACAGCCGCAACCGCGTCTTTGTCAAGACCGACGACGGCATCCGCACCGAGGCCTTTGACCCCGCCAAGCTCGCCGACCCGAGCCTCATCATCTATCACCCCGTCCGCACGATGGGCAGCGACCTCGTTGTGACGAACGGCGACCAGACCGACACGATCTGCGAGCACGGCGACTTCCGCCGCGGCCTGATGACGCGCGAGTACGAGCCCGACGAGCCGAACTGGACGCCGCGTATTTCCGCCATCGTGCATGAGGACGGCTCGTTCGAGATGTCCATCCTCAAGCATAACAACGGCCGGTGCCTGCGCGAGTTCTTCTGCTACGAGGGCTGCGACGCGGACAAGGCCTACTTCATCAGCACCTATCAGGGCGACGGCACGCCGCTGCCGACATTTGCGGGCGAGCCGATGGAGGTGAGCGTCCCCAGCCCCGAAGAGGTCTGGGACGCGCTCAACGAGGACAACAAGGTGTCCCTTTACGCAAACATGAACGGCGAAGTCAAGCTGTTCAACAAGAATTTAGGCGATTGAGGAGAACGATATGAACGAGCTCGAACTCAAATATGGCTGCAACCCCAACCAGAAGCCTGCGCGCGTCTTTATGAAAGACGGCGGCGACCTGCCGTTCACCGTGCTGAACGGCAAGCCGGGCTACATCAATCTGCTCGATGCCTTCAACTCCTTCCAGCTCGTGCGCGAGCTTAAGGAGGCCACGGGCCTGCCCGCCGCGGCGAGCTTCAAGCACGTCTCTCCAGCGGGAGCGGCGCTCGGCCTGCCGCTCGACGAGGTGGACAAGCAGATTTACTTTGTTGAGCCTGACGAGGCCCTTTCGCCCATCGCCTGCGCCTACATCCGCGCCCGCGGCGCGGACCGCCTCTGCTCCTATGGTGACTGGGCGGCGCTCTCCGACGAGTGCGACGCCGCGACGGCGAAATATCTGAAAGGCGAGGTCTCCGACGGCATCATCGCCCCCTCGTTCAGCGAGGAGGCGCTTGCCATCCTGAAGACGAAAAAGGGCGGCAAGTACAACATCGTGCAGATGGACCCCGCCTACGTTCCCGCCCCGCAGGAGCAGAAGGACGTCTTCGGCGTCGCGTTCGAGCAGGGCCGCAACAACTGCAAGATCGACGAGTCGCTGCTTGCGAACATCGTCACCGAAAATAAGAATCTTCCCGATGACGCGAAGCGCGACATGATCGTTTCGCTCATTACGCTCAAATACACGCAGTCGAACTCCGTCTGCTACGCCAAGGACGGACAGACCATCGGCGTCGGCGCCGGCCAGCAGAGCCGCATCCACTGTACGCGCCTTGCCGGCAGCAAGGCGGACAACTGGTATCTTCGCCGCCACCCGAAGGTGCTTGCTCTGCCGTTTGTGGACGGTATCCGCCGCCCTGACCGCGACAACGCCATCGATGTTTATATTTCCGACGAGTGTGACGATGTTTTGGCCGACGGTGCATGGCAGCGCGTCTTCAAGGAGCGCCCCGAGCCGCTGACGGTGCAGGAGCGCAAGGATTGGGTCGCCCGCCAGAGCGGCGTGACCGTCGGCTCCGACGCGTTCTTCCCGTTCGGCGACAATGTTGAGCGCGCGAGAAAGAGCGGCGTCACCTACATCGCGGAACCCGGCGGCTCGATCCGCGACGACAACGTCATCGAGACCGCGAATAAATACGGCATCACCATGGCCTTTACCGGACAGAGATTGTTCCATCACTAAAAGGAGGAACGAAACGAATGAAACTCATGGTCATCGGCGGCGGAGGCCGCGAACACGCCATTATCAAGAAGTTAAAAGAAAATCCCGCAGTTGAGGAAATTTACTGCCTGCCCGGTAACGGCGGCATCGCCGCCGACGCGGTCTGCGTGCCGGAGATCGGCGCAAAGGACATCTCCGCGCAGGTCGAATTTGCGAAAGCGCACCGGATCGACTACGCCGTCGTCGCGCCGGACGATCCGCTGGCCCTCGGCGCGGTGGACGCGCTGACCGAGGCGGGCATCCCGTGCTTCGGCCCCGACAAAAAGGCTGCCGTCATCGAGGCGAGCAAGGCATTTTCCAAGGATCTGATGAAAAAATACGGCATCCCCACGGCAAAGTATGAGCTCTTCACCGACGCGGACGCCGCCTGCGCCTATATTGATTCTCAGGGCGCGCCCATCGTCGTCAAGGCCGACGGTCTGGCGCTCGGCAAGGGCGTCATCGTCGCGCAGACGGTGGAGGAAGCAAAAGCCGCCGTCCGCTCCATGATCGAGGACAAGGCCTTCGGTCAGAGCGGCGCGCGCGTTGTCATCGAGGAGTTCATGGAGGGGCCCGAGGTCTCCGTTCTGAGCTTTACCGACGGCGAAACCGTTGTTCCCATGGTGTCTTCCATGGACCACAAGTGCGCGCTGGACGGCGACAAGGGCCCGAACACCGGCGGCATGGGCACGATCGCCCCAAATCCCTGCTACGCGGAAAAGATCGCGGACGAGTGCATGCAGACGATCTTCCTGCCCACGATCCGCGCGATGAAGGCCGAGGGCCGCCCCTTCAAGGGCTGCCTGTACTTCGGCCTGATGCTCACAAAGGACGGCCCGAAGGTCGTGGAGTACAACTGCCGCTTCGGCGATCCCGAGACGCAGGTCGTGCTGCCGCGCCTTAAGAACGACCTGGTCGAGGTCATGTTGGCTTGTGCCAACTGCGAGCTCGATCAGATTGAACTCGACTGGCGTGACGAGTGGGCCGTGGCCGTTGTCCTGACGAGCGCGGGCTACCCCGGCAGCTACGAGAAGGGCAAGGTCATCACCGGAATTGAGGATGCCGAGGCCATGGAGAACGTGACCGTGTACCACGCGGGCACTGCCGTGGTGGACGGTCAGCTCGTGACCAACGGCGGCCGCGTGCTTGCCGTGACCGCGCTGGGCGATACGTTTGAGAACGCTCGCAACCTTGCCTACGAGGCTTGCGAGAAGATCGATTTTGAGGGCAAGACCCTGCGCCACGACATTGGCCTGCGTGCGCTGCGCGGCCGCGACGCCTGGGATGCCTAAAATCCGAGAGGAATGAGACGGATGGACGAGAAGAACGAAGAGCTCGTGGATGCGCAGATCGTCGAAGAGGACAGCCGCATGTATGGGCACGCCGAGGGCGAGCCTGGTGGTGAGGTCGCTGACGAGCCGGCGCTGGTGCTGGGCGACGACGACCCGCACGATGCCGAGCTGCACGAGAAGATTCTTTCGGAGGAGTGCGCCTGGAAGGGCAAGATCCTCGACGTCCACCGTCTTGAGGTTGAGCTGCCCAACGGTCGCCGCAGCGCCCGCGATATCGTTCGCCATCCAGGTGCGGCGGCCGTTGTGGCGCTGACCGAGAGCGGCAAGATCGTGCTGGTGCGTCAGTACCGCACCGCCATCGACCGCGTGACGGTCGAGATTCCCGCCGGCAAGCTCGATCCAGGCGAAGATCCGCTCGATTGCGCTAAGCGCGAGCTGCACGAGGAGACGGGCTTTAGGGCCGGTCGCATTCGCTTTTTGACGTCGATTGTCACGTCCTGCGGTTTTTGCGATGAGATCATTCATATCTACTTGGCCACCAAGCTCGAGTTTGATGCGCCCAACCCCGATGATGACGAGTTTGTCAACGTGGACCTGGTGCCGCTGCACGAGCTGATCGACGCCGTGCTCGACGGCAAGATCGAAGACGCCAAGACCGTCGTAGGCGCCTTGGCTTGTGACAGCATCGCG
>OHKE01000538.1_pt1 | contig 12236 bp, 10 predicted proteins | sample 1568731 | NCBI WGS metagenome assembly OHKE01 (sample SAMEA3879588, study PRJEB24766) | human gut metagenome | biome: human-associated habitat; feature: feces | place: USA | collected 1985/1987 | reverse complement strand
AAGCGCTCTGCCGAGACGGCCAGCCACTACACGCTGCCCCAGCTGGAAGCCTGTATGCAGATTTTGCTTGAGCTGGACAAGAGTCTGAAAAGCCAGCCCGTGAGCGCGCAGACCCTGCTGGAAACGGCGCTCTGCCGCCTGGCAATGGCGGGAGGAAGAAGATGAGCGAGAAACTGGAACTGCTGCACACCGACCGTGTGCTCATCGTGGAGGGCAAATACGATGCGGCCCGTCTCTCCCACCTGACCGACGCCATGATCCTGCTGACGGACGGCTTCGGCATCTATAAGGATAAGAAGCGTCAGCAGCTCTTCAAACAGCTGGCCCACAAAAACGGCCTTATCCTCCTGACGGACTCCGACGCGGCGGGCTTCCGCATCCGCACCTACATCACGAATCTGGTGGGGGAGAAGAACGTGGTGCAAGCCTACGTTCCGGCCATCCACGGCAAGGAAAAGCGGAAGGCTCAGCCCGGCAAAGAGGGGCTTCTGGGGGTCGAGGGCGTGGACGATGCCCTCGTTTTGCAGGCGCTCCGGGACGCTCTGGGCGAAGAAGCTGGCATTTCTCCTGCAAAGCCGGAGGGGAGGCAAATTACTTATACCGACCTCTATGAGTGGGGGCTTTCGGGTACGGCGGGTTCGGCTGAGCGGAAAACAAAGCTGCTCTGCGCTCTCGGTCTGCCGCCCCGGCTCTCGAAAAAAGAGCTGGTGGAAGCCCTCAACCGCCTTTACAGCTACGAGCAGCTGGACGAAATGCAGTCGGAACTGCTCAAAACATGAAAATACAGCAAACTCTCCCAAGAAAAACATGAAAAAGATTCAAGCGATACTTCTGGGAGATCTGCCATAAGCTGTGATATAATCAATATACTGTGCGCCCGTCGTGGACGAAACGACGGGCGCAGATTTTTGCAAGGTGCAATAAAGGAGACAATCAATGGAACGCGAAAAACTCAAATCGAGACTCGGGTTCATCCTCCTTTCCGCTGGCTGCGCGATCGGCATCGGAAATGTGTGGAAGTTCCCTTACATGGCAGGTCAGGGCGGCGGCGGAGCCTTCGTACTGTTTTACCTGCTGTTCCTGGTCATTCTGGGTCTGCCCATTATGACCATGGAATTTGCTGTGGGCCGTGCCAGCCGCAAAAGCCCGGTGCGTGCTTATCAGGTGCTGGAAAAGCCGGGCAGCAGGTGGCATATCCACGGTTATCTGGCGATGATCGGCAACTATCTGCTGATGATGTTCTACACGACGGTCTGCGGCTGGATGCTGCACTATTTCTATCTGACCGCAGCGGGCAGATTTGTCGGAGCAACGACCGAGCAGGTGGCGGGCAAGTTCACCGAGATGCTGGCAAGCCCCGGCATTATGACCTTCTGGATGGTGTTCGTGGTCGTTCTGAGCATTCTGGTCTGCGCTAAGGGCCTGCAGAATGGTCTGGAGCGTGTGACCAAGGGCATGATGATCGCCCTGCTCCTCATCATGGTCATTCTGGCCGTGAACAGCCTCTTCATGGACGGCGCAAAGGAGGGCCTTTCCTTCTTCCTGGTGCCTGACTTTGGCCGTATGAAGGAGGTTGGCATCGTCAACACCCTGGTGGGTGCGATGAATCAGGCCTTCTTTACCCTGAGCCTGGGCATCGGTGCCATGTCCATTTTTGGCAGCTACATCGGCAAGGAACACTCCCTGCTGGGCGAGAGCGTCCGTGTGGTGGTGCTGGATACCTTTGTGGCCATCACGGCCGGCCTCATCATCTTCCCGGCCTGCTTTACCTTTGGTGTGGATCAGACCGCAGGTCCCAGCCTGATCTTCATCACCCTGCCCAATATTTTTGCCAACATGGCGCTGGGCAGGTTGTGGGGCAGCCTGTTCTTCCTGTTCATGGCATTTGCGGCCCTGTCCACCGTGCTGGCGGTGTTTGAGAACATCATCTGCTGCGGCATGGAGCTGACCGGCTGCACCCGTAAAAAGTCCAGTCTGGTCAACCTGTTCCTCATCATCCTGCTGTCCATGCCCTGCGTGCTGGGGTATAATCTCTGGGCCTGGGATGGCTTTGCCGTGTTTGGCGGTGCGGTGCTGGACTTTGAGGATTTCCTTGTCAGCAACCTGTTCCTGCCGCTGGGCAGCCTGGTCTACCTGCTGTTCTGCGTTTCCCGCTATGGCTGGGGCTGGGACAACTATAAGAAGGAAGTCAACACCGGCAAGGGGCTGAAGATCCACGATTGGATGCGCGGTTACCTGACCTACGGTCTGCCCGTGATCGTGCTGTTCATCTTCGCCTTTGGCATCTACGACAAGTTCTTTGCATAAGGAAATAAACCCTCTCAGTCTCGCATTCGCTCGCCAGCTCCCCAAGGGGGAGCCAACGCATCTGATGGGGAAGCAACTTGCACAGCCTGAAGTCAGAGCAGCAATTGCCTCGCCCTTTGGGAGAGGCGGAAGCACTGGCGGAGAGGGCGTTTTTGTTGGAGGACACAATGCACATTTTGATCTGTGATGATGATGCGGTATTTGCTGCCCGCGTGGAAACGCTCGTCCGGGATTTCTTTGCGCTGCGGGGTCTGCAGGTGGAATGCACCGTCTGCCACAGCGGGGAAGAGACACTGGCCCGGCGGGATCTTGATCTGTATCAGGTGGCGCTGCTGGATGTGGATCTGGACACCATGAACGGCATCTCACTGGGAAAGCAGCTGCGCCAGTGCAGCCCGGAAATCTGCCTGGTGTATGTGTCGGCCTATCTGGAATTTGCCCCGGAGGGCTACACCGTGAATGCGTTCCGCTATATCCTCAAGCGCGACCTGGACTGCCAGCTGCCCCGCTGTCTGGATGCCATTCTGCACGAGCAGGATCACCGGGCTCCCAAGACCCTGACCATCCGGCAGAACCGCACCGAGACCGAGCTGCCCTACGACAGCATCTACTACCTCGAAAGCGACCTGCGCAAGATCAACGTTTACGGAGATGTGGCTCATCAGCCCCTGTGCTCCTACTATGGCAAGCTGAATGAGCTGCCGCAGGCCCTGTTTGAGAACGGCTTTCTGCGGGTGGGGCGGAGCGCGGTGGTCAATATGAAGTACATCCGGCAGATCAGCAGCTATATGGTCACCCTGCGCAATGGGGTCAAGCTGGGCGTGAGCCGGAACGGCTATGCTGAGATCCGCAGCACCTATCTGGAATGGAAGGGGCAGTTTGGGGATGACTAAGGAAATGCTCTGGTTTCTGATGGGGCATCTGGTCTGCATTGGCCAGTGGGCGGCCTTTATCATGGTGGACCATGCATTTCTGGGCCGTGGCAGGAGATTCCGCTTCCCCTGCCTGTGGGCAGCCCTGCTGGCAGCAGTATTTCTGGCAGCTTCGATCCGGCATGACATTGGTTTTTTCAATATCGGATCTGTGATATTGAACGTCATCTACCTGTTGGTCACGGTGCTCTTTTTCGGCGGAAGCTGGAACCAGAAGCTCTCGGCCTGCCTTGTCAACGGCATCATGTGCCTGCTGACGGAAAATACAGTCAGCTACACCTTTGCCTGGTGTAAGCACATTCCCGTCCGGGAGGTCTGGCGCTACCGCAGCTGTCTGTTCCTGCTGGTTGCTGCTGTTGTGGGGGCTGGCCTGCTTGCAGCCTACATTATCCGGCGCTGGCGGCGGGAGCAGGCGTTGACCCCGCTGCAGATGTTGGTCATGTCCTTCTTTCCTGGCATCGTTGTGGTGCTGAACATCGTGCTGATGGTATCCGGCGGCAGTGAAGTGCCCAGCATGATGAACATGATGCTGACCTTTGGTCTGACCATAGCAGTGCTGATCCATCTGGGGATCGTGCAGATGGTCAACGACCAGATGCTGCTGCAGCAGACACTGATGGTGGAGGCTGTGCGCCAGAAGAAGAGCGCAGAAGCTCTTCTGGAATCCTACAAGACTCAGCGGCGGCTGACCCATGAGTTCACCAACCACACCGATGCACTGGCTCTGCTGCTCCAGCAAGGAGATTACGAGGGCGCAAAGGCCTACCTTTCCACGCTCACAAAGACCATTGCGGCGAATACCACCATTATGAACACCCACAACCCCTTATTAGATGCCCTGCTCAGCAAAAAGTACGAGGAAGCCAGCCGAAAAGGGGTCATGGTCTATTTTGATCTGCCCGATCTGCGGGATATGCCCATGGGCCAGACAGACCTTGTGATCGTGCTCTCCAATCTGCTCAACAATGCCATTGAGGCCGCCGCGCAGGCTGATCCGCCGGAGGTCTATGTGCGGATGCGGAAGAGCGAGGACGAGGTGGTGCTCTCTGTCCGCAACCGGGTGGAGAAGGACCTGAATCTCGTGGACGGCCAGCTGCCCCGCATCTCTCAGAAAGGGGCGGGCCACGGCTTCGGGCTGTGGAACGTTCGGGATGTGCTGAAAAAATACGGCGGCGAATATACCATCAGCTGCCGGGGGTGCTGGTTCCGCTTTACCTGCACCATCCCGCTCCGCAAGTTATGACATGAAACCCTGCAGAATATGACATTTGGGGTGAAAGTTTCATCGGAATCTGCTACAATGAAACTAGGTTAAAGGCAGGAGCGCCTCCCCGCTGTATGGTTTGCGGCCGACAGAGGAAGGAACATCCGGGAACGCAGGCGTGTGTGCGTGGGCCGGAACGTCTTTACGAATAAAAAGTCTGACGAAGCTCTGAATGGCGATCTTGGGGGATTGCTGCAGATAGAGACCTTCTGAATGCACTGCACCTGCACGGCATCGTATGTGGGAATGGGATGCCGGGCGGTGCTGCCGGAGGGAGCTTTGTCGGGCTTTTTTTGTTTGAGATCAGGCCGAAGGAGGACGGTGTGGAGCATGGCTGCACCTGCACGGAAGCGGGCATCCTGCTGGATATCTTCACCCCGATGCGGGAGGATTTCGTGTAACAAACAAAAAAAGGCAGTGCGCCGCGTGGGACGCACTGCCTTTAGCTTTTCTACCGATTATTCCGGCTTCACCTGCAGCTCCTGCTCACAGTAGATGCAGCGGTATTTGCCGTTGGAGCTCATCTCAAAGATCTGGTCGCATTCCTCTTCAATGGAGGAGATGCAGCGGGGATTGCGGCACCGCACAATGTTCACCAGACGCTTGGGGGGCTTCGGCTTTTCCTTGCGCACAGCCTTGCCGTTTTCGATCACGGTCACGCTGATGTCAGGGTCAAGGTAGGCCAGCACGTCCAGGTTCAGCCAGGAGGCATCCCCCTCGACCTTGATGATGTCCTTGCGGCCGCAGTCGGCCTTGTGGGAGCGCGCATTCTGGATCAGTGCCACGTTGGCGGTCTTGTTGCCGGTGATGCCCAGCAGCTCCATCAGGCCCACAGCGGTGCCTGCCTTGATGTGGTCGATCACAATGCCGTTCTGGATCTCGTCAATATTCAGCATATCAGTTGCCCTCCTTCGGTGCCTTGGGGTCGGCAAGACCCAGCAGCGTCATGATCAGTGCCATGCGGATGTATACGCCGTTCTGCACCTGCTCAAAGTAGGCGGCACGGGGGTCGTTGTCCACATCCAGTGCGATCTCGTTCACGCGGGGCAGGGGATGCAGCACTGCCATTTCAGGCTTGGCAAGGGCCATCTTTTCGCTGGTCAGGATGTAGCTGTTCTTCAGGCGGATGTAATCCTCCTCGTTGAAGAAGCGCTCCTTCTGCACACGGGTCATGTACAGGATATCCAGCTCAGGCATGGATTCCTCCAGGCTCCGGGTCTCACGGTACTCGATGCCGTTGGCCTCCAGCACATCCTTGATGATGTAGTCGGGCACCCGCAGCTCCTCGGGGCTGATGAGTACAAAGCGGATGTTCTTGCAGCGTGCCATGGTCTTGATGAGGGAATGGACGGTGCGGCCGAACTTCAGATCGCCGCACAGGCCGATGGTCAGATTATCCAACCGACCCATCCGGGTGCGGATGGTCATCAGATCGGTCATGGTCTGGGAGGGGTGCTGGTGGCCGCCGTCACCGGCATTGATGACCGGGATGCGGGAGTAGCGGGAAGCGCGGAACGGCGCACCCTCTTTGGGATGGCGCATTGCCACGATATCGGCATAGCAGGAGACCACACGGATGGTATCTGCAACGCTTTCTCCCTTGGAAGCGCTGCAGACGTTCTCGCTCGGGAAGCCCAGTACATGGCCGCCCAGATTCAGCATGGCCGCCTCAAAGGAAAGGCGGGTGCGGGTAGACGGCTCATAGAACAAGGTGGCAAGCTTTTTGTGAGCCGCAACGTCCTGGTAAGCGGCAGGGTCGGAGCGGATGCGGTCGGCCAGATCCAGCAGAGAGGTGATCTCCTCCTGGCTGAAATCCAAGGGATCAATGAGATGGCGCATGAATTTTACCTCCGTCAAAGTAATTTTCGTAGAATGGAAAAATCGAAGAAATTCGTGTAATAACTCAGTGAGCGCATGACCGGGTGGCACAGACGGTTGAAGCAGATCTCATCCAGCAGCAGCATGGCCTCGCCGGGGGCAAGACGCATGGCAGCCCGGATGGCCTCGTCGCCGCAGCTGGCCTTGAGGTGGGCCACATTCGAGGAGATCTGCTGGTTGCATTCCTGCTCCAGGATATCGAACACGCCGCCGCTCAGGTCGATGCGGGTGTAGTCCCGGCTGCCAAAGAGGGCGCGGGGCAGATAATCGATGGAGTAGATGACCGGGGTGGTGTCGGCCAGGATGCGTTTTTTGATGCAGATGACCTCGTCCCCCGGTGCAATGGCAAGATCCCGGGCAAGCTCGGCTCCGGCGCGGATGGGATAGATCTGGATGCCATCGGCGTGGGGGTAGCTGCCAAAGCTGCGGATCAGCGGGTAATATTCCAGCTTCTGGTCAAGGCGGCTGCGCAGGCCGAGCACGGTGCGGTTGACCACTGTGCCAATGCCGCGCACGCGCTCGATGTAACCGGCGCGCTCCATCTCGCTCAGCGCGTCCCGGATCACGGTACGGCTGACACCGAGTTCCGCGGCCAAATCGACCTCGGCGGGCAGGCGGTCGGCATCGGCGTAGCGGCCGGTGCGCAGTTCTTCCAGAAGCGCCGCGACGACACGGTCACTGATGACCGCACCGCCCAGGCGGATGGATGACGAAGAGCTGGATTCTTTCATGGGCTGTTCCTCCGGTTCGCGGGCGGGGCAGTGCCCGCCTGGACTTGGGAAAACCTGCCCTGCATCCCAAAAGCTGCGCCGGACAGATTCTCTTACTTTCATTATAGCATGATTTGACTTTATTTTGAATGGTAATTATACTGGAATCCAGCAGAAAGTATGATTTTATTTTTGGAGGGTTCACAAAATGGAACTGATACTGCAAAAAGTGTGTGGCCGGTCTGCACAGCTTCCCATTCGCCTGCGCCGGTGCGGCCCTGCGGATGCCGCCGCATTCTTTGCTTTGCAGAACGAAGTGCGGGCCGCTATGCCCCACCCGGAGCAGTTTGTGCCGGACACACTGGAGAATATCACGGCCTACCTGAGGGAGGACCTGTGCATCGGGGCATACGACGGCGAACGGCTGGGGGCGTACTTTATCCTGCGCTACTGCGGCCGGAGCGCACACAACTATGCGGCCTTTCTGGGGGTGCCCCGGGAGGAGTGGGAGCACTGGGCCAATGCGGACAGCGCAGTGGTCCACCCGGACTGGCGGGGCAACGGCCTGCAGCGGAAGCTACTGGAAGCGGCGCTGCCCCTTGTCCGGCCCGGCATCGTGGGCATCGGGGCCACCGTCAGCCCGGAGAATCAATACAGCCTGAACAATGCCCTTGCCTGCGGTTTTGTCATTGCCGACCGCCGTGAGATGTACGGCGGGTATGACCGATATCTGTTAAAGAAGATGCTGTAACAAAAAACGCTCTCCTGCTGAGCACAGGAGAGCGTTTTTTGTTATGCGACCAGGCGGCTCTCTTCCTTCAGCTGATCGTTCATCTTTTTGCGCACGACCAGCAGGCAGATGAGATGCACCCCTGCGGTCAGGGCCCAGCTGATGGGATAGCTGATGTACAGCGTGCCGGTGGAGCGGAACATCCGGAAGATGGTTGCGATCCAGACCAGACGGAGCAGGCAGCTGCCCACCAGACTGACGATCATGGGGATCACCGAGTAGCCGCGGCCGCGCAGGCAGCTGGCCAGAGTGTCCATTATGCCGCACAGGAAGTAGGCAGTGCAGATGATCTGCATCCGGGACAGGCCGGCAGCCACCACGGCTTCATCCGTGGAGTAGAAGTGCAGCAGGACCTCACCGCCAAAGTAAGCGCCGCAGCCCAGGAACAGGCCCGCCACAGTGACGCAGAGCAGGCAGTTGCGCATGACGCGGTCGAGGTTGTCGTACCGGCGGGCACCCACGTTCTGGCTGGTAAAGGTCACGGCCGCCTGCGCAAAGGCATTCATGCCGGTGTAGATGAAGCCCTCGAGGTTGGATGCGGCAGAGTTTCCGGCCACGACCGTGGAGCCAAAGGAATTGATAGCCGACTGGATCACCACGTTGGACAGGCTGAACACGGTGCTCTGCAGACCGGCAGGCAGGCCGATGCGCAAGATCTGGCCCAGCGCCCCCGCATGGAAGCCCAGATGGCCGAGGTCGAGGTGGAGCGGGCCTTTCTCCTTCACGAGCAGGGCCGTGACCATGCAGGCGGAGACGGTCTGGCTGATGATGGTGGCCAGAGCGACGCCCGCCACGCTCATGGAGAAGAGGATGACGAACACGAGGTTCAGCACCACATTGATGACACCTGCCACCGCCAGACAGACCAGCGGGCGGCGGGTGTCGCCCACGGCACGCAGCAGGGAGGCGTTGAAGTTGTACAGCATGGTCATCGGCATTCCGATGAAGTAGATCTTCAGGTAAAGGGTGGCAAGGTCAATGACATCCTCGGGGCTGGACATCAGTTCCAGCAGGCCGTGGGCTGCAAAAAAGCCCACAAAAGCCATCAGTACGCCGCCCACAAGGCTCAGGGTAACAGCGGTCTGCACCGCTTCGTGCACGCCCTGGTCATCCTTTGCGCCATAGCAGCGGGCAGCCACAACGTTTGCACCCAGCGCAAGGCCGACAAACAGGTTGACCAGCAGGTTGATGAGCGCACCGTTGGAACCAACTGCTGCCAGCGCGGCGCTGCCGACGAACCGGCCCACCACGACCACATCGGCAGCATTGAACAGCAGCTGCAAAAAGCTGGATGCCGCCAGCGGCAGGGAAAACAGGATGATCTTTTTCAGCATCGGGCCGCTGGTCAGATCACCGGCTTTGGACATTTGTGCCATGAAAGCTCCGCCTCCTTTGAAACTTCTCTCATACTCTTGCACCAAAATTGAAGCGTAAAAAATGCGCCGTGCCGTTTTGCGGCACAACGCAATTTGTAAAGAACACCTATATTATAATACAGTTTTCTGTAAAATACAAGATGCCGCGCAGGGGAGATCCTGCCTTTCCGGGACACTTCGATCAGGAATGATGGATCTGCAGCGTTTTCCAGTGCTCTTTCTTCTCATATTCTGTTGTCACGCCGTCATCCCGGTACATCCGGTACTCAGCAGATTCGCCGTCGGGCAGGAAGCTCCACAGGGTCAGGCTGGCATCATCCAGCTCAGAGGTGTTGTTGGCGGGCTGTGCCACGGGAACGATGTGACCCGGACGGAGGAACAACAGCACTTCGTCCAGCGCACAGCGGATATAGTGGTGTCCGGCGGGCAGGATCTCTTCATCGTAGTCGTCCACAGCCCGCAGGCGCAGGAGCTTCATGGGTTCGGGCAGATAGACATGCCGCCCGTGGGCATTCTGGACATAGACGGGCGCTACCATCAGGCCCTCGCCCAGCAGAAGCTGATCTTCCACCTCCCGGGCATCGGGGTCATCCGGGTAGTCGAAGGCCAACGGCCGGAAGTAGCTGGTATTTTCCAGCGCGGCCTTCATAAATTCGCTGTACAGGTAGGGCAGCAGGGCGTAGCGCAGACGGATCATATTGCGCACAGCGGGCAGCACCTCGGGGAAGCGGTAGTATTCCTGCATCCGGGTGCCAACTGCGGAGTGGTTGCGCATCAGCGGGGTGAGCAGACCGAACTCAAGCCAGCGCAGGGCAAGATCCGGCGTGGTATCGGAGGAGAAGCCGCAGAGGTCGGCACCGCTGTACAGGAAACCGCACATCTGGACACTGGGCATCATCTGGATGTTGGCCAGCAGCTGGGCCCAGCTGGAATTATTGTCGCCCAGCCAGATGCCGCCGTAGCGGTGGCTGCCAATGAAGCTGGAGCGGCTGTAAAGCAGAGTGCGCTGGCCCGGGCGCAGGTCGGCAAAGGCTTCGCCAGCGGCGCGGGTCATGCTGCCGCCGTAGAGGTTGTGGACCTGATCGTGGCGCACTTTCTGGCCGTCCACCTCGTGGTAGAAGCTGGCGTAGTCTGCCGGGCTGTTCATCAGGCCCATGGCACCGCCCACCACGCGCAGGAAGAACTCCTCCTGCTCAATGTTGTCCTTCTCCCGCAGGGCGGCCATGTCGTTCAGAAAAGCGTGCAGCCGCTCGGGTGAGTAGAAGAGGGAGGGCTCATTCATGTCGTTCCAAAAGCCCTCGATGCCGCAGTCGGTCAGGGCCTTGTATTTGTGGCCGAACCACTCCCGCACCTCAGGGCGCAGGAAGTCGGCAAAATAGGCCTTGCCGGGCCAGACTGCCGCCACAAAGGGGGCCCCATCGGCCTTTTTGCAGAAGTATCCTTTTTCCAGCCCTTCGGTGCAGGTAGGGTCGTTGGGGTCGATGCGCACGCCGGCATCGATGATGGGCACCAGCCGGATGCCCTGCGCTTTCAGGTCGGCGGAGAGCTTTGCAAGGTCAGGAAAACGTTCCTTATTTACGGTAAAATCGGCATAGTCCTGCATGTACTCGATGTCCATACAGATCATGTCCAGCGGCAGGTCGTGCTCCTTGTACTGGCGTGCAACTTCCCGTACGTCCTCCTCAGTCTTGTAGCCCCAGCGGCTCTGTGCCAGACCGAATGCCCACTTGGGTGGGATATAGCTGCGGCCGATGAGGGTGCGGAACTCCTTGCAGATCCCATTCTCGTTCCCGCCGGAGAGGAGATACAGATCATAGTCGGAGGTCTCGGTGTGGAAAGAGAAAAGATCGTGGCGGGTATAGCCGATGTCGTAATACACCTTGCCCGGGAAATCCACGAACAGGCCAAAGCAGGTGCTGCCGTCCCGCACCAGCAGGAAATTGTGCGCACCATAGAAGGAAAGCTTGTCCTCGCTGTGACGGGATTCGTCGGTATTGTTGGTGATGTAGTGCCAGCCGCGCTTGTTGATGCCGCGGGGCATTTCGCCCAGACCGTAGACCGCAGCCTGCTCACTGAGGGTGAACCGCCAGCCGCTGCCATCGGGAGTCAGAAAGGGAACGGGGCCGCTTTCCGCGGGAAGAGACAGCACAACGCTCTGGGTGGGGAAGGGATGCCCGAAAGAAAAACGCTGGATCACAGAAAAGTCCTCCTGTTTCAGATAGAGTTGTTACTGTAATGATACGGCAGAAATCGTTCCGGAACAAGAGAGAAAACAGGATAAAAAATGCAACAAAACAGGCGTTTTGTGGTCTGCGCAACAGCCAATACTTCTGTTGCGCCTGCCGGAGCCCCTCGGGCGTGAAACTGCACGGAATGGATTGCAAACTGTCGAAGGGCTTGCTATAATAAAAGGTACTCTGGAAAGGGAGGATCTTCCATGTATCGAAACGGCATCAAGCGGCTGCTGGCGGTCATTCTGTCCCTCTGCGGCATGATCGTGCTCTCGCCGCTGCTGCTCATCCTCTGCCTTGCCATCAAGATCGATTCCCCGGGACCGATCTTTTTCAGGCAGAAGCGGGTGGGCATCCACAAACAGCATTTCAATATCCTCAAGTTCCGCACCATGCGCATCGACACCCCCCACGATATGCCCACCCACATGCTCAAGGACCCGGATCAGTATATCACCCGGGTGGGGCACTTCCTGCGCAAGACCAGTCTGGACGAGCTGCCCCAGCTCTGGAACATCTTTGTGGGCGATATGGCAGTCATCGGCCCGCGCCCGGCGCTGTGGAACCAGTATGACCTGCTGGCCGAGCGGGACAAGTACGGTGCCAACGATGTCCGCCCCGGCCTGACCGGCTGGGCCCAGATCCATGGGCGGGATGAGCTGGAGATCGTGGACAAGGCCCGGCTGGACGGCTACTATGTGGAGCACCTGAGCTTTGGCATGGACATAAAGTGCTTCTTTGGTACCAT
>OHKE01000528.1_pt1 | contig 12389 bp, 9 predicted proteins | sample 1568731 | NCBI WGS metagenome assembly OHKE01 (sample SAMEA3879588, study PRJEB24766) | human gut metagenome | biome: human-associated habitat; feature: feces | place: USA | collected 1985/1987 | reverse complement strand
GCCCGGACCGCGCCGACCACGGCATGATCCTGTTTACCCCGGACGGCCGGGTGGAAAAGATGCACCTTGACGTGGTGATCCCGGTGCTCCACGGCCTGTGGGGCGAGGATGGCACCGTGCAGGGCCTGCTGGAGCTGGCAGGCATCGCCTATGTGGGCTGCGGCGTGCTGGCAAGCTCCGTGTGCATGGACAAGGCTGTGGCCAACGCCCTGTTCGAGGCCAACGGTGTGCCCCACACCAAGTGGGTAGCCGCCAACCGTTGGGAGATCGAGAAGGATCTGGAGGGCGTTTGCGCCGGTGTGGAACAAAAACTGGGCTGGCCGGTGTTCGTCAAGCCCGCCAACGCAGGCTCCAGTGTGGGCATCTCCAAGGTGTCCAATCAGGAGGAGCTGAAGGCCGCCATTGCCCTTGCGCTGGAAAACGACCGCAAGGTGGTATTTGAAGCCTTTGTGGACGGACAGGAAGTGGAGTGCGCCGTCATCGGCTCCGACCCCGCTGTTGCCACCCGTCCCGGTGAGATCCTTGCCGGTGCAGAGTTTTACACCTATGATGATAAGTACAAGAACGGTGTGAGCCAGACCGTCATCCCGGCACATCTGCCGGAGGCCAAGCTGGACGAGGTAAAGACCTACGCCGCCATGGCCTACACCGCACTGAACTGCGAGGGTCTGGCACGGTGCGATTTCTTTGTGGAAAAGAACACCGGCCGGGTGCTCATCAACGAGATCAACACCTTCCCCGGCTTTACCGCCATCAGCATGTACCCCAAGCTCATGGAGCACGAGGGTCTGCCGGTGCCGCAGCTCATCGACCGCCTGATCGCACTGGCGGTGGAAAGGACGGAAAAGCAGCATGGATAATCGCCCCATCGGTGTGTTCGACAGCGGTCTGGGCGGCCTGACCGGTGTGCGGGAGCTGCGCAAGCGCCTGCCCCATGAGGATATCATCTACTTCGGCGATACAGGCCGGGTGCCCTACGGCAGCCGCAGCCCGGAGACCATTCTGCAGTACGCCCGGCAGGATGTGGCCTTTCTGCTTTCCAAAAACGTCAAGTGCATCATGGCGGCCTGCGGTACGGTGTCCAGCACCTACCCGGCTGCGGAGGCAGCGCAGCTGCCGGTGCCCTACCTTGGCGTAGTGGATGCCGCCGCCCGGGAAGCAGCCTTTGTCACCCGCAACCGCCGCATCGGCGTCATCGGCACAGCCGCCACCATCCGCTCCCGCAGCTACGAAAAGCTGCTGCGGCAGCTGGTGCCCGGGGTGGAGATCACTGCCCGCCCCTGCCCACTGTTCGTACCGCTGGTGGAGGCCGGATATGTGGATCACAGCGAAGCCGGAAAGCAGCAGATCACAAAGCTGGTCATTGCCCAGTACCTGACCGAGGTGCGCGAGGCCGGGGTGGATACCCTGATTTTGGGCTGCACCCACTACCCGCTGCTGAAAAGCATGATCGGGGAGTTTATGGGCCCGGGTGTCACGCTGGTGGACCCCGCCATGACCGCCGCCCATCATCTGGAGCGGATGCTCGCCGAGCGCGGGCTGCGCGCCAGCCACGAGAACGGGCAGGCACACTTTTACGTCAGCGATGTGCCGGACAGCTTTGTGCAGACGGCAGACCTGTTTCTGGGCGAGTACAAGGGCGGCCCGGTGGAGCAGATCGCCATTGATAAATATTGATAAGGAAAAACAACGTGAGCAAACCACTGAAGGAAGACTATATCATCCGCATCAAAAGCCGCATTGAGCAGCGGCTGGACGAACCGGCTGCGGAGGAAGAAAAAGAAGAATTTGTGGAGCTGATGACCCGGGGCAGCCTTGTGCTGAAGGGCGGCAGCTACTATGTGACCTACCGCGAGACCGAGACCACCGGCTACGAGGGCTGCACTACCACCCTGAAGATCGCCGCAGACGGCAGCCGGGTGGCGATGCTGCGGTTCGGCAAGGGCGGCGGGGCAGGTACCCAGTTGCTGATCGAAAAAGGCCGCCGCAACCTGTGCCACTACGAGACCGGCTTCGGCTCCATGACCTTGGGCGTGACTGCGGACGAGATCGACTGTCAGTTGACCGAAAAGGGCGGCACCGCCCGGTTTGCCTACCTGCTGGATGCCGACAGCGCCGAGCTGGTGAGCCGCAACCGGCTGGAAGTTACCGTGACCCATGTGAATTGATGAAGTTCCCTGAGACTGTGAAAGGAATCCGACCCATGACTGATTTTGAAAAGACCTACCAGAACTACAACCCCCGGCAGGCTGCGCTGGATGAGGCACGCGCTCTGCTGACCGCAGCCGCCAAGGCTGCCATGGCAGACGGCGCCCTGCCCGAGGCAGAACTGCCCGCCTTTATCGTAGAGATCCCCGCCGACGTGAAGAACGGCGATATCGCCTCCAACCTCGCCATGGCCGGTGCACGCACTTGGCGCAAGGCTCCCAAGATGATCGCAGACGCCCTGCTGGCACATCTGCCCTCCCTTGAGAACAGCGTTTTCTCCAAGGTGGAGGTTGCCGGTCCCGGCTTCATCAACCTGTTCCTGTCCCAGAGCTTCTGGGCAGGCGTGGTGCTGGGCGCCTGCGCCAACAAGGAGTATGGCCGCACCGACCACGGCAAGGGCGCAAAGTACAATGTGGAGTTTGTTTCTGCCAACCCCACCGGCCCCATGCACATGGGCAACGCCCGCGGCGGCGCACTGGGCGACTGTCTGGCCGCTGTGCTGGACTGGTCCGGCTACGATGTGACCCGTGAGTTCTATATCAACGACGCCGGCAACCAGATCCAGAAGTTCGGCAAAAGTCTGGCAGTGCGCTACCTACAGCAGTTCTGCGGCGAGGAGGCCTATCCCCTGCCCAAGGAGTGCTATCAGGGCGGCGATATCAAGGTGCTGGCCGGTGAGTTCGCTGAGCTGAACGGCGACAAGTACGTTGCCGCCTGCAAGGGTATGGACGAGGAAGCTCTGTTCGAGAGCGAGGCCTTTGCCGCCCTCAAGGACGCACTGGTGGCCTATGCCCTGCCCAAGAACATTGCTGCTCTGAAACGCGACCTCGGCAAGTACCGCATTGATTACGACGTCTGGTTCCACGAGAGCACCCTGCACGAGTCCGGCGCAGTGCTGGCTGTGATGGATAAGCTGCTGGAGCTGGGTGCCTGCTACAAGGCCGAGGACGGTGCTATCATGTACCGCAGCGCTCAGTACGCTGCCAAGTACGGCACCGTGAACAAGAAAAAGACCGAGGACGGCACCGAGGAGGAGGCCAAGGACGAGGTACTCGTCCGCGCCAACGGCATCCCCACCTACTTTGCCGCCGATATCGCCTACCACTACAACAAGCTGGCTACCCGCGGCTTTGCCAAGGCCATCGACGTGTGGGGCGCAGACCACCATGGCCATGTGGCCCGCATGAAGGGTGCCATGGATGCCATCGGCCTGCACGGCGAGGATCTGGACGTTGTGCTGATGCAGATGGTCAACCTGATGCGGGACGGCCAGCCTGTCCGTATGTCCAAGCGCACCGGCAACGCCATCACCCTGACCGACCTGCTGGAGGAGGTGCCCATCGACAGCGCACGCTTCCTGTTCAATATGCACGACGCCGGCAGCGGCATCGACTTTGATCTGGATCAGGCCGTCAAGACCGACAACGACAACCCCGTGTACTATGTGCAGTACGCCCATGCCCGCATCTGCTCCATCCTGAAGAAGATGGAGAGCGAGGGTGTGCAGTTTGCCGGTGCAGAGCACATCGACGCCACCCTGCTCACCGAGCCTTCCGAGATGGATCTGATCCGGATGCTGGCTGCCTTCCCGCAGGAGATCGTGATGGCTGCCGAGAAGTACGACCCCAGCCGCATCAACCGCTTTGTCATCGACCTTGCAAGCGCCTTCCATCGCTTCTACGGCAACTGCCGCATTCAGGGCGCAGACCCCGCCGTGCAGCAGGCACGCCTTGCCCTGTGCATCGGCGTGAAGAACGCCATCTTCAATGTGCTCACCATGTTCAAGATCAACGTGCCCGAGAAGATGTAACATAAAACCACAGGGGCTGTTGCACAGCATTTGGCGCAACAGCCCCTTTTTACGGTGTATGGAGAGAAAGCTTGCCGGAGCAAAAGCCTTCCCCCAGTCGGGGGGAAGGTGGATGCGAACGCAGTGAGCAGACGGATGAGGGTGCAGACAAGCAGCAGCTATCGAGAAATCCTCTCCCGTGAAAAGGCAATTCTGGAAAATCCGCAGATTTTCCAGAATTGCGAAATAAAAATAATCTTTCCTCTGAATATGCGCAGAGCAACGCGGAGCGCATTCCAAATCGTCTACCCCAAAACAGATACAAGGAGAACCCATGGAACCTTTGAAGATCGGCAATATCACCCTGCCCCACCGTGCGGTGTTCGGCCCTATGGCGGGCTTTACGGATGCCCCCTGCCGCCGCCTGATGGCGCAGCACGGTGCGGGCTTTACGGTCAGCGAAATGGTGTCCAGCCGGGCGCTGGTGTACGGCGACCATAAGACCGTCAACCTGCTGAAGGCAGAGCCTAACGGCGCACCCTACGGGGTGCAGATCTTCGGCGAGGTGCCGGAGATCATGGGCGAGGCCACCGCCACCATTGAGCAGTACGAATTTGACTTTGTGGACATCAACATGGGCTGCCCTGCCCCTAAGATCGTTTCCGGCGGGGCGGGCAGCAAGCTGATGCTGGACCCCGACCGCTGCGGGCGCATCGTGGAGCAGGTGGTGGCGCACACCAAGCGCCCCGTCACCGTAAAAATGCGCAAGGGCTGGGATGCCGACCACATCACCGCCGTGGAGTGCGCCAAGGCCTGCGAGCAGGCGGGCGCGGCACTGGTAGCGGTGCACGCCCGCACCCGGGAGCAGATGTACACCCCGGGCATCGACCCGGAGATCATCGCCCGGGTAAAGGACGCGGTGAAGGTGCCGGTGCTGGGCAACGGCGATATCCACTGCGCCGAGGATGCGCTGCGCATGGTGCGGGAGACAAACTGCGACGGCGTGATGATTGCCCGGGGCGCACTGGGCGACCCGTGGCTGTTTGAGCGAGTGAACGCTGCACTGGAGGGTCTGCCCGCCCCCAAGGAGCCGAACCTGCAGGCGCGGATGAACGCGCTGCGCCGTCAGGTGGAGGAGATGGTAGAGCAGAAGGGCGAGTTTGTGGCTATGCCGCAGGCGCGCGCCCAGACCATGCACTACATGAAGGGGCTGAAGGGCGCTGCCGCCCTGCGCCGCTACTGCTGCACCTTGACCCACTTGGAGGACTTGGACGAGCTGATCGCCGCCGTGTTTGAAGAGCAGCGCAAAGCCGGGCTGGACCCTGACGATGTGCGGGAAGTACCGTTCCCGTAATTTGACCCGAAGCAGAGCAATGCCGGGTAGCCTGTGGGCTGTCCGGCATTGTATTTTTTTACGGCTTCGTCAGCTCGTCCAGATTCTGGGTGTAGCAGGGCAGGCAGTGCTCCAAAAACCAGTCGGCCTCCGGGCAGTGCATGGCCAGCAGCGCGGCGCGCTGCTGCGTGAGCGCGGCGTCAAATTCGTGGTTGCCGCTGCGCTGCTCCTCGGTGCATTTGATGAGGGCACTCAGCCGGTCGGCAGCCTTGAGCAGACGATGCTCCTCTGCCGTCAGGACGCTGCCGTCCATGCAGGGGGTCAGCTCTGCAGCCAGTTCTGCGGGCAGCAGAGCCGCCATGGAGCGCACGCTCTCAGTCTCCAGTGCCTTGTAGGCGTCTCGCAGCGCCGGGGAATGGTACTTGACCGGCGTGGGCATATCCCCGGTGATGATCTCCGGTGCATCATGGTACAGCGCCGCCACTGCCACCACCTCGGGGCGGCAGGGCGTGCCGGTGTAGTGCTTGGCGATGAGACACAGCAGGTGCGCCAGCAGTGCGGTGTCACAGGTGTGCTCGCTGAGGGATTCCGCCCGGGTGGAGTGCATCAGGCTCCACCGGGTAATGTACTTCATGCGCGCCAGCAGGGCGCTGAAGGGATACAGCATGGCAATACGCCTCCTTTTCTTCACCATACCCGCCCCGCGTGCGCTTGTCAAGCCCTTTTTTCTTGCGCGCCGCCGTGCTATACTACAAGGTGACATCAAATCCACTTCCGCGCCGGTGCGCGGAGAAAGAGGAACGCTATGGAAAAGTTCAAAAAACCACGGCTGCTCACCCCAAGGGGGCAGAGCCATAAAAAATTCTGGCAGGCGGTGGGGCTGTGCGCCCTGACGGCGGCCATCTTCTTTTTGCCGTTCTACATTCTTGACGGTGGCTTTTTCCACTATGCAGGCGATTTTAACAGCCAGCAGATCACCTTTTACCGGTATATGAACGGCTTCGTCAAGGGCGCAGGTTACCCGGACAGTGCCTTTGCCGGTGCGCCGCGCAATACCTTTTCGTGGGCGACCGACCTTGGCAGCGGGGTGATGAACGCCTACTCCTTCTACCTGTACGGCTCGCCGTTCTTCTGGCTGTCGGTGCTGCTGCCGCAGAGCTGGCTGCCCTATATGATGGTGCCGCTGCTGGTGCTCAAGTTCGGCGTGGCGGGCGGCGGCGCGTTTCTGTATCTGCGCCGCTACGTCAAAAACGAGAACTACGCGGTGCTGGGTGCCTGCCTGTATGCGCTTTCCGGCTTTGCGGTGTACAACGTGTTCTTCAACCACTTTGTGGATGTGGTGGCGCTGTTCCCCTATCTGCTCTGGGCGCTGGACGAGGCCATTTATGAAAACCGTCACGGCCTGTTCGCCTTCTGGGTGGCGGTGAACCTGCTGAACAACTACTTCTTCTTTGTGGGACAGGTCATTTTCCTGTGTATCTACTTTGTGTGCAAGCTGACCGCCAAGGACTTCCGGCTGACCGGGCGCAAGTTCGGGCATCTCTTGTGGGAGAGCGTGCTGGGCGTTGCCATAGGTTGTCTGCTGCTGTTCCCGGCAGTGCTTAGCCTGCTGCAGAACCCGCGCACCATTGACCTTTCCTCCGGCTGGGGCTTTTTGACCTACGCCAAGGTGCAGCAGTATCTGGCTATCCTGCTCAGCTGGATCTTGCCGCCGGACTCTCCTTACCTTACCTCGGTGTGGTCGGAGGGCGTGATCAAGTGGACGAGCATGACGGCCTACCTGCCCCTGTGCAGTCTGGCCGGTGCCATGGCCTACTGGCGCAGCCGCAAGGCCGACAGCAAAAAGCGCATCGTGGCAGTGTGCGCCGTGTGCGCGCTGGTGCCGGTGCTGAACAGTGCCTTCTACGCGCTCAACTCCAGCTACTACGCACGCTGGTACTATATGCCCACCCTTATCCTTGCCGCCATGACCGTGAACGCGCTGGAGGACCCGGATGTTGATCTGGACGCCCCCGCCCGCGGCATCGGCTGGATCATGCTGGCTACGCTGGTGTTTGCGGTGGTGCCCGTGCGGGACGATACCACCGGGACATGGTCCTTCGGCGTGCTGAAGAACCCGGAACAGTTCTTTGTCGTGCTGGGCTTTGGTCTGCTGGGGCTTATGCTGTACCGCTACCTCTGCGGCATATGGCGGCAGAACAGCCGCTTTGCCCAGCGCATGACGGCGGCGGTGCTGGTGTTTGCCTGCGTGTTCAGCATGGTGCACATCGGCATTGGCAAGTTCGGCCAGTGGCACACCGACAGCGACCTTGTGGAACAGGATACCAACGCCCTGCAGCTGAAAAACGACCTGCCGGAGGGCGACTACCGCATCGACACCTACAAGATCCACGACAACATCGGGATGTGGCTGGATAAGAGCTGCCTGCAATACTTCGGCAGCACGGCGGCTCCCAGCATCCTCAGCTTTTACCCGGGGCTGGGGGTCAAGCGGGACGTGCGCAGCGAGCCGGAGATCACAAACTACGCTTTGCGCGGCCTGTTGAGCGTGGAGTACCTCATTACCACCCCGGAAAAGCGCGAAAGCTTTGAGGACGAGGCAGACGCGGGCTGGACCTATCTTGCCGACGTGGACGGCTACACGCTGTACCACAACGATAACTACGTTCCCATGGGCTTTACCTACGACTACTATGTGACCAAGACTACCTATGAGGCCTCGGTCAAGACCCTGCGCTCCAATCTGCTGCTGCGGGCGCTGGTGCTGGAGGACGAGGACGTAAAGGCATACGGTCAGTACCTGACCGAGCTGCCGGACGCGATGCTGGACGACCTGCACTACGACAGCTACACGCAGGACTGCGCCGACCGCCGCGCCCACAGCTGCTCGGTGTTCCAGATGAACAACGCGGGCTTCCATGCCGAGATCACGCTGGAAAAACAAAACCTCGTCTTTTTCTCTGTGCCCTACGATGACGGCTTTACCGCCTATGTCAACGGCGAAAAGGCCGACATCCTGCGTGTGGACGAGGGACTGATGGCGGTGCTCTGCCCGGCGGGCGCAAGCAGCATCGACTTTGTGTATCAGGCCGCCGGGCTTTCTGCCAGCCGGGTGGTGACCGCAGTGGCCATCCCGGTGTGGGTGGTGTACGTTGCCTACTTTGTGCGCCGCAAGCGCCGCAGCACCGGTGCCCCGGCAGAAGAATGACTTTGACCGGGCCAAAAAATAAAAATTTAAAATTCCCTCTTGACTTTACGAAGATAAAGTGTATAATGCAATCAAACCGATGAGGCGGAAGAGAACCTGCACAGCGCATCTGCAGTGAGCCCGGACAGTGCAAACGGGCGAAAGCGGGGCAGAGTTTCGTGGGCCGCCGAGGGCCGGGCAAACGGGCACAAACCCCAGTAGCTTTGGACGGAAGTCTCCGTTACAGGACAGGGGAGTGTTGGCTCTCCGTGAGTGGCTCTGCTGTATTGGATGCAGAGCAAGCAAGGTGGCACCGCAGAATCGTATTTACCGATCCTGTCCTTGTGGATAACACACAGGGACAGGGTCGTTTTGTTTTAAGACCCGTCCCGCAAAGGGAGCGGGTCTTTTGATTTGCCGCCCGCTCCGGGAAAGGAGTTACCACTATGAAAAACCTGAACATGATCTCCCGCCGCAGCTTCCTGAAGGCCGCTCTGGCCGCTTCCGCTGTTTCTGCTATGGCACTGACCGGCTGCGGCGGCGCTGCTTCCAGCACCGCCTCCAGTGCAGCAGTCTCCTCCTCCGCAGCGGCTTCCGGCAGTACTGCCGCCGCTGGCGAGACTTTCAAGGTGGGCATCGTCAACTATGTGGACCACGCCTCCCTCAACCAGATCGTGGAATCTGTGGAAAGCCGTCTGGATGCCATCGGCAAGGAGAAGGGCGTCACCTTTGACTACGCCGATTACTACGCCAACGCACAGGCCGACCAGTCCAACCTGAACCAGATCGGCGCAGACCTTGTGGCCGACGGCGTGGACGTGATCGTGGCCGTGGCCACCCCCACCGCCGCTACCATGCTGGCTGCCGTGGAGGACACCGACATCCCGGTGGTCTACTCCGCTGTGACCGATCCCGCTGCCGCAGGCTTTGACGGTGAGGAGAACATCACCGGCACCTCCGATGCCCTGAACACCGACGCCATCATGAACCTGATCGTGGCGGCAAACCCCGGCATCGATACCATCGGTCTGCTGTACGACCTGAGTCAGGATGCCTCCACCCAGGCCATTGCGGACGCCAAGGCCTTCTGCGAGAAGAACGGCATCAAGGTGGTGGAAAAGAACGGCACCACCACCGCCGAGGTGCAGATGGCTGCCGAGGCACTGGTAGCCGCCGGGGTCAAGGCCGTGTTCACCCCCACTGACAACACCATCATGACCGCCGAGCTGTCCATCTATGAGAGCTTCATCGAGGCCGGTGTGCAGCACTACACCGGTGCCGACAGCTTTGCGCTGAACGGCGCACTGGTGGGCTACGGCGTGGACTACGTCCAGCTGGGCGAAGCTACCGCCGATATGGTCAGCCAGCTGCTGTGCGACGGCAAGACCCCCGCAGACCTGCCCTACCAGACCTTTGATAACGGCATCGTCACCATCAATACCGAGACCGCCGAGGCTCTGGGCTTGGATCTTGCCGCCCTGAAGGAAGCTTTCAAGCCCTACTGCACCGAGATTACCGAGGTGACCACCGCCGAGAACTTCTCCTGAGCGCCCCGCTCCGTCAAAACCTGACGGTTTTTCCGGCTCTCCCGCAAGGGAGAGCTTTTGGCGGTTCTGGGGAAAGTGGTTTCCCTCTCCCGTGAAAATACGTTTGTCGCACTCCGCAGAGCAATGCGGTGCGCATTCAAAATAACATAAAAGGAGCATACACCATGCTGGCGAGTATCTTTTCCCTCAACGTTTTGCAGACAGCGCTGGAGCTGGGCTGCATCTACGGACTGGTGGCGTTGGCACTGTTTCTGAGCTACTCCATCCTGAATATTGCCGACCTTTCCACCGACGGCTGCTTTACGCTGGGCTGCGCCGTGGCCTGTCAGGTAGCACTGACCGGCCACCCCATCCTTGCGCTGGCGGCAGCCATGGCTGCGGGGGTGTGCTCCGGCTTTGTCACCGCCTTTCTGCAGACAAGGCTCGGGGTGGAAAGCATCATGGCCGGTATCATCGTCAACACCGGCCTGTACACCATCAATCTGGCGGTGATGGGCTTCTCCTCCACCATGTCACTGGTCAAGACCCCTACCATCTTCTCCATGGCAAAAACTTCGCTGGGCTTTCTGGGCAGCTGGTACAAGCTGGCGCTGGCGGCAGTTATCATTGCCATCGCCTGCACGGCGATGCTGGGCTTTCTGGGCACGCGGCTGGGGCTTTCCATCCGCGCCACCGGCGATAACGCCGCCATGGTGCGGGCTTCCAGCATCAACCCCGCCTTTACCATCACGGTGGGTCTGTGCGTATCCGGTGCGTTGTGTGCGCTGTCCGGCGGGCTGCTGGCACAGTACCAGAAAAGCTGCGATATCAACGTGGGCACCGGCATGGTGACCATTGCACTGGCTTCCCTCATCATCGGCGAGACGCTGGTGGGCAAGCGCACCATGCTGCGCCGCATTCTGGGCGTGGTGTTCGGAAGCTGCCTGTACCGCTTTATCGTGGCCGTGGCGCTGCGGTTCAACGTGCCCGCCGCCGCCATGAAGCTGGTTTCCGCCATCATCGTGGCAGTGGCCATCTCCATGCCCGCCATCCGGGAGCACTTCGCCTTTGAAAAGCGGCGGCACGCTGCCCGTGCCCGCCGCACCGTGACCAACAGGGAGGGACAGTAACATGGAAATGCTGCAACTGAACGACCTGCACAAGACCTTTAACCCCGGCACCGTCAACGAAAAGGTGGCGCTAAATGGGGTGAGCCTGCAGATGGAGGCCGGAGATTTTGCCACCATCGTGGGCTCCAACGGCGCGGGCAAATCCACCCTGTTCAATGCCATCACCGGCGGCTTTATTGCCGATGAGGGCAGCATTCTGCTGGGCGGGCAGGACATCACCTTTGCGCCGGAGCACCAGCGCAGCAAGGTCATCGGACATCTGTTCCAGGACCCGCTCAAGGGCACCGCGCCCAACATGACCATTGAGGAAAATCTGGCGCTGGCCTACCTGCGGGCAGGCACTGCGCCCAACGCCATCTTCTCCCGCATCTCCCGCAAGGATAAGGCGCTCTTCCGTGAAAAGCTGGCGTTGCTGGACATGGGGCTGGAGGACCGCATGAAGCAGCCGGTGGGGCTGCTCTCCGGCGGGCAGCGGCAGGCGCTTACCCTGCTCATGGCTACCCTTGTCACCCCCAAGCTGCTGCTGCTGGACGAGCACACCGCCGCGCTAGACCCCGCCACCGCCGAAAAGGTGCTGGCACTGACCAAGAGCATCGTGGCCGAGAAAAAGATCACCTGCCTGATGGTGACCCACAATATGCATCAGGCACTGGAACTGGGCAACCGCACCCTGATGATGGACGCCGGGCGCATCGTGTTTGACGTAAAGGGTGCAGCGCGCAGCAAGATGACCGTGGACGATCTGCTGGAAAAGTTCCGCGAGAATGCTGGCAAAAATCTGGATAATGACCGTATCCTGCTGAGCAAGGTGGAGAAATAAGCCTGCCGTTTTTCTCCTCTTGTGAAAAGTCGAACAGCCAAGCCCGCAGGCTTGGCTGTTCGTATATTATAAATAACAATTCCGCTGATTATGGCCAAAGCGCACGCGGCGGCCATTCTGAATCGTTCTGCTGACAAAAGGCAAAAGGTCTGCTGCACCGTGCGGTGCAGCAGACCTTATAATTTTTATTCTTTTACCACAGGCGGATGACCTTGATGACGCCCTCGGCTTTATCGCGGGCCAGCTCCAGATGGTGCTGCAGCGCCATGGCAGCGCCGTCCCAGTCCCCTGCCAGCGCAGCATCCAAAATCTGCAGATGCTCCTCACAGGTCTGCTCCTGATTGATCATGCTCACCTTGCCGGTCATGATGCGGAAACGGGTGTTCAGGCCGGTGA
>OHKE01000527.1_pt1 | contig 12399 bp, 10 predicted proteins | sample 1568731 | NCBI WGS metagenome assembly OHKE01 (sample SAMEA3879588, study PRJEB24766) | human gut metagenome | biome: human-associated habitat; feature: feces | place: USA | collected 1985/1987 | reverse complement strand
GGTGCCTGCCCCCACATCCCACAGGGTATCGGCAGGCTGCACGGCCAGCTTGGCCAGCGCCGCCGCCCGCACCTCCTGCTTGGTCATGGGTACCTCTCCCCTGTGGAAGGCTTCATCCGGGAAGCCGGGCACCCGCCGGGGCGGCTGAGGAAGATGCTCCACAAGCAGAACGCTCAGGCTTGCAAACTGCTTTTGCGCAAACTCCTGCGCCGTGCCGAACAGGATCTTCTCCTCTGCCCGGCCCAGCTCTTCGCCCACCAGCACATGGGCATCGCCCAGCCCGGCAGCAGCCAATCGGCCGCAGAGGGAGGCAGGCGTTTCGGCCCCGCCGGTCAGGAAAAACACAGGCTTTCCCCCGGCTGTCAGGCACTCGGCCACCGGGTCGCAGGCACAGCCGTGGGCCGAGACCAGCTTCCACTCCTGCCAGGAGCGGCCCACCGCAGCGGCCAGCAGCTGAACGCTGGAAAGCCCCGGCAGCACCCGGCAGGAGATGCCAAAGGCCCGCAGCATCGGCAGCAGCTGGGCCGCACCGGAGTAAAACCCGGTGTCGCCGCTGTACACAAGGGCAGCATCCACCTCCGGGTCAGCCGCCAGCACGGCAAGGACATCCTCAGGCTGATACAGGGCCTTCCGGTGTTCCGTGCAGCCCTGCGGCAGCTGTTCCAGCAGGCGCTTTGCCCCCAGGATCAGTCCGGCGTTCTGCAGGGCGGCAAGGCCCTGCGCGGTCAGGCTTTCCGGTGTGCCCGACCCCATCCCGATGAGTGTGATCATTGCAGCATCTCCTTACAATGTGTCAGGATCTGTTCCGCCGTTTCGCCCTGCTCGGCCGGGCGGCGGATGACGATGAGCTGTGCCCCGGTGTCCTGCGCTGCCCGGGCTTTTTCTTCAAAGCCGCCCGCCGCGCCGCCATCTTTGGTAACGAGGAAGCGGATGGCAAACTGCTCCATCAGTGCCCGGTTCAGCGCATAGGAGAACGGCCCCTGCATGGCGATGATGTTCTTATGGGGGATATCTGCCCCCTCGCAGGCGGCAATGCCCTCCCGGGTAGGCAGGACACGGGGAAAGAGCCGTTCCGGTTCCAGCACAGCAAAGGCAGAAAGCTCCTTGGCTCCCGTGGCAAGCAGGACATTTCCCTGCGTTCGGGCCAGAAATCCCGCCGCATGGGCCGCAGAGGCAAACACCATGCTCCCGGCGGGCAGCGGGCTTTCGGGCCGGAGCAGGCGGCGGTACTCCGTGCCCGCTGTTTTGCAGGCTGCCCGGATGTTCCGGGTGGCCTCCACCGCATACGGATGGGTCGCATCCACGCAGAGGTCAGCCCCCTGCAGCAGGGCGGTCATCTCCTCCGGGGTCAGCCGCCCGCAGTGGACGGTGATGCCGGACCTTTCGCCCTGTTCCTCGGCCCCCAGCTGGGTGGCCACGCTGACCAGTACCTCGGCCCCCAGTGCGGCCAGCTGTTTTGAAAACATGCGGCCCTCGGTGGTGCCGCTGAATACCACGGCCCTCATGCGCGGTACCCCCGCGGCGTGACCATCCGCCCGCTCAGCTGGCGGGTCTGGGCGTTGCCGACAAACACGGTGGTGAACATATCCACCGGGGTGGTTTCCAGCGCAGCCAGCGTCAGAACGCGGCTTTCCTGCCCCTCCCGGCCAATGTTCCGCACGATGCCGCAGACCGTTCCGGGTGCTTTGCCGTTTGCCAGCAGGATGCGCACCGCCCGCGCCAGATAGTCCGGCCGCCCCTTGGAGGAGGGGTTGTACAGCGCGATGCAGAAATCCCCCATGGCTGCTGCCGCCAGCCGCCGCTCAATGACCTCCCACGGCGTAAGCCGGTCAGAGAGGGAGAGCACACAGAAATCGTGGGCCAGCGGGGCACCCAGCACCGCACCGCCGCTCAGGGCGGCGGTCAGGCCGGGCACCACCTCCACCGTCACGTCCGGGAAGTGCTCGGCCAGTTCCAGCAGAGGGCTTGCCATGCCGTAGACCCCGGCATCTCCTGAGCAGACCAGCGCCACCGCCCTGCCGCTCCGGGCCGTTTCCAGCGCCCAACGGCAGCGGTCGATCTCCTTGGTCATGCCGGTGGAATAATAGAGCTTGTCCGGGAAGTAAGGGCGCACCAGATCCAGATAGACCGTATAGCCGCACAGCACCTCGGCTTGCGTTAAGGCGCTCTGCGCCTGTGCGGTCAGAAACCGGGGATCCCCGGGCCCAAGCCCGACAACAAAAACAACATTAGGCATCCTGCCACCTCCAATCCGGGGCAAAGGGACGAAGCGCCAGCGCAAAGGTCACGCCGTTGCCCGCCTGTTTGGGAAGAATGATCGTGCCGCCTGCCGCCAGCACCGCCGCCCGCTCGCAGACATTGTCCACACCGGTCACGCTCTGGACAAAGGCCGAAGGTGTGAACTGCCCGGGGGCGTTCTGCAGCTGTGCAGCCGAATAGAACTGCACCGGCCAGCCGTGGATTCCGCAAAATTCCAGCAGGCCCGGCTCATGGGCTTTCAGGTCGATGCTGGCTGCCGCCGTGATGCACACTGCTGCAAGGCCGTGGGCCGCGCAGAACTGTGCAAAGGCCGCTTCCAGCTGTGCGGCGCTGGTCCCCCGCCTGCACCCGATGCCCAGCACACCGATCTTCGGGATCAGGTGCAGCGCATCGCCCGCCGGGAAAAGGGTCAGGGCAAAGTCGGCGCGCTCTGCCTCCCCCGCCGGGACCACCCCGGCAGGGGCCTGCCCGGCAATGGGGAATTCCGAGCGGTACCGCACCGGCCCGCCTGCCAGCAGCCTGCTGCTGACGCGCTTGATGCGCCCCGGCTCCAGCACAGCGCAGTTCTGATGCCTGGCCCACGCATCCACGGCAAACACCCCGTTGGCATCGGTTGCCGTGGTAATGACCGGCACCGCACCGCAGACCGCCGCCAGCGCCCGGGCCAGATCGTTGGCCCCGCCCAGATGGCCCGAAAGGATCGGCACCGCAAAATGGCCGCACTCGTCCAGCACCACCACGGCAGGGTCCACCGCCTTGTTCCGGCAGTGGGGCGCAATGGCCCGCACCGCTATGCCCACAGCCCCCACAAAGATCAGGGCATCCGCATGGGCGAACTGCTCCGCAGCCCAATCGGCAAGGCCAGGCCCGCCATGGCCGCAGCGGTCTACGGTGCCGGGCAGGGCACTGGCCAGCTTTTGGGCCAGCGCCAGCCCTTTTTCCGTAAAGGCGAGATAGGCGCGGGTCACTGGTCTGCCCCCCTGCGGAACTCCGTCGTAAAGGTTGGGTCGTAGAGCTTGCTCCGCTCATACCGGGTGCCCAGAAAATCCCCCACCACGATGAGCGCTGTTTTGGTGATGCCGTTGGCGCGGGTGCTCCCGGCCAGCGTGCCCACAGTGCAGCGCACCACCTTCTGCTCCGGCCAGCTGGCCTTGTAGACCACAGCGGCAGGAGTCTCCGGCGTGTAGGCTCCGCCTGCCAGCAGGGCCTGCTGCACCTTGTCGATGAGGCCGATGGAGAGGAAGATCACCATGGTTGCCCCATGGGTGGCAAGGCTGGCCAGCTTCTCCTTTTCCGGCACCGGGGTGCGCCCCTCCATCCGGGTGATGATCACGGTCTGGCTGATGGTGGGCAGGGTGTACTCGGCGTTCAGCGCCGCCGCCGCCCCGCAAAAACTGGACACGCCGGGGGTATCATCGTAGGGGATGCCATCCGCATCCAGTGCGTCCATCTGCTCTCGGATGGCCCCATACAGGCAGGGGTCGCCGGTGTGGAGCCGCACGGTGGTCCCACCTGCGGCTTCCACCCGGCGCATCACGTCCAGCACCTGTTCCAGCGTCATCTCGGCGCTGTTGTAAACGGCGCACTCCGGCTTCGCCAGCCCCAGCAGAGCCGGGTTGACCAGACTGCCCGCATAAATGATGCAGTCGGCTTCCTGCAGCAGGGCCGCGCCCCGCCGGGTGATGAGGTCAGGTGCGCCGGGGCCTGCGCCTACAAAATGTACCATCTCAATGCTCCTTCCATTCGTTCAGCAGTTGTGCGGCAGTGTCGGTGGCTCCCAGCGGGCCGTGCTGGTTGGAAAACAGCACCGCCCCCACCCGGAACGCCCCGCAGGCCCGCCGGTCAAGGTGGAGCTGGACTGCCCGCAGCAGGCTTTCCAGCACCGGAGCCCGCAGGCCGGCGCTGTCCAGGAGTTCCAGACAGGCATCGGTGGTGGCAGCGTTCATCAGGGCGGCGCAGACTTTCCGGGAAGCGCCGCAGAGCGCCGCATGGGTGCAGAACAGCTCGGTGCGGCAGTCAGCAGTGTGGGAATGGGTGTTCATAATACCGCCCGCCACCTTGACCAGCTTGCCCACATGGCCCACCAGAAGCACCTCTTCAAAGCGGGCCGCAGCAGCCATATCCAGCGTGTCTCCAATAAAGTTCGAGGTTTTCACCACCGGAACAGCATGAAGCTCCGGGTATGTTTCGTGCAGATAGTCCAGCCCGTAATTGCCGGGGGCCAGGATGAGCCGCCTGGGGCTGCCCGCCCGGAGAGCGGCCTGATTCATTTCCAGCTGGATGGTGTCCAGGATCGCCTGCTGGCTCATAGGCTCCACAATGCCGCTGGTTCCCAGCACCGAAAGCCCGCCCTCGACCCCGATGTGGGGGTTGAAGGTGCGCTTTGCCACCTCTTCCCCGCCCTCGATGGAGATGGTCACGGCAAAGCCGCCGGTGTAGCAGGCGCTCTCGGCTTCCCTTTGCAGGGCCTCAGCGATCATCTGCCGGGGCACATGGTTGATGGCAGCTTCCCCCACCGGCTGGTCCAGCCCGGCCTTGGTCACCCGGCCCACGCCCTTGCCGCCGGAGATGCGGATCTCGGTGGTATCGGGCAGCAATTCTACGGCGGCGATCACGGGCAGGCCGGTGGTCACATCCACATCATCCCCGCCGTCCTTCTCAATGGCGCATTCGGCACCGGCTCCGGCGGGGCGGCAGTACAGCGGGGCCACCTCCACCACGATGCCCTTCGGCGTGCGCAGGGCAACGCTCTCCGGGGCATGGCCGGTGAGCAGGAGCCGCGCGGCCCCCGCCGCACCCAGCGCCGCGCAGGTGCCGGTGGTGTACCCGCAGCGGAGCAGCTTCTGCCCACTGCGGACGTAATGTTCAAACTTTGGCCCGGCAGGCTTTTCCGGGCCGAACACAGCCTCGTACTGCTCCTTGGTCAGGCTGTACAGCGCCCGGATGTTCTCCGGGGCAAAGGCCTCCTTTGGGGTCAGCACCCCCGAAACGCTGTGCGGGAACACGCAGACCACCGCATCCGCGATCTTCTGCGCCATGTCCAGCTCGTGCAGGCTGACGATTACGGCCAGCCCCTGTTCATGGGCCAGTTTCTGCAGGATGGTCAGCAGCTCGATCTTTCCTTTGACATCCAGAAAAGAGGTCGGCTCGTCCAGCAGCAGAACTCCGGGCTGCTGGCAGATGGCACGGGCCAGCAGAACGCGCTGGCGCTGGCCGTCGCTGATGCAGTTGAAATCCCGGCCCGCCAGAGGGGAAGCCCCCACCAGTTCCAGCGCGTCCCGCACGGCCTGCCGGTCGGTATCGGACAGGATGCCCAGCCGCCCAGTATAGGGGATGCGCCCGGCGGCGGCAAACTCAAAGCAGGAAGTCAGCTCGGTGCGGCGGGTATGGGGCAGCATCAGGGCCAGCTTCCGGGCCCGGGCTGTGCCGGTGTAATCGGTCAGGCTGCGGCCATCCAGCAGGACAGCCCCGCCCAGGGGGGCCAGCTGGCCCGCCAGCGTTTTGAGCAGGGTGGATTTGCCCGCGCCGTTTGGCCCGATGAGGGCCAGGATCTGCCCCGGCACCGCCCCCAGCGTGATGCCGGAAGCAAGGGGCGCACCGCCATAGCCGATGGCCAGTTCTTTCGTTTCACAGCGGTATTTCATCGCACACCCTCCTGACCCCGGCGCACCAGCAGCCAGATGACCACCGGTGCACCAAATACTGCCGTTACGGCGCTGATCGAAAGCTCGGTGGGGGCAAACATACTGCGGGCGATGAGGTCGCACAGCAGGCAGAAGGCCGCCCCGCCCAGGCAGCACCCGGGCAGCACCACCAGCGGCCTTGCGCTGCCGAACAGCTGCTTGACCAGATGGGGCACCGCGATGCCCACAAAGGAGATGGGCCCCGCAAAGGCCGTGACACAGGCGGCCAGCAGGCTGGAAAGCAGCACCAGCAGCCGGGAAAAGGCTTTGACATTGATACCCACGCTCCGGGCGTAGGCCTCCCCCATCTGGTAGGCGGCCATGGGCTTGGAAAGGCAGAACGCTGCCGCCAGAGCGGGCAGCACCACCAGCGCCGCCGCCCGCACATTGCCCCAGGTCATGCCGGAAAAGCTGCCCTGAGACCAGTTGTGGAGGTTGACGATGTTGCTGTCCTGGGCAAAGGCCACCACAAACTCCGTGACGGCCGAACAGATGTAGCCGATCATTACGCCGCAGATAACAAGGATGCTCATCCGCTGCACCCGCCGGGATACCGCCAGCACAAAGGCCATGGAGGCCATGGCCCCCGCAAAGGCAGCTGTGATCAGGGTAAGGGAGCTGGTGAGCAGGCCATGGTTCAGAAAAGCCACCATGACCAGTGCCACGGCCAGCTTGGCCCCGCTGGAAATGCCCATGACAAAGGGGCCTGCAATGGGGTTGGCAAAAAAGGTCTGCAGCAGGTAGCCTGCCGCCGAGAGCGCCGCCCCCAGCAGCACCACCATCACGGCCCGGGGCAGGCGCAGCTGGGTGATGATGCCCACGCTCAAAGCGTCCTGCCCGCGGCCGGTCAGGGCCGCCAGCACTGCCCCCGGTGTCAGGGACACACTGCCCCAGAACAGGTTGGCGGCAAACAGCACCGCCAGCAGCAGGGCAAGGATGCCGTAAGAGAAGATCAGGCGCTTTTTGCTGGTCATAGGTTACTCTACTTTCCTCAGAAATTGCAGGTCGGCGGGGTCGTTCTCCGTAAAGACACGGTGCAGATCGAGCACAAAATCGACCAGCGCCGTACTCTGCTGGAAAAAGCTCTGGGTGGTGCACCAGACACTGCCGCTCTGCACGGCCTTGAACTCGGCCAGCAGGGGGCATTTTGCCACCAGTTCCTCCGTGGTATGCACCACGCCCTCAATGGTGCTGTTGTAAAGGAGCACATCCGCATCCTTTGCACCGGCGTAAAAATCCTCCAGCGGCAGGTTCATGGTGGAAAGGTTGTTTCCGTTGTCGGTCAGGTCCGCAAAAACATAATCACCGCCCGCCATCTCGATCATCTGGGCCACATAGTCGCCGCCCTTGCGCACATTGGCAAGGTTGTTGGCTGTGATGGAGAAAAAGGCACAGCGCTTGCCGGTGGGAGCCTGCCCGGCCAGCGGTGCAAGGCGCTCCACCTGCCGGGCGAATTCCTGTTCCGCCAGCTCCTCTTTCCCCAGCAGGATGCCCCAGAACTTGAGCCATTCCAGCCGGGCCAGCGGGCCGCTCTCATAGCTGGAGCGCTCCACCAGCACCGGGATGCCGAACCGTTCCAGCTGCTCCTTGACCTCCGGGGTGTGGTAGATCATGGTGTTCTCGATGGCAAGGCCGCAGTTGGCCGCAAGGATCTTTTCGTAATCCGGGGCGCTGTACTTGCCCGCATAGGCAATGCGCCCGTCCTCCATGGCGGCTCTGGCCTCATCCAGATACCAGCCCTCCGCCCGGGTGCCGGAAAGGGTCACGCTGTCCAGCCCATCCAGCGCGAGGAACAGGTCCATCACCGAGGTGGAGACAAGGTAGATGTTCCGGATGGGCTGACGCAGCACCGTCACGCTCTCGGGCAGGCCTTCCACCGCAGCGGCATCCTCCGGGGTCACAAGGAACTGCTCCCCCGATTCGGTCAGGGTCAGCATGGTATAGCCGCCCTCATAGCAGTCGGCAGTAAACTGCGTGGCGTAATCCAGCGGGCAGGCATGGTCAAAGACCAGTTCTTCTGTGCTGGCGGGCGCTGTCTCGGAGGCGGCGCAACCCGACAGGGCCAGTACTGTAGCAGGCAGAACGCGCAGGAATTGTTGTCTCGTCAGTTTCATCAGTTCAGCGTAAAGGTCAGCGTATACTCGATCTCATGGGGGGTGCTCATGGCTACGGTATCGGCAGTGACAGCCAGCGGGGTGCCCAGTGCAGAAACAGGGATCTCAAAGGTGGAGTTGCCCTCGGTGTTGGTGGGCAGATACTTCTCACCATCCACGATCATGTAATCATAATTGGGGCTGCTCCACCGGATGACAGCGGTCATTTTGCCGTCCGCCACGGTCAGGGCGGCAGGGCTTTCCACAGTGGCACGGCCAGAGCCGCCCTCCAGGGTCACATTCACGCTGTATTCACCGTCCGCAGGGGTCTCGGCAGCTTCCTCAGCCTTGGGCTGTGCATTGCGGATGCTCACGGTGTGGTCATACCACTTGCCCTTGGTCCCGAGGAGTGCCAGCTGGAAGTCCTGGTCCACAGCAGCCACGGGGATATCATAGCCGTAGACCTCCTCCGAGGTGCCATCAGAGTAGGTGACGGTGTCGGTGGTAGGCAGCAGCCAATCTGCCTTGTTGGCCTCGGCATCGGCGGCCATGCCAACGTACAGGTTGACGATCTTCTTGGAGGCCAGACTGACGTGGAAGGTCATCTGCCCGTTCTCCACGGTCAGGGTGCCCATGCCATTGCAGGCTTCGTTGGCGTGGAACATGCCGCTGTCGGTGTCGAACTCAGCCGTGTACACGCCGTCCGGCAGGGCGGCTTCGGCAGGCTCGGATGCGGCGGCAGCGCTCACGGCAGAAGCGGCTTCCGAACTGACAACAGAGGAAGCAGTGGAAGAAGCCCCGCCGCAGCCGGTGAGGACGGCGGCCAGCATCAGAGAAGCAACGGACAGGGAAACAAGCTGTTTGCAGTGCATAAACAAAATACCTCAAAAATTCAGAATTTGAAATGGGAGTGTTTCTCCTCATGCGGGGAAGCTCTCCATAAAAAATGCCCGAAAAGATCTCTCCCTTCGGGCATTGGAATGCGGAATATTAGCCGTTCAGGGAATCAATGGCGGCTTTGGTGTGCTCAATGTAGCGCTGCTGGATGTCCTCGATCTCACCCAGACCGGCGATCTGGCACTCCACGGACGCGAAGTCACCGGAGGCCTGGAACTGGCTCAGCCAAGAATCGTCATCCGCACCGGCCATATCGTTGTTGGCGTGGTCACCGGCAACGACCATCAGGGGGCGCAGGATGACCTTGGTGTAACCGGCGGCCTTGACAGCCTCGATGACGTTCTCGCAGGCGGTCTCCTCGGGCTCACCCTCCACCGTGCCGATGAACACGTTGCTGTAGCCCAGGGTCTGCATGGCAGTCTGCATCTGGCTGTAGCTCACCTTTGCGGTGTGGGAGGTGCCGTGGCCCATAAAGACGAAGGCGACCTTCTCCTCAGCGGCGGCCTCCAGGCTGTCGAAACCGGCATCCTTCACAGCGGCAGCGGTAACGGCCTTGGCAACAGCCTCCTTGTCGGCGTTGATGACGGCAGCATCGGCACCGACCTCGCCCAGCAGGGGCTCGGCAACGGCGACACTCTCGAACTTGTCCTTGTACTCGTCGATCATCTCCATCATCTCGTCGTACTCTGCACCGTGCATCAGGTGGGTGGGCTGGACGACCAGATTCTTCACGCCGTTGGCCACAGCGCGGTCCAGAGCCTGCTGCATGTTGTCGATCTTCTCGCCGTCGCGAGCCTGAACATGGTTGATGATGATCTGTGCGGTGAAGGCGCGGCGGACAGACCAATCGGGATAAGCGGCCTGCAGCGCATCCTCGATGCCCTTGATATCCTTCACTCGGCTGTCGTTGAAGGAGGTGCCGAAGGAGACCACCAGCAGCTCATTCTCGCCGATGTCGTCCTGATTGCGGCTGTCGTCCTTGGAAGCATCGCCGGTGTCGCGGCCAAAGTAGTCAGGGTCAGCCTCTTCGCCCTCGACCAGCTCCTTCTGGGCATCGGTCAGGGCATCCCATGCGGCCTTGGCGGCCTCACACTGGGCATCGGTGTCATCGGTGCGCTCCTGCACATAGATGGCATCGATCAGGTCTGCAACGTTCTTTGCGGCCAATTCGTCAGCCTCCTCGCCGGAAACCTCGCTGCTGGCAGCAGATCCTGCCGTGCTGGAAGCAGTGGTGCTGCTTGCGGCACCGCCGCAGCCGGTCAGTACACCGGCGCAGAGGGCCAGAGCGGTCAGAGCGGCCGCTGCTTTGTGGATGGTGCGTTTTCTCATTTTTGTTCGTTCCTTTCCTGTTTTTGAACATGATTTTTGCTGAACAGAAGGTACAGGAAAGAGTGCCTGGCAAAACAAAAGGGGCCTTTCTGCTTGCGGGACGGCAAAGCAAAAAGGCCCTTTTCAGTTTTTTCAGGCTTTTTGGGTACAACCAATTCCTCGTGATCTGGGACTTGCGCCCCCGTACCAACAGCGGGCAGGTTTCCTGGCTGAAAGCTCAACATCCACCGCCGCCTTCCCGGAACATGGGTTCCAGTGACCGGTGCAGCACACCCTGGCGGTAAACTCCCTTATCACAGTGACGAGATCGTGCGGGATTTGCACCCGCTTCCCTTTTAACGTGCCTGCCCCCGGCCAGAGCCGCGGGCGGTACGCACCTGCTGTTTTCTATTCAGTTCGCTGTTCAGTATAACATACTCAACGGAGGAATGCAATCACCACTCCGGGGAAACTTCCGGGCTCACAGGCGGTGTTTTTCCCCGATCAGGGCCACCGCCACATCGTTGACATTGGTGCCCGTTGCCCCGGTGATGATCAGGCCATCCACTGCTTTCAGGGCGTGGTAGGAATCGTTGTTCTGCAAAGCAGCGTATCCGCTCCAGCCCCCGGCCTCCAGCGCGGCAAGGGTATCCCCATCCACATAGCCGCCGGCGGCATCGGTGGGGCCGTCTGTGCCATCGCTGCCCACAGAGAACACCGCCGCGTTCAGCCCGGCAATGGCAGGCGCAGCCGCAAGGGCCAGCTCCTGATTTCTTCCGCCAAGCCCTTTTCCGGTCAGGTGAACGATGGTCTCGCCGCCCGCGATGTAGGCCAGCTTTTTCCCCTGCCCTGCCTGGGTGCGGACAATGGAGCCGAGAAAGCTGCCTGCTTCCCGTGCTTCGCAGCAGAGTTGGTCGGTCAGGAGAACCGGTTCATATCCCAGATTCCGGCAGGCACTGGCCGCGGCACGGCAAAGCTCCCGCACGCTGCCGGTGATCCGGGTGGTCACATTGTCCAGCGTTTTGGGCGTTTCCTGCGCCAGCAGGGCCCGGGCCTGTGCTGAGAGTGCCAGATGATACTTTTCGGCAACGGCAAGCGCCTGGGCACAGGTGGAGGTATCCGGCACCGCCGGGCCGCTGGCGATCATATCCAGCGGGTCCCCCAGAATGTCGCTCAGCACGATGCTGAACACCTGCGCAGGGGCACAGCGCTGCGCGAACCGCCCGCCCTTCACACCGGAAAGCCGCTTGCGGATGGTATTCATCTCCACAATGTCGGCCCCGCTGGCCAGCAGCTGGCTCGTGATGTCCTGCAGCTCTGCCCCGGGAACGAGCGGCTGCTCGAACAGCGCACTGCCGCCGCCGGAAAGCAGGAACAGCACCGTATCCCCGGCGGTCAGCCCCTGCACCAGCTCCAGCGCCTTTTGGGTGGCCGCAAAACCGTTTGCATCCGGCACCGGGTGGCCCGCCTCATGGCAGGTCACCCCGGGGATCTCACCTTTCACATGGCCGTACTTGGTCACGACCACGCCGCCATCCACCCGACCCAGCGTTTCAACCGCCGCGTGTGCCATCTGCCAGGCCGCCTTGCCCGCCGCCACCAGAAGCACCCGGCCCTTCCCGGGCCGGAGATCCCGCAGCGCGCGGCGCACCGCCTCATCCGGCAGAACAGCGTTCAGGCTGGAACGAAGGATCACATCCGCATCCCGGCGCAGTGCAGCATTCATAGACTCGCCCTCCTTGCAGCGGTGCCCGCCCCTCCGGGACAGCGCACCAGAAACAGCCGAATAAAAAATCAAGACCGACGATCTCTTTTGAAATCGTCGGTCTTGTTTCAATCCGAGTGGCGAGAATCGAACTCACGGCCTCTTGAACCCCATTGTGCTTCTCTCGAAAACACAATGTACAATCCGATACTGCCTAGACTCAGTATCGTTAAATTTCAAATATCATTCTGTTTCATTGGATGTCAAGACGTTTCATTCCTTTTGTGGTCAAATTGTGGTCAAACGACCCCGACAAATGACTTTTCTCCCCCAGCTAAGTTACATCGCGCAATTTCGATTTTCATCAATCGAAGTTGCGCTTTTTGTTTGCACGAATTATCTATAAGGAGGATTTGTCAACCATGTCAATGAATCATCGTTGTTTTTTCATCCT